>MDTD01043473.1_pt1 | contig 32013 bp, 14 predicted proteins | sample 811221 | NCBI WGS metagenome assembly MDTD01 (sample SAMN05326646, study PRJNA326480) | marine metagenome | isolation source: seawater | place: Pacific Ocean: South West | collected 2011
ATGCCTCGCGAACCCGGTTCATTCCCGCTATGTTGCTGCAGCATTTTGAGAACAGGACATGGCCGGTGGCGAAGCCGGGGCAACAGAGCAACGCGGGCCCGCGACAGGTCCGTCTCGATGTCGGTGCGCGCATGCGCGGGATGTGGCGCTGAGGGGGAGATGAGGATTTGTGCAATCTCTATAATCTGACGACGACACGGGATGCCGTCGTAGAGTTTACGAAGGCGATGAGCGACAAGGCCGGAGGGAACGAGCCATCGCTGAACGTCTATCCCAACACGTTGGCGCCCATCGTTCGCGTCGACGGCGGTGGCCAACGGGAAATCGTCAGTGCCACCTGGGGCATGCCGACGCCGCCGGCCTTCGTCAAAGGCAATGCCGATCGCGGTGTCACCAATATCCGCAATGTCGGATCTCCGCATTGGCGGCGCTGGCTTGGACCGACAAGCCGCTGCGTCGTGCCGTTCACGTCATTCGCGGAACCCGATCCCGCGAGCAAGGTGGAGGGTGGACGCGTGCCCAATGCCTGGTTTGCGCAGAACCCCGACCGGCCACTGATGTTTTTTGCCGGGTTCTGGACGCCGTGGAAGGGGGTGCGGAAGGTCCGCGATGGCGAACAGGAATATGAACTGTTCGGGTTTTTGACGACAACGCCGAACGAGATCGTCAAACCCATTCATGAGAAGGCGATGCCGGCGATCCTGACGACGCCGAAGGAAGTCGATCTCTGGCTCACCGGCGAATGGGCCGACGTCAAACACCTTCAGCGGCCGCTGCCCGGCAACATGCTGGTCGTGGTCGACCCTCCTGAAAACCCCGAAGACGATTGACGTCGTCCCGGATCACACTCTTGAGATGGTCATGGCCGCGCCGGATGAAATGACAGCTTTGGAAAGAGACCACGAGGTGGAAACGGATGACGCCGCCCCGGCCATCCGCAAGATCATCCATGTCGATATGGATGCCTTTTATGCCTCTGTCGAGCAGCGCGACAATCCCGAACTGCGCGGCAAGCCGGTCGCAGTCGGAGGCTCGGCGGCCAGAGGCGTGGTTGCCGCGGCTAGCTACGAGGCGCGGGAATTCGGCGTAAGGTCCGCGCTCCCGTCAGTGACCGCGAAACGGCGGTGTCCCGACCTGGTGTTCGTGAAGCCGCGGTTTGATGTCTACCGGTCGGTCTCGGCGCAAATCAACCAGATATTCGCCGAGCACACAGACCTGATCGAGCCGCTCTCGCTCGATGAGGCCTATCTTGATGTCACCGAAAACAAGCAGGGCATCGCGTTCGCAACCGAGATCGCGACGATCATCCGGGCCCGGATCAAGGAAGTGACGGGCCTGAAAGCGTCTGCCGGGATCTCCTACTGCAAGTTCCTCGCGAAGATGGCGAGCGATCTGAACAAGCCAAACGGCCAGGCCGTGATCACGCCGAAGATGGGGCCGGCCTTTGTCGCTGATCTCGCCGTCAAGAAATTCCATGGTGTTGGACCGGCGACGGCCGAAAAGATGCAACGGCTTGGGATCGTAACCGGGGCCGACTTGGCGGACCATCACTCTGAAGGTGAAGTACGCTGATTTCCAGCATATCACGCGGAGCCGGACGGTTGGTCGCAATATGCGAAGTGCGGAGGAGATCGGAGAGCTTGCCGGCGTGATGCTGACAGAGTTGTTTCCGGTACACAAGGGGATCCGCCTGCTCGGGGTAACGCTTACCTCTCTATGCGACGAGTCAGAGACACGAGGGAATACGCAGATGAGCTTGCTGTGAGCGATCCCAAGGAAAGCAGGCCGGTTTTCCGTTCATCACGCCCCCAGCTCTGTGAGCAATAGACAAGTGACTGCGAGCTTGAATAGAACCAGCGCGCCGATAACTGCGTATTTCACGGGCAAGGCCTATTTCTGTCTGGGCTTAGATAGCGGCTCGCATGTTGCGAATGCACTGTCTAATATGCTCACATAAGACGTAAGTATTGACGCGCCTATTTTAGTGAAAAAAGGAGCCCGAATTGAACCGTAGCTCTTTGTCTGATGCTGAACTTTATCCCATGCCAGAAGATGAGGGGGAAAGGCTCGAAGTTCTGCGTCAGTTCCAAATCATGGATACGCCTCAAGAAGAGAACTTCGATCGATTGACACGCCTTGCGGCACTGCTGTTCGATGTGCCTATTGTTCTCATATCGATTGTCGGCAAGGACAGGCAATTCTTCAAGTCTCGTGTCGGGCTCGATGTTTGCGAGACGAGCCGAGATGTTTCGTTCTGCGCGCACGCCCTTGTCCAAGATGATGTTCTTTTCATACCCGATGCGCTGAAGGATCCACGCTTTTCGACAAATCCCTTGGTCCTTGGGCATCCTTTCATCCGCTTTTACGCGGGAAAACCTCTGATTACCCTGACAGGGCATAGGCTCGGAACTGTATGCCTGATCGACAACAAGCCCAGGGATTCTTTTTCAGAGGACGATCGCACACTCCTGACAGATATTGCAGCACTGGTGATGGATCGCTTCGAGTTACGGCGATTGGAATTCATGCGGTCAGTCAGTCATGAGCGCTTTGAGAGCATTGCCCGCAGCGCGCCCGACGCCATCATCTTTACTGACAGTGAAGGTAAGGTCACCTTCTGGAACAAGGCGGCCGAGACAATATTCGGATACAAGGAGGCGGAAATTCTGCATCAATCATCCGAGATGCTTGTGCCTGAAAGCTGGCATCCAATCTTTGATGCGGAAATGGAAAGACTAAGATCTGGTGCTCCGCTGGAGTTGGCCGACCGGATCGTAGAATTGTCGGGACTGAGAAAAGATGGAACCGAATTTCCCTCAGAGTTCTCACTTTCAACATGGTATGAAGGGGATGAGATTTGTGCCGGTGCGATTGTAAGGGATATCAGCGAGCGTCGGTACAATGAGGAACGTCTATTCCGCCTTGCCTCTCTTGACCCGCTGACGGATCTTCCAAACCGCGGAGCCTGGAGGGCGTGCCTGCAGAAAGAGCTTAGGGGCCACAACCCTCTGACCGTTTTATTGATGGACCTCGACGGCTTCAAGGAGGTCAACGACACGCACGGGCATTCCGCCGGGGATGCCGTGCTCAAAAACGTGGGCCAGCGTCTCCAGCGCGTTTGTGCCGATGCCGTGATGATTGCACGATTGGGCGGCGATGAGTTTGTTGCGCTTCTAAGAGGTAATGACGAACATGCAGCGCTCGTGAAGGCTCGCGAAATCATCAGGACTGTATCGGAGCCTTACGAGTTTGCCGGATTGCGGGCCGATATTGGAATAAGCATAGGAATATCGCTTGCTCCTCAACATAGCGCACGGCCTGAAGAATTGCTTGGTGCTGCCGATCTTGCACTCTATCGCGCTAAAAAGGACGGCAAGGGTCGCTCGGAGCTGTTTGTGCCAGCGCTGCGCGAGGTCGCGGTCGCTCGGCGCGCCTTCGAAAATGAACTGAAACGCGCTTTTTCGGAAAGGGAGTTCGAGCTTTTCTTTCAACCTCAGTTCGAAGTCGAAACGATGCGGTTAATGGGGGCTGAGGCCCTGCTGCGATGGAACCACCCAGAGCGCGGCTTGTTGTCGCCTGCTTCCTTTATCGATGTGCTTAGCAAAAAGGCGTCATCGCCCGAAATTGGCGAGTGGATATTGCGTAGTGCTCTGAGACAGACGGCGGCATGGCGAAAGCAGGTGCCGCATTTCCGCGTGGGCATCAATCTGTTTGAAAGCCAGTTTCGGCGCGGAGATCTTGTTCAGGTTGTCGAGAACGCCCTTGCGCATTTTTCGTTGAGCGCGGATGCTCTCGAGCTTGAAATCGTAGAAGATACGCTTCTTCACGACGACTTATCAACACTCGAGATGCTGAAGGAGCTGCGCAAGATTGGCGTAGGATTGGCCTTTGATGATTATGGCACCGGCTTCGCATCCCTCAGCCTCCTGAAAAAGTTCCCTGTGAGCCGGCTGAAGATTGATCGCACATTCATCCGCGATATCGACACAAATCCCGAAGACGAAGCTATTGTCCGCGTCATTCTTCATCTGGGCAGGGTATTCGGAATGAAGGTCATTGCTGAAGGTGTTGAGACCGACGCTCAAATGGAACGTCTAAGGACGTTCGACTGTCCCGAAGTCCAGGGTTACCTTTTTGGTCGACCAATGCGAGCAGCTGATTTCGAAGAAACCTACATCTTGAACGGTTGAAGTATTGGCTCTAGACGCCAGATGAATTGGTGGCGTATGTCTAATTCGAGTCGAGATGCCAGCAGCGGCGGCTGTTACGTTTCCCGGGCTTTTTTGTATACGTCAGGCGTTGTTTCCCAAAGTGGTAGGAGGGAGCGTTCCTCAATTACGGAACTTCAAATTGAAAGAATACAGGGTGTGGGGCCTGTGCAGGAGGAGCTAAATGTCGGGTGAAACAGCGTCTTGCGATGAAACCGAAAAGGCTCGCCTTGCGGCCTTGCGGAGGCTCCAGGTTATGGGCACGCCGCCTGAGGTGCAGTTCGATGCGCTGGCGAGAGCGGCAAGTCGCTTGTGTGAAACACCGATGTCAGCCATTACACTCATTGATCAGGACCGGCAGTGGCTGAAAGCATCGATTGGGCTCTCTGGCATTAACGAAACAGAACGTAGCAATTCTTTCTGTACTTATACGATTGCGGGAGACTCCCTGCTTGAAGTCGAAGACACGACATCTGACTGCCGCTTCTCACGCAATCCATTCGTCGTAAGAAAGCAGGGCGTTCGTTTTTACGCTGGCGCTCCTTTGAAGCTCTCCGGTGGCGAGAATGTTGGTTCGCTCTGCGTTTTCGATACGAAACCCCGTCGACTTTCGGAAACACAAAAGGAAACCCTAATCGATCTGGCAGAGGCGGCCTCTAGGGCGCTCGAAGCGCACCGGGCGGCGTTACAGGGAAACCGGCTCGTTGCTTTAGCTGCCCAGACCCAGTCTATGTTGAAGCACAGCCGTGACGCAATTCTTTCTGTTGATCTGGAAGATCGGATCACGCAGTGGAATCTTGCCGCGGAGCGACTGTTCGGATATAGCGCAGAGGAGGCGACGGGCGCTTCGGCCGGAATCATAATTGGCAATGAAACCGAACGGGACTCTCGCTATTCGGAGCTGGAGCGAGCGGCGAATGCCCCGCCGGTTCGCGCTACCCGTATCCACAGAAACGGGACAAAAATTCCGGTCTTGATCTCGATTGGACCAGTGGTTTCCGAAGATGGCAAGATCGTCGGAGCTACCGAGATTATTCGCGATATTTCGGACATTATTTCCAAAGAACACGAACTTGCCAATGCGGAAGCGCGCGTCCGGCGGCTTTATGAGGCCACGCCGGCTATGCTGTACTCCGTTGACCTGGCGGGCATTCTCCTGAGCGCCAGCGATCGCTGGCTCGATGTCATGGGCTACCATCGAGAGGATGTCGTCGGTCGCAAGCTCGCCGACTTTATGACGGAACGCTCCGCTCGCCTGTTTCACGCGGAGACTCTTCCATTGCTCTCAAGCGAAGGGCATTTCGAGGAGGCGGAGGGGCAGGTCATTACCCGTGATGGCGCAGTCTTGGATGTAATGATCTCTGCCGTACTTGAGCGCGGAGACGCATGCGAACTCGTCCGGTCCATCGGCATCATGGAGAATATCAGCGAGCGCCGGGAGGTAGAAAGGGCGTTGCGTTCCGAGAGGACAAGGCTCAACCAGATCATACAAACCACGCATGCGGGAACGTGGGAATGGAATGTTGCGACCGGCGAAAACCGTGTGAATGATATGTGGGCCGCGATGCTCGGCTATACGCTTGCCGAGCTGGAGCCGGTGACGATCGAGGCGTTCGAGGAACTCGTTCATCCCGATGATCGGGAGAGGCTGAATAGCCGTATTGAGGCGCATCTCAACGGAAAAGAGCCGCGCTTTACTGCCGAAGTCCGTATGCGTCACAAGGCGGGACACTGGCTTTGGATCGCTTCGAGTGGCCAGTTAGTGACAACGCTCGAGCAGGGGCAACCCGAATGGATGTATGGCACTCATCAAGACATCACCGAACGCAGAAACAAGGAGGAGGAATTACGTCTGAGCAACGAGTTCCTCGACAGGATCGGGCAGGTCGCCGGTGTTGGGGGCTGGGAGGTGGACCTCGTCAACAGCGCACTTTACTGGTCCGACAAGACATGTCAGATCCACGAGGTCGAACCGGGTTTTAAGCCCGATCTGGAGGTCGCGATCGACTTCTTTGCGCCCACGTCGCAACCGGTTATTCAGGCGGCAGTTGAACACGCTATCGCGACGGGTGAGGGCTATGATCTGGAGCTGCAGCTTGTCACAGCCAAAGGTCGGCTGATTTGGGTACGGGCTGTCGGCACAGCCGAATTCGAAGATGGAGAAGCGGTCAGGCTGACCGGTTCTTTTCAGGATATCAGCGAGGCTATCAAGCGCCGTAAGGAGGTGGAAGACATAAATCAGCGCTTCGCCGTGGCATCCAAGAATGGGCGCGTCGGCATCTGGGACGCCGATCTTTTGACCGGGAAGACCCTCTACTCCGATATCTGGCTTTCTCAAATTGGTTATGAGCGCAACGAATTGTCGGACGATGGACTGCTCTGGCAGAACTTTATTCATCCTGATGATATTGAGCGCGTGCGAGAAGCGAATGAAGCGCACCTGCGGGGTGATGCACCATATTTTGAGGAGGAATTTCGCTTCCGACACAAGGATGGTCGCTGGATATGGATACTCGACCGCGGTCTGATCACCGAACGAGACAGCGAGGGGAACGCGGTTCGGATGATTGGCACCCACATCGACATCACGACGCAGAAGGAGCAGGATGCGGAGAGGCTTCTTCTGGGAGAGCGTATGGCGATCGCGACTGATAACGGCGGAATCGGCATATGGGAAGTAGACCTTGATACTCAGGCGGCGCGTTGGGACGACTGGATGTACAGGCTTTACGGGCTTCCCGTTGATACGCCTGGCTCGCTGGTTGATCTGTGGCACCGCTACACGTATCCGGAAGATGCCGAGCGTGTTCAACAGGCTGTCAGGAAGGCCATCGAAAACGATGATCTGATGGAAGAGGAATACCGTGTTATCTGGCCGGACGGTTCAACTCACCATTTGCATGCTTCAGCCCGCCGGGTGGCGGGCGTTGACGGCATGCCAGACAGGTTTATCGGAGCGACATGGGATGTCACTGAAGAGCGGCAACTTGCTCTCGATCTTGCCGAGCAGCATGAGCTGATGCACGTCACACTTAAATCGATCGGCGACGCCGTTATCACGACGGATGCGCACGGGAATATCCGCTGGTTGAATCCGGTTGCGGAAAAAATGACAGGATGGTCACTCGACCGCGCGCTCGGACAGCCATCCCATCGTGTTTTCAAAATCGTTCATGAGGAAACGAGGAGGCCTGCACTCGATCCACTTCGAACCTGCCTTGAGTTGGGTGAGGTCGTCGGTCTGCCAGAGGATACGCTGCTTATTTCAAGAAACGGCATTGAGTATGGAATTGAGGACTCATGTGCCCCAATTCGCAACGGAGATGGCGAGGTCCTCGGAGCTGTTCTTGTTTTCCACGATGTGAGCGAGCAGAGGCGGCTTTCTCGGGAGATGTCCTATCGGGCGAGCCATGATCAGCTCACAGGCCTGATCAACCGTTCTGAGTTCGATAGGCGCATGGATTCAGCTTACGAGAAAGTCAAGAACGGCGATCTTGGAGCGGCCTTGCTTTTCATTGATCTTGATCGTTTCAAGATCATCAATGACAGCTGCGGCCATGCGGTCGGCGATCAATTGCTGGTGGATATCAGTGAGCTGATGCGAAGTGTCATTCGCGCGAATGACACGCTTGCTCGATTGGGTGGCGACGAGTTTGCGGCGATAATCGAAAATTGCTCTGATGAGATGGCAATCACCATCGCCGAGAAAATCTGCAAGGCAGTGGCCAGCTATGTGCTGGTGCATGACGAAAAGCACTACCGCGTGGGCTCGAGCATCGGAGTGTCAATGATCGATCATGCGTCCGCGAGCGCGTCGACGATCCTTCAGGAGGCGGATGCCGCTTGCTATGCGGCCAAGGAAGGCGGTCGAAACCGCGTCCACGTCTGGCAGCAGAATGACAAGGCCATTGAGGCAAGACTCGGCCAGACAAGTTGGGTCGCACGCATCGAGCAGGCGCTGGAAGAAGACGGTTTCGTTCTTTATGTACAGAAAATCGTGCCCTTTGATGGCCAGCGCGATGACAAGACGCACGTGGAGCTCTTGTTGAGGATGCTGGATGAAAACGGCGGCATAATTCCTCCCAGCGCCTTCCTTCCCGCGTCTGAGCGCTTCAATCTCGCCACCCGTATCGACCGCTGGGTGCTCGAGCATGCGCTTCAATGCATGGCATCGGCGCGCGCCGGCGGCAGCTCTGTCGTGTCGGTAAACGTCTCGGGCCAGTCTGTCGGCGATCGCTCGTTTCACCGTTTCGCTCTTGAACTGCTGCACTCAACGAGCGACGAGCTTCGGCGCAGCCTTTGTCTTGAAATCACGGAAACCACGGTAATCTCAAACATGGCTGAAGCGGTGGAGTTCATAGAGGCTGTTCGCGAACTTGGTGTTATGATCGCACTGGACGATTTTGGCGCCGGCTCAGCTTCCTTCAATTATCTCAAGAACTTCTCGGTCGATTTCCTCAAGATCGACGGTCAGTTCTCTCAGGGGCTTCTGAACCATCCAATTGATGAGGCGTCGATCCGATGCTTCATTGATATGGCGAGGATACTCGGGATTCAAACGGTCGCAGAGTATGTTTCGGACAAAAAGATTGCCGATCGTCTGCACGCCATGGGCGTCGATTTCGCCCAAGGGTATTTCTATCATGTCCCCGAGCCTGTCGCGAATCTCAAGCTGTGCTGAACTGGACTGTTCGCAGACGAACCCCAAGTTCTAGAGACTTTTTCTCCGTTGAACTGCCCCATTTAGACACGATCGCTTCGCTCTGGGAAATCAACGGGAAATTCGCAACAATCGACCGAGCGTCTCTCGATCATCGATGTCACTGGTTTTCACTCGAAACCCGAAGGGGGCGAGCGCTCCTCTTTTGCGGAAGCTTCTGCAAAGACATGCCACACGTATCCATCCGGCGAAGGCCGCGGAGCTCATGATTTTGGCTCGTCTGCCATGATGCGTTCGATCTTTTCGGGATCGCACTGGTTGTCGATGAGTAGCTGGCGAACCCCGCCCTTCCAGGTTCGGATATCGGCGAGGAATTCCTTCAAGCTTTCGATCCCCTGGTCGGTGAAGGTCGTGATGCCCTCTTCACTGCCGTCATGGGCATGGATCATTTCGCCATAGTCGATATTGTCGGAGTTGCTGGCGACTTCCTGGAGGAGTTCGAGGTTCTCACCGATCAGCGTGGCGAGGTAGTTGATCGTGTAGACATGGGTCGGTCGCGTCATCAGGCCGCCATCTGCCGGGCGCCGGTGGCGGTCCAGTTCCACGGCAGCAGTTCCGGCAGGTGTGATACGGGCATGTTGGGCATGCGGGCGAGGACATCCGCCAGCCAGGCCTGCGGATCGATATCGTTCATCTTGGCGGTGACGATCAGGGAATACATGAAAGCGGCCCGTTCGCCTCCGCGCTGAGACCCGGCGAACAACCATGCCTTTCTTCCCAGAGCAATACCGCGCAGGGCGCGTTCGGCGGCGTTGTTCGTCAGACACAGCCTGCCGTCGTCGAGAAAGCGGGTGAAGGCGACCCAGCGTCCCTCCTTCTCGAACATGTAGTTGATCGCCTTGGCGACGGGATTGTGCTTCGACATCTGGGAACGCTGGGCCGCGAGCCAATCGTACAGCTCCTCGACCAGCGGACGCGCATGTTGCTGTCTCGCTGCGAGCCGATCCTCGGCAGGCATTCCGTTTATGCCGCGCTCGATGTCGAAGAGCGCGTCGATACGGGCCACGGCCTCGAGCGCGACCGGCGATATCTCATGGACGGTTTTACCCTTGCGCACGTTGCCGGCGATATCGGCCAGTTCGAAGAACTTGCGCCGCGCGTGGCTCCAGCAGAGAGCGCTGTTGACCGGCGCAGGTTCGCGGTCGGCATGGTAGAGGTCATTGTAGCCACCATAGGCGTCGGCCTGGAGACTGCCATGCCACCCTGCAAGATGCCTGTTTGGATGGGTCTTTTCCCGATCGGGTGAGAAGTAGAAGAGGGCCGCAGGAGGCGCACCGCCCGCGAAGGGGCGGTCATCACGGACGTAAGTCCATAATCTTGCCTGCCGCGTTCCGCCCCGCGTCAGAAGCGGCACGGTGGTATCGTCTCCATGCAGCCGTTCGGCTGCAAGAACATGAGCGCGAATCAGATCATGGATAGGTTGCAACGCTATGGCGCAGGTTCCGATCTGGTCGGCCAGCGTGGAGAGGCTGAGATCGACGCCCTCCCTTGCATAACGCTCGGCCTGGCGGTTCAAGGGCTGATGCTGGCCGAACTTCTCAAAGAGGATCGTGGCGAGCAGGTTCGGTCCCGCCCATCCGCGCGAGGTGGCGTGGAAAGGTGCCGGTGGCTTGCTGATCTTCTCGCAATCCCGGCAGGTAAACTTCTCGCGCACCGTCTGGATCACTTTCCATTGGCGCGGGATCGCCTCCAGAGTCTCGGTGACGTCTTCGCCCATCTTCACGATCCGGGCCGAACCGCAGCAGGTGCAGCTTGACGGCGCCTCGATGAGGACGCGCTCGCGCGGCAAATGCGCGGGAAACGGTTTGCGGGCTGGGCGACGGCGTTCGAAGGCGGAGACATTCGCAATCTTTGCCGAGACGCGTTCCGCGGCGATCTCATCCTCGGTGGCATCGGCCTCAAGTTCTTCGAGCTGCAATTCCATCTGGTCGATCAGCCGGGCGCGGCGTTCCGAACTCCGGCCATATTGCTCGCGCCGCATCTTCGCGATCTCGAGCTTGAGATGCCGGATCATCGCCTCGGACGTCGTGACGATGGCCCGCACCTGGGCGAGGTCGGCCTCGGCGGAGGCGGCACGCACCTGCGATGCCGCAAGCGCGGCCGTCAATCTGGCTATCTCCGAAGCAGCGTCAATCATGCCCGGAAATTAGCATGGCTCCTGTTAAATACCTAACGAAAACAGAGGAATACAAAAGGATCAACCTGCCTTCGAAGGCCGCTGTGTCCAGCGCGGATTGCGCCAGTCTATTCCTTCCAGAAGATAGCCAAGCTGCGCCGAGGATACCGACACGGCGGAGCCGCTCTGACTGGTCGGCCAGATGAACGTTCCCGCCTCCAGGCGCTTCAGGTAAAGCGACATGCCGACCCCGTCATGCCAAAGCACCTTGATCAGATCACCTTTGCGTCCTCGAAAGCAGAATATCTCGCCGCCATGGGGATCGCGGCCGAGGCCTTCCTGTACCTTCAGCGCCAGACTGTTCATGCCGCAACGCATATCCGTCACACCACCCGCGATCCAGACCTTCACGCCAGCCGGAAAGGCGATCATGACGCATCCAGAACAGGCAACAGACGGGCGAGGATGATCGGATCAAGCGATGCCGGAATCGTCAGTCGCCGACCATTCGGCAGGCCGATCTCGATCGTCTTATCGTCTTCAGGACGGGGCGGAGCGGTCATATCGGGCAACGCCGCCGGCGGCGGCGAAATCGAAAGCGGCACGAAGCTTGTCGATACGGAAGCGCCCAGAAGACCGCTTCGATATTGACGACGCCAGGTCGTCAACAGTGATCGAGACACTCCATGGCGCCGAGCCGTCGCCGAGCCCTGCCGAAAACCTTGCAGGCTTTCCTCGACGATCTGGACCTTCTCTTCGTCCGACCATTCCCGGCGGCGACCCAGATCGTTGGCCGACAAGACCTCAATGGGGGAAATAATTGTAGCGCATGACATAAGGCATGGACTTAACGCCAATCAGCACATCACGAAAGACGGCCTTCGGCGGAGGGATACTGCCACACCCCGGTCAGAACCGGATTATCTTAGCCGATGTCACCCATGCTGTCCGAAAGCGGTGTGAGGGGGCCCCGTCAGTGGCGTTCGTCGGGGCGCAGGCGCGGTTGCCGGACGCCTGGTCGGATATGTTCACCCATATCGACGCGCTGATCGTGCCGACGGTTCCGGCACCAGCGGCCCGGCGGGACCAGGATGCATTCACATGGCCGGACGGCACGGTCGAGCCCGTCGTCGAAGCCTATGTCAGGCTCAATGCCGGCGCCAACCTCTCCGGCCTGCCGGCGCTGACGGTACCCGCCGGCCTGCACGCGTCCGGTCTTCCTTTCGGAGTGCAGTTCATAGGGCCTTCGCGATCGGAAGTCGTGCTGCTGCAACTGGGACAGGTGGTCGAGACGATCACGGGTGCGCTGCCGGGCCTTGCTCGATCGAATGCTGGAAACGCCCGGATTGCCAGTCTTTCGTCCCTGGCTTGAGCCGTTCAGCAACGCGGGTTGAAGCGGTTTTCCTCAAGAACGACGGAGAGTAATGGACTACAACATACTGGCGAAACCCGCGCACTTTCTCGTGACCCTCGGGCTTGTCCCGAAGGTCGCCAAACTCGCCACCTCACCGTTCTGCCCCTGCGCCCGCAGCGTCCAGAACCGATGCGACGACCGTTCTCATGCGTTGGCCGGTTTGATCGAGACGTGTCATGTCGTCATCATGTTCGGTTGAAGGAATACCTTTGCTTTCGGACAAGGATCGCCGCGCGACCACATGCAGTTGATGGTGAATTTCCTCCAGTTGCCGCGCTTCCGGATAGGCCTTGCAGAGCTCCTGGCCGGCATCCGAATTCAGCCAGACGCCAAACCGGCACAAGCTATGATCAAGCTCCGGGGGCTCAAGCGAGCGATCCCTGACCGCGGCCTTGAGGCGGCGCATCCATGCGCGATGATAGGTGCAGGCGACCAGAAGCTGCACCATGTCTCGCGATATCGCTCCCTGCGCCTGCCACGCATCAGGCGACGACCAATTCTTCACCCAATTGGTGACGAGATGCGCCGGCATCGGGCGCGCCACAAAATACCCCTGGAAGGTTTCGCAGCCCAGTTGCCTGAGAACGACCCCCTGCTCCAGCGTCTCGACGCCCTCGGCGACCACCTTGCACTGCATGGCCTCCGCCAGGCTCATGATCGCAATCAGGATCGAGAGTATGTCGGGATCGTCCGTCACCTCGGCGATCAGGCTTCGATCGATCTTCAGTGTCGAGATCGACAATCGCCTGAGCTGGGCAAGGGATGAATAGCCGGTGCCAAAGTCATCAATGGCGAATCCGACGCCAAGCTTCGTCGCGCGGGAAATCGTCTCCACCACGTCCGGGTTTTCAACGAAGTCGCTGGTCTCGAGCAGTTCCAGTTCGACTTGCCCGGCCGAGACATGCGGGTTTTCCGCAAGGGCCGCCTCCAGGTTCGAGACGAAACGCTCATCGAGCATCACCTGCAACGACACATTGATCGATATCGAAAGCGTCCTGCCATTTCGGGTCCACTCATCGAGTTGTCCGATCGCCGTCCTTATGACCCATTTCGCCAGATCAAGGGACACCGGATGCTGCTCGATCTGCGGCAAAAAAACGCCTGGCAGAAGAAGCCCGTTGGTCGGGTGGTTCCAGCGCAGCAGCGCCTCGAAGCCTTCGACCGTGCCGGCATTGGCGTTGACCTTCGGCTGATAGTAGAGTTCGAATTGCTCCTGCTCCAGAGCATGCCGGATCGCTCCGGCGTCGTACTCGTCTCCTTCCGGAACCTGACCATCGGTCCCGCCGGCGACATGGTAGCGGTTTTTCCCCTGGATTTTTGCTTGGTACATGGCGTGGTCGGCCCGCCTGAGCAGGGTCTCGCCATCCGCATACTCGTCCTGTCTGAGCAGCGCTATGCCGATGCTTGCCGAAACGCCATGACTGCCCTGCGGGGTCTCAACCGGTTTGCTTGCAGCCTTGAGGAAGCGTTGAGCGGCGGAAGCGCAGTCTTCGATACTTGTAATATTCACCAAAAGGGCTGCGAACTCGTCCCCGCCGATGCGCGCCACGGTATCCTGCGGCCGGACGCATTCGGCAAACCGTTCCGCGATCGTGATCAGCAGGTGATCACCCGCTGCATGGCCGAACTGATCGTTGATCTGCTTGAAGCCGTCGAGGTCGATGAACAGCAGGGCGATCATCGTCCCGCTGACTGCGGCCTTCTCGATCGCCTCATTGAGGCGCTCATTCAGCAGCATGCGGTTGGGTATGTTTGTCAGAACGTCGTAATAGGCCGAACGCTGCAGCTCGCCGAGATGGATTTTTTCGTCCGTGATGTTGCGCATGAACGCGAAAACATTGTCGGTCTGGTAAAGATAAACAAGGTTCATCTCCACGAAAAGTTCCTGGCCGCCGGTAATCTTCAGGCCGGCCTCGACCTTGTTCTGTCCGCGATAGTTGATCTTCGCGAGGAGGCTGCGCAGATCGGCATCGACCTCGTCAAAACCCAGCTCTGAAATGTTGCGGCCGACGATCTGCTGGGCGCGCCGGCCGATCAACGAACAGAACGCCTCGTTTGCCTCCTTGATCCGCCCCTGGCGATCCAGCAGGATGAAGCTCTCGACGGAATTTCTCAGGATTGCGCGATATAGCTCCACGGATGACTGCAGTTCCTTCTCCGCCACCGTTCGCAGCTCCACCTCTTGCTGCAACGCTTCGGTCTTTTCGCTCAGGCTGTCATTTCTCTGCGCCAGGGCGGCAGCGGTCTGCTCCTCGCGTATGTGGGAGCGCGCCAGCCGCCAGCTGACGATGGCGAGCAGGCCGAGAACGAGCGCCGTGGCCATGCCGCCCCGGCGCCAGGAGGCACGCGCGATGTCGGCATAGTCCGCTCTTGGCAGGAAGTGGACAAGATACCATTGCTGCCCCTCATTCAGTTCCAGCTGGGCGAGACGTGCCGTTCCGCCGGCATCCGCGCTTGCACCCCCGGGCGCGAACGGATCGACGGTCTTGAACGTCCATATCCCGTCCGCCGTCTCGATCTGTCCCTCCGCTTCGCGCTGGATCGTGGCCCACATGTCGGGATACTGGGCGCCAAGGCTCATGGCGGGGAGCCCGTACATAAATCCCCATTCGACGGCCAGGCTCGGTCCCGTCAGCCAGTAGCCGTCCTTGTTCACCAGCCATAGGTTTCGCTCTCCCAGGGCCTGGAGTTCCGTCAACAGGGGGCGCGCCAGGTAGTTCAGCACGATAACGCCGCGGCGAGCGCCGGCCTCGTCGAAGACCGGCGTGGCAAAACGGATGACGGGCTTTTCAGGGGCCTCAACGATTCCGATCTCGACGTTGAGATCGAGCGGCGAAACGTAGATCCTGCCGCGATCCAGTTGTTCCGAATTCTGGAAGTAGTAGCGTTCCGCCTTGTCCTGCAGCAGTTGACGATCGAGGGCCACGGTTTCGCCCCGCACATGGTCTATCCGGACCTGCTCCATGCCGGTCTCGTCAATCCACCTGATCTGGTCATACCGGCCTTCCTCGCGCGCGAACGTGATCCAATCCAGCTCCAGCTCGCGCCTCGTAGAGACATTGTCATTTTCGAGCAGTCGGTTCAAAACGCCATTATTGGCCAGATAGGAAATATCCCTGACCGGCGCTTCCATATTGTTGTCAATGACCACTTCGCCGCGCGACACCGTTTCGTTGTTCTGGACGAAAAGGATTTCGATCTTGCTTGCTATGCTGGCATTGATGGCCAAGAGAAGTGCCACGACCACGATTGCTGCCGGGGGCGCGAAGAAAACCACAAAACGAAAAGCGAAACCCTTGCGCCGGAACACGATGCCATCCTCCCGTGTGGTAGCCTTTCGATCCGCACACCGATCTAAGGCTCAGGTGTGAGCCTCCGGATCGCTACCTTGCGCCGAGCCTAACATGTTGCGAACCCGGCAGGAATCCGAATCGTTATTGCGTTTTCTCGACAGACTGCAGGGGAACCTGTGGTTTGGCAAATTTCACCGGGAAGGAAGCGACCATCGCGATCGGACCGGTAGACGCTTTTTTAGGGGAAATGCGCAACGACACGAGAGCAAGATGCGCGCGTTAACGCGCTTTGAATTTCAGTTCATGGGCCGTGCCCCTAGGTTGACCTTCATAGCCGTGCGAAGGACGCGCACTTCATCAGATTTCCCACCCTGACTGGCGTGAGGTCATAGCTGGGTTTTAGCTCGGGGAATAGTGAGCACAATCTCCAGACCAAGGTCGCTGAAGTTCCGCTCAAAACGACTGTCCAGGGCCGCGACGGTCGCGCGAGCCAGACGGCTGCCGAAACCATCGCCGGATGAGCCCTCGCGTTGCTGGCTCACTCCGGCCTCGCGCCATATGATACGCACGTCGTTGCCGACGGAGGATATCTCGACCAGCACCTCGCCATCCGGATTCCCCAACGCGCCATATTTGATGGCATTGGTTGCGAATTCGTGCAACAGAAGTGCGATGCTTGTCACGGCTGTGCGTCCAAGCGGGAAATCCTCCCCATACACTCTGACGCGGGAGACGCCGTCTTCCCCGCGATAGGGCTCGGTTATTTCGGCGATAAGATTGTGCAGCGTTGCGGTACGGTCGGAATCGTTCCCTATCGTCGAAAGCGTCAGCGCATGCGCCCGTGCGAGTGCCCTGAACTTGCTCTGCAGGTCGGACACCAGGTCGCCTACGGATGCCGCACCGCCCGCGCTGACATTCACCAAGCCGCTCGCGAGCGCGAAGAGATTCTTCACACGGTGGTCCATCTCGCCCAGGAGCAGGTCCTTCTGTTCTTCAGCGCGCCGCCGCTCGGAGATATCCCTTGCGATCTTCGAGGCCCCGATGACCTTGCCGGCGCCATCAAAAATCGGCGACACGGACAGCGAAACATCGACCAGGCTACCGTCCTTTTTCTGCCGCACGGTTTCGTAATGCTCGATCCGCTCGCCGCTTCGGATACGAGCAAGAATCCGCGGTTCCTCATCCTGTCTGTCGAGCGGGATGAGAAGAGTGACCGACCGTCCGAGCACCTCACTTTCTCGATAGCCATAAAGCCGTTCTGCGCCACGGTTCCAGCTCGTGATGATGCCGTTCACATCCTTGGACAGGATCGCATCGTGCGACGATTCGACGATTGCAGCCAGGCGCTGGCTGGCCATTTCCGCGGTCTTTCGGCCGCTGATGTCGACAAGCATGTTCACTGCACCGACAAGCGTGTCGGATTCATCGAACAGCGGCGTAGGGTAAGCCAGAAAAGGAACGCGCGTGCCGTCGGGTCGCTCAGCCTCAGCTTCTTCACCGCTGATCGCCCTTTGTTCTCTCAGTGCGACCGCCATGGGGCACTGATCATGCGGCAATGGCGTGCCGTCCGGACGAAAAAGCTTCCATGAACCGCAGAATTCGCTGCGGCCAATTTCGGGGCGCACTCCCCACATTTCAGCCGCCGCTTTGTTGTAAAACGTGATCTTACCGTCGGCGTCGGTGAAGTAGATCGCCGCTGGCAGAGCCTGCAGCGTCTGAACGAGCGATACGTTACCGGGAAGTTCCGGCTCGGGAACTTGTGCTGGAGGCTCGGACTGCCGGAATATGTTGACAGCGCCGGCGACGGCGCCGCTGTCGTCCCTGAGCGGCTGGATATCCACCAGCGCGGTTATCCGGGTGCCATCCGGGCGTTCGATCTTGATCGGCTGGTTGCGAAAGTCTCGTCCCGTCGCCAGCGCGACCGCCATCGGACAATCTGCGTGCGGGATGTGACGATCACTCAGGTCGAACAGGCGATGAGAGCCACAAAAACGCTCGTCCGCTCCTGGAATTGGCGTGCGACCCCATAAATCCGCCGCCGCCATATTGTAGCGAATGATCCGACCGTCTGGAGCGCACACATAAGCGCCGACCGGCAGGTGTTCCAGGACCGAGGTCGCGCTCAAATGCGCCGATATGGCGGTTTCGACATCTTCAAGCAATCCACTTTCAAGCGATGGCATGATTTACTCCGACAAGTTGAAAAGCCGAGTGCCGCAGCCGACCGGAAGCGTAAAGTCCTTTCGACAGTATCGAATAGTTATTCCTATTAGTGCAGGTATTGCAACACTATCCGAATCGCTTGACCACCGATCTTCATAAAGGCTGCGATCTCGTTCTCCCCAAAGACACTCGCAGGCTGGTACCAATAACGGTGGCAGTATAGTCAGGGCGGAAGTCCACTTAGCAAGACGTTCGAGACTCCCAACTCTAAACTGGGTGAGAATTTCGGTTTCGTTCACCTCCCGAGAACTATGATCTGCAACCCGAACAGCGTGAGAACAATAGACTTTGTGGAAGAGCCGTTTGCAGGGCAAGTCGACAATGACCGCTTAGAACCGACTAACGAAGCTGAGGTTGAAGCGGTTTGCCTCTCCATCGGCGTTGCTGGCGCCGTGGGCGTATTCGAGCGTCAGGCTGCCGTCATAGGGGCTGTCGATTTCGGCGGCGGCGAAGCGGATACCGAGGCCGAAGGCGCCAGCGCGGGTGATTTCATCTTCCAGCACCGTGGGCTGTTCGAGCTTGGCGATGCCGCCGGCGGCGAATAAGTAAGGGGCGGCCGAGACCGCGAAGCCGGTATGGCTTTTGAAAGGCTGGAACGTGGTCGGGTAGGCAAGCTCGGCGCGCATCGCCGCGCCGGTATCCGCCTCGACCTCGCTCACCATATAGGCCGAGACCCAGTTGAGACCGCCCAGGCCCATCTGTTCCGACGAAGCCAGCGGCTTGCCGAACGAGGTCTGAGCCTTGGCCGTCAGCGACAGATTGAACATTTCGCCAAGCGGTTGAAGATAGCTGCCCTCGGCCTTCAGCTTCTGGAAATTCGGCTCCGCGCCGTCGCGCGACATCGGCAGCGAAACCGTCGGCTCGTAGGCGCCGAGCCCGTCGAGACCGAGAGACAGGGTCGCTGCACCCGAAACCCTTGCGCCGGATGTGAAGAAATAATCGCCGGACTGGGTCAGTCGGATCACCCTGAGCCGGTCGAGCGTGAACGGCGTTGTCAGCCCCGGCGATCGGAAGGTCTGTTCCTCGTCGACGATATCGAAACCGATGCTCGTCGTCGCATTGGCGGCGCGGCTTCTTAGCCAGTCATAGCCGAGATTGGTGGAAAGCCGCTGGTAGTGGTCGGGCAGTTCATAACCAAGCCCGGTATCGGAACGCGTGCGGCTGTCGACGCCCTCGACATTGAGCCAGACGCCGTCCGTGCCCATTGGCAGCGTAAAGCCCGCCACGATCTGTCGGTTGCGCGGATCGTCGGAGAAAAAATTGCCCTCCGAGAAGCCCGGCCAGCCGCCGACCTGCAGATAGCCGACCTCGCCGAGGCCCAGGAGATTGTTGAAATTGACGCCGGCGCTGATCGAATAGTCACCAAGCTCTTCCGTCAGGTCGTTGGCAACGCCGATAAAGCCGGTCACCGGATCGTAACGGCCGGAAAGCGCCAGCAGCGTGCCACCTGGCGTATCCCCGCGCGTCAGGGTCGACTTCATGTCATAGCCGGGCGTGTCTCCGGCCAGAAGCAGACGGCGCTCGATTTCCTTCTCGCTCGGGTTCTCGGCATCGACCAGCGGCGCCATCACTGCGTCCACCCGGCGCCTTACGGGCTCGGGCAGAGCTGCGGTGTCGACGCCCTCGACATAGCCGGAACTGACCACCAGTTTCAGCTCCTGTCCGTCCTCGATCGTCTGCGGCGGCAGCGATACGCGCACCAGCGGATAACCGGCTCGGATATAGGCAAGTTCCAGTTCGTTTGCTGCCCTGAACAGGTCTGCGGCGCTGACGCGCTTGTCGGTGAACTCCGCTTCAATGCGCGCCGTCTCTCCGGCAAGGATCGGAAGTCCGCCTTCGATATCGAGGCCCGAGGGCGTGACGAACAGTTGATCCGCACCTTTCGGCGCTTCCTGGCCGACGACTTGCGGCAGCGTGAGCGCGCCGCCTTGCTGGCGGATCACCGGCGGCGCATAGGACGGCTCAACCACCTGACCGGCGGTTTGGGCATATACGGCTCCCGCCTGGAGCGCGCCGAGTACAAGCGCGCCCGCCAGCGCTGCGGCGGTCCTGGAAATTAGCATTGGAAGTCACTCCAGCATTCTTGGCTTGCCCCCAGATCAGGGCCGTTTAAATTTAGGCTCCGCGAGGTCTATCGGCATATGAACAGGACTTGAGGCCCTGCATCGCAGGCGGCATTGGAAACGGGAGACTGATCGGTGACGGTCAGCGTTCCCGGCGGATTGATGTTGTCGGCAAAGAGCGCCTGCTGAAGCGACCCGCCGGCAACCGTGAACGGGTCGAATTGCTGGCCGGGAAGCGGAACGCCGCCAGCAGGAGCCGACGGCGCCATGACCGGCAGCACCTCCAACTTGCCCGGCACAAATGTGATGGCGTAGTTGGGATTTTCGGCGTCCGTGAGACTGCCTGCGGTAATAGCGTAGGTGCCGACCGTCGCAGAGGACGGTGCGCCGCGGCTTGCGGGATCGCCGTTCAGCGACGCGCCGCCATCGACGAGATTGCCTGCGGTGATCTGCCAGCCCAGGACGCCTGCCGGCGTGCCGAGCTGCTTGACGGCATCGTCGGCAGTCAGGGTGATCGGCCGCGGCGTGACGGCAAGCGTATTTGCACGATAGCTGATTGCATAATTACGGTTGAAGGCGTCAGTCAAAGAACCCTGGGTGACGGCATAAGAACCGACATTCGCCAGCATGGCTTGGCCGTCGCTCTCCAGCCTGCCTGAAAGCCTGTCGCCATTGGCAAGACCCATCCCGCCGACCGTGTAGGTCAACAGGCCGAGATCGCCATAGGTCTTGGCACCCGCATTGGCCGCAACCGTGATCGCACGGCGCTGGATCGCCATCGATCCGTCCTTATAGCTGATGTCGTAATTGCCAGCGGCAGCACCGGAGAGCGCGCCGCCCGAAGCGGCGGTGCTATAGCCGGTCCCGACATCGGAAGACGATGTCGCATCCGTCGTCACGACAACCCCGGAAAGCAGAGATCCATTCTGACCGTTCTTCCAGCCCGAAACCGCGTAACCGATCATTGGCACGGCATCGCCGTAGATCATCGAGCCGCTATCGGCCGTGACCGTCAGCGCCGCCTTGTCGACCGTCAGCGTGCCATTCTCGTAATTGATGTCGTAGTTCGAAAGACCCGTGCCGGTCGCGCCACCAGCGACGATGTCATAACTGCCGGCATCAGCCTCTGCGTCCGCGCCCAGGCTCTTTTCGGAAACGGCGGCGACGCTGTCGCCATTAACGAGCCCGGTGGTGGTGAAGCCGGTCAGGCTGGCCGTATCGCCATAGGTCTTGACCGCATCCGATGCCGTCACCGTCAAGGCCCGCGGGGTCACAGCGAAACTACCATCGACATGGTCGAGCGTGTAATTGCCGAAGGCCGCGCCGGACAATTGCCCGCCGGCCGCCATCGTTGAATAGTAGGTACCGACATTAGAGGTCGGGTTCGCATTCGTGGTGACGATCACCCCGACCAGAAACGCATCGCCCTGTCCGTTCTTCCAGCCACTGACAGTGTAGCCGATCGTCGGCACGGTATCGCCGTAGATCATCTCGCCATTATCGGCCGTCACCATCAGCTTGGCCTTTGCGACCGTCAGCGCGCCATCGACATAGTCGATCGCATAGTTGGAAAGGCCCGATCCGGTCGCGTTGGAAGCAATGATGTCATAAGTGGCGGCATTCGCGGACGCGGCACTGCCCGCGCTCGTCAAAGTGATCGTGCTTACCGTGTCGCCGTTGACAAGTCCGTTGACCGAATAGGCGGTCAGGCTGGCGACTTCGCCGTAGGTCTTCGATGCGCCCTTGGCCGTGATCTTCAAGGCGCGCGGAGTAACCGAGAAGTTGCCGGGGGCATAGGAAAGATCGTAATTGCCCGCGGCCGTACTCGTGATCAAGCCACCGGAAGCGGTGGTGACGTAGCCGCTGCCAACATTCGAGGTCGACATCGCATCGGTAACGACGCTTGCGCCGGTCACGCTGCCGGTGTCTGAATTCTTCCAGCCGGAAACCGTGTAGCCGAGATCGTTCGGCGGCGTTGAGCCATAGATCATCGAGCCATTATTGGCGGTGACCGTCAGTGTCGCCTTGTTGACCACGAAATCGCCACCGACATAGTTGATCGCGTAATTGCCGTCCGCAGCGCCCGACAGCGTGCCGCCAGAGGCTGCCGTGGTGTAGCCGCTTCCGGCATTCGAGGCCTTGGTAGCATTAGTGCTGACGCTGACACCCGTCAGAAGTGCGCCCGTCTGACCGTTCTTCCACCCGGTTGCGGTGTAGCCGATATCGCCAGGAACATCGTCGCCATAGACCATCGAGCCGTCATCGGCGGTGACCGTCAGTGTCGCCTTGTTGACAGCGAAATTGCCACCGACATAGCTGATAGCGTAATTGCCGTCCGCAACGCCCGACAGCGTGCCGCCAGAGGCTGTCGTGGTGTAGCCGCTCCCGGCATTTGAGGTCTTGGTGGCATTAGTGCCGACGCTGACGCCGGTCAGAAGCGCACCCGTCTGACCATTCTTCCACCCGGTTGCGGTGTAGCCGATATCGCCAGGAACATCGTCGCCATAGATTATCGAGCCATTGTCGGCGGTGACCGTCAGTGTCGCCTTGTTGACCGCGAAATCGCCACCGACATAGCTGACAGCGTAATTGCCGGCCGCGGCGCCCGACAGCGTGCCGCCAGAGGCTGCCGTGGTGTAGCCGCTTCCGGCATTCGAGGCCTTGGTGGCATTAGTGCCGACGCTGACACCCGTCAGAAGTGCGCCCGTCTGACCATTCTTCCACCCGGTTGCGGTGTAGCCGATATCGCCAGGAACATCGTCGCCATAGACCATCGAGCCGTCATCGGCGGTGACCGTCAGCGTCGCCTTGTTTATCGTCACCGCGCCGGGCCCGTAGACGGTGCGGTATGTGATCCCGTCATCGCCGACAAAGCTCGATTGGCCGGTAATGGCGTAGCTGCCGACATTGGATGTCGCCGTGGCATCCGTTGTCAGCGTCGGCGTGAAAACGCCCGCGCCGCTGTGACCACCGTAAACGCCGGAATAAGTGAGCGCGCCCGGCGCATCGCCATAGGTGATCGTCTGGCCATCGGTCTTGACGAAGACCACGTCGGAAAGCGCGTAAAGCTCAGGATAATAGCCCTCGCTCGGCGGCGCCCAGACCGTCTCGAAATCCCAGCCGGCGGCCAAAGCCGGCGCGTAGAACCCGTCCGTATCCTGAAACTCTTCGGTGGTCAGCCCGGTCACTTCGCCGTCGCCTGAGCCGACGCCGTTCGACTGGTTCGTGGTGTCCGTATCGAAATAGGATGCTGTGATCTTGGCACCAGAATTGTACCCGACCAGCCCGCCGACATAGGAGCCGCCCGTAACCCTGCCGGTCGCATAGGCATTGCTGATCGTGCCAGAAAAAGTGCCGCCGACCAGTCCGCCGACATGGTCTGGGGACGAAACACTGCCGGTCGCATAGGCATTACTGATCGTACCCCGATTGAACCCGACCAGCCCGCCGGCATAGTAGCCGCTGCCCGTAACGCTGCCGGTCGCATAGGCATTGCTGATCGTGCCAGCATCATTGTATCCGACCAGCCCGCCGACATCGTAGCCGCCCGTAACGCTGCCGGTCGCATAGGCATTGCTGATCGTCCCAGCATCATTGTACCCGACCAGCCCGCCCACTCTAGAGCGGCCCGTGACGCTGCCGCCCTCAAGGCCGACATTGCGCAGGATGGACCCGGAACGGGCATATCCGAACAGGCCAACATGCTCCGTATCGGGACGATTGATCGTCAGCCCGCTGATCACATGCCCGACACCATCAAACGTGCCGGTGAAACCAGAAACGGAAGTGCCGATTGGCACGAAGCCGCCAGCACCCCAGATGCCGGCGCTATCTGCCGTGCTGTCGGTCGGGCTGGCGTCGACATCGCCGGAAAGCCGGTAGCTTGCAGAAAGATCGGCGCCCATCAGCGCCAACTGGTGCAGGTTGGAAACCGTGATCACGCCATCCACCGGCGCAGCCGCCTCGGAACGCAGGATCGGGCGCATGTCACCCGCCTGATACCAGGTGTTGGTAAAATCCCAACCGCTGTAGGCGCTGGCAGAGCGCGCGTCGGCAGTGCTCAACCCGATTACGCCCGAAGCAGAGGCATTGTTGCCAACGCCCTGAGATACGCCAGTCGTATCAGTATCGAAATAGGAATCGGCGAAGAGAGAGGGCTTGGACTCCGACCCCACAAGCCCGCCGACATTACGGACACCCGAGACACTGCCCGTCGCATAGGATTGCGAGATATTGCCTGAGGCATAGCCAACCAGCCCGCCGACAGAGCCGTTGCCCGAGACCCCGCCTGTCGCATAGGACTTCGTGATCGTGCCGCTGGATGCATAACCCACCAGTCCACCGACATCACCATCACCCGTTGCGTTGCCGGTCGCATAGGATTGCGAGATATTGCCGGTGGCATAGCCAACCAAACCACCGGTAAAATTGCCTGTTGTCGTCACCCTGCCCGTTGCGTGGGAGTGGGCGACCGAGCCGCGTTCAACAGCCCCAACCAGCCCGCCCGCATAACTCGCTGCTGAAATGACGCCGGTCGCGTAGGATTGCTCGACCGTGCCACCGTCCAAAAGCCCTAAAAGCCCGCCGACCATTACCCTCCCGGTAACGCTGCCCATTGCGTAGGATTGCTCAATCCCACCGTTCGTCAAAGAACCGACCAATCCGCCGATCTCTCGGCGGGTGCCCGATACGTCGCCAGTGGCATAAGAATTTATGATTGAACTGCTATGTGCGTATAACCCGGCAAGCCCTCCAACCTGGCTGGCGCCTTTGACGCTTCCGGTGGCATAGGAGTTGCGTATCGACCCAAAGCTCTGTCCAACAAGGCCACCGACTTGATCTCCTCCGCTCACGGCTGCAGTTGCATAGGAACCGAAGATGACAGTCGAAGTAAGGTTTCCAACCAGCCCCCCGGCAATATCTCCGCTGGAAGTCACATACCCACTCGCATGAGAATCTCTGATGCTGGAATAGAGCTGTCTACCCACCAAGCCTCCAACAGCGCCGTTTCCTGAAACGCTGCCATTAACATAGGCGTTGTTGATCGCCCCGTAGCCGCTGCCAACCAGCCCCCCAACCAGCGAGTCGCCAGTAACGCTGGCATCTACCAGACCGATGTTACGTATGCTTGCGTTAATATCGGTACCGCCAAACAGGCCAACACCACTGTCAGAAGGTCTATTGATCGTCAGGCCGGAAATCACATGACCGTCGCCATCAAACGTCCCTTTGAAACGATCGATCGGCTCGAACCCCGTGCCGCCATTCCAGCCTGCGGTCGCGCTGGCGTCAATATCCGTTCCAAGCGCATAGGCGCCGGAAAGATTGGTGTTGATCGCCTGAAGGTTGTCGAGCGTGTTGACCAGCATGTAAGCCGTCAGCGTCGTGCCGCTGCCCGCATGGCCGGAATAGGCGACTGGCGCGGCGTAAGACGACGGATTGTAGTAGAGCGAAACCCCACCGCTGGCGGTTGCCGTGATGCCGGAGCCGAAACTGACCGTGCCGCTGCCGGTGGCGCTGCTATCGGCGCGCAGCACGATCTTCGACCCCGTCCCGCCTGCAAGATCGGCGTTGACCGCAATGTTGCGATAGGTCGACAGGGTCAGGGTCGAGCCGCTTGACCATGTCACCGCGTTGGCCACCGTGATATCGCCATCCTGGCTGCCGCCGGAGCCGGTCGAGACCGTGACATTGGCGCCGGCAAGCGCGTTTTGCAGCGTGGCGACATTGATGACACTGTCATCGCCCGAAGCGGTGAAGCCGGAAGACGTCTGGTCGGCGGCGTTTGAAATGGTCACATTGTAGGGATCGAGCAACAGCGAGCCGAAGCCTGCAGCGCCCGTCAGATCGGCAAAGCCGGTATAGGAAAGCACTGCCTTGCCGGACACTTCGGCATCTCCGCCGGTTCCGGTCGCGCCGGTGGCGCTGATTTTGCCGGCGAAATCCGTGCGGGTATCGGACCACAGCACAACCGAGCCGCCATCGCCCTGATGGACCGCATCGGCGCTGATCACCGTGCCCTTGCTCACCGTCAGGATATCGGCATGCGGAATATCGCCCGTGCCCTGCCAGTCGCCGCCGATACGCACCTTGCCGCCCGCGCCATAGCCGGAGGCATCGATCACGGCATCGTCAAGCCGGATCTCAAGCCCGGTGATTTCGATCGCGCCGCCTTTGGTCGTCTTCGGCTGGGCGGATTTCGCGCGGGTCGAGACCTTGCCGGTGACCGTCACCTTGCCGCCCGCGCCGCCGCCCAGCGTGATCTTGCCGTTGCGGCCTGAAACGGAGCGCGCCTCGGCGACGCCGGAGAGATTGACGGCGTTGCGCGCGGCGGCCCTAGCCGTTGCCGCCTTCATCACGATCACGCCGCCTTCGGCCGTCACCGTGCCGGAATTTTCAACCGGCGCCTCGCCGTCATCGATCAGCGACGAGGGAACCGCCACCTGCATGAAGCCGTCGCCGGAGAGATCAAGCGTGATCTCCTCGCCGGCGCCAAGACCGGCCTTGCCGTATGGCACGGCGATCAGCCCGCTGTTCTTCACCTTGCCGCCCATCAGCGCGACATAGCCGCCGCGCCCGATCGTCACCACGCCCTCATTGGTAACAGTGCCGGACGCGCCATTGCCGCGGAACACCATATTGCCGGACATGAAGTCGTCATTGGTGATATCGAGTGTGGAAGCAACGAAACCGCCGCCGGCCTTGACCGTTCCGGTCGGCGTGATCGCGATGCCATTGGGGTTGACGAGGAAGACCTGACCATTGCCGGTCATCGCGCCCGCGATCGAGGACCGGGTGTTGCCGGTGACGCGGTTGAGGGTCGCCGAATGCACATCCGGCTGCAGGAAATCGACTCTGTTGCCCTGACCGATGCTGAAGTCATTCCAGTTGACGATGGCGCGCATTGAGCCCTGCCTGACGGTCATGGCCGATCCCATCGTTTCAATGCTGGCCGCTCCGGAAATAACGCTGGCGCCCCCCGGCAACCCGCCTTCGGCAAAGGCAGGACTTGCGCCAAGGGCCGAAACGGCGGCAGTTGCGAGAAGAACGGCTTGCAACCGCTTTGGCCGAAAATCATGCGGCTCGCCCGCGGCAAAAGGTGCAAATGCAAGATGACGATCGGCAACGGATGGCATTGGCATATCGAAATTCCCCGAACCCAGAATGGCGCCCTTTCAAAAGCAAGACTGGCAGACATTGCGGGTACAGTCGAAAAGCCCGGGCAAGCCCCGCCAAACACGCGCCAGAGATCACACACACAATCGTCTCGCTTCAGGCTTTTCCGCCCGAAAAGCGGAACCTTGACCGCCGCACCCGCATTCAGGTCTATTAGAATCAAAAAATATTAGCCTGCCATTTCACGACAGAGTTCCGTTATGCCCCGATCGGAAACTTCAATCGCCATGACCTCGGTTCGGGGCATCGGCCCGCTTCCCGCGCTGATCGACAGCCGCGAAGGCCGTTATGCCGCCGATCATGTTTTTTCCGAAGTCGGCCTGCCGGTCGATGTGGCGCGGGAAGCCGACCGGATGTTACCGCTCAATAGCCTGATCGCGCTTTACGAGGCCGCCGCCGCCATGACCGGCGATCCGCTGTTCGGACTGAAGGCGGGACAGGAAATGACCGACGACTATGGCACCTGGGTGGACTATTCACGCACGGCCCCCACACTGCGCGCATGTCTGGCGCGTGCTTCCAAGGCAATAGAATATCATCAGACCGGCACTGAACTGGCGCTGTCGACCAACGGAGGGCGGGCGCTTTATTCCTATCGCATCTTTGGAAAGCGACCTGCCAGTCGCCTCCAGCATCTGCAACACACCATCCCCGCCTTGCTGAACACGTTTCAGGTTTACGCCGGAGATGACTGGAGGCCGGATTGGATCGAACTGGATGTCGGCTATGATCAGCGCATCGAGGAATTGGCCAAACGACTCGGGGCCCCGATCCGATATGGCAGTGCGGCCATGGCATTTGCCTTTTCCTCGGCCCTTCTTGACCGGCCGCGGCAGTGCCAGACGGGAGCAACGTCTCAAATCCGTCGCCACCATCTGAAATACATGGTGAAGAAAGGTCCTCCCAGAACATTTTCGTCGCTCGTGCGTGAAACGATCCATATCGATCTTTTGGTGGGTACGGCGCATATCGATACCACCGCAGATCGTCTCGGTCTTGAACCAAGAACTTTACAACGAAGGTTACGGGCTGAATCCAACACCTATCGACAGCTTGTTACCGAAGTGCGGATGCAGCGGGCCAAAGCGCTGTTAATCGACACTGACATGCCGGTGACCAAGATCGCCCATCTCCTTGGCTACAGCGATTCTACGCATCTGACGCGCGCTTTTTCCCAACACATGGGATTGCCGCCAAGCGCCTTCCGAAAAAGGTCCGCCATCGAATGAAGGTTCGATGACACATTGGCGACGACCAGCTTGTGACTTACGCCAATTTCTGGCTGCGGCATAAGCTCAACCGCGGCGCCAAACTTAATGCCGTTTACGATCTTGACCATGATCGATAGATCAATGGGCGTGAGCAAAGGGTCTTGAAGGGGTAGAACCATCGACACCCTGTCGCTCTGAGCCTTGGCTGCCGTGGAAGTCCCAACACTCAAGCGTAAGCATGGCTTTCGGCAACGTGTCCTACCCGGTGTAGCACAACGCGGAGAGCGCCAACGGCTGAGTGCCGATGGAGCGGCTCTGCGCGCATTCCCAGCACAGCCAACCTGGCCAGAAACCCTTTCCGTGCAAAGGCGTTCGCTCTCAATCAGCGGAGCCACAACGATAGGCACGCCGTTCCAACGCCCTGTCTGCACAAGCCTGCCATCGGGTCCTGCGCGCAGAAAGTCTCAGAACCTGTAGCCGAGGCGGAGCGATCCGGTGTGGGAGCGATAGTCCTCGGCGAAGGAGCCGTCATATTGCAGTTTCAGCTCCATGCCCTGCCGTTTGGCGAGGTCGAGGCCGAGGGTAACATGTCCCACCGTGTCCGCGATGGGGGTGAAGGTCGAGAAGCTGTCCATCGATGACAGCCCGGCAAACCGCGACGTCGTCTCCCATTCGTCCGCCGAGATGAAGGACACGCCGAGATCGCCGTAAAGCCTCGCCGGCCAGTCTTCGAGGAACGGTATCCGGGCCCCGAACTCGATCCCCGGCGTTATGCCGAAAGCCGTGTCGGAATTGCCGTCGACCATGAGATTGAGCGCGCCCGCACCGCTTTCGGTATAGCCATACTGATGCATGTTGATGACGTCGAGATCGACCCGCGGGCGCATGTAGTATTCATCGCTGAGCGCGATCTCGTAGGACGCCCGGAACCGGCCGAAGACCATCGCCGAATCCGGATTGCCGGTTGCCGTAGCCGAAAGCGTGTCGAGATTGATATAACGCTTGGAATCGCCCCAATTGTAACCGCCGCCGCCGACAAGGCCGAACAGCCACGGACCGACTTCCTTTTTCAACGCGACGGCGCCGACGAAGGAATCCTGATCCAGTTTTTGGGAGCCACTGTCATTGCGGAACCAGCTGCTTTGATAGGTCAAGCCGGAGCCGAGGAACCAGCCGTCGCCGAGCGCCTTCTGGCCGCCGATCTGCAGACCGCCGGTTGATTGGGTGTAGCCGCTAGCGTCGCCCTGGCTGTCCTGCGTCGACTCTCCGCCCAGGGCACGAGCCCAGACACAGGAGCCTTCGTCCATCATCACGCCCGATGTCTCGAAGGCCGGGCATGACAGCACGCTGTTGGCAGCGCTGATCGCCGCGGAAGGCGACGACGAAAGCGGGGCGGCGGCCGTTTGCGACACCGTTTCCAGAAGCATGTCGGAGAAGGTCTCCGGCGTCGACTGGTGGAAGGCGCCGAACACCTGACCGAGCGAGATCTCGTCGGCGCCGAACTTCACCTCCGTCGCCGAGCCGTCCTCAATCCTGTTCCAGGCCTGTTGCATGGCCGACGAGGCCTGGCTTCCGTTGCGGCCAAGCGAAACGCCGTTATCCGTGAAATGTGCGTCTGCGACCGAGAACCCGGTCCAGCCGGCCGACGAGGTCGTGACATCGGTGAAGTCAAAGACCAGCGACGGCAGGATCGATAGATCCGAACTGTCGACGCCTTCGACTTTCAGGAACTCCGTACGGGTGTTCGGCAAAAGCGCATTGCCGTTGACATCGACGCCCCAGCGACCTGCAAAGTCGCCCTGGATTAACAGCTTATCCGCGAGCCCGCGTTCCATGTCGACGTCCAGGCCGGCGATGAGGCCGCCCTTGCTGGCGGTCGAAGTCCGCCAGTCCAGCTTTTCGCTGCGATGATAATAGCTGAACGGCGAGAACGTGGCCGGAAGGCCGAGGTCTGCGACGTCATAGGGGCTGCCCGCATCCGCTGTGCCGACACCGACGAGGTCGCCGGTGACCGTGGTTTCGATCGTGTTCCATTCGCCGCCGATATCCATCGTCCCGGCATTAACGATCCCGTCGACATCAGCGATCGCGCCGGTGAAGAAGGTGCCGGTGCCCTGGTTCAGGAAAAGACTGAGGCCGGGCGCAGCGCCAAGGGTAACCGTCCCGTCCGCCGGGTTTGGCGCGGTGACGTTGCCGCCGCGGGACGAGAGGACAGTGCCCGACACTGTACCCGCGTTATCGAGCACGATGTTACCGCCGGCCGAGACCGCGCCATAGACCGCGCCTGCGTAAGGGCCGAGCGCGCCACTGCCTGTGATCGAACCGCCGGAACCAACGGTGACATTGACGGTCCCGTCCTGAGTCTGCGCAAACACGCCCCAGCCCTGGGCCGAAGACACGCTGCCATCCACTGTGACCGTGACGTGGCCGCTATTGGACGCCCCGCCATTCAGTCCACGCGAGCCAACATAGATGTCTTCCCCGTACATGAAAACGCCGCCGCTGCCAGCGAGCGACTGGGCGAAGATGCCATGGGCATACGCCCCGGTTGTCTTGATGGAGGATGCGGCATCCAGCGACACCGACACATATCCGGAGCTTTGGGCGGAGCCACCACCGTAACTGCTGGAAGAATTGCCAGACGTAAGCAGAAGCGGGGCGGTAAAGTCGCCCACGGCGCCGCCGCCGCCACTGATAGACTGGGCAAGAATACCGACCGCGCCGTCACCGGAGGTGACGATGGTTCCGCCGGTCAGTGTCGCATATACATTATTGCCCGGAGCGGGCGTTTGGTCTTCCACCCAGTTCACCGAAGCGATGTTCTGGGCCGAGGCCGACAGGAAGCCGCCGCTGCCGCCGATAGACTGCGCGACGATGCCCAAAGCGCGCGTCCCGGCAGTCGTGATCGTGCCGTCGTGGTCAATCGTCACGCTATTGCCGAATTGTGTCGTTGCAGAGTTGCCCGTACTGGTATCCGTCCCGAGGGTAACGGAAAGCACGCCCGACACCGTATCGTCGTTGGCGGTTGTTGCCGTCCCGAGCGCGGTGATGGCGAGCCCCCCGCCCCCGCCGATAGACTGCGCGATGACCCCGTGCGCACTGTCGCCGGCCGTCTTGAGGGTTGCGCCGTCGAGAACGTGGACGTTGACCTCTGCCCCCGTTCCCCCGCCGCTGTTCTGATTTGGGGTGGAGCCCAGTCGCAGATCGACGCTGGAAACAGCAAAGCCCGATGAGGTTCCGACACCGCCGCCGCCGCCGAGGGACTGTGCCACGACAGCGCTGGAGGCGAAGCCCGAAGTCGAGATGTCGCTCGCGTAGACAAGCACGTCCTCGGCGCTGCCGCCATTGCCGCCGGCCATGCCGAGCGACATTTTCACATCCGGTTTGGAGGATGAAGATGCGTTGGAGGTCGCGCCCGCGCCGCCGCCGCCGCCGATCGACTGGGCGAGAATGCCGTGGGAGATGTCGCCGGTGGTGACAATCCTGCCCGATTTGACGGCGCCGCCCTTCGAGGCAACGCCGACGGACACGAAGCCGGCGGTGCCCCCGCCGCCGCCCGCGCCGGTTCCCACGCTCAGATAATTGGTCG
>MDTD01181835.1_pt1 | contig 32013 bp, 43 predicted proteins | sample 811221 | NCBI WGS metagenome assembly MDTD01 (sample SAMN05326646, study PRJNA326480) | marine metagenome | isolation source: seawater | place: Pacific Ocean: South West | collected 2011
ACCATTGCCTGGAAGGGCAATTATATTTTCTTTTCCAAGTGAAGAAGATGCAAATAATTGGTGGAATGATGTGGATTATCAAGAATTAAGTAAACACCGAAGGGGCAGCACAAATGCAACCATTCAACTTATTAAAGGACTTCCTCCGAGAGAATAATATTAAATAGATACCTTTAACACATTGACATTGATATAGTTCAATCAATCTTTAAATATGTAAGTGATGAAAGTAAACATCATTAGTGAATTAAATAATATTGATACAAGAAATGATTGAATTGTTGTTCTGGAGTCTAATAGTGGTGACATGGATAGCTGTCGGAATGCATGTTGCTAAAGAGTTTGTAAGGTTTGGCAATAGAGGAGATAATAAAAATTAATATGAAAAAACCCAATCTCTTCAGAAGGACTGTGATGGCTATTGTAGGTGGTTGGAGAAGGGTAATGGATGTTAGATACAATCCATTGAAGTATGTGCCAGATCCAAGTTTACAAGCCTATTTTATGTTGGTTTTGTTTGTTATGTGGAGCATATTCTTCGGTTTCCTAGCAGCAAATTATCTAGGATGGTTTGGATATAATACACTTGCTAGTCTAATTATACATATTGGCATATTAGTGCCACTTGCATTTACCAATGCAGTGTTTGTAGATGCAGAAAGAGATGGGGCAGAATGGCTTAAAGAGTGGAAAGAGGAGCAATCAAGATATAAGTTGGTAGTCAACAGACTGAAAACCAAAAACCTTGTAATGTGGAATCCTAACAAAAAATCAAAATAGAAATATTCTACGGACACTCTGCAATTGTTAAAAAAATTAGTTTCTTTAGGACTTAATGATGGAAATAAATTGGGTAGTAGTTGGCTGGATTATTGACATGATCCTAAATGGAGTTGTGTGGCTTATTGTCGCAATTCTTGGTCTGTCATTGATTGATGTGACTGATAAATGGATAAGAAAAGCTCTTAAATTGATGGAAAAATTTGATCTATGGATAAGAGATATTATAGAGAACTCAATTGAATGGATTCTAAAGAAGAATTTTAAAATACTCTCTAGTATTATATTGTTAATTATCTTTGGCATTCTTGCTCAACTAGGAATAATACCTAAGCTAATTACCTAATATAATAAGAAATATGAAAATCAAAAACCTAATTATAATATTACTAACTTCATTGGCTCTTAATAGCAGCACTGATGATCCGCGTGCTGCAATAGATGCTCTTCTTGATGGGCTTCATCAGGATGCGCATGAAGGTAATTTTGAAACTTACTTTGACCGATACACTCCTGACGCAATCTTTTTAGGAACAGACAAAACTGAGCGTTGGACTATAGAAGAATTTAAAGCTTATGCTGAACCTGCATTTGCGGATGGCAATGGGTGGACCTACTCAGTTGTCGAAAGAAACTGGGAAGGTGAAGGAGATATCCGTTGGTTTGATGAGATTCTCTTTAATGAAAGACTTGGACATTGTCGAGGAACTGGTGTTGTGAAGAAAATTAATAATGAGTGGAAAATACTCCACTACGCTTTGACTATGCTGGTACCAAATGAAATAGCTGAAGAGGTTGGTGCTCAAACTAAAGAAGCTGATATAGAGTAAGAGGTTAAATACAGTTACGAATTTTAAATTTGGAGAAAAATATGAATAAAAAACTTATGGTGTTTCAATCTATTATGTGGGCTGCTGCAATGCTTATTGTTGTGCTTATTGAGGAGAAACAATTTATTGTTTCATTGCTTGTTTTGTTAGCAACAGTCTCATTAATTAATCTTAAGAGGGCTAATTAAAATGAAATTACACCAAGACAGTGGCGAAGTGACAGTAGTAATAGATGTCTCTTACTCAGCTCCAATTGATGAGGTTAAAGATTTCATCCTGAACGAACAATGTCCATTTATTGAGAGCCAAACAGATCAAGGCCTCATAAAATTTGAATGGTTTTTTGATGAGGCAACAAATACAGCGACTCTCCTGGAGGTATTTTCTAACGCAGAAGCTTGGGAAGAACTTGCTAACAAAGTAATTGGCACTCCAGTTAATATTAAATTTGGCCAATTATTCAAAATCGAAAAAATGACAGTACTCGGTGAAGCTACGGATAATCTTAAAGAGAAACTCCAAGCCATGAATCCAGTATTGAAGTCTTACGCAGGCGGCATTAATTAAATCAATATATCTCTATGGCTCCAGTTTTTACAAGAATGAGAAAAGTATTAGGATGGGCTTTATTGATAATCTCAATTATTTTAACTTTGGTAAGCATTGTAGTCGCATCCATGGGCGAGTTTCTTTATGGGGGCGGTATCTATGTTGCTAGCCAAGTGACCTGGTATCCTGGGCTTGCACTACTAGGGCCAGAGATTATCCAAAAGAGCAAAGACTTTTGGTTCAATTTCAAACAAAAAATAATTGCAATTTTTAAATGAAGAATTTTGATATCTAATTTTATTTTATAATGAACAAAAAGGAGAAAACTCAATCATGAATATCACTAAACAATTAAATTTTTTTAAAATTCTATTAACTGCTTGTTTGCTTCTACCGTCTATACTTAATGCGCATGCCTTAAAAGAAGCCATACAAAGCGCTGAGAGATCTCCCGAATATGTTTTAAGGGACCAATATAGAAATCCATATGAAACGTTAACCTTTTTTGGGATTGAGTCAGACATGTCAGTGATTGAGCTCTCACCTGGTGGTGGCTGGTATACAGAAATTCTTGCCAACTATATTCATAAACCAGGCAGGTTGATTGCTGCTCATTATAACCCTAATTCTGAAAGAGCATATTTCAGACGCAGCAGGGCTGCATATGATAAAAAATTAGCAAGCTCAGAAATGTATAAGGATGTCGAGGTAGTTGATCTTTATGGGGAGTTGGCTAAACCAAACTCAATCGATATCGCTATTACTTTTAGAAACCTACACAACTGGCTTGGCCCAAATATGGATACAATTTTTGCAAATACATATAAAGCCCTCAAACCGGGGGGCATGTTTGGTGTAGTTGAGCATCGAGCAGATGAGGGTGCTTCTATGGAAGTTATGAAAAGCAGCGGTTACGTATCCGAAGAGCATGCAATTACGATAGCAAAAAAACACGGATTTGAACTGGTTGCTAGGTCTGAAATAAATGCCAACTTGAAAGACACCAAAGATCACAAAGAAGGAGTTTGGACACTTCCACCAAGCCTACGTCTTAAAGATGTTGATCGAGATAAGTATCTAGCTATTGGCGAGAGCGATCGTATGACGTTGCTTTTTAAAAAACCGATACAGTAAGATATGATTAGAACGATATTTTCACATACAGGAAATTCTTTTGAATAATATTTATTTTGCTTTTGTAACTATTCTGCTGATTATTGCTATTTATTTGATGATTATAGATAGCTACTTTTCATCCTTAGCTTTCTTTTCTCTTGGTATTTTGTATGTGATTATGGGGTGGAGAGAGAAAGCAAGCCAACCCAAAAATGCATTAATCTATTTTATTCTAGGGTTATTTATTGCCAGCGTAACATATCTAGGAGATTTTATTTCAGGGAATATACTCCTATCTACGCTTGAGATGTATGAGTCAAATTGAAGGCAGTAAATTTCAGAAGGCTGTTTGGGAACAGTTAAGAAAAATTCCCTCGGGAGAAACAAGAACTTACAAAGAAATTGCTATTTTGATTGGAAGACCTAATTCTGCAAGAGCAGTAGCAAATGCATGCGGTAAAAATCCATTACCTATTATAATCCCTTGTCATAGAGCAATAAGGTCAGACGGTAATATAGGGGGATACAGTGGGCCCGGTGGAGTAAAGAAAAAAATCAACTTACTCAAAATGGAAAAGTTAAGCACTATTTAGTGTTGTTCAGTAGAAATTAGCAACAGAGGAAAGTAAGATATAGCGATGTTAAAAACCCAAATGAATTCAGATAAGGTTGCTGTAACTCTTTCAGCTGCGTGCGTAATCCATTGTTTCTTTGCGCCTTCATTTATTATTCTGACATCTGGATTTCTTTCAATTTCAATAGATAATGAATTTGTTCATTACATAATTCTTTTAGCAGCGGTTCCAATAAGCATCTTCGCTTTATACCTGGGCTATAAAAATCACAAGAATTTGTCATTTTTGCCCTTTGGAATAGTTGGCCTCTTTACTCTAATAAGTGCAGTGTTACTTGGAGAGGCAATACTTGGAGAAATGGGCGAAAGAGCATTGACATTATTAGGCTCTTTATTAGTTGTATACTCGCATTTTAGAAATCATCAGGAATGTAAAGCAACTCAATGTGACTCTTGTCACAGCAGATAAAATAAAATTTGCTAATTCTATTCATAAATTATGATTCACCCTCACACAGCTAAAATCTTGGAAGAATTAAAGCTGGCAGTAAAAGCAAACGAAAGAGCATCATTTATTGTTAGTGGTGGGACAAGTCCAAAAAAAATTTTTAACGAATTGAGTGATTGTGATCTAGATTGGGCAAGGATTGATATTGCACTAGTTGATGAAAGAAAAGTTCAAAATAACCATCCAGATTCAAACGAAAAAATGCTTAAAGAGGAACTATTGATAAAAAAGGCAACAAAGGCAAATTATATTTCTTTATTGAATGAAACAGAAAGCGTATCAAGCATTAAGAAACCATTTGATGTTGTGCTGCTAGGTATGGGAGAAGATGGACACTTCGCATCACTTTTTCCCGACCATATTCTGCAAAATCACAACGATATAGACAGTAAGTCTGACCCAAATATTACTTATACCAAACCTCTGGGCCAACCCAGGCATGAAAGGATTAGTATGAATCTGTCCATGATTCTTAGAGCAAAGAAAATATATCTTCTTGTTTCTAATCAAAAGAAACTTGATGTCTTAGAAAAATCTATCACTGATAGTTCATTTCCAGTATTCTATTTAATTAATCAAAATAAAGTAACTGTAGAAATTTTGGGCCAGGACTAATGATAAAAAAAATTCTTTTATTAAAACTTCTCTTTCCGATTATGTTTGGTTTTTCAGCAACCGAAGTAGAAAAAATCTTTAGCAATGACAACAAAAACCAGCTTTTTATGAATGTAGAGGTTGCATTAGCTGAAGCTCAAAGTGAACTAGGGATTATCCCTTCATGGGCAGCAAGGGAGTTTAAGAAAAAATCAGACATTAAATACCTTCCACACAAAGAGGTTGTAAAAGAGAATGAGAGGGTAAGGCACGGTCTTGTCGCAAGATTAAATGTTTGGAAAAGATCTCTGGACAATCAAGCTTCCGAGTTTCTTCATTATGGCGCAACAACCGTTGATATTATGGATACAGTTCTAGTATTGCAAGTTGACAACTCATTAGATTTTCTAATTGATGACCTTTTAGAAATAGAGACACACTTATTAAAACTTACAAAAGAAAATATCAACACTTTTATGGCTGGCAGGACACTTGGACAACATGCACTTCCTATTACCTTCGGAAAAAAAACAGGGACTTGGCTTGCAGAAAACAGAAGAAATATAGAAAGATTGGAGCATGTAAAGTCTAAAATTCAAAGATCAGGTATTTTAAAGGGGGCAGTAGGGTCATATTTGGGTCTAGGAGAAAAAGCTATTGAGACTGAGGCCATCATGATGAATAGGCTTGGTCTTGCTGAACCATCAAAAGATGATTGGCATGGAATCCGTGATGTTTTTGCAGAGTACGCCTTGACGCTTGCAATTATATCAAAGTCATTTGGACGAATAGGCAATGAATTGACTTTACTTCAGATGACAGAATTAGGTGAAACTGAAGAGGATTTAGGTTCAGATGCAGTTGGAAGCAGCACGATGCCTCAGAAAAAAAACCCAAGAGGGCCTGGAGCTTTAATTGAATATTCCCGAATTATTCCACGACTCTCTGAAATAGTACTTGACGATATGGTAAATAGCTTTGAAAGAGATGGACAAAAAAGTGATGATGAATTAAAAGACATCTCAATTGCTACCGAGAAAATGCTTGAAAGAGCTAAACCTTTATTAGCGCAACTAAAAGTCAATAAAGAAAAGATGAGATCAAACTTAGATCTTACTAGTGGTCTAATACTCTCACAGAGACTTACATTTTATCTTGCAGAAAAAATTGGCAAAGACACAGCCAATAATCTCATGCACGATGTTGCAAAATATGCCTTGGAAAATGACCTAACACTATATGAAGCTGCCTTACAGAATGGAACTATTTCAAAAAATATTTCCAAAGATGAGCTTAAATTAATTTTAAATCCAGAAACCTATATTGGGCTAGCAGTTGAACAAGCACAAATAATTATTCAAGAGATTGAATTAAAACGAACACAACCCAAATAATATTAATGAATGAAGCATTAAAAAATATTCTTGAAAGGAATTCTCATAGACATCTTGATCTGCCAGTTCCAACAATTGAGGAGATGAAAAATGTTTACCAAGCTGCTTTAAGAGCTCCCGATCATGCATGGTTACGACCTTCAAGTTTTATTGAAATTCAAGGCAAAGGTTTAGAGAAGCTTTCAAAAGCGTTTGTAGATTTTGCAAAGGAGAACATAACAGGCCTTACCCAAGAGAAACTTGAAAAATACAAAAACGCACCATTCAGAGCGCCTATGATAATAGTTCTTGTGAACACGCCCAAAGAGCATCCCATGGTTCCAGAAGTTGAACAAATTATGTCTACAGCTGCTGCAGCTGAAAATATTTTATTGGCACTTAATGCATTAGGTTATGCAGGTATCTGGAGAACTGGTAGCTTTTCTTTTAACAATAAAATTGGAAAATTCTTGGAGCTTGAGGAAGGTCAAAATGTAGTGGGCTATCTTTATATTGGGACACCAAAAGGCGACCCAAAGCGTTTACCTGAGTTTGACATTGACGATTTTGTTGTTAAGTGGAACGGTTAAATGAATTCTAAAATCTTTTTTATACCACTATTTGCAACAGGTATATTCTTTTTTGTATATATTGTACTTGCAGCTACAACAAACTTTTTATCAGTAGAGCCCGGCTATGCTATTGGGGAAGTTTCAAGGTGGTGCGAAAGGATTAGTGGCGGTTACTTTAGAGAGCCTGCTAACGCATTAAGCAACCTTGGTTTTATTACTACAGGGCTAGTAATGTTTTGGATTCTTGCGAACGAGAAAAAACGTGAAGGTAGCAGATTTCATGGTCCTACTCCTACAGCTCTACTCTATGCCTCGGCGGCATTATTTCTTGGGCCTGGCTCATTGCTCATGCATGGAACACATACTGCATGGGGACAGTGGGCAGATTGGTTAAGTATGATCATGTATATATCTATTCCTTGGTTAGTGAACATTTTTGTAATTAAAAATTATAAAGAAAGCTCTTTTGTAAAAGTTTATTTGTACATTATTGGAGTATATGGGCTATTAAGCTGGCTTTTTGGAACAGGACTTGGAATCAATTTTAATTTTTGGGCACTTTCGATCGCCCTCTGGGTAATTACTGAAGTGCTTCAAAATTACAATTCAACAATAGTAAGGTATCTATCAGGATTTGCTGGGATTGCTGTAATGTCAGTTTTTGGAATTTTTCCGGACCAGGTAGTTCTTAACTTTAATGAGTATTGGTGGGTAGTTCTCTTTTGGATTCCAGCATTAATAATTGATGAACAAAGTCCAGTCAAGAAGAAATACTTTCCATGGTATTGGGCAGGTGTAACATTCTACATTGCAGCATTTGCAATATGGCTTCAAGGCTATCCTGGTACAACGCTTTGCAATCCTGATTCTATTTTTCAACCACATGGCATCTGGCACATGCTTTCGGCTTGTGCGACTTTATCATTCTTTTTCTTCTTCAGAAGCACACAAAAAATCTAAGCTATACTAAAATTATGAAATCTTTTTTAAGTTTTATCCTTTTTATAGCCGCATCTGCATCTGCCGAATTTGAGACTATTATTAAAGATCAAGTATTTAAGGACAGTTTTAATTTAGAGCCCGACGAAAAATTTGTGGAATTAGAGGAAGGCTTTACTTATTACAAGACCAATATAAGTCCAGAATGCTCAGAATATTACATGTTGGTGCATGGATTTTCTGTTCCCTCATATATTCTCGACCCAGTTTATATTTTGCTATCCGAAAAATCATATTGTGTTATAGCTTTAGACCTTTACGGAAGAGGATTCTCAGAGAATATCGATAAGCCCTACACAGATCGTTTATTTGCAGAGCAAACTCTCCAACTACTAGATCATCTTGATATTGAGAAAGCAACATTTCTAGGCTTATCCAATGGAGGGAGAGTGATAAGCATGATAGCCAATATAAAACCTGAATCAGTTAATGCTCTTATATATGTTGCTTCAAGCGGATTCCTGGAGAATGAAGAGGTAGTAGATAAAAGTGTGAGTCAAAAGGAGATTGATAATCTTATTGCCCAGTATCCATCACTTATTGAAAGCCAACTTTCTGACTTTAAATACCCTGAAAAGTATCCAGACTGGATAGATAAGTATGCCGAACTCACAAAATATAAAGGGTTTGCAAAAGCACTACTTTCTACTAGAAACAATCACACTTCACTCGACGATATTCACAAAAGAATAAACCAATCTAACATTCCAATTTTTACAATATGGGGTGAGAGTGATGAGGTAGTTCCTTACGATACTTTTAAAAACAAATTACAAAATATTTTTTCCAGACGAAATGAGTTTTTTGTCTTAGAGTCTGCTCACCTTCCTCATATGGAAAATCCTGAACAATTTAATGGCTTTCTTTTGGACATTCTGGAAAAGTTAAACTAATTTATACTCACAATTGAGAATCATTCTCATTTAGGCTATTATGCTTGCCTATGAAAAGTTTTGAAAAAAAGTTTTTGGTCCCCTTAATTAGTCTTCTTTTGGTAAATTTTGTTCTTTCGAACGAAGTAAACATTTACACCTCAAGACATTATGATGCAGATGATGAGCTTTATGAGAAATTTACCCAAAATACCGGTATTAAAGTAAATATAATTTCTGGTTCTGGTAGTGCTCTAATGGAGCGGTTAAAGGCTGAGGGCAAAAACTCACCTGGCGATGTTTTTTTTACTGTAGACGCAGGGAATTTATCACGATTTCAAAAGGAAGGATTTCTTCAAACCATCAATTCACAAAAAGTTAAATCAATAGTACCAAAGGAGCTTAGAGGAACAAATGACGAATGGGTAGCAATAGCTAAGAGAGCAAGAGTTATTTTTTATAATCCAAACAAGGTAAGCTCAGAAGAAATCAAAAATATAACTTATGAAGACCTAGCATCAGACAATTGGAGAAAACGTGTAGCCATCAGAAGTTCCTCCAATATGTATAATCAGTCCCTTGTTGCCTCTTTGATATCAAACCATGGAATTGAAGAAACAGAAGCTTGGGCAGAAAATTTTGTAAAGAATTTTGCTAGATCACCTCAAGGAAATGATAGAGCACAGATACTAGCTGTCGCAAATGGCTTGGCAGATATTGCTGTTGCTAATTCCTATTATATCGGAGTCATGCTTTCAGGTCGTGGTGGACAAGAGCAATATGAAGCAGCTCAAAAGGTTAAAATTGCATTTCCAAATCAGCTAGATAGAGGCACTCATGTCAATATTAGTGGTGGAGGTATTTTAAAATTTGCTCCAAATAAATCTAACGCAGAGAAATTTATAGAGTTTCTTCTATCAGAAGAAGCTCAAAAACACATTGTAAATAATACATTTGAATATTCTGTACTGAACAATGTAGAGCCAAATGAAGTCATAGCTCAGTTTGGTACCTTTATTTCAGACAAAACCTCAGTAGCTGATTTTGGAAAATTTAATCCTGATGCAGTTAGATTAATGGATAGAGTAGGCTGGAGATAAATTTTCTTCTAGGTTCTGCTATTATCAAATAAACAACAACTAGCTTTCAATGTGTTTAATTTAAATTCTTGGTCAATAGTTTTAATAATTACCTTTACTATTTTTTTAGTACCAATAGGTTTTATTTTTTCAAGTTTTCATTCTGGTTTTTCAGATAATTTTTACCACATATACGAATATGTTCTAATTGAATACAGCATCAATAGCCTTATCCTTTTGTTAGGGACCATTTCTCTTGCTGTATTTTTTGGAGTGGGAACTGCCTATATAGTTTCAAATTTTAAATTTTTTGGTAAGGATTTTTTTGAATGGGGCTTGTTGCTTCCACTTGCTGTACCGCCTTATATTTTAGCCTATGTATTCACTGGAATATTTGACTCATATGGAAGTGCGAATAATCTTATTAGAGACATTTTTGGCTTACCAGATGAATATATTTTTTTTCCAAACGTTAGAAATATAACAGGAGCTATTTTAGTTTTTGGCTTTACACTCTATCCATATATTTATCTTGTTTCTAGAGTTGCATTTAAAAATATTTCAGAATCTTTAAATGATGCAGCAAGGATTTTAGGTCAATCTAGGTTTAATACTTTCTTCAAAGTTCAGCTTCCTTTAATTAGACCGGCTATCTTTGCTGGTATTGCGCTGGTTGCAATGGAAACACTTTCAGATTTTGGTGCAGTTGAGCATTTTGCCGTACCTACTTTCACAACCGGCATCTTCAGGACTTGGTTTGGGCTGTATGATTTGGATACTGCTATGCAACTTGCATCTATTCTTTTGTTATTGATTTTTTTATTCATATATTTTGAAAGGACCTCTCGAGCAAAGATAAGGTACAGCAATAAGTCAGATGTGTTGAATGCAAAAAAAGATAATGTATTGGGTACCGTAAAGGGCACAATATGTTTTTTATTTTGCATGGTTCCTGTTTTTATTGGCTTCCTTCTTCCAATAGCTGAATTAAGCAACTGGCTGTTTCAACAAAACTTTGAAATTGATTCAAAGTATTTAAGTTCAGTAAGCAATACACTAATGGTAAGTTTTGCTGCAGCATTTATTGGCTGTTTGCTTGCCTTAATTACAAACTTTAGTGCCAGAATTAACAAAAGCAAAATCCAGTCAAACATTAATAGTTTTCTATCCTTAGGGTATGGGATACCTGGTTTGATTCTTGCAGTCGGTATTACAAAACTTTTTACTAGTGTTGATAATGTTTTACAAGTAAATTTTGAATTTTTTATCACTGGATCCATATTTGGCTTGATAATGGCATATGTAATCAAATCTTATGCTCTTCCAAATAACTTAATCTCTAGTGGGTATAATAAATTTTCTGTTGCTATGGATGAATCGGCAGAAATTCTGGGCACACCTAAAAGAAAAATCTTACAAAAAATACATACTCCACTTTTGCGACCAAGTATCTTTGCAGCCGCTTTACTAGTGGTTGCAGAAATTGTAAAAGAGCTACCAGCCACTTTAATATTGAGGCCATTCAATTTTGACACACTTGCAGTATCAGCTTATATTTTTGCTTCAGAAGAAAGGATGTTTGAGGCAGCTCCATCTGCTCTTAGCATTGTAGTAATAGGACTAATACCAATATTTTTTCTTAATAAGATGATACGAGAATCCAGGGAATTATAGAATGAAGTACTTCTTTCAAATTGAAAAGCTTTCACAAGAGCTATCTGGGAAAAAAATTTTTAAAAATATTTCTTTGAAAGCAAAGAAGGGAGATTTTATAGCAATTATTGGTCCATCTGGTTCTGGAAAAACATCCCTTTTAAGAACAATAGTTGGCTTAGATCGCCAAAAGTCTGGAACAATTTCCCTCGATGATGCTATTTTGTCAGATAACTCAATTCATGTCCCAGTAGAAAAAAGAGGTATTGGTATGGTTATTCAAGAAAAAGTTTTATTTCCACACCTCAATGTTCTTGAAAATACAAAATTCGGCCTTCCTCAAAATGAAGAAAGTGAAATAGGTGCAATTGAGATGCTCAAAGCTTTTAAAATAGAAGGTTTGATGAAAAAATTTCCTCATGAAATATCAGGAGGTGAAGCACAAAGGGCAGCACTTGCAAGGTCACTAGTCACAAAGCCAAAATTACTATTGCTTGATGAACCCCTAAACGGCCTTGATGAAAAATTGAAAGAAAATCTTTACCCATCACTTCAGGATTATCTAAAAGAAAATACAATTACTACAATTATGGTTTCACATAATTTAGCAGAGATAAAAAAACTAGCATCAGACGTATACTCACTTGAAAATAAAGGCTTAAAAAAAATTTAAAATGTTCAAGAGTTTTTTGAAAGTTTAATCGCTAATAAATAAATTAAAGGTGAAAGAATAATCCAAGGAATCTGTGTTTGAAGCATTACTGTTCTTTCATAATATTGGAAGATTAGTGGATTAAAGTTTTGGCCAAGTGGCGACAAGGGAGCCCATGATAAGCTTTTATCATTTGCAATCTGATCATGATATAAAAACATTTCAACATAAAGATTTTGACCAATGCACCACGTAAAAAGAACAGCAAATTGAACCCATTTCCAAGACTGGAATGGATCTATGTCTTTTTTTGAAATAAATTTAATTAGTAGCAAACCACCGAGACTAACGGCCCCCGCGTCTGCCATGGAATTGAGAATCCAATTTATATTTTGTGGCAACCAGTCATTTAGAACTTGAGACCTTCTGACACTCACAGCATCGCCATTAAACAAGCCATAGTTAAACCAAATTTCCCATCCAAAGGCACAAATTAAAAAAGTGATTAGGTAAAATTTTGAAACCCAATTAGGAATTCTTGCTCTTAGAGTGAAAAGCAATATCAAAGGAAGGAGAGCACTTGTATAAACTATAAGAATTATTCTTAGCTCTTCAAATTCCATTGGATAATGTTACTACACAAAGTAGTAATATTTTGTCAAAATTGCTACATGACTAACCTCACTGTGACAGATGTGTATGCAATTGGTCTTCCCATTATCTTCATGATGATGTTGTTGGAAGCAATAGTTTCACAGCATGAGAATAAAAAATACTATAAAAATAAAGATACTCTTTGCACAAGCGGTCTGGTGGTAGGCAATATTTTTGTAAGCCTTGCAATAAAGGGTGCAACATTGGCTCTACATTTTTATCTGTACCAATTTAGAGTCTTCGACATTTCAAACATGATTCCAGTTTGGTTATTATGGATATTGACATTTGTTCTTATAGACTTAGTTTTTTACATCTATCATCGGTGTTCTCATAATATTAGATTCTTATGGGCTATTCATATGAGCCATCACTCGAGTGAAGAGATGAATTTTGCAGTCTCACTCAGACAAGCATGGCTTGGACCAGTTTCTAAAATACCGTTTTTTGCTATTCTTCCACTGATTGGTTTTGATCCAACAATAATAGCAGTAGCTGGAGTAATTAGTACGCTTTGGGGTGTTGTAGGCCATACTCAAATGGTCGGTAAACTTGGGCCTCTAGAATGGATTTTCAATACACCCTCCCACCATAGAGTGCATCACGGCGCAAATCCTGAATATATAGATAAGAACTATGGAAATTTATTGATAATTTGGGATAGGTTGTTGGGAACCTTTGAGCCGGAAAAAGCTAAAGTAAGATATGGGCTAGTAAATAATGTAAATACTTTTAATCCAGTTAAAATTACCCTTATGGATTGGCAAGCAATGTTTAAAGAAATTAACGAAAAGCAAAATTTATTAGACAAGATTAAAATATTTTTTGGGGCACCAAAAACAAAAGTAAAAATTTGAAAAAAGTAATAAACATAAAAGAAAAGTTCAAAAAATTTGACGATCTTTGGTCGCCAAAGATTATTTCTGAAATGAATGACTATGAATTCAAGCTTGTGAAAGTAAAAAATGATTTTGTGTGGCACAAACATGATGAAACGGATGAAGTATTCATTATTATCGAGGGGAAACTTTTTATAGAGTTTCAAGATGAAACATTAGAATTGAATGCTGGAGAAATGATAGTGATTCCAAAAGGTACAAAACATCGACCATATGCCGATAAACTTGCGAAAATTATGCTTGTAGAAAAAAGGGGTATTGTGAATACTGGTGACAATCCCTCTAATCTAACGGCAAGCAATGAAGATTGGGTATAATGTAGAAATGAGAAGTATCGGAATTGGATTTGCTTATCTAATGGTTTATTCCTCTCCAATCCAAGTCGGAGTAATTCTATGGGGTCTTTGGATTATATTTACATCAAATTACACATTTATGGGGCTATCAAGCAAAGAATTCTTATATGATAATCTGCTAATAATTCATGATTTTGCATACTCTTTATTCTGGGGGTCTGAAATCTGGAAGGCATATTTAAATTTTTGGTATCAGTTTCCATTAATAATTATGGCATCGCTCAAGCTTGCTATTAGTACTTGGTTAGGCTTATGGCTTTTGAAGACTCTTAAGCAATGAAGATTTAGAGCAATGAAAATTAAGTTTTTAATTTCATTTCTGTTAGCTGTCTTCCACCTTGAATCAACCACACTTCAAGAACTTAAAGATAAGGGGAATGTATTTGAGGCAGGTTTATTATTATCCAGTCTGGATAATGGGATACATTATTTAGAATCAACAGACAACATACAAAGACATCTGTTGTTAGGTATTCATGGCGGAGGATCCCTTGGTTATGAGTGGGTCTATCCTTTGTCTTCGCTAGACAGTCCCTCAAATCTCGTAAGTTATTTTAAATGGAGTCCTTTGGTTTTAAATTGTTTAACTGAGGACGCACAATTTTTAATAAATTTTTTAGAGACTCAAGGTCAAAATTTCGAATCTATAACAATATTAGGGCATAGTCTTGGTGGAGTCTTGCTTGGAAAAGTTTTAGAAAGTGTAAATACCAAGGTTCCTATCAAAGCTCATATTATTGCATCACCACTTGCTGGAATAGCTCCAACAAACCAGATATGTAAGTATCAGCCACCCAAAGCAATTAAAGAAAATATAAAATTATATGAATGGAGGACCATAAAAAAATTAGATGGTGTATTTTTAGCACTACCTTATGATCCACAGGTTGTTGATATTCAAGGAAGCGTTTCAACAAGGCTTCCAGAAGAATATAAAGGAAATAAATTAGGCCATAATTGGTCAATTAGTTGGGTAGCTGATGAAATATCCAAAAGATAATTTTATTTTTTACGTTTGGTGTTAGAATCTAAAATTAATTTCATTCATACAAATGCTGCCAGATATTTTAAAAAATAATCTATCCATTCCTGTTGTAGGGGCGCCTTTATTTATTATCTCTCGACCAGGTCTCGTTATAGCACAATGCAAAGCAGGTGTAGTTGGATCTTTTCCAGCTTTAAACGCTCGACCTCAGGAGCTTCTTTCTGACTGGATCAAAGAGATAAAAGATGAGTTGAGTGAATTTAAAGACAAAAACCCTGATAAGGATGTTGCACCTTTTGCTGTAAATCAGATTTGTCATCTATCAAACGATAGACTATTTGCTGACGTAGAAACCTGTGTTAAACATGAGGTGCCAATTATAATTACATCTTTAAGACCGCCTGCAGATTTAGTTAAGGCTATCCATTCTTACGGCGGCCTTGTTTATCATGATGTTATAAATACCCGCCATGCACAAAAAGCAGTTTCAGAGGGTGTAGATGGACTAATTTTAGTATGCGCTGGAGCAGGAGGCCATGCAGGAGCACTTTCTCCCTTTGCTTTACTAAGAGAAACAAGAGAGTGGTATGATGGCACCATTCTACTTTCTGGTGCAATATCAGATGGCTTTTCTATAGCTAGTGCTTTAGCAATGGGCGCTGATCTTGCATATATTGGTACCCGATTTATTGCGACGCAGGAATCTGAAGCCGATGATGATTACAAAAAAATGTTAATAGAAAGTGCTGCTAAGGATGTGGTTTATACAAATTACTTTAGTGGTGTGAAAGGAAATTATTTGTCTCCCTCAGTTGCAAGAGCTGGAATGGATCCAGAAAATTTACCAGAGGCAGATAAAACTAAGATGAATTTTAACTCTGGTGGAAATGCATCTAAGAAAGTATGGAAGGACATATATGGCTCTGGTCAGGGCATCAGCTCTATCAAGAGCTCCCCAAAAGTTGCAGAGTTAGTGCAGCAAATGAAAAGTGAATTTGACGAAGCAAAAGAAAGCTTTTCAGAAAAATTGAAGCATTTTTAGAGTTGTAGTTGTAGGCTAAGCCCAAATTCTGAGTCTTGATATTCAGAAGCTTTAAAATTTAAAACAACACCAAAGTAATTATTAACATTGTAAACAATATCCATTCCAAGCTTTATATCAATATCATCAGAGAATTGAACCACTATGTCATCAGTCAAACAAACATCATTTGTGGGATTCTCCAAACAATCGTAATCAACGAAAGCATCACCGTTTAATACTTCTTTTGAAAAGTCTAAGTATAATTTCCCTTCCCAGTGATTTGCATCGCCATACCTCACGCCTGCAACAATATTTCCAAAAGATTCATCGTTATCAAATTTGGTATCAAAAGAAAAGCTTCTCAAACCACCCTCAACATAGATATCAACAAAATTATCAAAGTTTAAAGAAACAGACCCCACTGACACTGAATTTAATAAATCTCCTATTCCTACATGAGCACCAAGTCTTAAATCAGTTACTGATTTTTCAAAACTTGCCTCTTCGTTATCCAAACTCCTAATATTAGTGTCATATGCAGTCCTAGAAACTGTTGCATAAAGTGGGCCAGGGAATGGAACGCTTGCGTAGAGACCAAGATTGTCGCCTTCGGAGTACGAGAGAGCAAAACCAAGATTTGCATAAGAGTAATCATTTGGTTCTTTTCCTAGTCTTCCTTCTTTTGAAAACATGGTCAAACTTAGAGTTATTAAAATTATTAAACCAATATTCTTTAAACTCATAAATTGATTGTAATGATTAGAATTTCATTATCAAAGTTTTAGAAGGATTAAAACTAAGGATGGATTAAAGTATAATATTTCCCATGGATGTAGCTGGTTTTGTAATTTCAATTTTCGCATTGATATTCTCAATGTTAGCTTTGGGGCTTGCACTTAGAGCTATATATATAATTGGTGTAAATGCAGGTCTTGCAAACAAAAAACCTGTAGAAAAAATCAAAACACCAATTAAAAAAAGTTCAGCTGAACACAAAGAACCCTTAAGAGTGGATGGGGAAAAGATAATTTATAGTGAAGACCCCTTGGTTTATGTAATTGAAAACTTTATATCCGAAGAAGAATGTGACCACTTTGTAAAGCAGTCTAGGGATAAGCTTGAAAGAGCCAAAACTATAGGTGGCAAAGATGGCATTTATCACGAAAAAAGAACTGGCATGAATTGTTGGATACCACATGCACATTCAGATGTATCAAAATCGATTGGCGATAGAATCGCTAACCTTATTGGCTTTCCTCTTCGAAATGCAGAATCATATCAAGTTGTCTACTACACAGGTGGAACCGAGTATAACGATCACCATGATGCTTTTGATAACGAGACAGAAGAAGGCAGAAAACATCTTAAGAGGGGGGGTCAAAGAATATACACAGCTCTAGGCTATTTAAATGATGTAGAGGAAGGCGGAGCAACAGAATTTAGAGATCTAAATATTTCTATTCCACCCAAAAAGGGGAGCCTATTGGTTTGGAAAAACATTTTGCCAGGAACTACAAAAGTGCACCCTGATTCTCTACATGCAGGACGCCCAGTCACCAGAGGTGAAAAATACGCTTTTAATTTATGGTTTAGAGAAAATAAATTTGTCTAAATAATGGATGTATCTTTTATTTTAGACGATCTAAATGAGGCTCAGCGTTTAGCGGTAACATCTGAATCAAAGAATTTATTAGTTCTTGCAGGTGCTGGTTCTGGAAAAACAAAAGTCTTAGTCCATAGAATTGCTTGGCTTATCAAAGCGCTTAATAATTCCACTCACAGCGTACTTGCAGTCACATTTACAAACAAGGCTGCAAATGAAATGACTGGTAGAATTGAAAATATTTTAAATCAACCAATTCCTGAGTTGTGGTGCGGTACCTTTCATTCGATATCAAACAAAATCTTACGAAGACATCATAAGGAGGCAGGCCTAGATAGAGAATTCTCTATATTAGACAGCGATGATCAGTTAAGAGTAATAAAAAGAGTATTAAAATTCCTTGATATTGACGACGATCAATGGCCTGCTGAAAAAGTCAGATGGCAAATCAACTCCTGGAAAGATGACGGCCTCAGACCAAAAGATATTGATGATAATGGGGACTTCAACATGGAGGTATTAAAAAAAATATACACTGAGTATGAGGATTATCTTAATAGAGAAAGCCTGGTCGACTTTGCTGAGCTAATATTAAAATCTTATGAATTAATAAAGGATAACGAAGAGCTAAGGAACCTTTACAGAAAAAAATTTACGCACATACTTGTTGATGAATTTCAAGATACAAATTCAATCCAGTTTAAATGGATAAATAACCTAAAAGATGAAAATACTTCTGTGGTAGCAGTAGGCGATGATGACCAGTCAATTTATGGCTGGAGAGGAGCCAAAGTAGAGAACATAAATGAATTCTCAAAAGGAAAGGAAACGGAAATAGTTAGATTAGAGCAAAATTATCGATCAACGGGAAATATTTTAAATGCTGCAAATGCAGTAATTGGAAAAAATTCTCAGAGACTTGGAAAAAAGCTTTGGACAGAGGGTGCAAGTGGAGACCCTATTGACGTATATGAGGCATATAGTGAACAAGAAGAAGCAAACTTTATTGCAGAAAACGTTCATCAAATTACTCAAGGCGGCGATCAGTACAAGGACATAGCAGTTTTATATAGGTCCAATGCCCAGTCGCGAGTTATAGAGGAATTTCTATTAAGACAAACAATTCCCTACGTTATTTATGGTGGAGTTAGATTCTACGAGAGGCTTGAAATAAAAAACGTTATTAGTTATCTACGACTTTGCATTAATCATGCTGATAATACTGCCTTTGAGAGAGCAATTGGTGCACCGACAAGAGGGGTTGGTGAGAAAACGTTAGCTCAGATAAGGGAAGAGGCTGCGATAGATAAAATATCTCTATTTGAAGCAGCTGATAAATTAACGAATCAGGAACTCATCAAAGGCAAAGCTGCAAATTCAATACGTTATTTTCTTGAATTTATTGATAGCGCAGCCAAACAAATTAATGAAATGCCTGCCGATGAATTTGTTGAGATGATAATTAATCAAAGTGGACTGATTGAGCATCATCTCAAAGAAAGGGGTGAAAAAGGAAAAATTAGAATAGAAAATATCAACGAACTAATATCAGCTGTGAAATCCTTCGAGACTGCAACTAAAAATGAAGATTTATCAGATTTTGGTTCTGTGTTAGGCGCATTTTTAAGCTCTGTTTCTTTGGATATGGGAGAAACTCAAGCCAATAAAAACGATGATGCAGTTCAACTTATGACATTACATTCTGCAAAAGGCCTAGAGTTTAAGTATGTATTCATGGTGGGAATGGAAGAATCACTTTTCCCTCACTCAAGATCTTCTGAAAACATTTCTGAATTAGAGGAAGAAAGGAGGCTTTGCTATGTTGGGATTACAAGAGCAAGATCAAAGCTTTTTATGACATATACTGAATTTAGAAGGCTATATGGACAAGATTCTTATAATCCTCCATCAAGATTCATCAATGAGATTCCAAACGAACATATTGAATTTGTAAGACCAAAACAGTCTTACACGACAAGTTATTACGCAACTGTAAGTTCCAATGAATCAGAAGTTTCTGGAAATGAGTTTAACTTGGGTGATGCTGTGAAGCACAAAACATTTGGAGAGGGTGTAATTTTAAATATTGAGGGAAGTGGAGATGCTAGCAGATTACAAATAAATTTTGGGGAAGCTGGAACAAAATGGCTTGTAGTGGGGTATGCTCACTTGGAAAAAATCTAATGAAATTAAAATTTACAGACAAAGGTGTTATTGATTATGCAGAGTGTTTAGATCAGATGTTATCGCTAATAAGAACAAAGCCAGAGGGTCATGAAATTTGGTATCTTGAGCACCCCTCTGTATTTACTATAGGCATTAGTGAAAAAAAAATAAAAGAGGACCCAAATTCTATGCCACCCATCTACAAAACAGATAGAGGTGGCAAAATTACTTATCACGGCATTGGCCAGATTGTGTTTTATTTTATGTTGAATCTAAAGAAAACCCCTTTTAAACCCTCTGAATTAACTAAAAAGATCTTAGTCTCAACCTCAGATGCTATTCTGGGCCTCGGTTTAAAAAATAACATAAGCAAATCAGATCCAGGACTCTATGTAAACGGTGAAAAGCTCGCCTCTATTGGCATGAGAATTAAGAGCAATTATTCCTACCATGGAATTAGTCTTAATCATGATGTAAATTTGAAAGAATTTAATAGCATTAACCCTTGTGGGCTTGACGTTAAGGCTTGTAATTTGAGTAAATATATAAATATAAAACAAAGTAAGTTGGCACAAAAACTTAAAGAAGCTTACACAGAGATGCTTAAAATCAAATGAAAGACATAATCCCAACAGTAAAAATCGTAAATTATGCTGGAGTAAGATCCATTAAAGATGGTATGAAGTCAAATGCTTACTCTGAGGTCATTCGAGAGAAAAAACCAAAGTGGATTAGAATATCGGCCAATCAGAATAATAGAAGCTTTGAATTAATAAAAGAAAGAACAAAGAATTTGAAACTCAGCACTGTTTGTGAAGAAGCAAAGTGCCCAAATCTTTCAGAATGTTGGAGCAGGGGAACTGCAACTTTCATGGTAATGGGTGATACTTGCACTAGAGCTTGCCAATTCTGTTCAGTTAATACTGGAAACCCAAAGGGTTGGCTTGATAAAGATGAACCTAAAAAGATTGCTAAAACAGTTCAAGAAATGGGTATTAGATATGTAGTTTTAACATGTGTAACAAGAGATGATCTCTCAGATGGCGGTGCACAACATTTTGCAGAAACAGTTAATGCCATCAAAGCAGTTGATGAAAATATAGAAGTTGAAGTGTTAACATCAGATTTTGATGGAGATCAAAGCGCAATAAGAACCATAGTAAATTCCCCAATAAAAGTATTTGCTCAAAATATTGAAACAGTTGAAAGGCTTACTCATCCAATTAGAGACCCAAGAGCAGGATATAAGAAAACCATGGAAGTTCTTAAACATGCAAAAGAAATAAATGAAAATATAATTACTAAATCAAGCATAATTTTGGGTTTAGGTGAGAGTGAGCAAGAGATTTACCAAACCTTTGAAGACTTAAGAAAGTATGAAGTAGATATTGTCACATTGGGCCAATATCTTAGGCCAACACTAAATCATCACCCCATTGATAGGTGGGTTACACCTGAAGAATTTGAAATATACAGAAAGAAGGGGTTAGAATATGGCTTCCTTGAAGTAGTGTCTGGACCTATGGTAAGGTCTAGTTATAGAGCAGAAAGAGCATTAGAATTAAACAACGCCGGACTATAATATGATTTTAATTTCACCAGCAAAAAGACTTTCAGAGCGAGCGGTTGAAAGAAAGCTTGCACTTACAGAACCATCATTTAAGAATGATGCAGATAAGCTTGCGAAGAGTCTATCCAAACTTTCAATCAAAGAAGTTCAAAATCTAATGAATGTAAGTGAGGATATAGCAACTCTTAATCATAAAAGATACAACAACTGGAACTTATCCAACCATAGTGAGAAGAGAGCGATATTCCAATTTGAGGGCGATGTATTTAAAAACTTAGATGTACAAAGCTTAAATGACGATGATCTTGAATATATGAATGATAATCTGAGAATACTGTCGGGGATTTATGGTTATCTTAAACCATCTGATAACATGAACCCATATAGATTAGAGATGGGGACTAAATCGTTACCAGATAATATTTCTACTCTTTATGAGTTCTGGGGAGATAGGGTTGCAAAAGAAGTAATTAAAGAATCAGGCTCCAAATTAATATTTAACTTAGCCTCTGATGAGTATTTTAATGTTGTTAAAAATTATCTAATTAACGAAAGAGTTATTAATTTTAAGTTCTATACAGAAAAAAATAACATAAGAAAAGTTATAGGTGTCATTGCCAAAAGAGTAAGAGGAGAAATGGCAAGATTTTTAATTTTGAATAGAGTTAAAACCTTAGAGCCTATCAAAGAATTTAATTCCATGGGCTTTAATTTTGAAGAGCTTGCAGGAAACGAACTTGTATTTGTGCAAAAAAGTTAATTTTTAGACTCTTTTTCTATAAGCTGGTCGACAAGCTCCAACATTTCATCAACCATTTTAAAAGTCTCATGAAATGAGTAGACAACTGGTCTATCTCTGCTTAAAAGCACAAGCCCTTCACGAAGCTTTTCTAAATCTTTTAATTTGCTCATATTATGCAGTTATTCTAGTTAACTTTGACCTCAAATCAATATCAAATTTATTTGAAAAACTAAGGACAATAGTGGTAACATATGCATCCATTGTTGCAAAATAAGCAATGGTTATATTATAATATAGATAATTGTTATGAGTTATGCATTAGCACTAGCAAATCCTGGTTCAGATATAGATAAGTATCTTTCCCAGGTTTATTCAATACCTGTTCTCACTAGAGAAGAGGAACTCGAACTTACACAAGAGTTTTACGAAACTGAAGACATTAAAGTTGCCCACAAACTAGTTATTTCACACCTAAGATTTGTAGTACACATTGCAAAGTCTTACGCAGGGTATGGCTTGCCCCTTGCTGATGTAATACAGGAAGGAAATGTTGGTCTTCTTAAAGCAGTCAAGAAATTTGATCCAGAAAAAGGGGTTAGACTAGTTTCATTTGCTGTGCATTGGATTAGAGCTGAAATTCACGAATTCATTCTAAAAAACTGGCGAATAGTTAAGATTGCAACAACAAAAGCACAAAGAAAGTTATTTTTCAATCTCAGAAGTAAAAAGAAAAATACTGGTTGGCTTACTGATGCAGAGGCCAAAAAAATTGCAAAAGATCTGGATGTTAGTGTTAAAGAAGTTATGCACATGGAAAACAGGCTAAATTCAAATGATACTGCCTTTGACCTTTCTTCAGATGACGAGGATGACGAAAAAGCATTTTCTCCAAGCCAATATATAGAAGACACTTCATTCAGCCCTGAAATTTTAGCCGAGCAAAATAATTATGAAAAAGTCAATCATGGTGCACTATTTAAGGGAATCTCTAATCTTGATAAGCGTTCACAAGATATTATTAGAACGAGGTGGTTAGACGATGAAAAGCTTACACTTAATGAACTTGCCGAAAAATACAATATATCTGCAGAGAGAATTAGGCAAATCGAGGCAACCGCTTTCAAAAAACTAAAAACCTCACTTGTAAATGTCTAAAGTTACACTTTTAGTAAACGGAAAGACTCTAGAAACAAACAAAACTTCACTTTCAGAACTGGCAGAAGAATTCGCTCCTATTGATAGACCCTATGCCATCGAGGTTAATGGAATTATAATTCCAAGATCAGAACATATAAAAACAAATATTGCTAACGATGACAAAATTGAAATCATATCAGCAGTTGGGGGAGGATGATCTTCATATTGGAACATCCGTTTTTAAGTCTAGGCTGATTGTTGGCACTGGAAAATATCCATCAGAGAATGTTGCAAAAGAATCAATAATTAATTCAGGCGCAGAATTAGTAACCCTTGCACTAAAAAGATACAACAAAAATGACTCGAATAATATTTTGAGGCCAATTGGGACAAAAAGACTATTACCAAATACAGCTGGGGTACTTACAGCAGAAGAAGCAGTAAGGTCATCAAAAATTTCACAGGAACTCTTTCAAACAAACCTCATAAAGCTTGAAATAATAAGTTCACCAGATAATCTTGATCCAAATATGGAAGAGACCTTAATTGCTGCGAAACAACTTGTGCAAGAAGGATTTGAGGTATATGTATATTGCGATAGAGATATTAGTAATTGTCTTGCACTTGAGGATTTTGGGTGTGCAGCCATTATGCCACTTGGAGCGTCAATTGGCTCGGGTAGAGGTTTCGACAACATTGATGAACTTGAGCTTCTTAGAGCAAAAATCAAACAAATTCTAATTGTTGATGCTGGTCTAGGAGCTCCTTCTGAAGCAGGACTTTGTATGGAAATGGGATTCGATGCGGTACTTGTTAACACCGCAATCGCAAAAGCCGATAATCCCCCTCTTATGGCAGAAGCATTTAAGCATGCAGTTAAAGCTGGTCGTGCAGCTTATTTTGCAGGTAGAATAAAACGTTCTAGGGGTGGGAACCCAAGCTCTCCAACTAAATTCTTATCGTGATTAGAACTTTCAGTTCACGTGCAGGAAGATTATCAGCAACAAATAAACACTTCCTTAAACTAAATTCCAATTGTGTACTAACCAAAGATTACAGACCCATAAAGGACCCAAGAGAAATCTTGATAGATATAGGTTTCGGAGATGGTATATCTCTCACCGAGGATATTGCAAAATGTCAGGAAATCTTGTTCATTGGTATTGAGCCATATAAAAAGGGTTTTGCGAGAATGATAGAGTTTTATGAAAAAAATCAACCCAATAATTTGCTTCTGCATAATGGTTGCGCCAAAGAATTCATTAAAGTATTTCAGCAAAATGTACTGTATATCAGAATTCATTTTCCTGATCCTTGGCCGAAGAAAAAACATTCAAAGCGTAGACTTATAAACAAAGAATTTCTGAAATTAATTTCAAATATCTTAAAACCTGATGGCCAGGTACAAATTTTAACGGATTCCCACACTTATCAAGAACACATTCAAGAACTTATTTCTAAACAAAAAATCTTCAAAACTACACAAAGTTTCCCAATAGAATATGCCGTTTCAACTTTCCACAGAAAGGGGCTTGAAAAAGGACATACTATAAAAGAATATAATTTAAAGTTATCTAAAAATTAAAATAAGCAAGCGATATCCTTGGAAGAATTTCAAGAAGTAAAACATTTAACGCCCTTTCTGATAGTTGGAGTGCAAAAAATGCTATTAAAGGACTTAAATCAAAACCAGCTGATGGAGGTATGATGTTTCGGAATACAGAAACGGTTGCTTCATAAAGTTGCTGTATTAAAACTGTAAAAGAGTTATTCACATACATTCCGAACATATAAACCCAGCTCAAGATAACCCCTGCAATTATCACAAATTTCAATATCCCAATAAGGCTCATTGAAATTTTAAATATTGCAAGGTTCAATAGGCCAAGAAAGCCTAAATCCGGCAACATTAAAAATGCATAAATGTAATAAATAACGATTGCAGCAATTAATAGCCCTACATTTATTTTTTTATAGTAAATATTGAAGATTAAAAGTATTGGATAAAGAATTATTTTTATAACTCTTGCTACCTTATTGTAAGAGTCGGATTTTGTCAGATCCACCAAAAATAAAATCAGTATTAGATATATAGCTATGTTTATTATCTGTGAGATCACTTTCGTTCTCCAAAAATTATTGACCCCAATCTGATCATATTAGAGCCGCAATCTATTGCTATATTATAGTCTTGTGACATACCAAGTGATAAGAATTCAAAAGCTTGATGTTCTTTAGATAGCTCATAAAATAATTCAGATATTTGAGAGAATTGCATTCTTATTTTGGATCGATCATTTGTATTTTGTGAGATTCCCATTAGGCCTACAATTTTCAATTGTTTTGTTAAAGTTTTATTTTTTGTAATTTGATAGATTTCTTCTGGCAAAAAACCAGACTTTGAAGTTTCATTGCCTAGCTTCAGTTGTAATAAAATTTTTGGCATTTCCTTAATCTCAATACTCGATAGCTTTTTCAAAACCTTCTCTCTCGATACTGAGTGAATGTAGTTTGAATTGATACATATATCTTTAAGTTTATTGGTCTGAATATTTCCCATAAAGTGCCAGATAATGTCATTAGGGAGTTGTTGTTTTTTCGTAATTAATTCTTGAAGATAGTTTTCTCCAAAATCTCTATGACCTAGTTCGTAAATTTTAAGAATTTTTTTAACTGATTGTCCTTTAGAAACAGCAACTAATTTGATATTTTTTTTTAGGGAGGATGAAATCTTCTTATAGTTTTCAAGACTCATTTTTATTACTCTTACATTCTTTTATCTCAATAGAATCCATGTTCTGCTTGCGAAAGACTTCTCTTGCATTATTGATTTGTGATCTATTTTTGAAGGGCCCGACAATTACAATAAAGTTATAGCCATTTGAGCTATTAACATTTTCAATAGAGCCGTTGTAACCAACTTTTAGTAGCTGATCAATCTGGCTTTGTGCAGCCTTTTTAGTTCTAAAGCTTCCTGACTGAGCATAATAATTACATTTTTGAGATACAATCTGGTCGTATACTTCTGGTATTTCATAATTTTTACTTTCTAGGATCTTTTGAAATTCATAGTCTATTTCACTAAGTTTAAAATTATTGAGATTAATCTGTTGATTACTGTCGCGAAAGTATGATTCAGATATAAAGACTATTACGCACCCAACTAAAAAAGCAATTCCAACAGTAGGTACAGCTTTAATTGGAAACTTTTTATTTTTAAAGGAAATATTTGCCATTACATTTTTGTAAGAGGTTTGACACTAAGTAGCTCCAATCCATTTTGTAAAACTATTTGGGTTGCCTTTGTAATGATAAGTCTAGAATTTGCAACTGTTGCATCATCAACTAAGACAGGATTTGTCTCATAAAATGAGTGGAAATCGGCTGCTAGTTCTTTTAAAAAGTGAACTAATGAGTGTGGTGATCTTTCGTTAGCAAACTCTTCAAGTTGCTTTGGGTAATTAATAATCTTACTAAGTAGATTGTAGTTTTTTGTTATTTCTTTTTCGTCATATGAACATGTTAAATCTGGGCTTTTATTTTGAAGTATGGAACAGCATCTAACATGCGCATATTGCGTATAAAAGAAAGGGTTTGTTTTGCTTTCCTCTTTTGCCTTTAAGGTATCAAAATCTATAGTGTGATCAGATTTCTTCTCAAGGAAGAAAAATTTTATAACATCAGATCCAATTTCTTCCCTAAGTTGTTCAAGGGTATAAAAGTCACCCTTTCTTGTCGACATTTGTTTCATTTTTCCATTTTCAAAAAGGTTTACTAATTGGTATAAGATTATTTCTAAAGATTGGCCATCATTTTTTAAAGTATCGAAAGCTGACGTTATCCTTTTTACGTAACCATGATGGTCAGCACCAAATATGTTTATGTAGTGTTCGTAATTTCTATCTATTTTATCTTTATGGTAACCAACATCTGTTAAATAGTATGTCGGCTCACCATTTTCTCTTAAGAGCACTCTATCTTTGTCATCTCCAAAGTCAGTTGACTTAAACCATACCGCACCATCTTTTTTGAACGTAAGGTTTTTCTTCTCAATACCTTTTACTGCTTTAAATAAAACTGAATTCTTATCATTAAAGCTGCCCACACTGCTCTCATAGAACCAACTATCATGCACTATTCCCAAATTTGTTAAGTCTGTCTTAATTATTTCCATCATTTTCTCAACAGCATATGCTCTCAATTCACCCCAGGTTTTTGGTGATTCTGATTGATAGAATCCGATTAGCTCATCTAGTTTTTGGTCAACATCTTCAGAAAGAGTTATATTGGGTTGTGCAAATTGTTTAAAATTTTCATTCTCCATAAATTTTTTAGCTAAATCTTTTATGTAGCCTCCTTGATAAAGGCCATCTCTGCTTAGACTGTGGTCAATTGTTTCTAAGATTATGCTTAAAGATAATATATTAATTTGTCTTCCTGCATCGTTAACATAGTATTCCTTGTCAACTTGATATCCCTGGCTTTGAAGTAAGTTAGAAATGGCAATACCAAGAACAGCACCTCTACCATGGCCAACATGTAATGGTCCTGTTGGGTTTGAAGATACAAATTCAACCAATGCTTTCTTTCTACTATTTTTTTTGAAAGCCCATTGCTCCTTAAGCTCAATTACATTTTTTAATTCATTTATCTTTGCAGCTTCTGTTACATAAATATTTATGAAGCCAGGACCATCAATGCTAATTTTGTCCATTAAACTAGAAACCAATCCATCCGAGATTTTTTTTGCAATATCTCTTGGTGATGAATCTAATTTTTTTGCTAGTTTTAATGATGCTGAAGATGAGAAGTCCCCATGATCTTCTGATGAGCTTGCAACAAAACCTAAATCAAGCTTTTGAAAATCTGCCTTATCTAATGAATATGCATTTTCGATAGAATCAAAAAGACAATTATTTAACAAATCAATTAGTTTCACTTGTTAGCTCTTCCTACGTAAGAACCATCTCTAGTATCAATTTTTATAATATCACCTTCGTTAATAAATAAAGGAACATTTATTTCTTTCCCAGTAGCTAGGGTTGCAGGTTTTAGAGTGTTTGAGACGGTATCACCTTTAAGGCCGGGTTCAGTGCTACTTATTTCAATTTCAACAAAAGTTGGAGGTTCCATTTTCAGAACTTCACCATTCCAAAACAACAATTTACAAATCTCTTCTCCTTGCAACCAACATTCAGTTTCGTTAAGCAAAGCTTTTCCTACATCAATCTGCTCAAAAGAATTCTGGTCCATAAAGATAAAATTTTCCCCTTCGTTATATAAGAATTGATACTCTTTTTCAGAAATGTCTGCAGCTTCAACGCTCTCACCAGTTTTAAAAGTTCTTTCCCATACCTTCTCTGTTCTTAGGTTATACAACTTTGTTCTCATTACTGCTTGCCCTTTACCAGGCTTATGGAATTCATAAGAAATAATTGAACAAGGTTCACCATCTATTAGGATCTTTAAACCCTGTTTAAATTGATTTGTAATATACTTCATGAATAAACATCAATAAATTTAGTATCATTATATAGGAGGAATTCGTTATGGAAGTCAAACTAACTCAACAATTAATTCACTATTTCATCTCAGCATTAATAATCATAATTTCGTTTTTTTTAGCGAATTTATTGGTTAATGACAATACAATCGTAAGTCCAACTGATGCGGTAATGATTATTTTTGTCATTCACTGGGTTATGTTTATTCCATCCTACGTTTTTCAAACTGAAAAATTTTATGATCTAACAGGCTCGATAACGTACTTATCTTCAATGTCATATCTGTTGATGAATAATACTGAGCTACTTGAATCAAGCTCGCCGTCAGCATATGTAGCATATTTATGTGTAATGATATGGACACTAAGGCTTGGAAGTTTCTTATTTCTAAGGGTTTTAAGGGATGGTGAAGATAAAAGGTTTAGAAAAATCTTACCGAGTTTTTCACAGTTATTTATGACTTGGAATCTCTCGGCAACCTGGGTCGTTATTCAAACCCTGCCTTTAATGGTTGTCTTAACTGGAGGTATTTTTGAATCAAGCACATGGTCATGGATTCCTACTCTTGGGCTTGCACTGTGGTTATTTGGATTTATTTTTCAAGTGATTGCAGACAATCAAAAAACAAAATTTAAAATGGATTCTGCTAATGTAGGCAAATTTATTACAGAGGGACTTTGGAGCAAATCAAGACATCCTAACTATTTTGGAGAGATTGTTCTTTGGACAGGACTTACAGTAATCTGCATACCTTACATGTCAGGTCTTCAATATGTAGCCTTAATATCACCAGTTTTTGCATTTCTGCTGATCTATTTTGTAAGTGGAGTAAGAATGCTTGAAGATAAGGCGAATAAAAAATGGGGCAAAGATCCTGAGTATCAAAAATATAAGAAAAAAACCCCAATTTTTGTCCCAAAACTATAAAAAAAGTGAAATTTTGCTAATTTTAAGCAAAAAATCATCTGAAACGTTTTTTTAATCTTTGTTGTATAATGAATATGGGTTATATTTTACGATCAAGTTTTTTAAGGGGTATAGTAAAAATGAAGAATTACGTAGCTTTATTAGCGTTAATATCTGCTCTGTTTTTCGGGAAGGATTCTGAGTTAGATCAGATCCTGGTTGAGAACACGGACAACATCAATCTCTCTGAAGAATCACAACAAGAGGTTGACTCACTAGCAACAGAAAAAGATTCACTCTTAGCAGAGTGGAAGGTTGTTGTTAAACAAGTAGAAGGCTTAAAGATCTACAATGCTCAGAAGAGAAGACAAATCAAAGCTCAAGAAGAAAGACTAATTACTTTAGAAGAACAGACCAGACAGGTTGTTGTTATTCAAAGACAAATACCGCCACTCATGCAGAGAATGGCCGACAGTCTTGAGCAATTTGTAAACCTAGATGTACCTTTTTCATTAAATGAAAGAGTTAAAAGAATCAATCAGGTTAGAGCAACACTTTCAGATCCAAGAGTCACAGCCTCAGAGCAAGTAAGGCAGGTATTAGAGGCCTATAACATCGAAAGAGAGTATGGCCGAACAATTGAAACTTATGAAGACTCAATTGTTCTTGATGGGGAAGAAAAAGTTGTAAATATTCTTAGAATTGGAAGACTTGCACTTTTATATCAACTAAAAGATCAAAGCGAAGCAGGCATATGGAATGCTGATAGCAATTCATGGGAAGAGGTAAGTGGATACAGAATCCCAGTTAGAGATGGCATTAGAATGGCAAGCAAAACTGCTCCGTTAGATTTATTACCAGTCCCAGTAAAAATAAAAGGAGGTGAGTAATGAATACAATTAAATATTTATTAACTCTTCTTCTACTAGTCAGTTTTAGTTCATTTGCACAAGAATCAGATGAACCTGCACCAACTAATCTCGATAAGTTGCTTGAGCTTGTTAAAGAAGGCAAAGATCAAGAGCAATCTGAGAATGATCAAAGAGAAGAAGATTTTAAAAAATCAAGAGATAGACAACAGGAAATTCTTAGTGCCGAGCAAAGAGAGCTTGCAAGACAAGAAAGAATTGCTGATGAGCTTGAAGAAATCTTCAGAGCGAATCAAGAGCTCTTAAGAGTTGCAGAGGAAGCTTATTTGAAACAGCTTGGCTCACTTAATGAATTATTTGGACACATGCAAAGCATAAGTACAGATTCAAGAGTTACATTTGAAACCTCATTAACTGCCGCAGAGTTTGGAAAAGATCGTGAATCATTCTTGGGAGAGCTTACCTCAAAAATGGGAGATGCAACTTCTCTACCAACAATTACTGAAATAGAGCGAGTTTGGTACGAAATCATGCGTGAAATGAAAGCAACAGGTGAAGTTGTGAAGTTCAATACGAGTGTGATAAATGTCGACGGCACATCCGTCGATTGTGAGGTTGTAAGAGTTGGGGTTTACAACGCTGTTTGTGGCAATAAATACCTTGAATATGTTCCAACTAAAGGACAATATCAATTTCTTGCAAGACAGCCTGCAAGCAGATATACAAGCTCAGCTGGAAGAGTATCTAATGCTGATGCGTCAAGTGGGTATGTAAGTTTTTCTATTGATCCTAGTGGACCTTCAGGCGGTGCTCTACTAGCAAACCTAATTCAAAATCCATCTTTGCTTGAAAGGATTGATCAAGGTGGAATAATTGGTTACATAATTTTAGCAATTGGTGGCATTACTTTAGTTTTTGCCATTTACAAATACGTTATTCTTTACTTAATGAATAGAGAAGTAAACGAGCAGTTAGGTACAGACCAAGCTGGTGATAATCCTCTTGGACGGGTCCTAAGTGTAGGTCAAACTCACATGAAAGATGAAATTGACAGACTAGAACTAAAATTAGCTGAAGCCATTATGGCAGAAAGACCAACTATCGAAAGAGGTATAAGCTTTGTAAAAATTGTTTCAGTAGTCGCTCCACTAGCAGGATTGCTTGGTACAGTTACTGGAATGATAATTACCTTCCAACAAATTACGTTGTTTGGTACAGGTGATCCAAAAATCATGGCTGGCGGTATTTCTCAAGCCCTTGTAACAACAGTGTTAGGTCTGGTAGTTGCAATACCAACAACTTTAGCGCATTCCTTCTTGCAATCATCTGCAAGATCAGTTGTGGATGTTCTTGAAGAGCAGGCTACAGGTATTGTTGCTGAAAAAGCAAAATAATTATGTATTTTCTAACGGAAGTATATATTGCTCTTAGGGACTTCATGGAGTCC
>MDTD01010880.1_pt1 | contig 32007 bp, 22 predicted proteins | sample 811221 | NCBI WGS metagenome assembly MDTD01 (sample SAMN05326646, study PRJNA326480) | marine metagenome | isolation source: seawater | place: Pacific Ocean: South West | collected 2011
ACGACTGGGACAAGGTGCACGCGGAGCTCGTCAAAGCGGGCAATGTCAGCGCCGTCTTCGCGGGGCACATCCACCGGATGCGCTACGACCCCAAGGACGGGATCGACTATGTGACCCTCGCGACGGTGGGGGGGCACAACCAAGGGCAGGTCCCCGAAGCGGGCATGCTCCATCACTTCAACATCGTCACGGTGCGCGAGGACCAGGTGGCGCACGCCGCGGTGCCGGTCGGGGAGGTGATGGATGTCCGGGAGATCACGGGGGAGATGGCCGACCAGGCCCGCCGCCTCGGGACCGCTTCGCCCTCATTCGGCGGGTCGGTCGCGATCGGCATGGACGGGTTCGCCGACGATGTCGTCACCGTGACTGTTGCGAACCCGACCGACTGGCCCATCGATCTCACGCTGATGCCGGACAGCGCGGACAGCCGGTGGGGCGCTTGGCCCGACCACGACCACGCGACGCTCGCGCCGGGCGCGAGCGAGGAGTTCGCGTTCCGCCTGACGCGAGGGCACGACGACCTGGACGGGACATTCCGCCCCGTCGACATGGTGGTGCACATGGATCTGCTCCTGCCGGGTCACCGCTACACGATCCCGGAGTCGAGGCACGAGGTCCCGCTCGACGCGAGCCTGTCGCCGCTGCCCCAGCCCGCGTACGAGTCCGTGCTGCACCTCGACGGCGAGGACGACGCGGTCGTTATCCCGAGCGATGCCTTCGCGCTCGCCGACACCGCCTTCACGCTCGAGGCGTGGTGCAAGCCCGACAGCTTCAGCGGGCGCACGGGGCTGATCACCAAGACGGAAGGCAGCGAGTTCGGGATCTTCGTCAACGACGGCAAGCCGCAGTTCTCTGTCCACCTCGATGGTCGTTACGCCGTCGCGCAGTCCACCGAGCCGCTGCTCCGCGTCGGCGCGTGGCAGCACATCGCGGGGGTGTTCGATGGCAAGGAAGTTCGGATCTACTTGGACGGCGAGCTCATCGACGCGACACCCGCGAGCGGGACGCGGACGCGCAACGACCTCCCGCTGATCATCGGCGCAGACACCGACCGCGGGGGGAATCCCATGAGCTTCTTCGGCGGACAACTCGACGAGGTCCGCCTGTCGTCGGATGCCCGGTATGGGGGGGGTAAATTCCAACCCCAGCGACGCTTCACGACTGACTCGTCAACAACACTTCTCTTTCATATGGACGGCGCGATCGGGACCTGGACGATCGACAGCACGCCCCGAGCGACGATCGGTTCGCTCAAGGGCGGGGCTCGAATCGGCCCGACAACTGACTGATCAACGGCGGCATGCGGTGCGGGATACCTATCAAATACAGATCAAAAGTCGGCTAGAAATCTCGGGGGAGAACGCAGCGGGGTATCCCGGATGCCGCTGGTCACGCTACAGTCCTCGCGAGGCGTATGCCGAATCGCCGATCTTGTCGAATAGAAGCCGAAGCCAGAGAGGGCATCGGCCGCGCAGCAGCGCAACGCTGGAGCCGCATGAACACATCGTTTCATGACATCCCGACGCCGACGCAGGCCGCGTCCGATGCAGCGGGATCCGACCGTCTGAGTCATCAGCCCGTGAGCGAGCCTTCGCGTCGTTCCGCGATCGGTGGTCGATCGCTCGTCCGTTCCCTGTCCGACAGTGGATTCGGGGCACGGTACCTGGCGGCCGATACGCGCCGCGCAACCGACTGCATGGTCTGGTGCTTCGATCGCGTTCCGAACGATCAATCGCCGGCGGTCTGGGCATATCTCAAAAAGGCGGTCGGCGAACGCCGGTCGCATGTCCTGCCGATCGAGGCCGCGGGACGGGAACGGGGCGGTGTCTGCTGGGCTGCGACCCCGTTCGTCGGGAATCACGACGGGGTCGTGACGCTCGAGAGCCTGCGGATCGGCCGCGGCGGCGCGATGACGGTTTTCGAGACCGCCCGCGCCCTTGAGCAATTGCTCGACGCGACCGCCCGCTCACACGCGGCGGGCATCGTGCACGGCACAATCGACCCCGAGACGGTGCTCGTGACCCCGCGCGGCACGCTGGAGATCGCGATGTACGGGCTCGCGTCGGCTCTCGAAGGACGCCGCGACGACGACGACGAACGCCGTGCGGAGGTTCGCTCGATCGCCTCGATCGGGTGGCGTCTGCTGACCGGGCTCCCCGGCGAAACCCCCGCGGAGGACCTGCCCCAGGCTCGGGCGGGCGCCGCGCTTCGGTCATGGATCCGGCGCGCCGCCGATCCTGTTGAAGGCTTCGAGAGCGCCGACGCGGCGCGTCGGGCCCTCCCCGCGACCGATGCCGGAACAGGCGAATCGCGTCTCGTCGCGGCGCGCTCGCTGCTCGGAAAACTCGGCGCGGTGGTCGCCAAGACCGCGAATACGGAAGCGAAGCGAAAGAACACGACCTCCGCGGGAGTTGGCATCCCCGGGGACCGATGAACGGAACACGCCTTGGGGCGGGCGGTCCGCCCTCCGGCACGCGAGCGAGACGGAGTCCCTCGTGAACGACTGGTCTGAGGCTGAACAGCGGGTCGAGCGGGCGCACGAGTTCTTCGAACTCGGCCGCTGGGACGACGCGGAGAGCGAACTCCGCGAGGCGCTGTCGCTCAATCCATACCAGCCCGAATGGCATTTCAATCTCGGCCTCACGCTCGACGCGGCGGGTCGATTCGAGCAGGCGGCCGCCGCCTTCGACGACGCCTTCGAGCACGATCAGACCAATGAGCAGGCGGCGCTGATGTCCGCCGCCGCGTTGTTGAGGGCGGGCAAGGCGGAAGCGGCGCTGGCGCGGCTCGACCTCGCGCACGATGTGAATCCCGATCTTGTCGATGCCTGGGCCTACCGCATCGATGCCTTCGCGGCGCTCGGAAGGCACGACGAAGCGGAGGAGGCGTTCTACCAGGGACAGCAGATCGATGCGGAGTGTGCCGACCTCTACGCCTCGATGGCCGAGTCGCTGCTCGACCGCGGCCTCAACGACAAGGCGGTCTGGTGCCTCCGTGAAGCCGCGCGGCTCGACCCCACCCTCCCGCGGATCGAGGCGCGTCTCGCCTCGGCGTTCGTGCAGACCGGGCGTCATGAGCGCGCCCGCCAGTTGTTCCTGCGGGAGCTCCGCCGCGACCCCGGGGATATCGACACGCTCCTCGATCTGGGCGACCTGCTGTTCGACATGAACCGCCTCGGTGAAGCGAGGGAGAAGTACAGCCGGGTGCTCGAGCTTGAGCCCGACAACGCCGACGCCCACGCAGCGCTGGGCGAGCTCTACGCGGCGGCGGGCGCCGAAGACGACGCGATCACCGAGTTCGACCTCGTCGTGAGGCTCGATCCCGCTGACGGGGTCTCGTCCCGTCGGCTCGCGGGCCTGCTGATGAACCGGGGAGGCGACGAGGACCTCGTCCGCGCTCGCCGCTTGATCGAATCTCAGCTCCGCCGTCTCAGGATCGAGCCCGACGCCCTCGATGCCGATGGGCTGCACGAACTCGGCTGCCTCCTGCTCGATGCCGGGCGCACGCGCGACGCGGTGCGTGTCTTCAAGGGGCTCACCGAGCGGGTTCCCGGAGACTCAAAGGCTTGGCACCGCGCATCGGTCGCGCTCTTCGAGACCGGAAAGGTCGACGAAGGGCTCGCGGCCGCCCGACGCGCGCTGCGGCTCAACCCCCGCTCGGTCGAAGTGATGCACAACCTCGCCGTGGCGCACCTCCGTTCCGGTCAGATCGCGCGGGCTCGGTACTGGATCCGACAGGCGCTCGCCGTGGATCCGGACGATCAGCCGATCCGGCGTCTCCGCGCCGTCCTCCTGACCCACGCACTCCGGCGCGGGCTCGCGGGGATCGGGTCGCTCGCGATCTGGATCCCCCGGTTCGTCGCGAGCCTGCCGACCAGGCCCTTCAGGCGCCCCGCGACCTGAAACCCTGGTTCAGGTTCGTCGGCTCACCAGCAGAAACAGGAAGAACGGCCCGCCCAGCGCCGCGGTCAGCACACCCACCGGCAGGCGGCCCGCCGCGAGGTCGATCCACTTAACCATCGCATCCGCGAGCACCACCAGCGCCGCGCCGCCCAGCGTCGCCGTGACCGCGAGCGACCGGTGCCCGGGACCGCCCGCGAGCCGCGCGGCGTGGGGTGCGATCAGCCCGACGAACGCGATCGGTCCCGCGAGGACGATCGACACCGCGCTCAGAACCCCGGCGCCGATGAACAGGGCGGCGCGGACGCGACCGAGGCGGACCCCCGACCCGCGTGCCTCGTCTTCGCTCTGGGCGCAGGCGTCGAGCACCGGGCCCCACGCAGAGGTGAGCGTGACGCCCCCGGCGAGCAGCACACCGCACGCGAGGATCTGCGCGGTCGAGGCTTCATCGGTGATCGATCCCATGAGCCAACGCACCGCGGACTGTCCGCGATCGGGCATCTGGAACTGCAGGAAGACGGTACCGGCGCCGAAGACGAGGCCCACGATGACGCCCACGAGGATCATCGCCGCGGGGTCGATGATACCTCTGCGCTGACTGATCAGGTAGACGACGCCGAGGGCCGCGAGAGATCCGAGCAGGGCCGGGCCCGCAACCCCGGTCCACCGCGTGAGCTCTCCCGTCGCGAGATAGTGCAGGTAGGTCGCGAGCATGACCCCGAAGCCCGCCCCGGGCGCGAGCCCGATCAGGTCGGGCGACGCGAGCGGGTTCCGCAGCAGCGTCTGCAGCAGCACCCCCGCGAGCGCGAGCGATCCGCCCACCACGCCCGCGGCGCCCAGGCGGTGCGCCCGCAGGCTCAGGATCTCCGCGGACTCGGGGAGCGCAAGCCCGTCCCCGCCCACGAGGAGGCGCAGCACGCAGGCGATTACGAGCAGGATGAGGCACGCGAGCAGCGTCACGCGGGGCCCGAGCTTCATGGACGGAGCCTATCGCTCCGCGGACGCCGGGGCGTGGCAGCCGGATCGGCCGCGCGTGGCGCCCGATCCGCGGCACGGCGCGGGCTATCATCCTGCCCGCGATGTCGTACCGATCCGAGGAGCCCCGCGTGTCCGATCGAACCTTCCGCTGCCGCGTCGTGACCCCCGCCGAGAGCCTGCTCGATGAGCCCATCGAGTACGCGAATGTCCCCATGTGGGACGGCCTGATGGGCTTCCAGCACGGTCGTGCCCCCCTGGTCGGCAAGCTGGGTCTGGGGGAACTCACCCTCCGCTTCCCCGCGTCGACGCACGGCGGAGGCGACCGCACCTTTTTCGTCGACGGCGGTTTCGTCCAGATGTCCGAGGGCGAACTGATCATCCTCGCGGAAAACGCTCAGTCCGCGGAGACGATCGCCGAGAGCGACGCCCAGAAGGAACTCGACGCCGCGGAGGCGATGCAGGTCGATCCCGAGGCTGCCGACAAGGCCGCGGAGGCGGACCGTGTCCGGCTGTCGCGAGAGCGGGCCCGAGTGCGGCTCCGCATCGCCAAGCACAGCCGGGTCAAGGGGATCTGAGGCCTCCGCCCCCCGGTCCGCGTTGGTCTCTTCGCCGAGCCGAGACCGGAAAGCGGGACCGCTTTCGGCAGGGCGTCGCGGCTACCCTACCCGCATGATCCAGAACGCCACACGCCCGATCCGGATTCTCGCTGCCCTGGTCTGTGCCGCTCTCCTGGGGCACACGCCGGCGCGCGCACAGGACATGGTCAGCCCCGAGACCCTCCCGCAGGGATTCGTGGTCATCGTTACGGATGCGAACAAGCAGGCGTCCGCGAGCAGGCCCATCTACTGGGCGTCGGGCAAGAACTCCTGGAATCCGGGCGACAACGACTACAAGCTCTCCCCGCGCTCCGATGGTCGCTGGCAGATCGTCTTCGAGGGCGGAGAACTGGGCGAGAATGTCGAGTTCAAGTTCACGCTGGGCGGCTGGGGCAGTGTCGAGACCGACCCCGAGGGGCAGGACATCCCGAACCGCACCTTCCCGGATCTCGATGCCTCGACGATCCGAGCGGGCGAGAAGCCCGTCATCGAACTCACCGTCCCCCGCTTCCGCGTGGGGGGAGAGGGACACAAGATCGCCCCCGAGTATCGCCCGCTCGAAGTCACCGGGAGCGTGAAGCGTCTCCAGGTCGCGGGGGGTGCCGGATCCGCCGCGGGGCAGCAGCGCGATCTCCTGGTCTGGCTCCCGCCGCACTACGAGCAGCATCCCGACGAGGCCTACCCCGTGCTCTACATGATGGACGGGCAGAACCTCTACCAGAAGCACGAGGGCATCCCCGCGGAGTGGGGGATGGACGAAACCGCGACCAGCCTGATCGCCAGCGGTCAGGCCCGTCCGTTTATCGTCGTCGGCGTTCCGCACGGCGGCGCGTCTCGGATGGAAGAGTACCTCCCGGGTTCGTCCGCTTCGGGCAAGACGCTCTTCGGGCGCACGCCCGCGGGCGATGAGCACATCGCATGGATCGCCCGCGAGGTCATGCCCCGCGTCGAGCGTGCATTCCGCGTCGCCAAAGGCCCCCGAAATACCGCGATCGGGGGCTCGTCGGCGGGCGGCCTGATCGCCCTGCACGCGGCGCTGACACGCCCCGATCTGTTCGGGATGGTGCTCGCCGAGAGCCCCGCGCTGCAACTCGACGCGATCGATCTGGACATGGTGGCCCGAGCGAACGGTTCTCCGAGGCTGCCGGGGCGGATGTTCATCGGCATGGGCGGCGCGGAGCACCTGCCCGGTTCGGGGTTCTACGACACGACGACGAACCGGCATATCAACGCCGCGCGGGCGCTCGCCGACGCGGTCCGGGGTCGCTCCGCGGTCGAACTCGTGATCGATCCCGAAGCGGGGCACAACGAACGGGCGTGGGCCGAGCGCCTGCCGAAGGCGATCGTGCACCTATTCCCCGCGGAATGACCCGGCGCGGGCCTTCCGCGAGCGGCAGGCCCGGCACTCCGGGGCGATCCGGGCGAGGCGTCCCGGTCGAACGATGGATCCAACCCCGCACCCCGCGGGAGGGAGGCCGCGATGGCGCGCACGAATCGGACCGAACGACGCCGGACGAGCCGGGCGCTGCTCGCGATCCTCGGCATCGCGGTGGTGGGTTCGACGCTCGCGATCGCGCAGCGGACCGACGACTACCGGTTCTTCGATCCGATGATCGAGATCAAGAACATCATCAGCGCGTACGCGGTGGTCGAGCCCGACCTCGACGAGTTGCAAGCGGGCGCGATCGACGGGATGCTGCGCGCGCTGGATGACCCCTACGCGACCTATGTGCCACCCTCGTTCGGAGACGAGTTCGAGAAGGAACTGACGGGCGAGTATGTCGGCATCGGCGCCGAGGTGAACCAGATCGGGGGCGTCTTCACCATCGTGACCCCGATGGATGATTCTCCCGCGTTCCGGGCGGGGGTGATGTCGGGCGACAAGGTGATCGCGATCGACGGGGAGCCCACGGAGGGCAAGACCGTCGATGAGTCCATCGAGATGCTGTTGGGCGAGGAGGGCACCGATGTGGTGCTCACCATCGACCGGGAGGGCGAGATTCTGGAGATCACCATCACGCGCGCGCAGATCAAATCCCGGGCGGTCCGGGGCTTCCGGCGCACGCCCGGCGGAGAGGCCCGCTGGGATTACACCCTCGACCCGGTGCACGGGATCGGGTATGTACGGGTGAGCCAGTTCACGCCCAGCGTCGCGGCGGAATTCGAGGCGGCGCTCCGCGAGCTCGGCGCGCCGGAGGGTGACCTCAACGGGCTGGTCATCGATGTGCGCTGGAACCCGGGCGGGCTGCTCGACCAGGCGATCCGGATGGCGGACCTGCTGCTCGAGGACGGGGTGATCGTCTCGACGAACGGGCGGGCGTACGACGAGCGGATCGCGTCGGCAACGCGGGAGGGCACGCTCCCCCCGTTCCCCGTCGCGGTGCTGATCAACGGACAGAGCGCGAGCGCGAGCGAGGTGCTCGCGGGCGCGCTGGTCGAGAACGGGCGCGCGATCGCGGTGGGGGAGCGCAGCTTCGGGAAGGGCAGTGTCCAGTCGATCCACCCGCTCGGCGGGGGGGCGACCGGCGCGTCGCTCAAGCTCACCGAGCAACGCTATTACCTCCCGAGCGGGCGGAGCCTGCAGCGCACCGACGAGAGCGCCACCTGGGGGGTCGACCCGAGCCCGGGCTATTTCCTCCCCGTCCAGAACGACGAGGTCCGGGAGATGTTCGAGGTTCGGCGGCAGGCGGAGATCGTGGGAGGCGAGGCGGAGGAAATCCGCGAGCCGTCGGGCGATCCGGCGTGGATCGAATCGGTTCTGAAGGACCGCCAGCTGGCCGCCGCGGTGCGCGCGGTGCGGCACCACATCGAATCGGGCGCATGGCCCGAGGTCGAGACCGATCAGGACAGCGCCGTCACGGAGGTCTCCGTGCAGGAGCTCGAGCGTCTGCAGGCGGCGCGGAACAGGCTGCTCCGCGACCTGGCACGCGTCGACAGGCGGATCCTCTCGCTGCGTGAAGCCGCGGGGGACGCCGCGGACCGGGCGAACCGAGATTTCTGGGACGACGCGGTGAGCGTCGAGGGCGGGACCGTCGTGGTGCGCGACGCGGACGGCGCGGTCGTCGCCGAACTCCGGATCACGGGCGATTCGCTCGAACGCTGGCTGCTCGACGCGGAGCTGGAGCCGATCGGGGAGTAAGCCCCTCCGCTTGTTCAGACCTCTGTTCCGAGAGAGATCACCCGGTGCACGATCACGACAGCTTCCAATCCCGATGGCTCGGGGTCATCACCGTCGTGCTCACGCTGGGTGGGTGGACCATCGTGCCGGTCCTCATCAAGGAGTTCACCGAAGATGTGGACGGGTGGACCTCCAACGGCTGGCGGTACGGCTTCGCAGCGTTGCTCTGGATGCCCCTGCTCGTCTGGCGCCGGCTCCGCCGCGCCGGAAAGCCGGGCCTGTTCCGGGCCGCGCTGGCGCCGGGGCTGATCAACGCGGCGGCGCAGGTCTGTTTCACGATGTCGTTCTACCAGATCGACCCGGGGCTCGTCGCGTTCGGGCTGCGGGCCCAGATCGTCGCGGTCACGCTCGGCGCGGCGCTGATGTTCCCAACAGAGCGCGCCGTCATCCGCACGCGGGGTTTCGCGCTGGGCATGGCGCTGCTCCTCGTGGGCACGATGACGACGATCGGGCTGAGCGGTGAGTTCGGCGAGAAGTCCGGCACGCTGGGCGTGGTCCTCGCGATGCTCGCGGGCGTCGGGTTCGCTGGCTACGCGCTCGCGGTCCGGAAGTGCATGACGGGGTACGGCTCGATGGCGTCGTTCGCCGCGATCAGCCAGTACACCGCGGGCGCGATGGTCGTGCTGATGCTGGTCGTGGGCAAGGACAGCGGCGCGGTGGCGCTCTCGATGAGCGGGCCCCGCTTCGCGCTGTTCCTCTTCAGCGCCGTCATCGGCATTGCGCTGGGGCATGTGCTCTACTACATCTCGATCGACAAGTTGGGTGTCACGGTCTCGAGCGGCGTGATCCAGCTCCAGCCCTTCACCGTCGCGGCCCTGTCCTTCTTCTGGTTCGGGGAACGCCTGAGCGTGCTCCAGTGGCTTTTCGGGGGCCTCGCGGTCGCGGGTGCGATCGTGATGATCGTGGTGCAGCACCGCGTCAAGCAGCGGGCGCTCGCCGAGAGGGCTCCTGAGCCCGATCGGGACAAGGACGCGGACTTCGCGGATCTCCCGCCCGATGCCGTGGTGGCGATGGCGGCGACCCACGGAGAGACGCAGGCGGTGTTCGCGGGCGAGGCGGCGCGGGAAGATGACGATGAGCCGGAAGCGGTCGCGGTGGAGCCGTAGGATCCGGGCATGACCATGACCACCGAACCGGGGCTCGAGCCGTTCTCCATCGCCGGGCGCACCTTCGCCAGCCGCTTGTTCGTTGGGACGGGCAAGTACGCGTCCTATGAACTCATGCAGCAGTCGCTTGACGCGTCGGGGTGCGAGGTGGTCACGGTCGCTGTCCGCCGCGAGCGGCTCGTCAACGAGCAGGGCGAGAGCCTGCTCGATTTCATCGATACCTCGCGGTACACGATCCTGCCCAACACCGCGGGGTGCTTCGATGCCGACGATGCGGTGCGGGTCGCGAGGCTCGGTCGGGAACTGCTCGACCAACTCGATAATCCCGGCAAGGACTGGGTGAAGCTCGAGGTGCTGGGCGACAAGAAGACGCTGCTGCCTGACCCCGTCGGGACGATCGAAGCGACCAGGACGCTGGTTGCCGACGGGTTCAAGGTGCTCGTCTACACGAGCGACGACCCGATCAGCGCGCAGCGGATCAAGGACGCGGGGGCGGCTGCGGTCATGCCCGCGGGCTCGCCCATCGGGTCGGGGCAGGGCGTGCTGAACCGCAACAACATCGTGCTCTGCCTGGAGCTGCTCAAGCAGGGCGACGCGGACTACCCGGTGATCGTCGACGCGGGGGTGGGGTCGGCGAGCGATGTCTCGCTCGCGATGGAACTCGGTGCGGACGGCGTGCTGCTCAACACCGCGATCGCCCACGCGCAGCAGCCGGTGATGATGGCCCACGCGATGCGCAAGGCGTGCGAGGCGGGCCGGCAGAGCTACCTCGCGGGGCGCATCGCCAAGAAGCTGTACGCGACGGCGTCGAGTCCCATGGAGGGCGCGATCTCGTACATCCCGGGGGAGTGAGCAGGCGATCTGCGTTGCGAATGAAAAAGCCGGGCCCCTCGGGCCCGGCTTTCGTCGTGAGATGCAACCGCCTGCGTGACCGGATCAGCTGTTCTTCAGTGAATCGCGGATCTCGCGGAGGAGCAGGATGTCCTCGCTGGGGCTCTTGGGCGGCTCGGCTTCCTTTTCCTTCTCGAATTTCTTCGCGGCCGTGTTCATCGCCTTGATGACCATGAACAGCGCGAACGCGATGATGATGAAGCTGATCACGGCGTTGATAAACTCGCCGTACATGATCGCAACCTCGGCGATCTCCGTGCCGTCTTCCGCGACCGACGCGTCCTGCAGCACCAGTTTCAGATCGCTGAAATCGACATTCCCCAGCACCATGCCGATCGGGGGCATGATGACCTTGTCGACCAGCGTCTTGACGATCGTTCCGAACGCGGCCCCGATCACGATGCCGACCGCCATGTCGATCACATTGCCGCGCATCGCAAAGTCGCGGAACTCCTTGATCATGCCCATATTCAGTTTCCTCGTTCGCACACGGAGCCAGAGACCGGCCCTTGTGCAGAGGGCCGCCGGCTGTCCGGGAATCGGACCTCGGCACTATACCGCGAACTGTTCCCGTTCCGTGAGCAAACCACAAACCGATCACCACGCCCCATCCACTCGCCGGGGTGGGGGGCATAGACTCCCCCATACGCAATTCAAGACACGGGGGTCCCGATGAGAATCGTGTTCCTGAAAGAGTCCGACTCGGAAGAAACCCGGGTCGCCGTCTCGCCCGAGTCCGTCACCAGCCTGACCAACCTGAACGCCCAAGTCGTGATCCAGAGCGGCCTCGGCGAGGCCGTGGGCTGGAGCGACACCGAGTACACCAAGGCCGGGGCGTCCGTCGAATCCGATGCCGGTGCGCTGCTCGCGGAGCCCGCGTTGTTCCCGGCGGTGCAGGCGCCCCCGGCATCGGTCATCTCCCGGATGCCGCGTGGCTCCTTGTACGCGGGCTTTCTAGATCCCTTCAACAGGGGTGATCTGATCCAGGCGTTCGCGGAGGCGGGGGTGAGCGCGTTTAGCATGGAGATGGTCCCCCGGACGACACGCGCCCAGAAGCTCGACGCGCTGTCGAGTCAGCACAGCATCGCGGGCTACTACATGGTCCTGCTCGCCGCGGAGCGACTGGGCAAGGCCGTCCCGATGATGGCGACCCCCTCAGGCGTGATCCACCCGGCTCGCGTGCTCGTCATCGGGGCCGGGGTCGCGGGTCTGCAGGCGATCGCGACAGCGAAGCGGCTCGGCGCCCGCATCGAGGCGTTCGACACCCGACCCGCGGTGAAAGAGCAGGTCGAGTCGTTGGGCGCGAAGTTCATCGACATCGACCTGGGCGAAACGGGCGAGCAGGGGGGGTATGCGAAAGAGCTGACCCCCGAGCAGCAAGCCAAGCAGCGGGAGGGCATGGTCAAGGCCCTCGAGCGGGCGGACATCGTGATCACGACCGCCGCCCTGTTCGGACGCCCCGCGCCGGTGGTCATCACCGACGACATGCTGCAGCGGATGAAGGCGGGCTCGCTGATCGTTGACTACGCCGTCGCGACGGGCGGCAATGTCGAGGGCTCGGTCGCGGGTGAGGAGGTCACCCTCCACGGGGTCCGCGTCATCGGCCTGAAAAACTACGCCGGGCGCGTCGCGCTCGATGCGAGCCGGATGTACGCGAACAACATCGCGGGCCTCGCCCAGATCATCTGCGACCGGGAGAACAAGGCGTTCAAGATCGACCGTGACGACGACATCGTCGCGGGCTCGTTGATCACACACGATGGCGAGATCGTCAACGAGCGCATCCGCGAGTTGCACGCCGCGTCTGCTTGAGAACAGTCAGCCGCACCCGGTTCCGGGTCGCGGGTCCGTCCGCCGTCCTCTGTAAAGGACACCACGCATGTTTCTGACATACGCGTTCATCTTCCTCCTCGCGATGATGCTCGGGGTCGAGCTGATCCGCAAGGTGCCCGCCCAGCTCCACACGCCGCTCATGAGCGGGTCCAACGCGATCAGCGGTATCAGCCTCATCGGCGCGATGGTCGTCGTCGCGACCGCGGGGATGAGCCGGCTCGCGATGCTCCTCGGCGGGCTCGCGGTCGCGTTCGCCGCGATCAATGTCGTGGGGGGGTATGTCGTCACCGACCGCATGCTGGCGATGTTCCACAGCGGCAAGAAGGGCGGGGGGGCCTGATATGACCATCATCGCAACGATCCTGCTGCTCGTCGCGGGCATCTGCTTCATCATGGGCCTCAAGCTGCTCGGCAAGGGACAGACGGCGCGCCGGGGAAACATCGTCTCCGCGGCCGGCATGGGCGCCGCGGTTCTCGGGACGCTGATCTCCATCCTCGACCAGCAGTCCGCGTCGTCGTTCTTTGGGGGCGGTCTCGACGCGCCGTTCGTCTGGGTTCTCGCGGGCCTGCTCATCGGCACCGTCGTCGGCATCCCCGCGGCGAAGCTCGTCAAGATGACCGCGATGCCCGAGATGGTCGCGCTGTTCAACGGCTCGGGCGGCATCGCCAGCCTCCTGATCGGATGGGGCGAGATCCAGAAGTCCTGGGCCGAGTCCGCCGTTCTCGCGGACGCGAGCGAGGGCGTGGAGCGGTCCGCGATGGCGGCGCCCGATCCCGTCGTGCAGGACACGCTCGCGTCAACAGCGGACCAGCTCGCGCACGCGGCGGTCGCGTCCCTGTCGGCGTTCTCCGCCGCGTCGATCTTCCTCGCGATCCTCATCGGCGGCGTGACCTTTACCGGCAGCCTCATCGCGTTCGGAAAGCTGAGCGGCAAGATCAAGTCGCAGCCCCTGCTCTATCCGGGGCAGCGGATCGTGAATGTCCTGCTGCTGGGCGTGCTCATCGCCTGCGGGGTCTGGATCGCGGTCGATCCGCTCGCGACGGCACCCGTTTACATCGCGGTCGTGCTCTCGTTCGTGCTCGGCGTCGCCTTCGTCGTCCCCATCGGGGGCGGGGACATGCCCGTCGTCATCAGCCTGCTGAACTCCTATTCGGGCCTCGCGGCCTGCGCCGCGGGTTTCGCGGTCGACAACACCCTGCTGATCATCACCGGTGCCCTCGTCGGCGCCAGCGGTCTCATCCTCACCCGCATCATGTGCCTGGCGATGAACCGCAGCCTCCCGAATGTGCTCTTCTCGGGCTTCGGCGCCGCGGAGACCAGCGGGCCCTCGGGCGACGGCGAGCAGAAGGAAGCGAAGATCCTCACGCCCGACAAGGCGTTCTACATGCTCGAGGCCGCGCAACGCGTCATCTTCGTCCCCGGCTACGGCATGGCGGTCGCGCAGGCGCAGCACGCGGTGAAGGAACTCGCGCAGCTGATGGAGAAGAACGGGACGGAAGTCCAGTTCGTCGTGCACCCCGTCGCGGGGCGCATGCCGGGGCACATGAATGTTCTCCTCGCAGAGGCGGATGTCCCCTACGAGAAGCTCTGCGAACTCGACGATGTCAACCCGACGATGGAGTCGGTCGATGTCGCGATCGTGCTCGGCGCCAACGATGTCGTCAACCCGCTCGCGATGGAGCCCGATAGCCCGATCGCGGGCATGCCCATCGCGGAGGTGCACCGCGCCAAGACGGTCTTCACCCTCAAGCGTTCGATGCGCTCGGGATACGCGGGCATCGACAACCCGTTGTTCTACCTCGACAACAACTACATGGTCCTGGGCGACGCGAAGGCGACGATCCAGGCGCTCGCCGATGAATTCAAGGGCGAGGAGTGAGCATCCACCCCGTCCCGGGGCACCGGGGCGGGGTCATTCGGGCTTCCGGGCGCGCACCGCGAGGAACATCGGGATCTCCAGGCGCGCCCGATTCTCTTCGTCGGCCCGCGGGCCCGGCGCGCTCTCCCGAGGGCTGACCCACTCGTCGAGGCGATCGAGCACCAGGCCGGCATCAGCCGCGGCGCGCACGATCGCGGAGATCGGACGATGGAATGTCGTCGTCGTGACGGCATCTCCGCCCGAGGATGCGGCGCCCGGGTTCATCGTGATCTCCACCGAAGACGGGGACATGTACGCGTCGACGCGTCGGAACTGCCGCTGGTGCTCCGGGCGATCACCGATCCAGCCCCAGGCGGTCTGCCGCGGCGAGCGGAACGCGGGGTGGAGCATGACACCCACGAACACGCCGCCCTCGCGGAGAGCGCCCGCCGCGCCGCGCAACGCGGCCTCGAGGTCATCGATGTTCATCAGCGCCATCAGGCAGGCCGCGGCGTCGAATGTGCGCTCGCCCGCGATCGCTTCGATCGCCCGCGCGTCGCCCTCGGCATACTCGATCCGTCCGTCCGCGTCGCCCTCGGCGCGCGCTCGCTCGATCAGGCCCGGGGCCGCGTCGAAGGCGAACACCGAGGCGCCGCGCGCCGCGAGCGCCCGGCTGAGCACGCCCTGCCCGCACGCGATGTCCAGGATCGTGCGCCCGCCCAGATCGCCCAGGGCGTCGGTGAGCAGGTCGACCGTCCCCGGGAGCAGGACCCGCTCGTAGAGGTCGTTGCCCTTCCCCCCGATCAGGTCGTCGTACCACTCGCTGACATTGTCCCAGTGGGTGGGCTTCGCCTCGCCCTCAGCCGTGATGGTCTTCGCGGGCGCTGCGCCCTTGGGGGGCTTCTTTCCGACGAGTTCGTAGAACGGCGCGGGCGCCGGGCAGCTGTGCTTCTCCTTGATCCCGCTCAGCGGGTGCTCGAACGAAACCTCTGCGAGATGCAGCGCGACGCGGGGGATGTCCTCGCGGCGTGACCGATAGGCGCGGTCCCCCGCGACAGGGGTGCCCGCTTCGGACATGTGCGCACGGAGCTGGTAGGGATGGTCCGTCTCGGCGCGGAGGCGGACGAGCGTGAGGCCGTCCCGCGTCGCGACGGGGCGCACATGGGTGACCGTCGCGCGCGGTTTGTCGGGCCCGGCGGGTGCGGCCTCGTGGTCGTCGATCGATTGCCCGACGCCGCGCGCGTTCTCGATCATCCGGGTGCGGATCGTTGTCGGCGGGGTGGCGGGGTCGATCTCGCCCTCGATCAGCGCGAGGTAGACGCGATCGGTCGCGCGGCTGCGGAACTGGCGGCGGAACGACTCGGTGGCCTCATCCGTGCGCGCAAAGACGAGCACGCCCGATGCGTCGCGGTCGATCTCGTGGACCGGGAAGACGCGCAGGTTGCGCTCTCTCCGACGCTTGAGTTCTTCGCGCGTGAGGTCGAGGGCGGTGGCGCTGCGTGAGCGCACCGCGGCGGTGACGACGCCGACGGGCTTCTTGACGACGACGAAGTGTTCTTCGAGATGCAGGATCTCGATGGAGTCGGGGCCGTGGTCGGGCCCACCGCGACCCGGGGGCATGCCCCGATCGCGTCCCCCACGCGGGAAGGGCTTTCCGGGTCGCCCGCCCTGACGGGGGTTGGGGCCTCGCCTGTTGTTGTAGGGACTGTTGCGGGGTGAATCGTTTCTCGGCGAGCTTCGGCGGTTGGGGCGGTCGCCTCCGCGGCTGTCGCGCGGGTTATTCATGGGCGGTGCGATGATCGGTGCTCCTGACGGCGGCGGCGGCATCGAGTTGATCGAGCAGCCAACCGGCGAAATCGGTCTTCGGGATGGTCCCGTCGGTCTGGGCGATCGGTTCTCCTCCGCGTTGCAGGATGGTCGCTTCGATGCGGTCGGCGTCCATCGTTTCGAGGGGATTTGCGACGATGAAGTCGATGCCCTTGCGTTCGAGCTTGCCTCGGGCGGAGGCGAGCATGGTTTCGGCGGGCTCGAGCGCGAATCCGACGAGGAGCTGATCGCCCCGGGCCCGTTCGGCGCAGCCCTTGAGCAGATCGGGGGTCGGTCGGAGCTGAAGCGAGAGCTCGTCGGATCCCCGGCGCCACTTGGTGTCCTGCGCATCGTCGGGAACGACGGGTGTGAAATCGGAGACGGCGGCGGCCATGATCAGCATATCGCACCAGGGCAGGTGCTCGACGAGCAGGGCCTCCAGATCCGCGGTGGACTGAAACCGGTGGACCTCGATCGCGTCGGATGAGGGACTCGGGAGAATCGCGTGCGGCCCGACCAGGGTCCTGACATCCCATCCCCGTGAGGCGGCAGTCTCGGCGAGTGCGGCCCCGAGCCTTCCGCTGGATCGGTTCCCGAGGAACCGCACCGCGTCGATGGGCTCGTGCGTCGGACCGGCGGTAATCAGGAGTCTCATGGTCGCTTTCGTGCGTGGGGTGGTGGAACCAGATCGGAGAACGCGCTCCAAGAGGATAGAGGGGCGGGCAACCCGGTTCCGCGTGCTCGGCGAGGAAAGTCCCATCCGATCAGCGGTTCCGTGGGCATCGGTCGGCTAGAAGGATCCGCGGGACGCTGGTGCCGGTATAGTTGAAGAAGCACGGCGATCGCGGAACCGAGCGGGAGCGCTCGGGCGCTGTCGCCGCCCACCCTACGCGCCGGGCCCCCTCGGGCGGCCTGCCGGGAGAGCTTCGCTTCGTATGGCACGATCAAAGAAGAAACTGGGCGAGATCCTCGCCAACGCGGGCATGGTGTCGGCCGACGATGCCAACAAGGCCGCGAAGGCTGGCAAGAAGAGCAACAAGCGCGTCGGCGAGGTGCTGATCGAGGAGGGCAAGGTCAAGCCCGAGCAGGTCGCGCAGGCGCTCGCGAAGCAATTCGGGTTTGAGTATGTCGATCCGAATACGGAGCCGCACTCGTCGCAGATCAACCTCGACGCGATCGACAAGCAGCTGATCAAGAAGTACCTCGTCCTCCCGATGGGTGAGTCGAACGGCAAGCTCCAGCTCATCGTTCATGACCCGATGAACATGGAGTTGATGGACAACCTGCGGTTCAGGCTCAACAAGGATCTGGACCTGAAGATCGCGAGCAGAGCGGGGATCAAGCGGTTCCTCGACGCGAAGGAAAGCGGGACGGCGCCCGTCGCGCAGCAGGAGAGCCTGGTCACCGACTCGATCGACCGGACGATCGACCGCTCGGTGGACCGGTCGATGGACAAGTCGATCGATGTCGCGGGAGAGGACTCGCCCGTTGTCCGGCTCGTGAACCGGATCCTCTCCGAAGCGGTGCGCATCCGTGCGAGCGATATCCATGTCGAGCCCATGGCGGACCGAGTTCGCCTGCGCTACCGCATCGACGGTGTGTGCGTGGAGCGGGACAACCTGCCCAAGCGGATGCAGAACGCGGTGCTCAGCCGTCTGAAGCTGATGGCGGGCGTCAACATCGCGGAGAAGCGGATCCCGCAGGACGGGCGTATCAAGCTCCCGGTCGACGACGCGGTCATCGACTATCGCGTGTCGGCTTGCCCGGCGTATCACGGCGAGAGCGTGGTATGCCGTATCCTGCGTCCTGACGCGGTGCGGATCGGGCTTCCGAATCTCGGGTTTGAGCCCGATAACCTCGACGCGTTCAACAAGATCATCCGCAAGCCCAACGGGATCTTCCTGGTGACGGGGCCCACCGGTTCGGGCAAGACGACGACGCTGTACACGGCGCTCGATGTGCTCAACAGGCCCGACCGGAAGATCATCACCGCGGAAGACCCGGTCGAATACAACTTCGAGGGGATCAACCAGTGCCAAGTCCGCGAGGGGATCGGGCTGACCTTCAGCGCGATCCTGCGGTCGATGCTGCGTCAGGCGCCCAACATCATCCTGGTGGGTGAGATCCGGGACCGGGAGGTGGGCGAGATCGCGATCCAGGCGGCGCTCACGGGCCACCTGGTGTTCTCGACGCTCCACACCAACGACGCGCCCAGCGCGATGACCCGTCTGATCGACATGGGTATCAAGCCCTTCCTCGTCGCGTCATCGATCCAGGCGGTGATGGCGCAGCGGCTCATCCGGATCCTCTACGACCCCAGCAAGGTGCTCGCGGAGGAGGCGGACCTGGATCCGAAGTACCTCAGGCTGATCGGGCTGAGCAAGGAGGAGGCGCTCGGCAAAGTCTACAAGCCCGTGGATGCGCCCGAGGCGCCGGGCGGGTACAAGGGGCGCCGCGCGATCTTCGAGCTGCTGCAGATGAACAGCGAACTCCGCGATCTCGCGTTCAAGATGGCGCCGGTGGCGGAGCTCCGCAAGGCCGCGCTTGCGGCGGGGATGCGTCCGCTCGTGGAGGACGGGAAGAAGAAGGTGCTCCGCGGGATGACGACACCCGACGAGGTGGCGCGCGTGAGCCAGGTGGATCAGCTGGACTGATCGAGTGAGTGACAGCGCCCCGTCGGGGATGGACCGTCGGGCGAATGGAGATCGGTGATGTCAACGATTCAGATCGACCGTCTGCTCGACACGGTGGTCAAGCTCGACGCGAGCGACCTGCACCTGACGGTGGGGCGGCAGCCGACCATCCGCATCAGCGGCGGTCTGCGGAACCTGCAGACCAAGGTGCTCGACTCGGACGACATGGTGACGCTGATGAAGTCGATCACCCCCGAGCGGAACCAGCAGGAACTGCAGGAGGAAGGCGGCACCGACTTCGGTTTCGCGTACGGCGAAGCGGCCCGCTTCCGCGTGTCGGTGTTCAGGCAGAAGGGTGATCTGGCGCTCGTGCTCAGGCAGATCCCGAACCGCCTGCTCACCTTCGAGCAGATCGGTCTGCCCGATATCTGTAAGGACCTGATCAGGCGTCCCCGCGGGCTGTTCCTCGTCACGGGCCCGACGGGCTCGGGCAAGACGACCTCGCTCGCGACGATGATCGACTACATCAACCAGTACATGGATCACCACATCATCACGATGGAAGATCCGATCGAGTACTACCACAACCACAAGAAGTCGATCGTGAACCAGCGTGAAGTGGGCAACGATGTGCCCAACTTCGCGGAAGCGCTGCGCCGGGCGCTGCGTCAGGACCCCGATGTGATCCTCGTGGGCGAGATGCGGGACCTTGAGACGATCGAAGCGGCGGTGCGGGCGGCCGAGACGGGCCACCTCGTGTTCGGGACGCTCCACACGACGGGGGCGGCAAAGACGATCGACCGCCTGGTGGACGCGTTCCCGGTGAGCCAGCAGAACCAGATCCGGGTGCAGCTGTCGACGGCGCTGATTTGTGTACTCAGCCAAGTGCTGATGAAGCGGGTGGATACCAAGGGGCGCGTCGCGGCGTACGAGTTCCTCGTGGTCACCCCCGCAATCGCGAACCTCATCCGGGACAACAAGTCGTTCCGCATCGATTCGTCGATCCAGACGGGCAAGAAGTACGGCATGCAGCTGCTGGATGACCACCTGTGGAGCCTGTACTCCCGCGGCATGATCGCAGCGGAGGAGATGATCGACAAGGGCAAAAATCAGGCTGACCTGAGAGACAAGGTGCTCCAGGCGGGTGGGACGATCAACCGTCCGGAGCTCGCGGATGAAGGCGGGGCGGAGGAATAGACCCCATCCGCAAGATTTGATTGGGTAAAGTACGGTTATTTTGGGCTGTAGACAGGGCAAAAGTTCGAATGTCCTGTTGCAAAGCCCGCTTGATTTCGATACAGTGCGGGTGAACCGTTGGCCGTGCCGTCCGAATCGGATGGATGTCCGGTGCTTCTTGGCGTCGCCTTGGTGCGGTTCCGGGTTGGGCCGAGACAGGTCGCGCGGAGCGCTTGGGTAAGGAGTTGGCGGTGCCGACACTTCCGGTTTCGGAGCTCAAAGGTCGCAAGCTGGGTCGCGTGTTGACCAAGTTGGGGTATTGCACGCGCGAGCAGGTGCACGAGGCGCTGGCGATCCAGAAGACCAAGAAGGACAAGATCGGGAAGATCCTGATCGATCTCGGGTATGTGAACGAGACGCAGGTCTCAGAGGCGCTGGCGGGTCAGGCCGGGATGGAGTACCGGGACCTGGAGGGCTTCGAGATCCCTGAAGAGGTGGTCGACGCGATCCCGGCGGAGAACGCGAACGCGTACGGGATCGTCCCGATCGAGTACGAGCCCTCCCGGAAGTTCCTCCGGGTGGCGCTCAAGAGCCACGCGAATTTCCAGGCGGTCGATGACCTGCGGCTGCTGATGGGGTTCACGGTCGAAGCGGTGGTGGCGGACCCCGCCGCGGTCGACGCGCTGATCGAGAAGCACTACGCGAGCCGCTCGAGCGCGATGACGGATCTCGTCAGCGGCATGGCGTCGGACGAGAAGTTTGCGTCGCTGGCGCAGGCGGGCGACCAGTCGATCGACCTCGATGCGGTGCTGGAGGCGGCGGACGACAACCAGATCGTCAAGCTGATCAACCTCGTGCTGCTGCAGGCGATCAAGGACCGCGCCTCGGACATCCACTTCGAGCCCTTCGAGCACGAGTTCAAGATGCGGTACCGCATCGACGGGGTGCTGTACGAGATGGTGCCCCCGCCCAAGCACTTGGGGCCCGCGATCACGAGCCGCGTGAAGGTCATGGCGAACCTGGACATCGCGGAGCGTCGCCTGCCTCAGGACGGGCGTATCGAGCTCACGGTGGGCGGGAATCCGATCGATCTCCGCGTCGCGATCCTTCCGACGATCTACGGCGAGTCGTGCGTGATGCGTGTGCTGGACCGGTCGAATGTCGAGTTGAGCCTCGATCGCGTCGGTCTCCGCGAGGACGATCTCGAGACCTTCGGCCGGCTGATCCGCAAGCCCAACGGGATCGTGGTCGTGACGGGCCCGACCGGTTCGGGCAAAACGACGACGCTCTACGCGGCGCTGGCGCGGCTGAACGATATCGAGACGAAGATCCTGACCGCTGAGGACCCGGTCGAGTACGACATCGATGGGCTGTGCCAGTGCCAGGTGAACCCCGACATGGGGCTGACTTTCGCGAAGCTGCTTCGTTCGTTCCTGCGTCAGGATCCCGATGTGATCCTCGTGGGCGAGATCCGCGACCTTGAGACCGCGTCGATCGCGGTGCAGGCGTCGCTGACGGGCCACTTGGTGCTCTCGACGCTGCACACCAACGACGCGCCGAGTTCGATCATTCGCCTGGTCGACCTGGGGCTCGAGCCCTTCCTGCTGACCGCGACCATCGAGGGCGTGGTGGCGCAGCGACTGGTGCGCCGTCTCGATCCGACGATCAAGGAGGCGTACACGCCCAGCGAGGAAGAACTGCTCGAACTCGGGCTGCGTCCGGAGGATGTCTCGGGACGGCAGTTCTACCGCCCGAGCCGGACGGACCGGGTGGGCGGCGGGTACAAGGGCCGCCTCGCGCTGTACGAGATCATGGAGATGGACGACGACATGCGCGAGTTGGTGATGAAGGAAGCGAGCACCTCGGTGCTGCGCGACCACGCCCGGCGTCGCGGGATGCGGAGCCTGCGGGAGAGCGGGATGCTCGCGATCTATGACGGGCTGACCACGATCGACGAGGTGGTGCGCGAGACGCTGGGCGAGGAATGAGCGGGTGGATTGTCCCGGGATGGGGCCCGGCGCGTGAGCGTCGGGCGTCCGGGCCGTTGGAGATTTCGGCATGCCGACCTTTCAATACGAGGCTCTGAACGCTGCTGGGAAGCAGCAGCGCGGGACGATCGAGGCGTCCAACAGCGAGGAGGCGATCCAGCGGATCCGCAACCAGCAGCTGTTCCCGACGACGGTCAAGCCCGCGAAGTCCTCGAAGAAGGACACCAGCGCCGGCGGCGACGAGGCGGCGGCGAAGAAGAAGAAAAAGAAGAAGAAGGGCGGCGGCATCGCGATCGGCGGTGTGAGCAAGAAGCAGCTCACGCTGTTCACGCGCCAGCTCTCGACGCTGCAGGACGCGGGCCTGCCGCTGCTGCGCTCGCTTCAGATCCTCGAGGGGCAGCAGAAGCCGGGCCTGATGAAGAATGTCGTGGGGGGCGTCGTCGAAGAGGTCGAGGGCGGCTCGTCGCTCTCCGACGCGATGGCGAAGTACCCCAAGGCCTTCGATGTGCTCTACACCAAGATGGTGCACGCGGGCGAGATCGGCGGCGTGCTGGACATCATCCTCCAGCGTCTCGCCGAGTTCATGGAGAAGGCGCAGCGGCTCAAGAGGAAGATCAACGGCGCGATGGTCTACCCGATCGCGGTCATCCTGATCGCGATGGTGATCCTGACGGCGATCATGATCTTCATCATCCCGAAGTTCGAGGAGATCTTCGCGGACTTCGGGGTGAACCTGCCCGGTCTGACGGTGTGGCTGATCGACACCAGCCGGTGGGTCGCGGGTCAGCAGGCTGGGCAGAAGATCCAGGGCTTCTGGTTCGTGCTGTGCGCCCCGTTCGTGGCGCTGATCTTCTGGAAGGTGATCCGGAAGACCAAGCCCGGCAAGGCGGTGACGGATGTCCTTCTGCTGTGGACGCCTGTGTTCGGGAACCTGATCCGCAAGACGACGATCGCGAAGTTCACGCGGACGCTGGGCACGCTGATCGGGGCGGGCGTGCCGATCCTCGACGCGGTGACGATCACCGCGGAGACGAGCGGCAACTTCGTCTTCGAGCGTGCCCTCCGGAAGGTGCACGACTCGATCCGCGAGGGCGAGACCTTCGCCGAGCCGCTGCGGGCCTCGAAGACCTGCGACGGCATCGTGATCAACATGATCGATGTGGGCGAGGAGACGGGCGAGCTCGACGCGATGCTGATGAAGATCGCGGACAACTACGACGAGGAGGTCGATGTCGCGGTCGCGGCGCTGGTCTCGCTGCTGCAGCCCATCATGGTCATCGTGCTGGGCGGCATCATCGGGACGATCATCATCGCGATGTTCCTCCCGCTCGTCGAGATGATCAACTCGCTGAACGCCGGATGACGGAAGGGACCCGCGCGATGCGCACGCAGACCGGACATCACGACGCCGCCTCGGGGCTCCCGGCGGTACGACGCGCCGCACGCCCGCGTCGCGGCTTCACGATCGTCGAGATCCTCGTGGTCATCGTGATCATCCTCGTCATCGTCGGGCTCACCTTTGTCTCGATCAACGCGGCGGTGGGGGGCGGACGCCTCCAGGCGGAACGCACCACGGTGCAGGGCCTCGCGCTCGCGGTCGAGCAGTTCACCCAGCAGTTCGGCTTCCCACCTCCGCTCGTGCAGGACGGCATCCAGGGCGTGGGCGGCGCGATGACCGTGCCCCCGGTGACGATCGATCGCGCCGGGTCGGTTTCGCAGGGGTTCCCGCTCGTGGTTCCTCCGTCCAATCCGCAGATCCGGGCCGCGGCGGTGTACAACCCCGCGTATCTGCCCAACCGCCGGTTCCTGGAGGGGTTGCCTCTCGGGGGCGGGGCGCCCTCGCTCCAGCAGACGATCGATCGGTACCAGATCGGGACGCCCGCGTGGCGCGAGGCGAACCAGCGGTACAGCAAGTACTCGCTCGCGTATTACCTCTCCGGGGCGCTGCCGTCCGCGGTGGACGGGATCGACGGGCCCGGCATGGTCCGTCCGCTCGGGGACGGGACCTTCGAGGGCGTGACCGCGGTGTCCAACAGCGCACTCGAGACCGACGGGCGATCCACCTCTCGGAACCGGTTCGATCCGTTTTACGAGTCGGATCGGGGTTCGGGGCGGGTCGTGCGTGAGTACTTCGACCTCAACGAATACCGCGAGAACGCCAACGACCCGACGCTGACGATCGGTGACCCGTCCGCGGAGACGGACTGGCGCCACGCGGCGATCGTCGACGGGAACGGGAAGGCGTACCGCTATTACCGCTGGGAGCCGCTCAGCGAGACCTACGGCGTCCAGGTGACGGCGACCTGCCAGCTGAACATTCCTTATGTCCTGCTCGACGATGACGCGCTGGAACGGCTGATCACCGCGGGCGCGGGCAACGCTGCGACGATCGATGTCACCGGAGGGAACGCGGAGCTCCGCGGCGCCCGCTGGGCGATCGTCGGGGCCGGGCCCGACGGGCTGTTCGGCACGGAGCCCTTCGAGACGCTGCGGGCCAACCTGGATCGCCCCGAGACGGGGACGACCGAGGCGGACTACCGCGCCCTCGCGAAGCAGGACAACATCGTGGAGGTGGGGCGGTGAGCACGAGCCGGTGTGACAACTCGAGGGCTCGCGGCTTCACGCTCATCGAGCTCATCGCGGTGGTGACGCTGCTGCTCGTGGTGCTGGGCATCGCGGTGCCGGCCTTCACGGGCATGGTCAACGCGTCCGAGCAGTCGCTCGCGGAGAACACGCTGCGCGTCGGCGTCACCGTTGCGCGGGACATGGCGGTCCTGAACGGACGCGACTCGGGGCTCCTGTTCACCCGTGAGGCGAACGGTCGCACGCGGCTCATCCCGGTCATCAAAGTCGGGGAAATCGAGGACGCGGCTTTCAATCCTCTCGACGGGAGCCTGCAGCCGAACTCGCCGGTCATCACGCGGGATGTCTATGCGCCGGTGCCCTTCTCGACCCCGCTTCAGATGCCGCGCGGCTGGACGCTCGCGGGGTACGCGGAGCCCGGCTCGATCGACGCGGCGACCTCCAGCAACAACGCGGTGTTCACGGAGGGCTGGTATGACTCGATCGCGTACGGCGACACGGGGCGGAACCTGATCCAGCCCCCGGCGATCGATCCGGTCCGGGATGCCGGTCACTGGATCCTCCCGGAGACGGCCTACTTCGACCGTTTCATGCAGGGCCCGGGTTCGGGCGAGGTCCCCAACGGGTTCACGCCTTCGGTGTCGAGCGCGATCGACATCAACCGCACACCGCGGCAGAGCTTCATGGTCCGTTTCGACGCGACGACCGGCGCGATGTCGCGGGGCGGGCGTCCCGCGCTCGTGCTCGATCCTCGTCCGACCTCGCTGGGGCGCGGGGCTTTCGTCGGTCCGACGCGCTGGATGCGCGCGGACCGGGTCGAGGACTACGAGGCGTGGGTCGATCGGGTGCTCGTCTCGCAGGACCTCGACGGGAGCATGACGGTCGATCCGTTCGATCGCGAGCTTCGGCTCACGGCGCTCGGCAATTTCTCCAACGACACCGTGCTCGCGGGCGCGGTCTCCCGGCTCGCGATCTTCGAGGAGCGGGACCTGCTGTCGGGTCTCGGCGCGTCGGGTCCGAACCGCGAGACGGGCTGGATCTACCAGCCCATCGAGGAGGACGGGCGCATCGCGTTCGACATGGACATCTACGCGGGATCGCAGCTCATCACCGACCCCGAGGATGTCCGCCTGGGCATCACGCGCTGGGTGCAGGGCGACACGAACTTCCTCGCGATGGGGACCTTCGAGAGCGACGGGGACGGGGACACCAATGTCTACGGCGATCTCGAGTCGAACGGCAACCCCGCGGATGCGCCGCTCGCGCGGATCTACTTCATCCATCCCGGCACGGGCGAACTGACGGAGGTGCAGCGATGAATCAGCCGCACGCAGAGGGTGTCGCGCGCCGCGGCCGTGTCTCGACTCGCGGCTTCTCGCTCATCGAGGTGCTCATCGCGGTGCTCGTGCTGGGCGTGGGCCTGCTGGGCCTCGCGTCGGTCTTCCCGGTGGTGATCAGCCAGCAGCGTGACGCGACGGATGTGATCCGGGGCGGGGTCGCGTCCAACGCGATCCGCGACCAGATCCGGTCCAACCCCGATATCGCGCGGGAACTGCTGAGCCAGGACGGGCTGGTCGATCGGGACGAGCCCGATCTCGATGGGGACCGCACGCCCAACGATCCGAACGACAGCGATCTCGATAACAACAACGACGGGATCCCGGACTCCTTCGACACGATCGGGCCCGGTGAGCCCGTGTTCGGCTGGCACACCCAGTATGACCCCAACGCGAATCCCAACGCGCTCGAGCAGCGGTTCAATCCGCTGACGGGGTATTCGTACCTGTGGGAAGCGGACTGGAACTGGAGCCGGAACGCGCAGACCGCCGAGCGCCGGTACACCTCGATCGGGGCGAACCTGCTGCAGCAGTATGTGGGCGACGGCGGGGTGTACTACCGCGACCCGGTGGAGCGCGGCATCGCGGGCGTGGGGGCGAATGTGCCCGACCTGCCGATGGCCGCTCGTCTGTACCCGCGCCCGTATTCGAGCCCGGGAGAGCTGCGGGACGGCCCGCTGTATGTCTGGGACTTCGTGCCCCGCCGCACGCCCAGCGGGAGTGTGCAGTTCGCGGTCTTCGTGCGACGCATCGACACCGGCATCCGCCTGGGCAACGGCGTCTCGCTCTCCGAGACGCTCACCGATCCCGGGTCGTACGGCATCTTCGCGGTGGCGCGCGATCCCGCGACGCGGCTCCCGACCCTCGACGGGACGGGCGAGTACGCGGTGCCGGTGTCCGCGAAGGCGGAGCCCGTTCCCTCGAGCGAGTATCCCTTCCGCCCCGAGTTCAGGGGCACCCCTGTCGTCCCGGTTCTTCTCGACGGTCTCCGCGTGAGTCTCGGTGCGAACACGACCGAGGTCGGCACGGCCCAGTCTCTCGAGGAGCTGCGCACGCTCGCGAGCGTGGGGCAGCGGTTCGTCGACAACCTGGGTGTCGTCCGAACGGTCGTCGAGGTCCTCGGGGAGCGGGGCAACGGTCTGGACCTCCGCGTTGAGCCCGCCTTCTCGCTGGGACAGCTGTTCCCCTCATACGACAACGCGATCGGCCTTTCCTATCCGCAGAACGAGGGGGCGCGGGTCGGCAAGCTCCGGCAGATCGTCTTCACGCCCCAGCAGCCGGTCGATGTCTTCGTGATGGAGTTCAACCAGTGATGCATCTGCGCGAACGAGACATCCCGAGCCGGTCCGCCGCCCCGAGCGTGCGACGGGCCTTCACGCTGGCGGAGATCGTCGTCGCGATCGGTCTGCTCGCGATCGTGGGCGTGGTGATCGGAACGATCTTCGCCGCGGTGGGCGACACGGTGACGCAGGGGCGCGAGGTCAGCAACCTCAACCGCTTCGTGGCGCGGGTCGAGCGCACGATGCGGCGCGATTTCGAGAACATGGTCCGCGAGAACGGGTTCATGGTCATCCGCAACGAGACGACCAACCTCTACAACGGGAACCGGCCCACGGCGCTGCCCGTGGCGCTCACCGTCACCGATCCCAACCCCAGGCCCCGCCGCATCGACGAGATCATGTTCTTCTCCCGCGGGGACTTCACCAGCAAGCGCACCCCCCTCCACCCCGACATGATCGCGAAGAGCGATGTCGCGCGGGTCTACTACGGGCACGGCCAGCAGCTCCCCGAAGACCTCGGCGCCGATCCCAACAACCCCGATTACACCACGCCCTACGCCCGCCCCCGCATCGACGAGCCCATGATCGGCTTCCCGAACGCGCGGCTCGGGCAGCCCTCGTCGCTGGGCGTCGTCAACCCCAACGAGTTCGCGAGCGACTGGGCGCTGCTGCGGCATGTGACGCTGCTCGTCCCCCGGCGCACCGGCGTGCAGGAACTGCCCGACCAGGTGCTCGGGTTGCAGCCCAACATCGATCCCGCGGCCTATTACCGCGTCGCGGATTCGTCGCGGCAGGTGGCGCTCGCGCCCGCGGCGCAGAGCGCTTTTCGCTCGATCTCGGGGACCGTGCCCTACGAGGATTACCCCCTCACCAACTCTGGGCAGATCCTGCAGACCGATCCGATCGGGCGGAACATCCGCCCCTTCAACGGGTTCACGGCGCTGCTCGGGACCGACGAGACGCGTGCCCGTCCCCTGTTCACCTCGGGTCTGGTGGATGTCGCGGTCACCTCGCTCGATGAGATCCGCGCGACGGTGACGAGGCCCTGGGGGCGCCCGAACCCGGGATCGACGATCATCGCGGAGTTCGGCCCACGCACCTGGACCGCTCACGATTTCACCTCCAACAACGACCGCTTCGGGTTCGATGCGGCCCGCGCCTACTCCGGAACCGATGGGCGTGAACGCGTCGGCACGCCCTTGTTCCAGCTCAACGGGAATGCTTACGGCTCGGGGCCTGCGCCGCGACCCCAGACCCAGCAGGAGTGGATGCTCGATGCGCTGCCCAGCGTCGCGTACGACCCGGTGAACGGGTCGCCCGATCAGTCGGGGTACCGCGTGCGGTTCGAGGATGTGCCCCCCCGGGTCTATATCGAGCCCGGGCTCGCGGACAACGACCCCGAGGTGCGCCGGCGCGTCGCGATCGAGCAGGCGGACCAGGAGATGCTCGCGTCCAGTGTCTTCGTGCCACGGTGCACGGAGTTCATCGTCGAGTTCAGCTTCGGGATCGTTGACCGCCGCGACGGCGAGCCGACCTACGGGCAGCAGCTCTGGCACGGCTTGCAGCGCCGCGCTCCCAACGGGGATGTCATCGTCGATGAATTCTGGAACCGCTGGGACAATGTGCCCCTGCAGGACTTCGCGAACCCGCAGACGCCGGACCAGTTCGGCATCCGCGGTGCGCTGCCCGATGATGCGTTCGATGACGGGAACCTGCCCCAGAACGCGTCTCCGGACCAGGGGTTCATCGACCCCGAGATCCTCGACCTGATCCGCGTGCAGACGCGGTTCCCGCCCGACGGGACGCCTCAGGACGACACGATCGCGGAGTATTGCTTCGGCTACACCTACCGCGATTTCAACACCGACACCGACGGCGACGGCGCGCGGGCGGGCGACGAGGACGATATCGACCGCACCTGGCCCTGGCCGACCACCGTGCGGATCACGATGCGTTTCGTGGATCCGGGCGATCTCGAGCGTGAGCAGACCTTCCAGTTCGAGTTCCGCGTCCCGGCGCTCGAGGGGAGGCTGTGATGCGTGCGAACGGTCAGCGAACGAGCCGAGATGCGGATGAGACGAGAGACGGATCGGGACCAAGGAGGCCGCTGATGAGCAGCCGAACAAACGAGCAGACGCACGAGAACGAGAGCCTGCGCGATGCGGGTCTGCGCGTGCGCCGCGTCGAGCGGCGCGGCAGCGCCCTCGTGCTGGTGGTCGGGACGCTCGCGCTGATCGCGGTCTTCGCGGCCTTCTATGTGACGCTCGGGCAGGCGGACACCCGCGTCTCGCGCGGGGTGGAGCAGGGCGGCGCGATCGAGGAGGTCGAGCGGCAGTTCGCGGAGCACATCGCGGGCGTGGTCGGGCGCGACCGGACCGCGACCTTCGTCGAGACGATCACGGAGAACGAGCAGCTCGTGGGCGACCGGATTGCGCCCGACAACCAGACTTCGCGTCCCGCGACCGCCGCGGACCGGCAGCGGTTCGTCCGCGAGGTGACGGACTACCCGTACACGGACTATTCCAAGGTCAGCATCCTGAGCGACGGGAGCGGGACCGGTCCGCAGGACGCGCAGCTCCGGTTCGTTCCCCAGAACTACCTCAACAAGCCCCAGTCGCTGGGTGCGAGAATCCCGGAGGCGGTCGAGCGGTACCGCTTCAGGGCGGAGGGCGATGAGTCCTTCCAGTTCGATCTGCCCGGCGCGTTCGACCAGTTGAATCTTCAGGGGTCCGCGGATGCGCTCGCGGACCGGCGCGTCGCGTCCGATCCGTGGCTCGCCCCCAACGAGCCCACCTTCACGGGGCGCTTCGATCGCAACCAGCCCGTGAGTTTCCACGACTCGCGGATCTTCTCGAGCGCCGCGCTGAGTCTCGCGGGCGGGGTGAGCCAGGAAGAGCTGTTCTATCTGGACAACCGGGACTGGGCTCAGATCTCCAACCCCGCGCCCGACGGGCTGAGCGTCAACCTCTGGAACCTGCGGAACAACTTCGACGCGGAGAGCGGGCTGGGCGTGGACGCGTCGGGACGCCCCCGCATGAGCGAGAACCGCACGCTGCTGACCATCGCGCAGGACGGGACCTTCCGCCTCCGCGCGACCGATCGCCTGCACATCGACCCGCTGGGCAACAGCGGGACACCCAGCATTGTCGGGACCGATCCGAACAACCCGAACGCCAACCCGTTCACCTTCGCGATCAAGAACACGCCCGCGTGGTGGACGATGAACCAGCGGTTCCTGTATTTCCCCGCCGACCCGTCCTTCCAGATCCTGGGTCGCAATGTCGACGGGAACGGGCGCCCGATCAACACGCAGTTCCTCACCCCCCAGACACCCGAGCGACCCGACTTCCCCGACCTGCAGTACGCGGACGCGGACGGGGACGGGTTCTACGACAGCCGCTGGTACGAGCTCCGGGATTCGACGCTCGGGCCGGGCGGGGTGCTCGACCTGCTCGCGAACGAGACGGGGATGCGGTTCTTCTTCGCGCCCCGGATCATCGACCTGTCCGCGAAGGTGAATGTCAACAGCGCGACGGACGCGCTGGTCCCGCCCACGAGCGAGGTCCCCGGGGGCGCGACCCCCGCGGAGATCGACCTGCGCCGCCAGCTGACGATGGAGGACGCCGCGGAGCGGTTCGCGCCGGTGTTCCAGAACCCCAACGCGCAGATCGGCAACCAGCGTCTGAGCTACGCGCACATCCAGCGCCTTCCCTTCTCAGAAGCGCAGATCAACGCGGGGGGGCGCCTCGTCGCGGCGGACTACGAGCGGTACGCGACCGGGTTCGACACATCGGTCAACCTGGGCAACGGGATCTTCCCGCTGACGGGGAACGGCATCGCGTCGGGCCGCTTCGCGTACGACGCGATCCGGCGCGCGATCCAGGGCGACGAGATCGCCCTTCCGACGGGTGTGACGGACCGTCGCGCGACGACCCCGGTGGGCAGCGTGGTCGCGCCGCTCGTCGAATCGTCCGCGTTCGAGTATTACCTCTTTGACCCGACGCTCGCGCCCAACGCGCGCAACATCCGCGCCGACGCGGGCCTGGGAGTGGGCAGCGAGCTCAACTACACCCCCGCGACGCTCGCGGAGATCCGCGCGATGCCCGCGGCGAGGCGGGACTACTGGCACTTCGTGGGCGGCGCCAACATCGCTGACCCCGCGGACCCGCCCCTCACCGCGCTCGGGGTGGGCGGCAACCTCTTCGGGCTCGACGACCTCTCCGAGTTGCTCACCTTCTACGGGCTCAACGACGACCGCGTCCTCAGCAGGCTCGAACGCGTCACACAGGGGCGGTTCGACAGCGCCGTCATCGCGGACGGCACGACCCGGTACGGCCCGCTGCGCGCCAACCGTCCCACGGCGCTCGAGCGTCGCTTCCACGACGACCGCATCAACATCATCAACCCCAACAGCGGCAACGCGGGCATCGGATCCGACGGGCGGATCGACTACGAGTCGATGGCGCTGCTCGCGCTCAACCCGCGGCTGCGGCTCACGACGCTCAGCGGCGCGGCGCCGCTCCGCTCGCGCATCGTCGAGGACACGAACGGCGACGGGATTCTCTCCGCAGACGAGAAGCGTCTCACCAGCGCCGACGCGCGGCTCGACCTGACGGCGGACCCGTCGGCGGTTGACCTCTTCGGCGTCTACGCCGAGGCGCTGCTGCCCTATTCCGCGATCGATACCACCTGGGCCTTCGACCCCGACGGCGACAGCGTGCTCGTCGGTCCCCACACCGCGTTCGATTACAACCAGTACCGCACGCTCGCGTACGGGCATCGCGGCTCCGAACTCGCGCTGCGCCTCTCGGCGCACCTCGCGGTCAACATGGCCGACCAGCTCGACGACGACGACATCCCCAGC
>MDTD01099424.1_pt1 | contig 31971 bp, 31 predicted proteins | sample 811221 | NCBI WGS metagenome assembly MDTD01 (sample SAMN05326646, study PRJNA326480) | marine metagenome | isolation source: seawater | place: Pacific Ocean: South West | collected 2011
ACCTCGTGGAACTCATCGCCCGCCTCACCGGCTTCGCAGCCAACGCCGACGAACTATCGAGCAAGATTCGCTGGGACGCCACCAAACCCGACGGCCAGCCCCGCCGCTGCCTCGACACCAGCCGCGCCAAGAAACTGCTGAATTGGCAAGCCGAAGTCGGCTTCGAGGAAGGCCTCACCCGCACCATCGAGTGGTTCCGCAAACACCACAAGGACGCCGGGGCGAGGATGTAAACGAGATGACTAATAGCCATAGAGAAAGACTCAAAGCCGCACTAGAGAGGGAGCTCGATCAAGGCGAGGAATTTCTGTGGATTGGCTTCCCGGCCAAGTCTATCTTTATGCGACGAGCCTACAGCACAATCAAAGTTTCTTTTATTATCGCTATCATACTAACATGCTTTACTGTCGCTATTCATCTTATTGATGCAAATTCTATGTACATGCAAGCCCTGGCAAAGAATCCGAAATTGGACAAGACATATGGGGACTACCTCCCAACCAAACTGGGTTGGCTGCTGACTTTTTGGGCGATTCCGCTCTCGTTTGTTTCGTTCGCCGCGATCCCACACTTTAAACGCCAAGCCAACGAAATCGCCTATGGCATCACACAGAATCGAGCTCTCATTCTTCGACAAAGCAAATCAGGAAAGCTCCGAGAACGCGACTACAGACCCGATGAATTGATACATCTTTCGCGAAACGAGGACGCAAACGGCATCGGTGATGTCGTTTTTCAAAGCGCCCGTGGCGCTAACGCAACCAATCAGACTTCAACCAGACACGGCTTCTTAGCTGTCGAGGATGCCGTTGAAGTCGAACGCCTCCTCCGCAAACAGTTCGGCGACGCCTGATCCACGCGGTACACTGCTAAGAGACCCATGGACCGCCGCCGCATCCATCGACGCGTCATCATCGAACGCTCGTCCCGCGACGAGCCGATCGACAAGGAACAGGTTGCTGGGGACTTGGTGCGTACGTGGGGCATCGCGAACCTCGCGGGCTTCGTCCTCATCTCGCTGACCGCTACCGCCACAGCCCTCTGGTGGCCCGCGGGCGTCTTCACCGCGATCACAGGCATCGTGTGCTTCAGCTACGCAATGTGGGCCGTCGCGGGTGACTGGCATTGGAGCAACCCCGACGCCCTCCGCGCGATCGGGCACAAACGCCGCCTCCGACTCGGCTTTATGCAGACCTGCCTGACGATCGGAGCGTTCGCACTCAGCTTCGTCATCGCGGCACAGGTCGTCAAACACTCATCTTGGGCCAAGACCCGCCTGAATCAGCAGATCAGCTCGCTCACAGGTCACAAGACGCCGTAATTCTGTACCCCCGCCCCGATCACGCCGATGGTTTGACCGCCCGCCCGCCCGGGGCGACACTCCACCGACCGCACGTCCAGCACACACCCAAACGAGCCCCTGACCCACCCGATGCATGTCGTCCTCCTCAACCAGGCCTTCCACCCCGACGTCGTCGCCACCGCGCAGATGGCAAAGGACCTCGCCGACCGACTCGTCGCTCAGGGCCACACCGTTTCTGTTGTCGCCTCACGCTCGATCTACGGCAAGTCCGGCGCGACACTCCCTAAACGCGAGACCATCGACGGCATCCACGTCTACCGCGTCGGCGCCAGCCGCTTCGGCAAGAAGTCCATCGCCGCTCGCGCCTTCGACTTCGGGCTCTTCTACGTCCGGGCCGCCCTCCGCACACTCACGCTCAAAAAGCCCGACGTCGTCGTCTGCTTCACCACGCCCCCCTTCATCACACTCGTGGGCATCCTGACGCGACTCTTCCGCCGGTCCAAGTGCGTCTGCTGGCTCATGGACATGTACCCCGATGTCGCTGTCGCCTCGGGCGTCATGAAGCCGACCTCCCTGCCGACGCGATTCTTCAACGCGCTCAACCGCTGGCTGCTCCGCCGCGCCGACGTCACGATCGTGCTCGGCCGATGCATGCAGTCGCTCGTCCTGGACAAGGGCGCCCCCGAAGACCGGGTGAAGTTCATCCCCGTGTGGGCGGACACCACCGGCATCGAGCCCGTCCGCCGCGCCGAGAACCCATACCGCGAGAAGTTCGACACCGCCGAGTCGTTCTGCGTGATGTACTCGGGCAACTGGGGCATCGCGCACGACTACGAGACGATCTGCGACGCGATGCGCCGTGTGATCACCGTCCCGCCGCGAGACGACAAGGGCCGCGCGATCCCCGTTCGGTTCGTCTTCGTCGGTGCCGGCAAACGCCGCCCGCTTGTCGAGGTATACATCAAAGAGCACAAACTCGACAAAGAAGCCACGTACTACGACTACGTCCCGCGCTCTGACATCGGCCTCTCGCTCGGGGCCGCCGACGTGCATCTCATGACCGTCAAAGAGGGCATGGAGGGGATGATCGTCCCGAGCAAGCTCTTCGGCGTCATGGCGGCCGGCAAGCCCAGTCTCTACGTCGGCTCGCCCGAGTCCGAGATCGCACGCATCATCACCGAGACCGCCAGCGGCATGTGCTTCGCCGAGGGCGACAGCGCGGGCCTGGCCGAGGCCGTCCGTTCACTCGCAGCCGACTCCATAGGACGCAAGCGCATGGGCAAGAACGCACGCGACGCGCTCGTCGGGCAGTACGACGCCGACACACTCTGCGCCCGCTGGATCGACATGCTCGAGGAACTCACACAGAAGCCCTCGCAGCAAAAGCCGACCCCCTAGAGCTGCTCGCCCTTCTCTTTCATCCGCAGCTCGCGCGCCTTGAACACGATCATGTACTCGTACATGTACTGCAGGCGCGAGTAGATCATGCCGGGCTTGCCGTCCAGAAACGCTCGCCGCCAGAAGACGTAGTACGCCCACTTGATCTGCGGGCGAAAGGGCAGCGTAAAGAAGATGTCCTTGAGCGCCGCCCTCTTCTTTGCCGGGTCGCGGCTGAACACATCCTTCTTCGGCGCCCGCTCGCCGCCGGTCACCTTAATCAGCTCCTTGGCCTCGAACATCGAGTAGCTGTTGTGCCGCTCGAGCCAGTGGTGCACGCCCTTGCTGAACGGGTAGTGCATGATGTGACACTTCAGGTCTTCCGTCGGCCCGTCGACCACCGCGATCGGGTTGACGAGCCGCTCGTACCGGATCTTGGACGGCCGGAACATCCGCGTGAACCACGTCGGGTAGATCTGCGCATGCTTCAGCCAGCGCCCCATGAACATGTCCTTGCGCCGCATCCGGAACGCGCTGGCCTTCGAGGCCGGGTCCGCGACGCGCATCACCTCTTCGCGCATCTCGTCGTCCACGCGCTCGTCCGCGTCGATATACAGCACCCACGGGTGCTTGAAATCGATGTTCGCCACCGCCCAGTTCTGGTGCGCCGACCAGTTGTCGAAAGGACGCTTGATCACACGCACGTTGTCGAACGTCTCGGCGATCTCCACCGTACGGTCCGTGGAGTGGCTGTCGAAAACCACCACATCGTCCGAGAACCTGACCGTTTCCAGGCACGCCTGGATATTGATCTCTTCGTCTTTCGTCAGGATCATCACACTGACGGGGAACCCGCCGGCCGATACCTGATTGGTCCCCGCATTCTGAGTCGAAACGTCCATGCCCGAGCATAGCGAACTCGCCCGCGCCCCGGTAAGCCATTCCCTAGAATCACGACCATGACCGAGCCCAGCGACCACTCCCAAGCCGACCAGGCCGCCGCGAACGACACATTCGCCGCCGCGCAGATCAGCCCGTGGTCCACCAAGGAAAAGCTCGGCCGCCTTCTCTGGATGCTTCTCGGCTCAGTCCTCTTCCGGTTCAGCTTCCACACCTGGCACGGCTACCGGCGCTCGCTGCTCCGTCTCTTCGGCGCCAAAATCGGACCTTCCTGCTACATCCGACCCTCCGCGCACATCGAGATCCCGTGGAACCTCACCATGCTCGAGTACTCGTCCCTCGGCGACCGCTCAATCGTCTACAACCTCGGACCCATCACCATCGGCAGGCGAACCACCATCAGCCAGGGTGCCCACCTCTGCGCCGGCACTCACGACTACACCACGCGCACCATGCCGCTGATACGACCCACCATCACCATCGGCGATGACTGCTGGATCGCCGCCGACGCGTTCGTCGGGCCCGGCATCACCGTCGCCGACGGCGTCATCCTCGGCGCCCGCGGAGCCGCATTCAAAGACCTTGAGCCCTGGACCATCTTCGGCGGCAACCCCGCCAAACCCATCTCCAAACGACCACCCTTCAAAGACCAGCCCCAAGAGCACAAGCCGTGAGTTCCAACAAACCGCTCAAAGTCGCGCACCTCGCCCCGCCCTTCCGACTCGAACAAGGCGGCGTCGTCCGCGCGGTCCTCGACCTCGCCGGCGAAATGTCCAGACAAGGCCACGACATCACACTCGCCACCTGGGACACCACCGACGCGCCTGCTGGCTGGAACAACGGCAACCCGGACACGCCACGCATCCTCCCGATCGACCCGCCCTCGCGCCTCGGCAAGCTCTCGCCACGCTCCATCCAACTCCTCACACGCCTCTTCAAATCCTGCGACGCGGTCCACTTCCACACACCCTGGGAACCAAGCAACATCCCCGCAGCCAAACTCTGTCGGCAACTCAACATCCCCTACGTCGTCAGCATCCACGGCATGCTCGACGACTGGTCCATGTCGCAGCGGACGCTCAAAAAACGGATCTTCCTCGCCCTGGGCGCGCGCAAAATGCTGGAGAACGCCGCCGCCGTTCATTGCACCGCAGAAGCCGAGCTCACACAATCCAAACCCTGGTACCCCAAGGGCAGGGGCGTCGTTGTTCCACTCGTCTTTGATGTCGCCCCCTACCGCGACCTGCCCGGCCCAGAACTTGCGCGCCAGGCATACGGCATCGACCAATCCAAACCCGTCGTACTTTTCCTCAGCCGCGTCCACGTCAAGAAGGGCGTGCACATCCTCGTCGACGCAGCCAGGCTCCTGACCGAGCGCGGCATCGATGCCCAATACCTCATCGCCGGCACGGGCGACGAGGAGTACACCAACCAGATCAAGCAGCAGATCGCATCGAACAACCTCGAAAGCCGCGTCCGAATGCTCGGCATGGTCAAGGGCGACGAGAAGCTCAGCCTCTATCAAGCCGCCAACGTCTTTGCGCTGCCCACCAGCCAGGAGAACTTCGGCTTCGTTCTCCCCGAGGCTCTGGCTTGCAGTGTCCCGGCTATCACGACCAAAGGTGTCGACACCTGGCCAGAGCTTGAGGCCTCGGGCTCGACCCTCATCGCCGAGCAGTCCGCCGAGGCTTTCGCGGCCTCCATCGCCGATCTGCTCCCGGATGAGCCCCGTCAGCGTGAAATGGGCACGAAAGGCCGGGATTGGGTCCTGACCAACCTTGATCCCGAGGTGGTTTCCGGTCGATACGCTTCGTTGTACCAGCAAGCCGCCCAGACGGCCGCCCGATAACGAAGACACCCCGCATGGTCGAAATCGCCAAATACGGACTGCTGCTCATCGCGTTCATCAACGCGGCGATCGTGGTGATCCCCTACATGCTCGGCAAGGCCGAGCTGATGACCTGCAAGAACTTCTTCCTCTTCGGGTTCACGATCTATCAGGTCACCAGCGGCTACATCACCCTCGCCAACCCCGGCAGCTACACGCCCGAGATCACCGTCAGCCAGCAGGACGCCATCGCGGGCCAGTACCTGCTCTGGATCATCCTGTTCGAGGTCATCTTCCTCGCCTGCTACCGATGGGGATTCGGCTCCAAACGACTCGCCCGGTGGACACCCGTCATCCGCGGCACGCCACGCGAACCCGTCCTCTGGATCTTCGCCTTCGCGCTGCTCGGCATCGCGCTCTTTCTGCGATTCACCGTGCTCATCCCGTACGTCTCCGTGCTCACGACGCACATCGGCCTCTCCACCGCCGCCGTCGCTGCAGGCCTGGGTGCCTGGATCTGGGTCCGCCGACCGCTCAACCCCGCAGCCGCGGCCCTGATGTTCGGCGTCCTCATCGCGGCGCTCATCATCAACCTCGCGGGTTTCTACGGCAGGCGCCCAATCGTCGCCATCACGGGCTGCCTTGTGTGGGCCACCTACTACTCGCGCTGGCGCGGCCTCCAGCCCGCGCGCGTCGTGATCTACGCCGCGATCTTCGGCCTGATCCCCATTGTCCTCGTCGCCAAGTACACAGCCGTCCGGGGCCAGTTCCAGGGCACCGAGGCCGGCGGCGTCGAACGCCTCACCGCCATGATCAATGCCGACACCAAGACGGGCGTCATGGACCTCATCGGTGGACAGGAGTGCGCCGCCTGGTCCATGCACCTCATGGAGATCTACCCCGAGTACTACGACTACCGGCACATGCACACGGTCGAGTACTACTTCGTCTTCTCCGTCCCCCGCGCAATCTGGCCCGAGAAACCCGACCCGCTCGCCACCATCGCCTGGAGAGACGCAGGCATTCCCGGCATGCCCGACGGCTTCTCGATCGGCCCGGGCATCATCGGCCACGCCGCAGCCGAGGGAGGCTTCTACGCACTCGTCATCTACGCTGCGCTCTTTGGTTTCTTCATCCGATACTTCGACGCCGTCCTCGCGCGAGCCCCCACGCAGCCATTCATCGCGCTCCCGATCGGTTCGTCGCTCGGCAACCTCATCGGGATCCCGCGAGGCGAGGTCGCCAACTTCGCATACGAGTTCACCATCGGCGTCCTCGGCGCGCTCGTCATGCTCATCGTCGTTGCCAAGATCCTCAAAATGGCCGGGCTCATCACGAGCGACGACCTCGCCCGGATCGAGGAAGACCCATACGCGCACGACCCCGAGTCCGACATCGCCGACAGCTACTACGACCCCGAACTCGCCGCCGCTTACTCCGACACCGACGCCGGCTGATCGATCACAAGCTCCACAACCAGCGCCCGATGATCCGACCCCGCTGAGCCGATAGGCTCCCAGCCCGCGATGCGCACACCGGGCGAGGCGTACACACCATCGATCGCCAAGCCCGCAGATCCCGGCGCCCACGACGGAAACGTCCCGCCGACCTTCAACGCGGGCTTGCCCCGAACAAGACCGCTCATCTCCGCGAACGCCCGCCCACGCACCGACGTCGGCGTGCTGTTGAAATCACCCACGACCACCACCGGCAGGCCCGTCGTCTCGCCGATCTCGCGCACAAGCTCCGCCGCCTCGCTCAGTTGCTCAAGCCCCGAACTCCAGCGCCAGGGCCGACGCGGGCTCCGTGCGTGCATCAGTACCACCGCCACATCACCACTCGGCGTGCGCACGATCTCCAGCAGATACAGATGATCCCACAGCCGACGCCGGATCTGCGCAAGCTCTGATCCATGCTCGTGCATCGGCAGGCGACTCACCAGTATCGGACACCCGGACCAGGGCCCCTTGGGACGCCACACCGAGGCATACCCATCCAGCAGGTCGCCGCTCATGTACCGGCTCACGAACTCGATCGGCGCTTCGAGCATCGCAATCACATCCGCATCCGCCGAGAGCATCAACTCGTTCTTGGCTTCGACCGCTCCGGAACCCGTCCTGGCGTTGTGTATCACGATGCGCACCGCACGCTCATCGCTGCGCGCACGAGCAAGCCTCGGCTCCGACAGCGGCAAAGCCACCAGCGCGATCAACGACGCGACCACCACCCCCGACGCACACCATCGGCGAGCCACGAAGCAACCCAGCGCGACCAATGCCACCACAACCACGGACTGTGACGCGAGCGAAGCGCACACGTCGAAGGCCCAGAACCATTGCCCGAGCTGTCCCTCGGCTGCCCGGCCCGCAAAGACCAGGGGCATCCAGGCCACACACACCCACACCACCACCATCGCGGACAAACACCACAGAGCAGCGGTCACGACGCGGGCGCGGGTTGGTTTCTCAGGAACTTGGCGCACGGCTAGAGGATATCTTGCACGCGGGAACCCGATCACGCCTCCCTACGATTGTCCATGAAACGCATAGCCATCGTTGCCGCGCTCGCCCTGCTCATGCCATGTGCTGCTGGGGCGCAGCTCTCGACATCCGATGCCTCTCGACGCGGGCCGACCATCACGCTCGACGGCAAGACCGTCATCGAACCCCGCACGATGGCCATCGCGGGTGTCAAGCGAGAAGAAACATCGATCCTCCCCGAGATCGAAACCGTCCGAGTGGGCGACACGGGCTACGACCTCGTCTGTGTCTACCGCAACACCAAATCCACACCCCAGCCGCTGGCCCGGCTGACCATCGGTGCGCTCACCCTTGGCCCCGAGGTGCAATACCTCAACGTCCATCGCGGCTCGACCATCGTCGATATCACGCACAAGGGCTTCACCCCGCAGGCCTGGCGTTACCCGTCGGAAGCGTTCAGCCCCGCCACCGTTCTCATGAACAAAGAAGTCGCAGTGGGCGTGAGCCTGCTCTACCCCGTCACCGAGTACAGGCACGACGTGCTCGTCGGGGTCAGCAATGCCGGCGGCGTGTTTCGCGGGCCCGACGGCGCCGAAGGCTGGACCGTTTCCTTCGACCTCTCCCAGCCGCCGTACAACAACCCCAACACCGCACTGGCCTACCCCGCCAAACTCAAGCCGGGCGAGGAACGCACCTACACCGTCGCCGTGCGCACCATGAAACGCACCCGGCTCCCGCGGTCTGTCACCGATCAGCAGGACTGGCTCGAAACACTCCTGCCCTACCGCGAGTACTTCCAGAAACAGTTCGGCGGCGTCACCTACAAACGCAACCCCGACGCCGTCCTCGCCTGCGAGGTCGCCAATGTCAGCGCGATGCGCACCGACAACCCTCGCGGCTTCCTGGGTGACAAAACGACACGCCCCGATCTCAACGGCTTCGGACCGTTCATGAACTACATCCGCGCCAAAGAAGGCTTCCGACGCGTCATGCTCTGGGCGCCCAGCGGCCTCTACTACAAAAACCGCGAACTCAACTACCCGCCACAGTTCACACTCGGCTGGGACGACATCCCCCTGCTCCGCACGACCTACCGGCAACTGACCAGACTCCCTCGCACGGGCATCCAGCTCGGACTCTGGTGGGGACGCGCCACACAACACGCGAGCACGTGGGACCCGGAGAACCTCGAACCGCTCGACCTCGAGAACCGCGACCACCTCCGCAATATCACGCAACAGCTCTCGATGGCCGACCGCGCCGGCTCGACACTCATCGGGCTCGACGGGCTCAACCACTGGCTCGTCCCCGCGTGGGACCAGCTAAGGCTCATCCGCGCCATGCGCCGCGTCTACCCAAGCATGACCTTCGTCGCCGAGCCCATGTGCGCCGATTTCATCCAGATCGATGCGCCCGGCTTCATGATCGCCTACATCGCAAAGAAAGACGCCCGCAGCGACCGCGACTTCCACAAGCTCAAGACGCCCCACTACCTGGCCGACTTCCTGATGCCGGGCCACGAGTCCTGGGCGTATTTCCGCTACTCCGAGATCCAGCGCGTCCGTCCGGGCAACATCTCATCCGCCCGTGTGCAATCCGACGCGAGCGCATTGGCCAAGCTCGGCTTTGTGCCAGTCATCGTCTCAACCGTCAATCTCTCAGACCCGGACCGCGCCAGAGCCGCAAGGACGTGGGAGACCACCGTCCCCGAGCATCTTCGTCAGCAACCCGAAGAGATCAGAGCCGATCCCTGAGCCACGCCCACTGGCGCGTAAGCCCCACCTCGACGCTCGTCCGCGGCGCATACCCGAGTTCGTCTCTGGCCCGCGAGATATCCGCCCACGTGCGCTCGACGTCGCCCGGCTGCATGGGCTGCCGCTCAACGATCGGCTCGCGTCCGACGACCTCGCCGATCTTCGTGATCAGCTCGTCGAGGCGGATCGGGTGATCGCCACCCAGGTTCCACACGCGGTAGCCGAAGCGATCGATCTGGTCATACGACGCGACGACGCCGGCGATGATGTCGTCGATGTAGGTGTAGTCCCGGCTCGTTGAGCCGTCGCCGAACATCGAGATCGGCTCGCCCGCGTGGATCAGACGCATGAACTTGCTGATGGCTAGGTCGGGGCGCTGCCTCGGCCCGAAGACGGTAAAGAACCTGAGCATGGCGACGGGCATGCCCGTCAGGTGCCAATGGGTGTGCCCGATGAGTTCGCATGATTTCTTTGTCGCCGCGTACGGGCTGATGGGCGCGTCGACGCTGTGGAGCTCGGAGAAGGGCACGATGTCGTTGTTGCCGTAGACGGAACTTGAACTGGCCACGACCAGCCGCTCGGCCCCGGCCTTGCGCGCCGCTTCCTGCACGCCGGCCGTCGCGAGCACGTTGGCCCTGGCATACCCGACCGGGTCGGCGATGCTCGGCCGAACGCCCGCCTTGGCGGCCAGGTGCACGACGCCCTCGGGACTGACCCGACCGAAGAGATCCTCGAGTTTGTTGTGGTCACACAGATCCTGCTCGACGAACTCGAACGCTCCCTCCGGCGCAGACTGCGCGATCTCCCTAAGGTTGCGCTCTTTCAAATCCTTGCTGTAGAACGGATCGAAGTTGTCGATCCCGATCACGCGGTCACCCCGCGCGAGGAAGGCCTGGCACAGGTGGGATCCGATGAACCCCGCCGCCCCGGTCACAACGATCACCCCGCCCGCCATCGGTCTCGCTCCTCACACATCGACTTGCCAGCGTATCCCGGGATCGACCGACCCGTGGCCCGGGATCAGACCAACCGACAGACTTGCGGGCATTCACAATGGGTAAAAAAGAAGCAGGGTGCCAACGATAATCGGCACCCCGCTGGAGGAGAGAGAGATCAGAGAATTGTACGGATTATCGGCATCCCGGTTCGAGTGGAAGTACATCAAATCCTCAAGATCCCCTAGTTTGACACTGTATTCAGGGTTTTGACTGCCTGATTTTCCAAACATTTCCCTTGCAAATTCAGCTCTCTTGAGAATGATCCACAGCCAATAAACCGGCATTTCAACACGATCCTGCAAAGAAGAAAGCCGGTGAAAACCGGCTTGAGATCGAGTAATTCGGTTGTCTGAACAGGTAGGCGTCCGGAAGAACACAACCTGTTTAGGTGGTGAGTTTGTGAAAAAGTTCACCCACCATCGCCGGCCCGGAGACGTTCACCCGTCTCGAACCGCTTCTTCAGGGCATCCAGAACGCGTTGGCGCTGCTCGTCGTCGAGGTTCTCGATGCGCTGGCGGATCCGTTCGGGCAGGGCTTCGAGGTTGATCGAGCCGTCTTCGCTGTAGACCTGGCTCCAGTCGATGCGCTGGCGGTTGCCCGCCTGGGCCTGACCGGGCGCTCTGCCGGGACGGGCGCCGGGTGCCTCTTCGGCCCGGTCGCGGCGTCTGCGTTCGAGCATCGCCATGTCTCGTTCCTGCGCCCGCTCCTCGGCCCGGAGCAGCACCTCTTCATCGATGAACTGCTGTTGCTCGGGTGAGAGCTCGGCGAAGATCCGTCGCTGGAGATCACCCGACGAGGGGCCGGCCTGCATGAACGCGCGGAGTTCGCGTCGGGCGGCTTCCTGCTCGGGTGTCGGCTCGGCCCCGGCACCCGCCGGCCCGCGTCGCGGACCACGCTCAGGGCCTTCTTCACCGACGGGGCCACGCTCGGCTCGGGGCCTGGCCTGTCGGCCTGCCCTTTCCTGGCCTTCCGGCTCACGCATGTCGCGCTCGGCGGCCTCGGGCCTGCCTCGGTCGCCCCCGATGCCCGCAGCATCGCGCAGGGCTTCGAACTCCTCGCGGTTTTCCTGGAGATACGCGCGGCGATCCTGCTCGTACTCGCGCATCAGCTCGCGGATCCGCTCGACCTGTTCTTCGCTCAGTCGGATAAGCGGGTCGGCTTCGGGCGAACCCAGATCGCGGAGAATCTGACGCAGGTCGTTGGCGGGGATCGCGTCCATCGCGCCCAGACGAGCCTTGCCCATCTTCATCTCGCCACTAAAGTTCTCTTCGACGAGCGCCGGGCGTGAGTCGTTCACCTCGGGCCCGCTGAGCAGCGGCTTGTCCGCGTCCTGGCCCATCGCCAAGCCGGCGCAGCCCACCATCGAAATCACCAGCACACGCTTGGTCAGGGTCATCATCGCATTGCTCCTTTCGAGCCTCGCACCACCTCTGCCCACCCCTGAGCTTCGGATGCGTCTGCAGGCCAAACGCACGAACCGGCTTGGGATTGCAGCCCTTCCTAGCATGAAAGACCGCACACGAAGGATAACCCCGATATGCCCACACTCAGCCGAGACTTCATTAAGGCCGCCCTCGCCAGCGCCGAGGGCCCCGACGGCGTGCCCCTGGCCCGGCACCTGATCTGGTCGGCCGCCTGCGACACGTTCGCTTCTGTCAAGCTTCACATCCAGGGCGTCACCGAAAAAGACAAACTAGACAACTTCGCGCGGCGCGTGCACGGCTCGATCCGCGCTGCAGCCGCCGAACAAGGCGTCATCCTGACCAGCCTGATCGTCGAACTCGTCGACGAGCCCGGCACCGTGCTGTTCAGCTCAACCTCCGGCGCCAAGCCGACCGACGAGCAGTCCTCGCGACTGGCGAATGAGGGTGACACGAACACACCGAGCGGCGATGCTGCTGCGTCAGCAGACAAACCGAGCGCACAGGACGGTGCGGGCTCGCTGCCCGGCGTGACGAACATCATCGCCGTCGGCGCGGGTAAGGGCGGCGTGGGCAAATCGACCGTGTCCGTGAACCTCGCTGTTGCGCTGGCTCGCAAGGGGCACGCGGTCGGTCTGATGGACGGGGATATCTACGGCCCGTCGCTGCCGACACTCCTCGGCCTCGCTGCACACGAGATGGTCGTGCGTGAACGTTTGATCGAGCCGTTCCATGTCCACGGCATCAAGGCGGTGACGATCGGGAAGATGGTCGATCCCGAGAAGCCGCTGATCTGGCGTGGCCCGATGGCGCACGGCGCGTTCAAGCAGCTCACCGAGCAGACCAACTGGGGCGAGCTGGATTACCTCATCATCGATCTGCCACCCGGCACGGGCGATGTGCCGCTGACGATGGCGCAGAGTCTGCAGCTCGCCGGCGCGGTGATCGTGTGCACGCCGCAGCGCGTGGCGCAGGACGACGCGGTGCGCGCAGCCCGCATGTTCCAGCAGCTCGGGGTCGACATCCTGGGCGTGGTCGAGAACATGAGCGAGTTCATCGGCGACGACGGGAAGCACTACGACATCTTCGGCAAGGGCGGGGCCGAGACCATGGCTCAGCGCCTGGGCCTGCCGTACCTGGGGGATATCCCTATTACCATGGCCCTGCGCGCCAACTCCGACGCGGGCAACGCGAGCGCCAACTTCGAACCCGAAACGGCCGGCGGCGAGGCGCTCCCGCGCGCCCTGACCAGGCTTGCCGAGAATCTCGAGAGCCAGCTCTCGCTCGCATCGATGCGCACGGGCAAGCGCAAGCCCAAGCTGTCCATCAGCTGAATAAAGGTAACGTCTGAAGTCAGGCTATGATTCGTTCATGCTTAAAAATATAACACTCAAAATCAAATCTAAAATAACTGGGAAACCAGTTATCATTACACCTGGACGCATTGTTGTGGTAGTTGGACCCAACTCGTCTGGTAAATCAAAATTTCTAAGCGAATTAGCAAATGTGTTCTCTGGTGGTCTGGGCACGCTTTCCCAGAAATCTCCAAAACATTTAGTAGTCGATGGCGCCCAAGTATCTGATCAAGCAGAAAGAGAGTTTGCAGATTACATTATCTCTCAAGCGGAAGTGAGTTCTAAAGGCACTTACTTTGCAATCCCTAACGGAAGTGGGTCTCACTCGGCCAGTACCCTGTGCCCACCTCACTGCATAACACCAACTGAGCGCGAGCAATTTGTAAAAGACTGGATCGCAGGAAATCCAGAGGCTTATAGTGTCTGGGCTTACCACTTGCGCGGCACAATGCGACACGATCTTTTGCATGTACACAATCTTGACACTAATAACAAGAAAGAATTTCCGCTCTATTCAATAGGGTCGGATCGAGTCCAGCTAAATATTTTTCTAAAACTGTTCTACGATGCAGTTGGGCAATTCGTTTTGTTCGACTTTACGACTGGCCACATCCGTATCAAACTATCGCAGACCCGTGTACCAGATGAGCATCAGTTTTCGGCTTCACCAGAAGCAAGAGAATTTGCTTTTGGACTACCGGGTATCGAGACAATGAGTGATGGATATCGATCGCTGGCTGGATTGTACTTAGCCTGCACGGCATCTAAGTATAGACTCCTTCTTGTCGATGAAACCGAGGCGTTCCTTCATCCACCACTTCAACGCCAAATAGGTAATCAACTCGCAAAACTTGCAAACGAAAATGGCGGTACACTGGTATCGGTTACTCATAGCGATGCAATTCTTGAAGGGTGTCTAGCGTCTGAATTACCGTTAACGATTCTGCGCATGAACAATGAGGGTGGAGAGTTTTCAGCAGAGGTACTAGATCCCGATTTGGTTCGGATCTTCACTCGGCGCCCAATCCTGCGAGCCACATCGGCATTGGAAGCCCTCTTCTGCCAGACAGCTGTTGTATGCGAAGGAGAGTCTGATTTCGTTGTCTACTCTGAAATCAACCATCGGTTGGAGCAGGCGAATGACTTGGCTGTCCCTGATTCTAAATTCATTTCTACATTTGGCAAAGGCAAAGTTCACCACGTCATCAAGCCGCTCCGCCAGATGGGCATCCCAGCGGCGGCCATTTGTGATTTTGATCTTCTAACCGGTGAAGGTTTTTCCGCATTAATGGAAGCGGCGAATATGCCCACTTCAACACACAGACACTTGCGAGATAATGCAGGCAACGCCCTCGTAAGACTACCAACTACAGAAACAGAGCCAGCGAAGCAGTTGGCGGAACGCAAGAAACTTGCAAAGAATCGCGGGCTTGGTGCATTTTTTGGTACTGATCGTGTTTTGGTGCGTGATTTGCTTCATACTTGCGCACAGTATGGGGTCTTTATCTGTCCGGTTGGGGAGATCGAGCAGTGGTATTCCGCGAGTACTACCAAAGAGCGATTCGTGTCCGAGTACTTTGAGTACCTCGGCGACGATCCCGACAACCCAAACTACAAGAGGCCAGCTACAGACGGCATATGGCAGTTTATGCGCGAGATTGCAGTTTGGACAAAGGATCCGAACCGCAAAGGCATGCCCTATGACAAGGATGTGTGAGTCCGAGGCTCCACCTCAAGACCAAACACCCTTAGTCCTCAAATTCACTCCCGGGTATCAAACTCTGTCCTTGTACCCCCACGCCCCACTCTTTATCGTGGAGTGCGTGAAAGGGGGTATTTTCATGTTGACTCATCGATCGCTCGCACTCTTGGCCGCCCTGCCGTTTGCCGCGGCTGCCCAGCCCGTCGAACCCACGCTGTTCGTCGCCCACTACCACGGCGGCGGCGCCACCGTTGCCTCATTCATCATCAACGCCGACGGCACGCTCACGCAGGCCGACAACGAACCCAGCGGCATCTGGTCGGATTCCATCGCCATCTCGCCCGACGGCTCGACACTCTGCGTGGGCAACCCCGCGGGCACATCCGATGGTCTGTCCACCTCGGACTACGCCTACCTCTTCAACATCAACAGCGACTCCACACTGAGCCAGATCGGCAGCGTGGTCATCCCCGAGTCGCCACTAGCGATGACGTGGCTCGACAACGACACCATCGCGATTCTCAATTCCGATCTGTCCAACTCGATCATCAACACCTACGACGTCGATCTCGAGGTGCCGACACTGACACTCGTCGACACCGAGGCCACGGGTGGCTTTGCGACCAACTTCGCCAACGACCGTTCGCGCTCCGTTCTCTTCACACAGGACTCGTTCAGCAACACCATCTTCCGCTACGCGTACGACGATGCGGGCAACCTCTCGGCCTCGGGCAGCGTCAGTCAGGGCAGCTACGCGCTCGATGTCACGCTCTCGGCCGACAGCCGATTCCTCTACTCCGCCGGCGGTATCTCGAGCGATCGCAACAAGGTCACCGGTTATGCGGTCAACGAGGCATCCAACCCCGTGCCGCTGATGGCCCTGCCCGGATCGCCCTACATCAGCGCCGGCAACAGCCCCGCCAATATCGCCATCATGCCCGCCGGTGACTACCTCTTCGTGGGCCACGGCACCGACGCGACCGTGCGCGGCTTCGCCATCGACAACGAAGACGGCTCGCTCACTCCCACCAGCGCGTTCTACGACGTCGGCGGGCAGGGCTCGATCGGCGACATGACCACATACCAGGATCTGCTCTTCGTCACCGACGACTGGCTTGATTCCTCATCCGACGACCGGGGCGTACTCGTTTTCCAGATCGACGCGGCCGGCAACATGACACAGGTGGGCCCCAAGTACGACACCGGCACGCCGCGGCCCGAGGGCGACCTCGTCGTCTGGGCACCCGGCGCCCCCGACTGCATCGCCGACACCAACGGCGACGGCATGCTCAGCCCCGCAGACTTCTCAGCATGGGTCGCCGCGTTCAACGCGATGGCGCCGAAATGCGATCAGAACAACGACGGAGCCTGCTCCCCAGCAGACTTCTCGGCGTGGGTCGCCAACTACAACGCCGGGTGCTGAGCTGCGCATTTCCCTCCTGTTTTCTTGTAATTCGCACTGTCATTATGGATCACTCTTTGACACAATGAACTCCAGCGAGGGAGCTACTTGATGCGCCGATTGTTATCAGTCTTTATTTCATCTGTCATTCTGCCTGCCGCGCACGCGGACGTCTTTTATGTCGATATTGACGCCCCACCCAACGGCGACGGGTCGCACTGGAATCGCGCGTTTGATTCGCTGACGGATGCCCTCGCAGCCGCGGGCGCAGGAGACCAGATCTGGGTTGCCGGCGGAACTTACAAGCCCTCTACACCCGGAGGAAACGCCGCGACATTCACGATCCCAGATGGTGTGCAGGTCTACGGCGGATTTCAGGGCAACGAATCAACTCTCGCCCAGCGTGGTGACCCGCTATCGCCTCTCTCCCAACTCGACGGCGGCGAACTTTCGTACCACGTCGTCACCATGTCGAATGTAGGCCCCGGCACCGTGCTCGACGGGTTCCAGATTCGGCTCGGCAACGCCGATGCCGGGGGAACGACCGGTCTCGGCGCGGGGCTCTACGCCACCGACTCTGCGCCCACGATCCGCAATGTCCACTTCCTGGAGAACTCCGCCAACATCAGAGGAGGCGGGGCTTACCTCGGCGGCTCGCCAGCAAGCTTTGCCACCTTCATCGACTGTGTTTTCGAAGACAACTCAAGCGGGCTGGGCTCTGCCATCTACAGCGAAGTCCCGACCACGGTTCAGAGCTGCGAGTTCGAAGACAACTCCGACGGCCCCGCGTTCTACATCACCGGCGACAGCATCCAGACCATCGACGACTCAACCTTTCACCAGAACACCGGCGGACAGGCCGGCGCGATCCGCGTGGCCATGGACCCGGGCGGCTCAAGCATCATCTCCGACTGCCAGTTCACGCTCAACAACGGCTCACTGACCGGCGGTATCTACTACAACAGCTACGGCAACCACGAACTCCGCTCATCACGCTTCATGCAGAACCACGGCGACTCGAGAGCCGGGGCTGTCACCGCGCAGCTGTTCGACGGCACATCCAGCTCGGTCCGCATCGAGAACTCCCTCTTCACCGGCAACACCTCCGATTCGGTCTCCGGCGCGATCGTGCTCGATTTCGATGGCGATCTCGACATCATCAATTCCACCATTGTTGGTAACACCTCTGCGACCGGCATCGGCGGCGGGGTTATCTGCACCAAGGGAACCGCCCGCATCAGCAACTCCATCCTCTGGGGGAATCAGGCCGGCACGAGCACGGCGCAGCAGCGCCAGAACCTCTGGTACAACGCCATCGCGAACGTGAGCGCCAACCGCTCCATCATCCAATACCTGGGGCTCGGCATCTCGCCGCCGTCGGGCGCGAACAACTCGAACACCGACCCGCTCTTTGTTGATGCCGACGGCAACGACAACAGCTACGGCACAAACGACGACAACGTCCAACTCATGCCGGGCTCACCCGCCATCGACGCCGGCTCCAACCTATACGTCGGCCCCTCCGTCTTCACGGATATCTACGGCAACACCAGGTTCGCCGATGACACCGGCACGCCAGACACAGGCGATGCAGGCGGTCTCCCGCCCGTCGTCGATATCGGGGCCGCCGAGTTCCAAGGCACCACGCCGAGCGACTGCCTCGCCGACACCAACGGCGACGGCATGCTCAGCCCCGCCGACTTCTCCGCATGGGTCGCCGCGTTCAACACGATGGCACCTCAATGCGACCAGAACAACGATGGAGCCTGCTCGCCCGCCGACTTCTCGGCGTGGGTCGCCAACTACAACGCCGGGTGCTGAGCGCGTTCAGCCCTCATCCTCACCGAGCTGCGCATCGTTGAGTGCGCTGCGATACCTGCGGATGAAGTGCGCCGAGAGCTCCGCGCGCGAGTGGACGCCGAAGTGCCGATAGATCGCCTGCACGTTTTCGTGCACGGTGGGCACGCCGATGCCCATGCTCGCCGCGGCCTGTTTCTCGGTCATGCCCGCCAGAAGCAGCTCCAGTGTTTCGCCCTGGCGTCTGGTCAGTGTCGCGGGTGTGGGCTGGAGTGTGCTGGCGACCGGGCCGCCGATCTGCCTCGCCAGCTCGCGGTGTGTCAGATCGAGCAGGTACCACTCGCGCCGTCCGAAGGGCTCGTCTCCGATCGCCCGGTGCACCCAGATCGAGCTCGAACGCCTCGTCCCCGGGATGCGGCAGATCGAGATGATGTAATCATCCAGACCCGCGACCTTATGGATCTCATTGAACGCCCTCGAGCGGTACCAGCTCGCGTCGTCCCAGATCTGCCGGCGAGAGCGCGTCACGCTCGGTTTGTCGGCCTTGAGCAGCGTCGTGAATTCCGGCGTGCGGTGCACGGGTGTTTCTTCGGCGTAGCGCTCCCATGCCTGGCGCTGCGTCTTTGTGGTGAATCCGATGCGGATCGGGCCGTGACTCGGCGAGCGCGCCGGCGCGCCCGGCGGGACGCCCTTCCACCCCTTGTCCGCCAGATCACGCAAGTCCGCCAGCTCGTTCCCGATCGCCACGCTCGCCGGCAGAAGCCCCATCAACCCTTCCATCGCGCACCGTCGCCACGCGGGAGCATCGTCGCCCAGCACCCGGCAACGCTCGATCAACGCGTAGACCCGCCGAAGATCACCCCGCCTGGCCCTCGATCGCCCGGCACCCGGCTCGATGTGGGGCTCCAAATGAGGCTCCTGTCCACCCATCTCTTCAGACTACCAGCGACGACCCCCCAATGACCCATCTGTTTAGATGGATTGTGGTTGGGCGAGAGTGAACGAAGATGTTCCTGTGTCCCAGGCAGGGGCACCGAACCCAAACCGCCCTCGTGGCAGGAGATACACGCCATGACGAAAGCACGCACCGCAGCCATCGCACTTCTCGCAGCAGCCGCGACCGCCGCCAGCGCCGACGATCAGATCTTCGTCGGCGGCCCCGCCGGCGCGGTCTATGTCGCCGACTCGGACACCGGAGAGTTCACGTACTTCGCCTGCTTCTGCATCGGACCCATCGTCAGCATCCAGCCGCTGGGTTCCGATCTGCTCGTGGCCGATTCCTTTGGCGGGCTCTGGCAGCTCGACGGCGTCACGGGCGTCTTCGAGACCGGCGTCTGGACCGGACTCCAGCTCGTCGACATGGTCGTCGACGGCGATGACGCACTCGTCGTCACCAACTCCGGTGAACTCAAGCGCGTTTCTCTCGACTCGGGCTTCCCCACCGAAACAATCCCCACGCCGGAACCCGCTTCATCCGTCGCCACATTTGACGGCCGAACCTACGTCGGCACCACACTCGGCGGCGTGTTTAGCTCCGACGACAACCTTGAGTGGGGCCTCACCCGATACATGACCGCGAGCATTAAGACGCTCAGCCCGAGGCCCGAGGGGCTCATCATCGTCGACTCTGCCGGGCAGGCATCGGTATTCGACTGGCTGTCGGGTCCAGACACCGGCTACTACGTCTCGCCCGATACAGTTGACGCCGCCTACACGGGCAACTTCAACCTCTTCACACAGGCTCCCGGCGCGGTCGATGTCTTCGCCGCCGACACACTGCTGCTCGTCGATACCTGGACACTCCCCGTCGAAGCCAGTGCGATTTTCGTCCGACCGGGCAACGTCTGCAAGGCCGACACGAACCGCAACGGCGTGCTCGAAGCGGGCGACTTCTCCGCGTGGGTCGCCGCGTACAACCGGGGCGATTTCATCGCCGACCAGAACAACGACCTGGCCGTCACCCCGGCCGACTTCAGCGCCTGGGTCTCTGCGTTCAACCTGGGTTGCGACTGATCCAAAGGCCCACCCACCGCGGCAGGCGTTGAAACTATCCCAGAGCGGGCGGAGCGCCTCATGCCGCCCCTCCGCACACAAGACACAGGCCCCGAGGGGAGGAGATCTTCCCCGGGGCCTGCGTCCGTTGTGTGGCACGTTGTCTGGGAGTCGCTGAGTCGCTCGATGCTCAGAAGCTGACCGAGCCGCCCGCACCGGCGAACAGGTCCGACGAATCGCTCGTCAGCCCCACACCGAAACGGACATCCACCGTGACCTGCGGCAGGATCTTGAAGATCGCGCCGGCCTGGGCGAAGTGCGAGTCATCGATATCGCTGTCGCTGTTGAGAAACGTGAAGTACTCAACGAACGTCTCGACTTCCTCGTTCCAGCGCTGGTCGAAGCTCAGCGCCACGCCCGTCTGGATGTACTCGTCGTTGTCGGTCTGGTTCTCGAGCGAGCTGACCTTCACCGAGCCCGAGAAGCCGTAGATCTCGTGAATCTCGTTGTAATCGAACGCGAGCTCGAGCGACGGGTCGGCGCGATCGGTCGAGAACTCGTCATCGCCGATGGGGATGTTCACCTCGACAATCGCCGCCATCGCCGGCACCGCGCCCTTGTTCTCCTCGAAGATCGAGACCTTCACGCCCGCGTTCATGTCAGTGACGCCGTCGGTCGTGTCGTCGAACCCCGTGGTCGAGACATCGACGCGCTGCCAGCCCGTCCAGCCGAGGCGACCCTCGACCCGGGGCACGATGCCCGTGCGGACCAGAAGCTCGGGCCCGGCGACCGTCTCGACCTCGACGTCGTCCTCGTCATCGAAGGTGTACGTCACGCCGCCCTCGATGCTGAACCGCCCGACGGGCACCACCTGCGTCCCCGTGCGCGTCCGGGCGCGGTCGGGCGCAAAGGGCACCTCGATCGGTTCGGCCTCTTGCCCGAAGATGTTGTAATCCGTGTCCGAGATGATCCCACCCCGGCGCTCGACTCCGTCCTGAGCGGCCGCCCCGGCCGCGCCGAGCACAACCAGTAGTGTCGCCGCGAGTGTTTGCATGCGCATGATGAAAGCTCCATCGGCAGCACGTGCACCGCGCACGTCGCCACCGGATGGTTCCCATCGGTCCGCGCATCATTTCATGTTGAAACGGGCGTCACGCCTTCGCCGCGAGCGCAGCTCTTGCCTGACCCACCAGCCGAACCGCCTCCGAGATCGCCTCATCGAGGTCGCGGTTCACGAGGAACGTGTCGTACACCCCCCCGCTTCTGGCCCTCTCGATCTCACGCTTGGCCTCGGCGAAGCGGCGCTGGATCGTCGCCTCGTCCTCGCGCTTCCGCGCCCGGAGCCTAGCCAGCAGCTCGTCCTCGCTCGGCGGCTCGATGAACAGCGCAAACGCGCCGGGCCGCTTGGCCTTCACCTGCTCGGCCCCCTGCACATCGATCTCCAGAATGACCATCCGTCCCTGATCGAGCTGCTCATCGACCCAGGCGCTCGGCGTGCCGTACTTCTTCCCGAACACGTTGGCGTGCTCAAGGAGTTCGTCCTGCTCGACCATCCGGTCGAACCGCTCGTCGTCGACGAAGAAGTAGTCCACGCCTTCCCGGTCGGCTGCGGTCTTGGGCCGCGTGGTCACGCTCACACTGAAGACGCTGCCTGGGATCTGCGCCTCGACCGCGCGGGTGATCGTGGTCTTCCCCACCCCGCTCGGGCCGCTGATGATCAGCAGCATCCCCGTGTTGTCACTCAACTGGGCCGCCATGGGACAGGGTAGCCCGCATGCCCGGATCGGGGAGCCCCAAACCGACACCCCGCCCCATCGGCACGGCTTTGCGTACCCGCCTCAGCACCCCGCGTTGAAGTTGGCGACCCACGCCGAGAAGTCCGCCGGCGAGCACGCGCCGTCGCCGTTCTGGTCGCACTCGGGGGCCATCGCGTTGAACGCTGCCACCCAGGCGCTGAAGTCTGCTGGGCTCAGGACGCCGTCGCCGTTCGTATCGGCGATGCACGTCGCGCCGAGTTGTGAGAGGTCGTAGACCAGTATCGCGCCGCCGGGATTCGGGAGCTCGGCAATCGCGCTGTTGCCGATGAATGCGGTATCGCCGTCGATGGCAATGCCATCGTAGACAAAACCGTTATGTAAATCATCAGTAAGCGGAAGTAGCTCCCCGAGTTGTTCGCCCGTTGCCGTATCGTAGACAAGTGCCATAGCACCACCGGAGAAACCAGGTTTATACAGTTTTGTAATCAGGTATTTATCATTCGCTGCAATACGTCTGCCAAAGGCGCGATCGCCGCGATCGGGCGTAATGGTAATCGTGCGAATCAGCTCTCGCGTATTAAGATCAAATATGTGGACCGCCGAAGGAAAGTACTCTTCATAAAAATATGCCGCTTCGCTTACGACGAGCGTGTCGCCGAAGACGGCTAGATCCGTTCCGAAAAACACCAGATGGCTCGGCACCGGATAGCCCGGCTGTGCGATTTCATAGAGGAGCTCGTGCGTTTCGGGATCATAGAAATGAATGCTATTGCCCGTGTCATATGCGACAATGAGTTGATTGTTCCAGACTGCGAGGACCTCCCCGAAACTAAAGTGCCCACTGGGGGCATATCTGGCATTCAGACTTTCAACTTGCTGCCCAGAGGAGATGTCGTAGAAATTGACTGTGCCCTTATTGCCACCACCGGTCGGAGTCCATGCGCCATTTGGGTCACTGACAACCGCCACATCCCCAATTAACGCGACACCCTCGCCGAAGGAGGGCGACGGCCAGTTGTCACCCCCGTTGGTCTGTGTGTACCGTGCGATTTGATTGCCGGAGGGGTACTCAAAGAGGTACGCGGCACCGGCCTTCACCGTCGAAACCGGATCATCCTCGCGGCTGCCAACGAGCAGCTTGCCATCTTGCACCGCAATCGACTGCCCAAACCTCTCCGGCGGGAGGTTCGGTGGCGATGTCGTCGCGTGGATGTACTTCTCTTGCGCGAGCGTCTGGACATCGAAGACGTATACACCGCCTGTTCCAGCGTTGCCGGCGTTTTGGACGCCGCCCGCGCCGACGTACAACTTCCCGTCGTGGACTACCGGTGACAGACCGAAGTCGTTTCCCTCGACAGCGTCCGTGGGTTGAATGATCGCATACGGACTGATCTGCGGCTGCGCATAGGTCGGCAAGGCGCTACAGAGCGCAGAGCACGACAGAATCCCGAATGCAGAGACTTGATTCAAGGTTTGGCCGGACTTTGTGTATCTCATAGTCCGAATTATACCAAAATCCGCCATGAACCACAGGAGTTTTCCAGAGTATTGCAAATTCTTTACGAAAAGGCCGATTATGTGGGCTTAGCAGCCCGCGTTGTAATTCCCCACCCACGCCGAGAAGTCCGCCGGCGAGCACACGCCGTCGGCGTTCTGATCGCACTCGGGGGCCATCGCGTTGAACGCCGAGACCCAGGCCGAGAAGTCCGCGGGGCTCAGCATGCCGTCGCCATTGACGTCGGCGACGCACGCGGTGTCGAAGCGTTCCTCGTAGTAGGCGATGTACAGATCCGCCGCGAAGACCACATAGACCGCGGGGGTGTAGTGGATCTCATCGACAAACGTGGACGCCGGGCTGGGCAGGCTCGCATCGGGCAGCGACGGGTCGAAGGGCGGGATGCCCAGTTCCGGCATGCCGTAGTTGATCTGCGCGAAGCCGTAGTACCCCTCATACGTGTACCCCGGGATCGTGTCGGCCAGCGCGTAGAGCCTGCTGTCCAGATCGAGCATCACCTCGTTCACACGCGCCGGATCAAAGAACAGGATCGGGCGCAAGAAGTCGTACCCCGATTGGAACACCTCCACGTCCGGGCGCACGCTCAGCATGTGGCGCACGATGTCCTCGGTGTCATCCACCACACGCGTGAGCAGGCTGTTGACGATCGCGTCGTTGTTGATGAACAGAATCCCGTCGAAGAGATCGTTGCCGCCGATCGACAGGTGCGCGATCTGCGCATCCGGATTCGCAAGCAGCACACTCTCGATATGAGGCAGCCCGATCGCCGGGTCGCTCGATGACAGCTCGTCGGCCCGTGCGCCCTCGATGCCCGCGTTGAGCAGCGATATCTCCGGGTGCCCCTGCGCCACGATCGTCTGACGCAACGGCCCGGCCAGGCGATTGGCCCACGAATCGCCGAACACGATCACCTCGGCCCCCTGCGCATGGACCGAGAATGCCGCGGACGCCATCACCAGCGCTGACCAGATGTGCTTCATAGAGCCCTCCCCGATGCAGTCTACAGCCTGAGCCCGCATACGCACGAAAAAAGCGGGGACCCGAAGGCCCCCGCTCGCGTTCTGATTCTCAACGATCACCCGGCACTGAGACCCAAATGCCCTTCAGGCCGAGCGCCAGCTCTACTCGCAGCCGGCGTTGTAGTTGCTGACCCAGGCCGAGAAGTCCGCCGGCGAGCACAGCCCGTCGCCGTTCTGATCACAACCCGGCGCGCCGGTGTTGAACGCACTGACCCACGCACTGAAGTCGGCGGGGCTCAGCATGCCGTCGCCGTTGACGTCGGCGATGCACTCAAACGGAACCTCCCACTCGAGTGTCAGTTCGACGGGAGTCCAACCGGCCAGCGGCTCCTGCGTGCTGGCATCGCCCACATACACGCGGTATGTCGCGCTGTACACGCCCGGCTCGGTCGCCGAGTACCAGTTGTGGGTCATCATGCCGCTCCACTGCCAGATGTCGGACGAGCCGTCGGTCCCGAGAATCGGCGCGAAGCTGAACGCGTCGTACGCGCTGAGCCCCTGGCTTGTTCCTAGATTCTCGACGAACACGCCCGAACCCGCCGGCAGATCAAAGAAACCGTCGGCGAGCCACCCGAACCTGCCCGAGTAGTACGTCCCGTTCAGCACGCTCGCCGGGCCCGTATACACATCGTCGTACAGGAACAACTCGACCGGCCCGCTCACAGGGGTTTCATACTCAATTTCGAGCGTTTGCCCGTTCTGTGATACGAGCAGGTGCAGCATCGTGCCGCCGAGCTGGGGCGTGTCGGCGAGGGCCGCGCCCGCGACCGAGCACGAGACAACAAGTCCGAATGCTGTGCGCATGTTCATGACGCGCTCCTTTCTGTGTATGGCTTACCGACGACGACGCGAGGCAACGAGCCCGCCGAGCCCGAGCAGCGCCGCCGACGAGGGCGCTGGCACGGTCTGCCAGCTCAGCGTCACGCTCTCCGAGCCGTAACCCGTCAGCGGTGCGCCGGTGGTCTCATCACCGATGTACAGGTTGAGCACCATCGAGTACGAGCCCTCGCCCGCGGCTGCGAACCAGGGGTGATGCATCGTGCCGCCCCACTTCCACGCGGCATCCGAGCCCGCGGTGCCGAACATCGGCGCATACGTGTGGTTCTCGCGCATCATGCGCATGCCGCCCTCGTACGCCTCGATGCCCGACGACGCGCTGGTCATCTCGATCCAGATCGCCGCGTCCTGGGGCAGCGTGATAAAGCCGTCGGCGAGGAAGCCGTACTGGCTGGAGATGTACTTCCCGTCCAGGACGTCCGCGGGCGCGGTGTGCATGTCGCCGTAGTTGATCATGTCGAGATTCGCGCCCTCGGCATGGGCCGTCAGATCCGTCCCATCGAAAGCGATCAAGACGTGCACCATCGGGTTCTCGAACTGAGGCCAGGTCTGTGCACCGGCTGCACAAGCAGTGAAAGCAGCGGCAAGGGCAACGATTGATTTGGTCGTGTTCATGACTGTTCTCTCTATCTCTTCTTCAGCGGCAGAAATACCGCATATGTGTGATGGATGTGTGAAGTGAAACAAAATGGTTGACCGAGCCCGGCTTACCAGCCGCGGGGATCCCAGAGGTCCTTCTTGCGCTCGGGGTTGAATGTGTCCTCAAACTTTCGGACCTCCGCGTGCCCGTCGAGGAAGATGTACCCCTCGCCGGGCTCGAACCGATCAAACGCGACGCTCTCGTTCTCGGCCTGGAAGTTCTTCCAGAAGTGCGCCATGTGATGGTCCGGCTCGTCCGCTTCCTCATCGAGATCCGCAAAGAGAATGGTCTCTGCGGGCCTCACCGCGCATCGGCAGTACATGTAGGGCTTGCTCTCATCGCCCGCACGGGACGGGTCGATCTCATTCCATTTCAGCTCGAAGTACACGCTCTGCCCGAAGCTGTTGATCGGAGTCTGCGTCACCCTGCGATCGCCCGGCAATTGCTCGCGCCTGTCCAGCGGCGAGCGGTAGTACTCGTTCACGATCGAGAGCCACTGCTCCTCATCGGGCGGATCCGTCGGATCGAACGGATCGTCCGCGAAGTACTCGTAGAGTGCAAAGTTCCAGGGCATCCCCTCGGACCAGCCGAAACCGGCCGAGTGCGAGGTGATCTGGATCTTCCCCTTGTTGCTGTCCGAGTAGTGCGTGCTCGCCATCCCGAGATCGCGCAGACGCGAGAGCGCTAGCACCCCCCGGGCCCGCGTGCGGGCCTTGCCCAACGCGGGCAAGAGGATGCCGATGAGCAGCGCGATGATCGCGATGACAACAAGCAACTCGATGAGCGTGAAAGCAGGCTTTCGGTTCGCACTTCTGTGCGCGCGTGACATGGAAATTCTCCACAGCGGCCAGCGCCACGCATCCAAGGCGCAGCACAAACCGCAAGCGTTCTGAAGTCGGTACGGACGCGGAGGTCAGACCGAACGCTTGGGAGGGGGACTGGTCACATCGAGTGAGCGTGAACCGAGCACAGGCTCGGCATGGACGAGCAGACGATCGCCGTCATTGTCAGCCAGAACGCGCTTGATCGCGTCCGTGCCCGCGACGACCGGGACCGCCGCCAGGAACCACTTCAGGGGCGGCGTGCAGCCGAAGGTCAGCATCTCTGGACCCACGGGCGATTCATCACCCGTCGCCATCGGCTCAGCCGGGTGCGCCAGGGCCTTGGCGGCACAGCAGCAGGACCCGCTGGTCGAGCACGCCGACGCCTCGCCGCAGGCGCAGCCGGTTTCGGTCACGCCCGCCGGGCTCAGATCGAACGCGCTCGCCAGAAACCTCGGCACGGGCACCGCAGCCAGGCTCGCGCACACGTACAGCCCGATCAGAACCGCGATGACCGATCTGGAACTCGTAAGCTCGCGCATGACTCCCAACTGCCAGAATCAGAGCACAGAACGTGCCCACACCAACATATACGCCCCGCCGGGCACAATAGATCTCCTCGAGGGAGAGAATTACGGGTTCTGTGTCCTAAATGCTTATCAGACAAGCAATTCTACGAACGGGCACCAAGCAGATCCGCCAGCACAGCCATCCGCACCAGGACACCTGCCGAGACCTGTTTCCGCACGAGCGACCTCGGCCCGTCGGCGACCGAGCCGTCCAGCTCCAGCCCCCGGTTGATCGGGCCCGGGTGCATGATGACCGACCCGTCCTTCATCGCAGCCGCCCGCGCCTCCGTAAGCGCGTAGAGCGAGCGGTACTCGCGCACCGAGCCCACACCCGGGGGCGAGCCGGGCTTAGTCTCCCCGCCCGAGCCGTGACGCTCGAACTGGATCCGCAGCATCTGCACCGCATCGAGCTCGGGCAGCACCTCGTCCAGATCGCTCGACACGCTGCACCCCAGGATCTCGAGCGACCTCGGCGCCAGCGGCGCGGGCCCCACGCAGATCACCTTCGCGCCCAGCCTTGTCATCACCGCGATATCCGAGCGCGCCACGCGCGAGCTGACGATGTCGCCCACGATCCCCACCGTGACGCCGGAGAGATCAAAGCTCGTCTCGCGTCCGCCCTTGAGCGCCCGGCAGAGGGCGTACACATCGAGCATGCCCTGCGTCGGGTGCTCGTGCGTGCCGTCGCCCGCGTTGATGACGGGCACGCTCACGTGCTGAGCGATGTGGTAGGCCGCCCCGGACGCGCCGCTGCGCACGACCAGCGCGTCGCCGCCCGTCGCCTCGACGGTGCTTGCGGTATCCACCAGCGTCTCGCCCTTGGCGATGCTCGAGCCCGGCGCGGTCAGGTTTGTCACACCCGCGCCCAGCCTGCGCGAGGCGAGCGAAAAACTCACCCGCGTCCGCGTCGATTCCTCGAAGAACAGGTTGCACACGCTCTTGCCCGCAAGACGCTTGCGCAGCTCCGCGTCCTCGCGCGGCATGCCTGCCCCGTCGTCAAACGTGAGCGCCAATTGCAGGAGATCGACCATCCGCTCGCGGGGCATCCCGGCGAGCTCGATGAAGTGCCTGGCGTGGTCCACTCCGCGACGCATCACCCCTCGCCGTCAGCCTCGGTCGGCGACTCACCAGCCGGGGCGTCCTCTGCGGGCTCGTTCGTACCCACCGGGTTCCGCCTGGCGTCGTACGCACGCTGGATGTCTTCGATCGTGAACAGCTCCGGCGGCGTCAGCGTCCCGACCTCGCGGGGTCGATCGTGCTCGATCCGGCGCGTCCCCGTCGAGCCACGCATGTGCACCTCGACACCCACGTACACCGGCTCGTCCACACCCTGCTCGAGCCCGGTGATCGGACGGATCACGTCCACCCGGACACGGGTGTGTCGAATCGCCACCTCCCCGATGTGGTAGATCGGGAGGCTCGGATCGGTCGTCTCGCTCAGCACCTCGGCCCGTGGGTGGGCGTTGGCAGCGATCCAGCGGTAGCTCTCGGGCGCGATGCCGCCGGGCACGTTGATCGCCAAGAGCGATCCCGAGGCGGGCAGGTCCAGTTTCTTCTGCGAGGCCAGGTCCTTCTCGATGACGTACTTGAGGGCCTTGGCCATCGGCTCGCGGATGGAGGCGGTGTCCGTCGCGTTCACCCAAGTGACGCCCGGCTCGGGCGGGTAGTTGCTGTACGACAGGCACCCGGACATCCCGAAGAGGAGCCCCGCACCGCCGATGACGCCGGCTGCCATACCCAAGATCCGCCGATTCCGTCGATTCATCCCATCGCTCCAGACAGTTGAAAGGCGCTCAGTCCCCGAGCCGCAACCACTCTATGCGACCTGCGCCGCGTGTGCCCCACCGAGTCGTCCTCGCAGAAACGAGCGGACAAACGCGTCCACACTGAATCCAGAGCCTCTCCCCGAGCGACCCTACCATCAGCCGTGGATACCCGCCCCAAACGCTTCGTGGTCGGCATCTCCGGCGCCTCCGGCGCCGCGTACGCCCTCCGCACGCTCGAACTGCTCCTCCAGTCCGGGGCCGAGGTGCACCTCGTCGTCTCCGAGTACGGCCAGCGCCTCCTCTACGAAGAGGCCGGCATCAAGAAGATCGAACCCGAGGCCCTCCTGCCCGAGCTGATCGAGTCCGACGGCTCGTTCGCCTACAAGCTCACCTGCCACCCCAACAAGGACGTGGGCGCTCTCATCGCCTCGGGCAGCTACCTGCACGACGGCATGGTCGTCGTCCCGTGCAGCTCGACCAGCCTTGGCGCGTTCGCCACGGGCTCGGGCAGCAACCTGCTCACCAGGGCCGCGATGGTCACGCTCAAGGAACGCCGCAAGCTGATCGTCTGCCACCGCGAGTCGCCCCTGAGTCTCGTGGACATCGAGAACATGCGCACACTGACTCTCGCCGGCGCGGTCATCTGCCCGACCAACCCCGGCTTCTACCTCAAGCCCATGACCGTGGGCGACATCGTCGACTTCTCCGTGGGCAAGATCCTCGACCTCTTGGGCGTCGAGCACTCGCTGGCGACCCGCTGGGAGGGATAAACACACACCCCGCCCGAATAATCCTGTACGCTGCCCGGCGTGAACCAAACCACTCTCATCGACACGTGCACCAGTTGCAGCTACTCCCTTGAAGGACTCCCGAGCGGAGCCCCCTGCCCCGAGTGCGGTCAGACCCAGCAGAAGGCCGACGACTTCGTCGTCTGCAGCCAATGCGGCTATTACCTGGCGGGACTCAAACTCGACTCCAACTGCCCCGAGTGCGGCAAGGCCATCGGCGAATCGCTCGTCATGCACTCGATCTACCGCGGCGGACGGGCGTACGTCGATCGCCTCGCATCGGGCGCTCGTCTCATCCTGCTGGCGGCGTACCTGGCCGTCGGCTCGGTCTTCGTCATATTCGCAGCCATGCTCGCGTCCGGAACGCTCGGCGTCGTGGCCGGCGGCGTCGGGCCGATGGCGGGGATGGTCCTCGGGATCTTGCTCTACGTCGCCATGCTGCTGGCCTCGGCCATCGTCTGGCTCATCGGCTGGATCCGTGCGACAACGCCTGACCCGCTCCTCGGGCACGCCGCCCCCACCGACCGCAAACGCGGAGCCACGCGTGGATTGGCTATCGCCATCTTCTGCCTGCAGTTCGGCTCGCTTATCCCGTTCCTCGGCTGGCTTGCCAGCCTGGCCAACATGATCTGCATCATCATCTTCTTCTTCATCGCCTCGTCGTACATCCGTCTGCTCGGCGAGCGCATGCCCTCGGCCAAGCTCGTCCGCACCGTCGGACGCGTGCGCACCGCGGGCGTCGTGCTCGGCGCGATTTTCGTCGTCTCGATCATCATTGTCTTTGTCGGCATGATCTCGGCGCTTGCTGCTCAGGGGCAGTCACCGATCGCCGCCACCGTCATGCTTGCCGCGGGAATCGCGTTCCCGATCTCGGCGCTCGCGCTCTTGCTCGTTTACCTGCGTCTTGTCGGGACATTCGCCAAGCAGATGAAAGCCTGCCGCGAGCGAGCCCGGAGTCTCCCGACGAATCCGATGCCGCGCGAGCTTGGCACGCCGATTCTGCCAACGAGATCAGTTGAGTGACACTGAAACGACTCACGCAAACAATCTGCTTCTCCTGCGGCTACGAACTTGCGGGCCTTGCCGAGCACTCCGTCTGCCCCGAGTGCGGCCAGGATATTGCAGCATCTCTCGAGCTCCGGAACTTCCTCGATCTGAACCACAAAAGTCTTTCGGAGATCTCCGCGGGGCTAGCCGCGACACAGATCGGGTACGGCCTGTTATCAATTGCCCTTCTTTACAGCGTTCTGAGCTTCTTGGTCACCATGCCGGCCCCGCTCTCGATCATTCTGTTCTCGTTTACACTGCTTGGCGCCGGGGCCGCGCTGCTCTCTGGCTTCGCAGAAACCACCACACCGCTGCTGTTCGCCGAGGAACTCAAGCCCGCGATCTCGCACTCCCGCATGCTCGGCTACGCAGCCCTCGGGGCGGCTGTTTCTTTTGTAGTTGTGCTCCCATTGATGTTTGTCGTCTATGCCCGCTCGCTCTCGGCGGTGTTTAATGTCTTTCTCTCCGTCTCGGCGTGCATGGTTGTCCTCGGGCACGCCCAGCTCGGCACGGAGCTCGTAACCGTATTGCACAACGACACACTTCGAAAGGCATCTCGGATCTCACGCATCGTCGCGATCGCGAACTTCGGCTTAACTCCTTTCTTGATAGGCGCCGTGTGGTTTTTGCACAACCGCTGGCTGGTTCTGCCGGGCATTATCGAGCAAGTCACAACCATCGCGACGATGGTCAATGTCTTCGTGTATCCCTCGCTTCACGCCGCCATGACGTTCGTCGATCACAGGGCGATCCGAAGAATGCTTCGTCACTCACCGTCGCCCGCGACCCCAGCCGCGCTTTGAGTTGTCCTCGGTCTCGATCGACTTGCCGCCGACGAGTGAGACGCAGCCCGCGCCGACCATCTGCGCCGCCTCGCGCACGAACTCCGGCCCGAGCTCGAC
>MDTD01026481.1_pt1 | contig 31970 bp, 26 predicted proteins | sample 811221 | NCBI WGS metagenome assembly MDTD01 (sample SAMN05326646, study PRJNA326480) | marine metagenome | isolation source: seawater | place: Pacific Ocean: South West | collected 2011
AGTTCTCGATGCCTACAATATCAGTTGCGATGCCGTTCGGGGCGTCAATTCCGAAGATCAAATCGCCGCCAGACGAGTTGGCAAATGACGTAACGTCTTTGCGGTATTCGAGTTTTTCCTTATCTGAATTACCCGGTGTTTCCCGTTTGAACTCAATAGTTCGCCGTTCTGATTCCGCATTGTCGACAAGCCATTGGATGTCGGATTGGGCAATAGAGTCGAGACTTTTCTGTATCATGATATGATTATAACGTCACCTGCCAATACCCCACATCAATCGCCTTCCCGAATTTCTCCCCGATCCCCGGAAAGAGCGCGACCCGTTTCATACCCATGGATTCGTGCAGGCGCACGCTCGCCTCATTGGGCAGGCTGATGCCGCCGATGATGTGGCGGTAGCCGATCGCTTTGAGCCTTGCGAAGAGGTCCGTGTAGAGCGCCCTGCCCACGCCCTGTCCCTTGGCGTCGTCGGCGATATAGACGCTGACCTCGCAGGTGATGTCGTACGCGGTGCGCGGGTTCCAGCGTTTGCTCCACGCGGTGCCGACGACCTGTTGCCCGCCCGGCCCGTCCCGCTCGGCGACGAGCCAGGGGTATGTCGCCTCGTCCGAGGCAGCGACCTCGCGGGCGAGTTCCTCCTCGGGGCAGGGCTCGTACCAGAAGCTGGCGATGGTGTTGAGGATGGCGTGGTTATAGATCGCCGTGATGGCGGGCACGTCCGCGGGCGTGGCGTGTCGGATCAGCATGCGCAAACAATACCGCCGAGCGATCACGCCCGGCGGCATGGTGTGTCGCAGAATGACGAATCAATCGCACCCGGCGTTGAAGTTGGCCACCCACGCCGAGAAGTCAGCGGGCGTGCACAGCTCGTCTCCGTTCTGGTCGCACTCGGGCGCACCTGAGTTGAAAGCCGCGACCCACGCCGAGAAGTCGGCCGGGGTGACGTCGCCATCGCCATTGACGTCGGCCAGGCAGGGTTCGATTCGCGTCAGAACTCGGATCGTGCCACTGAATGTGACCGTTGTGATGCCTTCGTGCTCAATGAGTATCTCATACGGGTCAGCAATGACATTGATCCGGAACGAGGCGCCGTTGATCGCGCCGCCAACAAAGGTTTCATTCCCCGAGGAACCATTCGCTTCAAATGCATGGAGTTCATTGGTTGTGCCATCGGTAAATACGTTCTGAATCGAGAGCAAAGGTCTGCTCGCATATGTAGACAAATCTGTGTCAGATTGAAAAGAAGCAAAAAAAGTGTAATGTTCGACAACCGTGATATCAAATGATAGATCGGTCAGGCCTGTGATGTCGACGGTCAATTCGGGGTGCGCAATTTGGAACTGTCCCGATGGGCCCGATCCGGCTCTGTACAACTCTCCGGAAATGGTTATGTCGTACAAAGCATTGGGCCCGTTTCGACTCACCAATTCGACGCTGTCAACCGAGTAGCTGCTGGAAGCTGTTGGATCGAAATCGAGGAAGTCGTCGTCGTACGAAAGCGAATGCGAGAGCGAGAACGGCTCGTAGGCTGTCACACCGGAGATCGTGTCCTCCAGCATCGTGTACGGATCCACGTAAACGACTTCGACTCGGGAATGATGTCTGATCTCAAGCTGAGCACTCGCCGCCATCGGCAGCCCCGCGAGCCCAACACACAGAATCGCTGCTCGTCGCATCCCGACTCCTTTCGACCCCCGGTGACTCCAGAGTACCTGACTTCCCCGGACTTCAAAATCCGTTTCGGGGAGTAGGCAGTCAGTATTGACACAGACTTCGCCTACCAGAACCCATTCAGACCCAGTCTCGGGCGGTCTACAATTGCCTTGATGCAAACGCTTTACAAGGTGATCGTGATCGGCGGCGGGCACGCCGGGGCTGAGGCCGCTTGGGCGGCTGCCAACCTGCTGCGCGAGCCGGGATCGGTCGCCCTCGTCACCGCCAACCCCGCCCGCATCGGGGCGATGAGCTGCAACCCCGCCATCGGCGGGCTCGCCAAGGGGCAGCTCGTCCGCGAGATCGACGCCCTGGGCGGGCTGATGGGCCTGGCCGCCGACGCCTCGGGCATCATGTTCAAGGTGCTCAACACGAGCCGGGGCCCGGCCGTCCGCGGCCCGCGGTGTCAGTGCGACAAAGACCGCTACGCCGAGGCCGTCCAGACGCTCATCGCCTCGCGTCCCGAGATCGACGTCATCCCGGGCTTGGTCGACGACTTCCTCTTTGAGGGCACCAGGCTCGCGGGCGTGCGGATCTCGCCCCCCTCGGACAAGAAGCCGCTGCCCGTCACGAGCATCTGCGACGCCGCGACCACGCTGGAGCGCCGGGCAGCGAACGAGCCGGTCGACCGCTCGAACATCCCGGCCGAGCTGCTCGCCCCCTCGGTCGTGCTGACGACGGGCACGTTCATGCGCGGGCTCATGCACACGGGCGAGACCAAAACCCCCGGCGGGCGTTACGGTGAAGCACCGGCCGTCGGGATCTCGAGAACGCTCAAGAACCTCGGCTTCGACCTCGGGCGTCTCAAGACCGGCACGCCGCCACGGCTGGACATGCGCACGCTCGATTGGGACAGCCTCCCCGAACAGCTCGGCGACGAACGCCCCGTGCCCTTCTCCGATCTCTCTTCACGTGCGCCGGTTGCCGACAGTCGGCTGCCATTCCTCTCGGCGCCCTTCCCGTACCTGCCCCAGCACGCTTGCCGCGTCACGCACACCACCGCAGCGGCTCACGACATCATCCGCGCCAACCTCCACCGAGCCCCGATCTTCAGCGGCCTGCCCGACGGCAAGGGCATCGGGCCACGATACTGCCCATCCATCGAAGACAAGGTCGTGCGCTTCGACCGCGACCAGCACACCGTCTTCCTCGAGCCCGAGGGCCTTGGCAGCCACTGGGTCTACTGCAACGGCATCTCCACGAGCCTGCCCGCGGATGTGCAGCAGAAGATTGTCCGAGCGATGCCGGGCTGCTCTCAAGCAGAGATCCTGCGACTGGCGTATTCCGTCGAGTACGACATGGTCCGCCCACATCAGATCCACGCGACCGGCATGACCAAGCTCGTCGAGGGGCTCTTTCTGGCGGGGCAGATCAACGGCACATCGGGCTACGAGGAAGCCGCCGCCCAGGGACTCGTCGCGGGCGTCAACGCCGTGCGCTACGCCGAGGGCCAGAGCGAATGGATGCTCGGGCGCGACGAGGCGTACATCGGCGTGCTGATGGACGATCTTGTCACGAAGACGCCCACCGAGCCTTACCGCATGTTCACAAGCCGCGCCGAGCACCGGTTGCTCCTGCGTGCCGACAACAGCGCCGACCGCCTGACACCCATCGCCGACACGCTCGGGCTGCTGGGTACCGAACTGGGGAAGGTGCGTCTGACGCTCCACGCCGAGCGTCAACGCCAGCTCGAGGCGTTGAACGCAGAAATCGATGCGAGGACCGTGAGCGGCGAGCCGCTCGCCAAGGCCGTCAAGCGTCCCGAGTTTGGTGAAGACGAACTGCGCGCATCGGTGGAGGGGTCGTACGACGACCCGGTCATCACGACCGTGAGCGCCGACCGGGCGTATGCGGACTACATTGTCCGCCAACGCAACGAGGTCCGCCGCTCGCGTGAGATGGAACGCCGGTCGATCCCGAACTGGCTGAAATACGCGGAGATTCCGGGCCTGAGCAACGAAGCCAGAGTGGCGCTCGAGAAGTTCACACCCGCCACCTTCGGGCAGGCGACCCGGCTCGAGGGCGTGACGCCTGCGGACATGAGCATCGTGGCGGTGCATGTCCGTCGCGGCGAGCCCACGGCCGGGGCGGCTTCGTGATACATTCCGCCATGCTTACTCTCGCGGCCGCGAGCGATGCCAGCGTCATGCGCGATCTGCTCGTCGTCCTCGCGACCGCCGCCCTCGTCTCACTCCTCTTCCGCCGACTCAAAATCGCCACGATCCCGGGCTATCTCATCGCCGGGGCGATCTTCGGCCCGATGGCGCTCGGCCTCGTCAAAGACTCCGCAAGCGTCGAAGCCATCAGCCACGTCGCGATCGTGATCCTGATGTTCGGCATCGGCATGCACATGGACCGACGCGACCTGCGCTCCGGGTTCGTGCCCATCCTCGCCGTTGGGACCATCTCCACCGTCCTCTCCGCCGCGATCGGGACTCCCATCGCGATGCTCTTTGGCCTGCCCGTGACCGCGGCCGCCGCCGTCGCCATCGCGATGTCCATGTCGTCCACAGCCGTCGTCATGCGCATCCTCCAGCAGCGACGCGAGATCCGCCAGCTCCACGGCCGCATCGCATTCGGCACGCTGCTGACTCAGGACCTCGTCGTTGTCGGCGCGATCGCCGTCATGCCCATCCTGGGGCGCCTCGCGCAGGGGAGTGTGGATCTCGCCGAGGGCGCCGAGCCCGTCAATCTCCTGCGCCTGCTCGCTTCGATGCTGATCACGGTCGGCGCGGTCGGGCTCTTTGTGGTGGTGGGGCACTTCGCGCTCCCGCGCGTGCTCTCCGAAGCCGCGAAGGACTCGACGCACGAGCTCCTGCTCGTCTGCTCGGCTGCCTTCGGACTCGGGGCTGCGGTGCTCACGGGCGCGCTCGGGCTGAGCCCGGAGCTGGGCGCATTTCTCGCGGGGTTCCTCCTCGCGGGCACGCCCTTCAAGCACCAGCTCTCGGGTCAGATCGGGCCCATGCGCGATCTCTTTATGGCCGTCTTCTTCACCGCCGTCGGGCTCGGCCTCAATCTCGGCATCGTGCTCGAGCTCTGGTGGGTCGTCCTGCTCGGGGTGATCGCGGTCATGGCGGTCAAGTCGCTCACGATCGGCGGCAGCGCGTGGCTGCTCGGTGCACCGCCCATCGTCGCGGGCGTCGTCGCCGTCTCGCTCGCCCAAGCGGGCGAGTTCAGCCTCGTCATCGCGGGCGTGGCCGCGGAACAGAACCTCTTCGGCGAGGAGACCGAGCGTGTCAGAGCCGTCATCATCGGCATCGTCTTCGTCTCCCTGCTCGTCACGCCCAGCATGATCGCCCGGGCCAAGTACATCGCCGGATTCTCCGTCTTCATGCCGCGCACACCGCTCCGCAAGGCGATCATCAGCTCGTCGGACTCCGACGACGGCTCCGAACCGGAAGACACCCGCAAGCGCGTTGTGATCGCAGGCTTCGGCCCCGTCGGCCGCGTCGTCGCCGACCGGCTCGCCGCCACCGGTTTCCTGATCACCATCGTCGAGATCAACCCCGAGACCGTCCGCAAGCAGTCGAGCATCGGACGCCGAGTGATCTTCGGCGACATCACCAACGAGGAAGTCCTGCACTCGGCGGGCGTCGTCAGCGCCGACGCGGTCCTGCTCACCATGCCCGACGACGAGGCGGTCCTCCGCGCGACGCGCCACATCCGCGAACTGAACACGGAATGCTTCGTCGCCGCCCGCACGCACTATCTCTCGGGCGCATTCCTCGCCAAGGAAGCCGGCGCCGACCGCGTCACCGTCGAAGAGATGGCCACGGCCGACGCGATGGCCGCGCAGGTCCACGAGGCATTCGGTCAGGCGGAGGAAGAGCAGGACAAGGACGTCAATCCGGCATCGAGTTGAGCTCGTCGCGGAGGATCGCCGCCAGGCGGTAGTTCTCCTGCGTCACCGCCTCGTCGAGACGCTTGCGCAGCTCCGCCTTCTGGCTCACCGGCAGCTTGGGCGTCAGAGCGTTCTTCATGCCCTGCAGCACCTGGACCTCGCTCGATCGCTCGAACAGCTCCGCGTGACCGATCGCCGAGAAGTGCTTCCGCAGCGCCTCGATGCCCTCCTCGATCGCAAAGATCGCGGCCTTAGGCTCGTTGTCACGGATCGCCATGCTCGCAAGCGCACGGGCACGCATCATCGTCACGTGCGACTTCGTGTGCGAGACCGACTCCCGGTCTTCCTCGTGCTCGGCGTACTGCGCCAGCAAATCCAGCACGCGCAGGTTCCGCGTCGTGTCGCGCACCACCCGCTCGTAATCCTCGAGCGCCAGAAGCGCGAGGTACCGGTGGTAGTACTGGATCGCCTCGTCACGCAGGATCGCGCACTGCTCCCGCGACAGACGGAAGGGCAGGTCGCCCGAGCCCGCATGGTTGTTCCGTGGCGGCTGGAGCGGGGCCTCGCCCTGGTGCTCCTCCGACTCGAACTCAGACTCGAACTCGCTCTGCTGATCCGCCCGGCTGGCTTCCTCGATCCAGCTCTCGACCATCTCCAGGTAGCTCTCGAAGCCCTGGGGGCGCTGCCCGTCCGGGCGGCCGTCCAGGTGCATCTGGAGAATCCCAAGGTCGAGCCGGACCTGTACATATGACAGGCCGCTCGCCGACTCGATCAACCGGACGTTGATCTTGCCCGGCTCGTACTTCCACGCATCCAGCAGTTCGGTCAGATCGGGGTTCATCGGACTCGCTCGGTCGGCCCCATGGGGCGGTGTACGCTCGCTCACCCCGAATCGTAGAGCACGTCCGAGAGTGACGACATCTTTCCCAGGTTCACAATCGACACCCAACCGACAATGCTGGGCTTCGTTTGGGCGAAACGACAGTTACCGGGCGAACAGATATCCCGATTACAGCGACATTTCCGTAGCATTGGGCAGGCACGGCGCGGTAAACTCCTGATGCGGTTTGACGCCAGAGACTTGGTTTGAGTCCGCTGCCCCTCAGGTCGATGCAACCGGGGCTACAGCGGTGCGAACCGATGTCCGCGGCTCGCTCATCCGACCGCGAATCGGATGAGCGTACAAGAGGCCCTGCGGTGGCCTCACTGGGAGGTGGGATTCGTGAGCCAGGCAACCGGTGCAGCCCGAACGGGCCGAGGTGGATTGCAGACCGATCTGCAGCTCTATCTCCGTGAAATCAATAAGACGCCACTGCTCACCGCTGAAGAAGAGCGGGAGCTCGGATGGCGCATCATCAACGACAACTGCCCGATCGCTCGGGAACGCATGATCCGAGCGAACCTCAGGCTGGTTGTCGCCATCGCCAAAAACTACGCCAACAGAGGCCTGCCGCTGACCGACCTCATCGAAGAGGGCAATATCGGTCTCATGCGAGCCGTCGAGGGATTCGACCCCGCTCAGGGGGCCCGATTCTCGACATATGGCAGCTGGTGGATCAAACAATCTATCAAGCGGGCCTTGATCGGCGCGACCCGCCCGATCCACGTCCCCGCATACATGGTTGAGCTGATCGCCAAGTGGAAGAGCCACTCCCGCCGAATCGAGGCCGAGCGAGGCTATCCGCCCACCATCGAAGAGCTCGCCAAGCTCATGGACCTGCCCCTGCGCAAGGCCAAGATCGTCAAGCGGGCCATCAAGGCCTTCGGCGCCTCCAACCAGGCCCCGTCCGGTGAGGACGGCGACCTGAACACCCTCGCCGACATGATCGCCGACTACCGCGTCTCGACCCCCGACAGCGCGGCCTTCCAGGACGAGGACCTCAAAATCCTCCGCCGCCTGCTCGACTCGATCGACGGCCGCGAAGCCGAGATCCTCAGGCTCCGCTTCGGCCTCGACGGGCAGGAGCCCATGACGCTCAAGCAGATCGCCACGCACATGGATCTCAGCCGCGAGCGTGTCCGCCAGATCGTCGAGGAGTCTCTCGCCCGCCTGCATCAGCAGATCGAGGGCAACAAGACCGACCCCTCCGACCAGATCCTGCGTCTGACGGGCCGAAACGCCGGCTGAACCTGCCAGGCCACAACCAGATTCAACCCCAGGAACCCGCGCATGTCGCGGGTTCTTGCGTGTTCGGCTACCATCACGGGACGGGCCCGGTCCTTGCGAACCCGGGGCCCGCAAGACCCAGGAAAGGGAGCCGATGAACCACCTCGTGCGCGTGCTGTGTCTCCTCGCTGCGCTGGCCCTGACAGGCCTGACTCTCGCCGACGAGTTCACCGATCGTCTCAACGCGAATTTCAGCAATGTCCCCGACAACCGCCGCGCGGAACGCATCCTCATGCCCGTGCTGGGCGCGATGGACGAACCCCCGGGCGTGCTGGTCGGACGCGCCGACCGCGTGCTGCTGCTGACCACCTCAAGCCCGGCATGGCCCTCCGCCGTCGCCTGGGCCGAGGCCGAGCCCCAGCGGGCCGCCCTCGCCGCCCTCGCCGAGATTACCGCCGAGGAGAACCCGCGTCGGCGGATGGAGTTTGCGCTTCCCTACGGCATCGTCGGGATCGACCCCGCGTGGGTCCGCATGGGGATCCACGCCGAGCTTGGCGATCCGCCCACCATCGCAGCCGCGGATCTGGGCTATCTCGAACGCATGGAATGGCTCGCCTCGCTCGCGCAGATCGAGGTCACCCGCCTCGAAGCCGAGGGCAGGCTCGAAGAAGCCACCGAGCTCATGTTCGATCTGGCCATCCTCGGCCGCATGATGGCCGACCGCCAGCTCTTCCAGGAAGTCAGCTGGGGGCTGGGCACCATGCAGACCGCGATGCTCCGCATCCGCGACATCGCCTACGTCGACGCCACCAACGACGGCGACCTGACCGGCGCATACTTCAAAACCGTTGTCCAGCGTATCGACATGTCCGGCATCTTCCGTCTCGACCGTGTCCGCATGCCCACGGGCGATCAGATCGGTGCCAGGCAGCTCGCCGGCCGCGTCTTCGACCGCTCGGGCCAGCCCGATGAATCCGTCTTTGCCACATCACTGGCCGAGCTCGCCTCGACCAGCCGCCCGCTCCGCCTCTTCGCCGAGGCCGGCCGCTGGCAGTCGGCGATGTCCGGGCACGCCGCGTCGCGTGAGACCAACAACAAGATCAACGGCCTGTACGACGACTGGTCGCTCCGCTGGGATGCCGACACCTTCGACCCGACGTTCCGCACGCCCACCGAGTACGAGCGCCTCGACCGCCAGAGCTTCGCGCTCGTCGCCGAGGTCGTGCCCAACCTGGGACAGCTTTTCGTCATGCGGCGTGAACTCGAGGCCGAGCTGGTCGGCACGCGCGTGGCGCTGGCCATCCGCGCTCTGTCCAAGGAAGCGGGCGGCATGCCCTCGAGCCTGGCCTTGGCAAGGCCCCGTTACATCGATGACCTGGGCGTCGACCCATACAACCCCAACCGGGCCGCCAACAACCGCCCCGAACTCCGGTTCTTCGTCCCCGAACGCGACACCGCCGGCGGGCGGCTGCACGAAATGAACGTCATCCCGCGCGGACGCACGAACTTCAGCGTCAGGCTCGGAAGTGAGCAGTTCGTGCTCTACTCGCTCGGCGGGAACGAGTTCGATGACCGCGCCGAGATCGTCTCCGACAACGGGCTCGAACTGACAGGCGATTACCTCATCTGGCCGCCCGTGCTCAGCCTCCTGCGCGACTATCTCGAAGACACCGGCAACGCCGAATAGCCCCGGTGGGCCCGGCGGAATACGCTGACTCCCCAAGGTGTTGGATATCTGCAACCCCAAAGGAGTACGCACGCCATGCCCAACCAGACCCACAAGGTCGTGATCATCGGCTCAGGCCCCGCGGGCTGGACCGCAGCCATCTACGCAGCAAGAGCCAACCTCGACCCCGTGGTCTACGTGGGCGTAGCCAAGCAGCACCCCTCGATCCAGCTCCCGGGCGGGCAGCTCATGCTCACCACCGACGTCGAGAACTACCCGGGCTTCCCCGAGGGCGTCTCGGGCCCCGAGATGATGCAGATGTTCCAGCAGCAGGCCGAGCGCTTCGGGACCACCACCCAGCCCCGCGACATCGTCTCCATCAAGCCCGGTGACCCGACCCAAAACAAGCCCCACGAGCTCACCACCGACACGGGCGAAACCGTCCTCGCCCACACCGTCATCCTCGCCACCGGCGCCACCGCCAACTGGATGGGCCTCGAATCCGAGATGCGTCTCGCCCAGGGCGGCGGGGGCGTCTCCGCCTGCGCCGTCTGCGATGGCGCCCTGCCCATGTTCCGCGACAAGCCGCTGGCCGTCGTCGGCGGGGGCGACAGCGCGATGGAAGAGGCCACCTACCTCACCAAGTTCGCTTCGACCGTCTACGTCATCCACCGACGCGACGAGCTCCGCGCGAGCAAGGTCATGCAGGAGCGGTACCTTTCCAAGCCCAACGCCAAGGTCCTCTGGAACAAGGTCGTTGAAGATCTTCAGTCCGACAAGGACCAGTTCGGCAACGAGATGATCACGGGCGTCGTCCTCAAGGACACCGTCACGGGCGAGACGTCCACTCTCGAAGTCGGCGGCCTCTTCGTCGCCATCGGGCACACCCCCGCCACAGGATTCCTGGCAGGCTCGGGCATCGAACTCGACGAGAAGAAGTACGTCGTCCTCAAAGACCGCTCGACCGCGACGAATGTCACCGGCATCTTCGCCGCCGGCGACGTCGCCGACGCCAAGTACCGCCAGGCCATCACCGCCGCCGGCACCGGCTGCCAGGCCGCCCTCGACGCCGAGCACTTCCTCGGCGCTCACGGCCTCGCATAACACTCCACGGTGGCGGGGGTGGGGGGCGTCCCGCCGTCCATCGAACCAACTCACTGTCAAAGCAAAGAGCCGGGCCTCCGTCAGGAAGCCCGGCTCGTTCATTCTGCGATTCGTGAGCCGAAGTCTCAGCCCTTCTTGAACGTCGCGATCGCCTTCTCGAAATCAGCCTTGTACTGAGCGGCTTCTTCGTCCGAAAGCATGTCGATCGCCTTCTGCTCCGTCTTCACCGCGGCCTCGGCATCGCCCGCGCGGAACTGCGCCCACGCCAGCGTGTCGAGGATCATCGGGCTCTCCCAGTCGGAAAGCTCGCACGCCTTCTCGGCAAGATCACGAGCAAACAGAACTGCCTCCTGGCTCCAGCCCTCTTCCTCAACGATCGTCCACGCGATGCTGTTGTAAGCGGCCGGGTTGTTCTTGTAGACCGTCTCGGTAATCGCCTGACCAAAGGCCGCGGCCTCGTCGCTCTTCTTCTGGGCCAGCTCGGTGAAGTGACCGAAGTAATTCGGGCCGTTCTGCTGCGCCCACTCGGCCTTCATACGCTCGATGCGCTCGTTGTGAGCCGATTCGTATTCGTTCTCGCCAGCGAGGATCGTGTCGAGGTGCTCGCCCAGCGACGGGTCCGTGCCGTAACCGATCCAGCCGATCTTGCCCTTGCGGTCCACGATCATGACCGTCGGGATGCCGTTCTGGTGGGCGGCCTTCATCCAGTCGGTCTCGAAGAACTCGCCGCCCGTGCCGACGGTGTAACCCATCCGCTCGTCGTTCTTATCGACGAATGCCTGCACGTGCTCAGCCTGCTTCTCGCCGTAGAGACGGATGCGATTGCCTTCCTCGTCCCGGCCGCTCTCCCAGATGCTCACACCGACCACGGTCAGACCGTCATCGGCATGCTCGGCCTGGAGCTCGGTCAGGTGCGGCATGATCGCGATGCAGGGCCCGCACCAGGTCGCCCAGAAGTCGATGAGGTACACGTTGCCCTCTTCGAACGAGCTGATCGGTGTGCCCTTGACCCACGAATCCACCTTGAACGCCGGCGGCTCGTCGCCGATGTTGAGCGTCGGCATCTCGAAAGGCTTGGCCTCGCCGGCCGTGGCCTCGAACGCGGCCAGCACTTCCTGAGCCGTCTTGTCGCCCAGAAGGTCCTGCCCCGAAGCCATGCCAGTCATGGCGACAAGCATGGCCGCTGCGGTGAGTCGTTTCAGCATGTGAGTACTCCTGTGTGTCGAACCCTGTGTCGTTCTTTCGGGGCCAGCACGGTCGCGGCGCCGAAACAACCCCCTGCCTGCAAGAACAGCCTATCTGACAGACGCTGTCTGTGTGTGACAACCCCCGAAAGCCGGGCTCAATTCCTGAGTGCAGCAACCCATTCGTGTGGTTTCAGCCCGTCTTGGGCAGGTCAAACTCGCCAAAGAGCCGGAATTCCTTCCGCCGAAGGATCTGCCCCGCCAGCGTCAGATCGTCCACCGAGATGGCGATCGTGGGGGTCCCGTTGGGCCTGAGCATGAGCGGGTAGGCGAAGCGGATGTTCAGTTCAGCCGCCAGCAGGTGCAGGCACAGGCTCTCAAGCGAATGCCCCTCGCTCAGTTCGACGACGATCACGTCCGTCTCAGCAAAAGGAACGCCGGATTCACGAAGAAGCCGGCGCGTCACTGCGGAGTTATTTGTAATCATGCGGACGACCGCGTGGTCCGAGGCCTCGTGCACGCTGATCGCGCAGACGCGGGACTCCGAACAGTCGATCTCTTCCATCAGGTCATAGAGCCGACCGACCCGGTTATCGAGGAAGACCGAGAATTGGGTCACGCTGGGCGGACCGTAGCCCTGCATCGTTTCCGGTGGCATTGGTGCCTGGCTCATCGACAATCCATGTCAAGACCCCGGGTGTATAGGCCTCCAGGCCTCTCCCGGTTGCCCTCAGCGTACCAAACAGCCCGCTCAGAAGCCACCGGAACCCCCAAAAACACAGCCCCCGAAGCCTCAGGGCTTGGGGGCGAGATCTGGTTGTGGCCCAGATTGTCCGTGCTCAGGCCGAGAAGCTCGACCCGCAGCCGCAGGTCGTCGACGCGTTCGGGTTGTTGAACACGAAGCCCCGACCCATCAGCTCGTCCTTGAAATCGACCGTCGTCCCGTTCAGATAGAGCAGGCTCTTGGGGTCGCAGACCACCTTGATGCCGTGCTGCTCGAAGACCTCGTCGGTCTCCTTCTCGGTCTCGGTCAGGTCGAGCACATAGCTAAAGCCAGAGCACCCGCCGCCCTTGACGCCCACACGCAGCCGGACCGCGTCCTTGTCGAGTTCCTGCTGCTCGATGATCGAAGCGATCTCCTTCGCAGCCTTCTCGGTCAGAATCACGGCCATCATGGTCTCTGCCATCGCACTACCTCCTGTCAGACGGGCAATCCTATCCCGTCTCCCGGGCCGAACGCCTCATGCGGTCATCGGCCCTTCACGGGGCTCAGTCGAGCCCGTTCTTCTGCTTGTAATCGGCGATCGCCGCCCGGATCGCGTCCTCGGCCAGAACCGAGCAGTGGATCTTCACCGGAGGGAGACTCAGCTCCTCGACGATCTCCGTGTTCTTGATCGCCAGGCCCTCCTCGAGCGACCGGCCCTTGAGCCACTCCGTCGCCAGCGAGCTCGACGCGATCGCCGAACCGCACCCGAAGCACTTGAACTTGGCGTCCTCGATCTTGCCTGTCGATTCGTCGACCTTGATCTGAAGCTGCATCACGTCGCCGCACTCCGGCGCGCCGACGAGGCCAACGCCCACGTCCTTGCGCGTCTTGACCTCCTGGGTCGAGCCGAAGTTGCCCACGTTGCGGGGCTTCTCGTAGTGGTCGATCACTTTCTGTCCGTATGCCATTGTCTGGCCCTCACTTTCGCCATCTGTACCAACGCGTGGCCAGACGGATTTGTTCGCTTCAACTATCCGATTCGGGGAAACCCATCACACGTCCGGTATCAGTGGGCCTGCCACTCGATCTTCGTGATGTCGATCCCTTCCTTGTGCATGTCGTACAAGGGGCTGAGCTGCCGGAGCTTCTCCACCGCGGTGCAGATGTTCTCGATCGCGTAGTCGACCTCTTCCTCGGTCGTCCAGCGACCCAGGCTCAGGCGCAGCGAGCTGTGCGCCAGGTCATCGCCGACACCCAGGCCTTTGAGCACGTAGCTCGGCTCCAGACTCGCGCTCGTGCACGCGCTGCCCGAGCTCATCGCGATGTCCTTGCACGCCATCATGAGGCTCTCGCCCTCGACGAAACCGAACGAGATGTTCGTCATGTGCGCCAGGCGCTTCTGCGCGTCGCCGTTGATCTGCGTCGTGTCGAGTCGGCCCGTGATCGAGCTCTCGATCTTGTCGCGGAGCTTGAGCAGACGCTCGCGCTCCGTGTCCATCTCCTTGAGCGCGATTTCCGCGGCCGCTCCGAGTCCCACGATGCCTGTGACGTTCAGCGTCCCCGAGCGGTACCCTCGCTCCTGACCGCCGCCCTCGACGATCGGAACCAGACGCACGCGCGGCCGGCGGCGACGCACGTACAGCGCGCCCACGCCCTTCGGGCCGTACATCTTGTGCCCGCTCAGCGACAACAGATCAATGTTGTCCGCGTTCACGTCCGTCGGCATCTTCCCGACCCACTGCGTCGCGTCGGTGTGGAAGATGATCCCCTTGTCGTGGCACAGCTCGCCGATCTGCGGGATCTCGTTGATCGTCCCGATCTCGTTGTTCGCCCACATCAGCGTCACGAGGATCGTGTCCTCGCGCATCGCACCTTCGACCATCTCACGCGTGAAGATCCCGTCGCGGCCCGGCTCGAGGTACGTCACCTCGAAACCTTCCTTCTCCAGACGCTTGCACGGATCGAGCACAGCCTTGTGCTCGATGTTCCCCGTGATGATGTGACCGCGACACTTGCCCGAGCCTGCCGGCGCGACCTCGTACATCTCAGCCGCGCCCTTGATCGCAAGGTTGTTCGACTCCGTCGAGCCCGACGTGAAGATGATCTCCTTGCGGTCAGCGCCGATCAGGTCCGCCACCTGACGACGGGCCTTGTCCACCGCTTCCTCGGCCTTCCAGCCGAACGCGTGGTTCCGGCTCCCCGGGTTCCCGAACGTCTCCGTGAAGTAGGGCAGCATCGCCTCGACCACGCGCGGGTCGCACGGGGTCGTCGCGGCGTGATCCATGTAAATCGGAAACTTCAAACTCATGACCGTCTGCTCCAGACCGGAGCCGCCCAACCGGATTGAGCACCTCCGAGTATTCTTTGTTAGAACCGTTCTATGTTAGGGGCCAAGAGGGGTCCCGATCAATGGCTTCTGCACCCGCCAATGGGCGATTCATTCCTCGTCCGGACGCACGTACCGCATCCGGATCTGGTTCCCGGCCTCGTTGTGGCTGACCTCGGTCATGTACGCCCGCATCAGCAGCAGCCCGCGGCCGCTCGTCTTCATGAGGTTCTCCTCGGCCGTCGGATCGGGAACCGCCTCGGGCGCAAAGCCCGGGCCCTTGTCCGTCACCACGATCGAGATCACCTCGGGCGAGACCTCGTACTCCACCGTGATCGTCTCGCTCTTGCTCAGCGTCTTGTGCCCGTGCTTGAACGCGTTGACGATCGCTTCCTCGATCGCCAGACGAACAGCAAACCGCGAGGCCTCGGAATACCCCGCTCGCTCGGCCGCAGCAATCACGCGCTCACCGACAGCCGTGATCGCGGCACGGTCGTTGGAAAGCTCCTCGCGGCCGCTCGGCTGTGCGGGTTGTGACTGTTCCTGCGCCAATGCGAGAACCGTCTCCTGTGTACACGCGACCACCCGACACCCGGCCGGGCCCCCGTTCGAGAGAAAAACGCTTACTGGAAGCTGCCGATCGCCTCGGACGACGTCTCGTGGATCTCGAAGATCTTGTTCAGCTTCGTGATCGCGAACACCTCGTAAATCTGTGGCGAGATCTCCGCGAGCCTCAACTGCCCAGACTTGCCCCGCACCCGGTTGTTCACCGAGATCAGCTGCCCGAGGGCCGCCGACGAAAGGTGATCGACGTTGGCAAAGCTGATCACGATCTTGGGCTCGCCCGAGCTGTCGATGATCTTGGCGAGCTCCTCGCCGATCGCCTGGATGTTCGCCTCGTCGAGAATGTTCCGATCGATGAATTCGATCCGGGTGATGCCGTCCTCGACACTGACGCGGAGGCGTGAATCCTCGCTGGCCATCGTGACTTCTCCCTGGAGTAACAAGCAGTGGGGAGGTGCCCGCCGAGCCGGCCTCCCCGATCCCTGAGCATAGCGCGGTCTGGTGGCGGAGGCTTCCAGCCTCCGCGGATCCCGCCCGGATCATCACAGAAGAATCCGCCCAAAAAAGAAAAGCCCCCCGCAGGGCGAGGGGCTCAGAAGGTCGTCTTCGGGTCAGCCGATCAGCCGCCGAGGCTGTTGATCAGCGTGTCGCTCAGGCCCGGGAAGTTGTTCTCTTCCTGCTCCGACTGGATCAGGATGGTGGGCTTGATCAGGATGAGCAGGGTCTGCTCTTCCTTGGACTCGATGCGGTTGGTGAAGAAGCGGTTGAGGATCGGGATCTTCGAGACCACGGGCACGCCCGTCTCGATCTCGAATTCCGTCACGAGCCGCTGACCGCCGAGGAGCACGGTGCCCTGGTCGGGGACGGTCACCGTCGTCTGGATGCGGGTCACCGTCACGGTCGGCAGCTGGATGAAGGACTGGACGTCCTCAGAGCTGACGAGCTGGCCGCCGGCGACCGCGGTGACGGGCTGCTCGGCGAAGCCGTCGATTCGGCTCACACCCGTCTGCACGTTCATCGTGACGTACCGGCGGTCGGAGCTGACCGTGCCCTCGACCTCCATCGTCACGCCCTCGCTGACCACGCTGATCGTGGGCGTGAAACCGACGGCCGACGTCGCGACAACGGGCGTCAGCTGGCTCACGAACGCCGTCTGCGTCGCCACAACGATGTTGGCGATCTGACCGTTCGTGAACGTCAGGCGGGGAGCCGTCAGCTGCACCGACCGGCGGTCGGCCTGGGTCGCCTTCACGAGGAAGTCGACCTGGATGTCATCAAGGAACTGACCCGCGATACCCAGCGCCGGGGCCGAGCCCAGGATGCTGCTGGCAAACGCGCCCGCGTTGGCACCGAGCTGCTCGGTCAGACCGAGCGAGTTCTGGCCAACGCCGATCGGGCTGAGCCCGTCGTAGGGCACCACGCCCTGCGTGGTCGAGCCCTGCACGCCGCCGGTCGAGTTGCCGGCACCGGTCACCGAACGCTGCAGACCCACGCCCGAGTCCGGGGCGGTGTTGCCCGGGTTGAACTCGAAGAAGTCGCCCACGTTCACGGTCGGGTCGGTCGCCCGTGCGAACTGCACCGAGTCGTTGTCGTTGCCGAAGTACACATCGAGGTCGAAGCCGATCTCTTCGAAGAAGTCCTGGTTCACAAGCAGGAACCGGGTCTCGACGTTGATCTGCATCGCACGCTGAGCACGGATCTGGCTGAGCAGCCCCGTGATCTCGCGGTGGTTCTTCGGGGTGTTGCGGATGATCAGCGAACCCGAGAGCTCCTGGATGAAGCCCGTGTCGCCGCCGTTGTCCTGCCAGCCCTCGAAGTCGACGTTGCTCTGGATGATGTCGATGATCTGATCGATCCGGTCCTGGCGATCGCGCTCTTCGTCGTCGTCGTTGGTGTCGCCGTCGAAGGGGCTCTGACCGCCGCCGCCGCCGCCCGTGTTCTGGAGCACGTTCTGCAGGTCGATGTCCGGCGCGTCCTGGTAGTCCGGGATCTCGATCAGCAGGTCACGGATGTCATAGATCACCAGCGACGTGTTCCGGCGGAGCGCCTCGTCCGAGGCGATCTGCACGATGCCGTCCTGCACCGCCCAGCCCGCCGGCGAGAGCGGATCGCTGATCTTCTCAACGATGCGGTCCAGCACCGTTTGGATCGGCACGTTGTTCAGGCGAAGCTGCACGGGCGTCTGCTCGTCGATCGACAGCAGCTCAAGGCTCGTCCAGTTCACATCGAAGTTCTGGCTCGTCACCGTCTCGAGGAAGCTGATGACGTCGCCCAGCGGGTTGTCGAAGTTGGTATCGATCCGCTGGCTCTCAAGGGCCGCGAGCACCCGACGGTTCTCGGGGGTCTCCGAGGCCGCCACCGGCTCGCCGCGACCAAGGCTGATGCGGGGCCAGTCGTCCGGGTACGTGATGATGTCCGAGATCGGGATCGAAGCCCGGGCGTTGTCGACCGTGAGCTTCGCGAACTGATTGCCACGCTCCTTGCGGATGTCGGCGTACTCGCGGGCGATGATCGTGTCCCGCACGATGTCCTTCATGAACAACGCCGCCGGGTTGATCGGATCGAGGAACAGCGTCGAGTCCAAGACCTGCAGCGCTTCCTCGTACTTCAGCTCGCTCATCAGCGCCCGGACACGATCAAGCTGCTCGTTGATCTTCGCCTGACGCTGCTGCTGCGCCTGCGTGCGGTCTTCCTCGGCCTTCTGCCGGATCATCGCCTCACGCTCACGCGCTTCCTGGAGCTGAATCTCGATCGCCTGGTTCTCGATGTCCGCGATCTTCTGGTCGATCAGCGCCAGCTTGTTCTCGTACTCCGCCTCGGCCAGCAGGTTCCGGCCGCTGTTGAGCACCAGACGCGCCGAGGACACACGCTCGCGGGCACCCGAGATGTCCGCCGAACGCAGTCGCTGGTCGGACTGGTTCATCAGGTTGTCGAACTCGCGCCGAAGCTCGGTGATCGCAGCCTGACGCTGGCCGATCTCGTCATCGATCAGCTCGCCGCCCGGCTGGGCACCCAGCGAGATGCGGGCCTCGGTCGCGTTCTGCTCGATCTGGCGGATCTGGTCCGCGTTCAGGTACGGGCGGCCCGAAGCCAGAAGCTCGTTGTACAGGTTCAGAGCCGTCGTGTACTCCGAGTTGGCAAACGCCTGGTTCGCCTGCGCCAGCTTCGCCTGAGCGTCGGCACGCATCGTCCGCTCGATGATGTCATCGGGCAGAGGCTGGTCGCTCTCGGGCTGATCGTCCGTCAGGTCGATCGGGGCGTCCAACGGCGGCACATCGTCGTCGTCATCCTCGCGGCGGATCACGCCAGGCTGATCGTCGAACTCCGCATCGCCGAACAGATCCAGCAGCGTGTCACGCGTCCCCGCGTCGGCAAGCTGCTCCTTCTCGTCGGTGATCCGCGTCAGCACGCCCGGCTGGAACAGGCCCGCAGCCTCCACGATCGCAAAGGGCTGGCCCCGCTCGAGCTCGATGTTGAACAGCTGCGTGCGGATCCGGTCCGCCTCGGGCGTCAGCTCGACACCCGCGCGGGTCAGGACGGCAAGCGTGCTCTTGGCGCGACCGAATCGGCCGTCGATGAAGTCCTGCTTCGCCTGAGCGATGAAGTCCTCAGCCAGCACCGAGATCTCAGCCGTGATCTTCTCGCCCTGGGCCGTCAGCTCCTGGGCCAGCTCACGCTGGGCCTGGGTCGACTCGCCCCGGCGAAGCACCGGCTGGAGCTGGCGGTTCATCAGGGCGATGTCGCCCTCGGCAAGCGCCGCCTCGGCCTTCTGCAGGCTCAGCTCCATCGGGTCCGCGCTGCGGAGCCGACGGTCAAGCGAACCCAGAAGACCGTCGAGCGTTTCACGCTCCGTGTCGGTCAGAGCCTGCGAACGAACCAGCGAGCTCAGCACCCGCTGTGCCTCGATCAGGCGTCCCTTGTTCATCAGCGCCTCGGCCTGCTCAAACCCGGACGACGCGGAAGCGACCTCTGGCTCGTACGAACCGAGGACGCTCATTTCCGCAACGCTCGCGCCGACACACAGACCCGCCGCCGTCACCAGCGCCGCTGCCGAACGAACATACCGACGAGACGAACCAAACTGCCAGATGGTCATCGTGATCTCCAGATCGCACCCGCCGATTCCGCGCAGAATCGACAACACGCACAACTTTCACGCTCTTGGAGCCCCGGGGGGGACGCGCTTTACCGGGTTCCTGCTCAGGCTACTCCCTTGCGCCGAGCGGTCCTACGCGTCGTCGTGGCTGCCTTGGGTCGTCTTCGACCCGTCGCCCCGGCCAGGCTTGCCTCAGTGCGTGCCCGGCCGGACCGGAAGATACACACCCAAACGCGCCGACGCAAACCGGGGGCTCAATCTGATTCGCCTGTGAGCCACCGCCGGGTCCAGATCTTGGACACTCCAAGCTCGGATTGGTTCGCGGAACGAGACTTGCCCAGAACCCGACCAACCTCCTTGGCGAACTCCTTCGGGCCCATCCGGTCCGCCGACACGATCACCGGCTCCTCGAACTGCTCGATATCAATCTCCGGCAAGACCGCGTCCGCTGCCAGATCCTCCGCCTCCCGGAGCGAGCCCGCCGTCAGCAGAACCTCGGAATACCTGTTCATACCAGACTTTCCGGGTGTCCGAACCACGCAACGCCAGCCAGTAATACCAAGCGAACGACCACGGTCGTCCACGTTTTGTTCGGGATCCACGTTGAGCAGCAGCCGCCAATCGTCGCGCAGCCGCTCGACGATTTCATCCACATTCAGCAGATCAGCCCGATCATGTGCCGTACGAAGAACCGTCCGGTGCTCGTGCCCGACCGAGTCGGCGCCGGCCGGGTCTTCGCGTTCTTTCAGCTCAAAGGCCCGGAGCACGCTCTCGACACGCTGCTTGATCGTGGGCTCAGCACGCACCGTGACAATTTTGTGCTCATCCACAAAAATATACAGAAACGGATGGTCGCTCATCGCCCCGAAGCCGATCAGCCCGTCCTCGTAGAAAAAGTCCTTGAACCGGATCAGCCCGTTGAGAAACTGGTCCAGCGCCAGGTGCTCGTAGCTGATGTAGGGGTCGATCTCCCGGAACGCGTCCCGCCCCAGGACGTCCAGAATCGGGTAGAGACGCTGGGGCATGATCGAGAGCAGGCTCTGCACCAGGCTGGGCAGCCGCTCCGCAGAGATCACGATGTCGTAGACGTACCGGTCGGGCCACTCCTCCCAGTCGCCCGAGTCGTCGTCCCCGTCGGCGGACTCAAACTCCAGGGTGTACCCCTGTCTGGGCTCCATGGGCTCGATCGGATAGACCCCGAGCGGGAAGACCATCTCATCGACAGCCACCCGCTCGATCGTCGGATCGGCCTCGCATCGCTCGGGGATCATCGTGTCCATCCTGTGAACCGGCTCCTCATCGCGCGTAGCGTATCGCTCCGAATCCCTCTCATCGCACCCGCGACCCGCCGGAGCCTGCCCCGTGCCCGATCAAGACGACCAGCCCCAATCCGCCGGCCCCTGCATCGCCGTGGCGATCAACAACACCAACACCTCTATCGGTCTGGCCGAGCAGCTGGCTGTCACACGAGCCACGTCGGTCGCCAGCAACGAGCCCGAGGCGATCGGGAACGTCGCCGCCTCGCTCCTCGACGCCGACCCCGCGATCGTCCTTGTCGCCTCGGTCAACCAGGCCGCCACCGGGCCGGCGATCCAGTCGATCCGGGCCGCCACGGGTCTCGACGTCCGCCAGCTCGGCCCGGACATGCCCGTCCCCATCGCCCACACGATCCCCGAGCCCGTGACCACCGGGCTCGACCGATTCCTCGTCGCGCTCGGCGCGTTCGAGACCATCAATCAGGCCTGCATCGTCGTCGACGCGGGCACCGCACTGACCTGCGACTTCGTCGACGGGCAGGGCGTCTTCCACGGCGGGGCGATCATCCCGGGCGGCCAGATGATGCTCGACGCCCTCCCCGACAAAGCGCCCGCCCTGCCCAGGCTCAGCCTCGCCGACATGCCAAGCCCGCTCGAGCCCTTCGGCAAATCGACCGAGCACGCGATGCTGCTGGGTGTGCAGGCCGCGGCCCGCGGAGCCGTGCGCTACCTCGCCGAGCGCTACGCCGAGTTCTACGAGGCGTACCCGCAGGTCATCGCCACGGGCGGGAGCGCCGAGCTGCTTTTCGGCGACGACGAGCTCGTCGAGAACATCGTCCCGCACCTGCAGCTCGTCGGGCTCGCCGCGGCCCGCAAGAGGCTCATCGAGGCCGACGACGAGCAGTCATGAGCGTGCGCGTCCGCCTGTCGACGCCCGCGGGGCGAGCCTCGGCTCTGGCGGTGATTGATCTCTTCACCCACTCGGCCGGCGAGCTTGAGCCGTTCATCCGCAAACACGTCGGCGTGCGCACACAACCGGGCGATGTGAAACTCGCCAATCTCGCGGGCGTCGATCATGGTTTGGTCATCCATTGGACCGACTCCTTCGCCCAGCTCACTCCCCACGGCGGGGTCGCGGTCGTGGACGCACTCATGAAAGCCCTCACAACCGGGGACGCCGAGCGTGTGACACACGCCGATCCGGCACAGGCATACCCCGAAGCGAGGGACGACATCGAGGCGCGCGCCCTGGCGGCCCTGTCGCACGCGGTCAGCCCGATGGCGGTCGATCTGCTGCTCGCCCAGCGCGAGCGGTGGGCAGCGGGCGATCGCAAGCCCGACGATGCGCGCACGGATCGGGATGTGCGCCTGACGCGCCTGATCGAGCCGGCGCTGGTCGCGGTGGTGGGTGAACCCAACGTCGGCAAGAGCACGCTGCTCAATGCGCTGGCGGGGCGCGAGCTGGCGATCGTGTCCGACGAGGCGGGCACGACGCGCGATCATGTCGGGGCGCTGATCAACCTGGGCGGGCTGGTGGTGCGGTGGATTGACACCCCCGGTTTCCGCGAGGTCCAAGGGCCCGAGGCGGCGGCGATCGGTCTGGCCCAGCGGCTCGTCGATGACGCGGACCTGGTGATCGCGGTGGGGGACCGGACGACGGGCGATCCGCGTGAGATCGCGGGGGTGGAGCCGGGTTTGGTCGTGGCTCTGCGCACAGATCTGGGCGAACCGGGTTGGGATCACGATCTGGCGGTGTCGGCGGCGACGGGCGAGGGGGTCTTGGCGTTGGTGACGATGGTCCGGGATCGGCTTGTGCCCTCGGCGGATATCGAGGATGTGGGACCCTGGAAGTTTTGGGAGGGGTAGGAGAGGGGGAGCACGGCTGACACAGCCGTGGCACGGAGAGAGAGGGGGGGAGAGCACGGCTGACACAGCCGTGGCACTTTGGGCTCGTCTCATGTTGGGGTTCTAGGATCCCTTTCCCGCGGCTTGGTCCGCGGCTTTGGAGCAAGCAGATGGACGATCGCACCAGCCAGATCCGCGAGGGAGCCGGTCTCGACGAGAGCCGGATCAATCAGGACTTCATCGACCTGATGCGGAAGTGGAGTTCGCCCGCACTCTTCGTGATCGCGGGGGTCGTTCTGGCGTTCTGGGGATACGGGCAGCTCCAGAAGCGGGCCAACGCGAAGGTGAACCGCGCGTTCGAGGAAGTCGCAAACGCGGTCGATTACACGGTCGCGAGCCCCTCGCCCGTGACGCTCCGGGCGATCCGAGAGCAGTACGGCGACATCCGCGGGATCGCGCCGATGGCGGCGCTGCGCGAGGCGGACGTGTATCTGAACGCTGCGGTACGGGGTGTGGCGCCCGGCGCCGAGCCCGAGCTGGACGAGAACAACCAGCCGACGGGCGTGTACGCGGAGGAGGATCTGCTGAGCGATGAGGATCGCGCGCAGATGCTCGACGACGCGGGTCGTCTGTACCGCGAGGTCGCGGGGATGACCAAGGAAGGCAAGGACTGGGCGATCCATCACCTGGGCGCTCAGTTTGGTTTGGCTGCGGTCGCCGAGAGCAAGGGCGACGCGGAGGCGGCCAAGGCCGCGTACGCCGAGGCGAAGCAGATCGCCGAGAGCGAGGGCTTCCAGCTCTGGGTTGAGATCGCAGAGGAGCGGATGGCGACGGTCGATGAGATGATCGTGCCGGTGGAGCTGATCTCGAAGGAAGCGCTGCCGAAGGCCCCTGAGCCGGAGGTCGTGACGCCCGCGGAAACGCCGGCGGATGAAACGTCGGCTGGCGAGGACGCGGGCGAATCTGCCTCAGAGGAAACGCCTGCTGACGAAGCGCCTTCGGAGGATCCGGGAGCCGACGACGGCAGTGGCGGGTGAGGTGAGATGCGGCGCGATCTCGACTTCGGCGACGAGGCCGAGGCTCCGATCATTGATGCACACGAGCTGATTCGGCCGGGCGGGAAGATCGACCCGGACGAGCTGCGTGCGCGCGTGGAGGATGCCCGCGAGGACGAGAGCCCGATGCCGAGGGTCGAGTTTCGGCTGCTGGGTGATCTCAAAGAGGCCAGGCTCGATAAGTATCTGACGACGCGTGTGCGGTTTCTGAGTCGGAACCAGCTCCAGCAGATCATCGATGCGGGCGGCGCGACGATCAACGGCAAGCTTGCCAAGAGCTCGACGAAGCTGAGGAAGGGTGACACGCTGCGTCTGGCGATCCCCGCGCCGCCTTCGAGCGAGGTGGTGCCGGAGGAGATCCCGATCGAGGTGCTGCACGAGGACGCGTATCTGATCGTGCTCAACAAGGCGCCCGACATCATCGTGCACCCGGCGCGTGCGGAGCTGGACGGGACGCTCATCAATGCGCTGGCGTGGCACTTTGCCAATACGTCGAGCGGGAGCCTGTCGGAGGTTGGCAAGGACCTGGCGCGGCCGGGCGTGGTGCATCGGCTCGACCGCGACACGAGCGGGTGCATCGTCTTTGCGAAGGACGAGGAAACGCACTGGAAGCTGGGTTCGCAGTTCGAGAAGCGGACGGTGGACAAGCGGTACCTGGCGGTGGTGCAGGGGTGGGTCGAGCCGGAGGCGATGGTGATCGATCGTCCGATCGGGCCTCATCCGTCACGGGTGAAGGGGTACCGCGAGAAGATGGTGGTTCGGCACGACGACCTCGGCAAGCCGAGCGTGACGATCTGCCGGGTGCGCGAGCGGTACCGGCTGCACGACCGCGCGGTGGGGGACCAGCAGTTTTCACTGGTTGAACTCGAATTGAAAACTGGACGCACGCACCAGATCCGCGTGCATCTGTCCGATGCGGGCTGGCCCATTGTGGGCGACGACATGTACGGCGGGCGGGCGTTCCAGGCGGGCGGCGAGACGCTCATCAAGCGTCAGTGTCTGCACGCGGCGCTTCTGGCGCTTGAACACCCCAAGACGGGCGAGTCGCTGGTGTTTGTCGCGCCACCCCGCGAGGACATGCGGGGGCTGATCGATTATCTGCGAGGGGCGGGCGAGGTGGACCGGGTGCACGTGAATTCGACGGTCCCGATGGTGCGGCTCGGGCTTGGCTGGCCCGGATCGGGCGAGGCGTCTGGGGCTCAGGCGGGCTGAACACGGGTTTTGGTGCTGTTTCTGTGTGTCCGCGGGGCGAGCTAGGATGGTGGGATGTCCGCGCGCGGCCGCTGGGTGGGTGTGCGTTGAAGCGTGGGCAGAGCACGATCGAGGGGAATTCGATGAACCGCACACTGACGACGGGCGTTCTTGCGCTCGCGATGACAACGCTTCCGATGGTCGGCTGCTCGACGACGGAGAAGCCGACGTACGGGACGACGCTGTACGAGGGCTTCGGGAGCTTTGAGCGAAAGATCACGACGGAGTCTGCCGAGGCGCAGGCGCTGTTCAATCAGGGCATGCAGCTGCTGTACGGGTTCAACCACGACGAGGCGATTCGCTCGTTCAAGGCGGCGGCCGCGGAGGACCCGAGCGCGGCGATGCCGTGGTGGGGCGTGGCGTACGCCAACGGGATCAACATCAACGATCCAGAGATGACGGAGATCCGTTCGTCAGCGGCACGGGAGGCGGCGGACAAGGCGCTGGCGCGCATGGGCGGCGCGAGCCCGGTGGAGCAGGCGCTTATCCGCGCGGTGAGCGCGCGGTACGAGTGGCCCGCGCCGGAGGATCGTGCGCATCTGGACCAGGCCTACGCGGACGAGATGCAGAAGGTGTACGAGGGGTTCCCGGATGACGCGGACGTGGGGGCGTTGTATGCCGAGAGTCTGATGAACCTGCAGCCGTGGGATCTGTGGACGAAGGATGGCGAGCCCAAGGGGCGCACGCTGGAGATTGTGGAGGTGCTCGAGGGTGTGATCGAGCGGTACCCGCAGCATCCGGGGGCGAATCACTTCTACATCCACACGGTGGAGGCTTCAAACGAGCCGGGCCGGGCTGTGGCTTCGGCGGATCGTTTGACCACGCTCGTGCCGGGCTCGGGTCACCTGGTGCACATGCCCTCGCATATTTATGTGCGTGTGGGGCGGTACGAGGACGCGATGCGTTCGAACGAGGCGGCGATCGCGGCGGACAAGGCGTACTTCGCGGTGGCGCCGCCCCCCGGTTTCTACACGATGTACTACGGGCACAACATTCACTTTCTGGCGTACGCGGCGATGATGAGCGGGAATTACGAGAAGGCGATCTCGGCGGCCCGCTCGCTGGAGGCGGAGACGCCCGTGGAGCCGCTGCGGATGTACGCGGGCGTCATCGAGGGCATCATGCCGACGAACTTCCACGTGATGGTCCGGTTCGGGAAGTGGGATGACATCCTGCGCGAGCCGGCGTACGAGGATTGGCGTCTGGTGTCGAACGCGGTTCGGCATTATGCGCGGGCGATTGCGTACTCGGCTAAGGGGATGCCCGAGGAAGCGCGGAGCGAGATCGCGTTGTTCGAGGAGGCCGCCGACGCGATCCCGGAGGACTGGTACATTCTGAACAACAGCGTGGACACGGTGCTGCCCATTGCGAGGCTGATGATCGAGGGCGAGACGCTCTGGCGTGAGGGCAAGCGTGTCGAGGCGTACGCGAAGCTGCGCGAGGCGGTGGCGCTCGAGGACGATCTGATTTACGACGAGCCGCCGGCGTGGATGATTCCGGTGCGTCATGCGCTTGGTGCGCTGCTGATCGCGGGTGGCGAGTTCGACGAGGCCGAGGCTGTGTATCGCGAGGATCTCGTGAAAAACCCGAACAACGGGTGGGCGCTCGTCGGTTTGCAGCAGGCGCTGTTTGGTCAGGGCGACGCGGCGGACGCGATGGCGCTCAACGGGGCGATCGATCAGGCGTTTTCGGCTGCGGATGTCAGGCCCACGTCGTCGTGCTACTGCGAGCCGGGACAGGGTAAGTAAGTCACTCGGTGCCACTGCCCATCTCTGATGGGTAGTGCGAACGTTCCAGTTGTGATTTAATTGGGAGCACTACCGATCGGAGATCGGTAGTGGCACCATGACCATTGCGAGCACGGGTTGAGGACAACCCGTGGCACCCGAGCCGCTTAGCGTCGGTCGAGGATTCCGAAGCGGATGATGGCCCAGACGGCGTGGAGGCCGTCGGTGAAGCCGATCTTTTTGCCCTCTGCCGCGGTTCGACCGTGGTAGCTGATCGGGACTTCGTAGATGCGGAGCCTCCGCCGGGAGAGTCGCATGGTGAGTTCGACCTCGATCTCGAAGCGGTTGCTGGCGAGGGGCATGTTCTTGAGCACATCGGCGCGGACGGCTTTGTAGCAGGTTTCCATGTCGGTCAGGCTCAGGTTGCTGACCATGTTGCACAGGAGCGTGAGCAGGCGGTTGGCCTGGGCGTGCCAGAAGCGGTGGACCTGTCGGCGTCGGCCCGTGATGAAGCGGGAGCCGAAGACGGCGTCCGCCTCGCCCGAGAGGATGGGGCCGAGGAGTTTGGGGTAGTCCTCGGGGTCGTATTCGAGGTCGGCGTCCTGGATGAGGGCGATGTCGCCTGTCATGGCCTTGATCGCGCTGCGGATGGCGGCTCCTTTGCCCTGGCCCGATTCGTGGTGGATGACGCGGATGACTGCTCTTGAGTCTGCGTATTCGTTTGCGAGTTGTGTGAGCAGGTCGCCCGAGCCGTCGGTGGAGCCGTCGTTGACGCAGACGAGTTCGATGTCGAGTTCGATGGGTGATTGGAGGACGCGTCGGACGATCTCGCGGAGTGTGCGGGCCTCGTTGCGCACGGGCATGAGGACGCTGAGGGTTTGGGGGTTTCCGGTTGGTGTGTTTGTGCTCATGGTGATTGTGACGAGCCCCTCGCGTCAGCGAGGGGGCCATGAGTGAGATGGTACATGCAGAGGCCCCCTCGCTCACGCGAGGGGCTCGTTGTGGCAGACTAACCGATGCGTTCCTGTCCGTTCATGTAGGGGCGGAGTGCCTCAGGGATGGTGACCGAGCCGTCCTCGTTCTGGTGCATTTCGAGGAGGGGGATGAGGAAGCGGGGGCTGGCCAGGACGGTGTTGTTAAGGGAGTGGCAGAAGACGGTCTGGCCCTGGCCGCCTTCGCCGCCTGCGCGGTAGCGGGTGTTGAGGCGTCGGCACTGGAAATCGTAGAGGCGGCTTGCCGAGTGGGTTTCGCCCCAGTCGCCGGTGGTGGAGCCGTCGTCTTTGACGTCGCCCCTGCCGGGCATCCAGCACTCGATGTCGACCATGTCGGCGTTCTTGACGCCGAGGTCCCCCGTGCAGCACTGGAGGAGGCGGTAGGGCAGCTCGAGGCGCTGCAGGAGTGTTTCGACGAAGCCGATCATTTTCTTGTGCCACTGGCGCGACTCGGCTTCGTCGGCGCGGGTGATGATGACCTGCTCGACCTTGTCGAAGCTGTGGATGCGGTAGAGGCCGGCGGTGTCTTTGCCCGCGGCGCCGGCCTCGCGGCGGAAGCAGGGACTGACGGTGACGTATTTGAGGGGCAGGTCGGCTTCGTCGAGGATCTCGCCCTGGTGGATGCCCATGAGTCCGACTTCGCCCGTGCCGGTGAGGTACATGTCGTGCCCGCCGCCGCGTGCGGATTCTTCGATGTGGTAGGACTGGTCCTTGCCGTGGGGGAAGAAGCCGGTGCCGAGCATGGCTTCTTCGCGGACGAGGACGGGGACGGAGCGCGGCTTGAAGCCGTTTTCGTTGACCATGTAGTCGAAGGCGAAGCGGAGGACGGCCTGGTGGAGGCGCATGCCGTCGCCCTTGAGGATGTAGTTGCGCGTGCCGGCGATCTTGACGCCCCGTTCGAAGTCGACGAGGTCGAGATCGTGGACGAGCTGGATGTGGGTCTTTGGGGCGAAGCCCTTGTTGGCTACGAAGGATTTGCTGCGGTCCCACCACGCGGGCTCCCAGTGGGAGACGGGGACGTTGTCCTCGGCGCCCTTGCCCCTCGGGACGTCGTCGTCGGCGGGCTGGGGGACTTCGAGGAGGAGGGCGTCGAGTTCGGGGGTGAGCCTGGCGATCGTGTCGTCGAGGGTCTGGATCTCGTTCTTGAGCTCGGCGGGCTTGGCCTTGAGGTCTTCGATTTCCTGCTCGATGGCGGATCGCTCGTCGCCCTGGGCGGCTTTGAGCTTGCCCGAGAGCTGCCCGATTTTGGGGCCCGACTCCTTGGCGAGGCGTTTCTGCTCGGCCCGGAGGGCTTCCTGGCGGGTCATGAGCTCGCGGCGCTCGCTGTCCAGGGCGAGGATGCGGTCGATATCGACCTGCATCTGCTTGTCGGCGGCACCCTGCTTGTAGCGGGCGGGATCGTCACGGAGGGCTTTGAGGTCGATCATGGGGCGGATGGTAGTTTCGGTGGGCTACCGGGGCGAAAGGGTGTTGAGTCCGGGAACAAAATCCCCGATAACGCGTCCAAGGGAGTATGCCCAGTATGACCGACTCGAGCTCAACGGATACCTCCACGACTGCCGTCTGCCGGCTTCGCCACCTGACAGGACGACGCCGACCCGTACCGATGGAAACTGAGCCGATCACGGTCGGTCGGCACCCGGACAACACGATCCGCCTGAAGGACGACCGGTGCAGCCGATTCCACTGTGTGATGGAGCCCAACGCCAAGGGGGTGTGGGAGCTGAGGGATCTGGGCAGCCGAAACGGGACGAAGATCAACGGGCAGAAGGTCGAGCAGGCCGAGCTGTTTCAGGGGGACGTGATCCGGATCGGGAGCGAGGAGTTCGTGGTGGAGGTGGCCACGGCTGATGACCCGACCGAGACGTCCACGATCGAGACGCAGATGCCCAGGTGGACGAAGGAGATGCTCTCGGTCATCCAGGCGGCAGCGGGGACCGAGCCGGCCTCGATGAAGCTGATGCTGATGGACGCGAGCGGCCGGACGACCAACGCGTTGTCGGGTGATGGTGACGGGGCGCTTGCGACGAAGCTGCTGTTGCTCGTGGCGAGCTCGACGCACGCGACGGACATCCACATCGAGCCCAAGCCGAGCCAGCACACGGTGCGGATCCGTGTAGACGGGCAGATGGTGTGGGTGACGGACTTGCCGGCGAAGGTGGGCAAGCTGGTGACGAACCTGATTCGCACGGCGTGCAACTCCATGGACACGTCGAAGGACGCGATCATCGACGGGCACTTCTCGGTGACGTTCAAGCAGGGCCAGCAGAGCCGGGGCCGGGTGGACTACCGCGTCTCGCTGACGCCCTCGGTCAACGGATCGAAGCTCGTGCTGCGCGTTCTGGACTTGTCGAACGTGCCGCGGAGCATCGACGACATCGGCATGCCGACGTTCATGCTCGACCGCGTGCGCCGGGTGTGCGAGCAGGATTCGGGGCTGCTCTTGGTGTGCGGCCCGACGGGCTCGGGCAAGACGACGACGCTTTACAACGCGGTGCGCGAGGTCGACCGTGAGGTGCGGAACGTGGTGACGATCGAGGACCCGGTCGAGTACGAACTCGAGGGCGTCACGCAGATGCCGATCGACGATTCGAGGGGCAACACGTTCCACGCGCTGCTGCGGTCCGTGCTTCGTCAAGACCCGGACGTGATTCTGGTGGGTGAGATCCGCGACCCGGAGACGGCCCGCGTGGCGATGCAGGCCTCGATGACGGGGCATCTGGTGTTCTCGACGATCCACGCCAAGGACACGATTTCGAGCGTGTTCCGATTGCTCGATCTCGGGCTTGAGCCGTATTTGGTCGCCAACAGCATGCAGCTTGTCTTGGCGCAGCGGCTGGTGCGTGTGCTCTGCGATCGCTGCAAGCGTGCCCACGGCGTGACGCCCGCCGAGTCGACGAAGATGGGGCGATTCCTGGGCAGCACGAGCCAGCTTTATGTCTCGACGGGGTGCCCGGCGTGTCTGCGGACGGGCTTTGCGGGCAGGCGGGCGATCTTCGAGCTGCTCGACTTCAACGACCAGCTCCGCGATGTGATCCTTGATAATCCGACCATCGCTTCGATGAAGAAGATCATCGAGCAGGGCGTCTTCACAACGCTCGAGCAGTCCGGCTGGCGGATGGCGGCTGAGGGGCTGACGACGCTGAGTGAGATCGATCGGGTCGCGGGCTCAGCGTGATCGGCGGCGAATCAGGGCCAGGCCGATGAGGGCAACGGCACCGCTCGTGGGTGCCGGGATGATCACGGTTCCGATTTCGATTGAAAACGGGACTTCCGATGTGCCGTCGGCTCTCTGGTAAAAGAAATCGTCGGGAATCGGCGTGCCGGTGTATGCACCGGTCATCTGGCCTTGGATAGTGAGTTGCGGAGTGAAGATGCCCTCGCCGCTGAATGGGATGTGTGTCATGGTGAAGCTGTAGATGAGTAGAGGATTACTCGAGTCGGGGCCGCCGGTATTGTTCAGTGGGGGCAGCGCGTTGATGCCGGATGCGCCGACGATGGTGTCGTTTATGACTGTGCCGTCGTCGGCGGGGCCGAAGAATGTGCTATCGAATGCTGGCTGGAATGCGTTGTTGCTGAGAGTGATCACCTGATCGCTGCCAAAGCCAAAGTCGAGCGAGAAAGAAATCTCGCTCACGGCTGCGAGTATGTTGCCGGCCGGTTCGTTGAGTTCTGCCCAGAGATGCCAGTCGACGCTCCCGCCCACCTCGATCACGTGCTCGTCGGGGACAAGATGGAGAACGAGGTTGGGTTCGGCGACGGCGGCGGCAGTGATGTTGACGGCGGCTGCAGCGAGTACAAGTGTTCTGATCTTCATGCGCTCAGTTTAAAGAGAATGGCCGGCTGACCCAAGCTCTTTGAGCAAGATTCACAAACGCATGTCCCTCCAAGCGGGGAAGGTCGCTCTCCAGTCATGGAGGAGCTTGGGGTCGATCTCGACGCTGAGCGTGCCGGGCTGGTCGGTGAGTTCGCCGAGGATGTCGCCCTTGGGGCTGATGGCGATGGAGCCACCGGAGTAGGGCAGGTGGGGGTCGGAGCCCGTGCGGTTGACAGCGAGGACGAAGGCCTGGTTCTCGATGGCTCTGGCGATCGAGAGGGCGCGCCAGTGGTGCTGGCGGGGGCTGGGCCAGTTGGCGCCGAAGGCGAAGATCTGAGCGCCCTGTTTGAGTCCCCGGCGGAAGAGCTCCGGGAAGCGCAGGTCGTAGCAGATCGCAGGGCAAACGGTGAGGTTGTTCCAGGTGTAGGTGAGGACTTCTTGGCCGGCGGCGAAGAATTCGGGCTCGCGGCCGAAGGTGAACGGGTGGATTTTGCGGTACTCACAGAGGAGCTTTTCGTCCGGCGCGACGACGGTGGCGGCGTTGAAGGCCTTGTCGCAGTCGCAGGGGCGGAGGGTTCGGCTGCCCTGGATCGTGACGCCGAGGTCGTCGGCGAGACCCAGCAGGAACCGGAGCGTGCGGTCTTGGGTGTCGGCGTTCTTTTCTGTGCGGAAGCTAAAGCCCGTGTCGAAGAGTTCTGGGAGGACGACGAGGTCGCCCGG
>MDTD01072527.1_pt1 | contig 31963 bp, 21 predicted proteins | sample 811221 | NCBI WGS metagenome assembly MDTD01 (sample SAMN05326646, study PRJNA326480) | marine metagenome | isolation source: seawater | place: Pacific Ocean: South West | collected 2011
CCCAGAGGTGAACAATTCACCCGATGAACCGGTGGACGATTTGGAATTTTGAGGGGAAAACATGCTGGTTGGCATTGATGAGGCTGGGCGTGGACCTGTTCTCGGCCCGTTGGTCATCGGCATCTGCTGTATTCCCGAAGAAAAAGAATCGTTGCTCGTCGAAGCAGGGGTGAAGGATTCCAAAGATTTGACACCGGCTCAACGACGAGATATCGAAGCATGGTTCAATCAAAGCAAAGAGGAACACGGCTGGTACGGAACCACCGTGAAACTCTCTGCGGAAACCATCGACCTTGCTCTCCAGGGTAAGGGTTTGAATTGGCTTGAAGTCGATGGCTTCCGTCAAGCGCTTGAAACGCTTCCATCAAAGGAAGAGGTGCAGATTTTCGCCGATGCCTGCGATGTGAACGCGCAACGTTTCACTCAGCGCATTCTCGCTGACTTGCCTCAATGGCCTTGGCCTGAGAGCCGAATGACCTCCGAACACAAAGCTGACACACGTTATCCTGTGGTGGCCATGGCCAGCATTCTCGCTAAAGAGGAACGAGACCGAAGCATCGCTGCCATGGCAGCCCGAGTTGGCTTCAATGTCGGTTCGGGCTACCCCAGCGACCCGAACACGAAAGCAGCACTTGGAGACCTCATTTTGCAATCAGCAATCGACGAGGATGTGCGTTGGGGGTGGGCGACCGTGGAGCGATTTTGGTCCGTTCATCGCCAAGGAGATGTCCCCGTGAGAGGGCAGCAACGTACGGTTCAACAACGCCTCTTCCAGTCCGAAGATACACGCATTTCTTGAAGGGGTGTCCCTTGGTTGGGCTGAGCGAGATGGATTGGACCCCAGACGATGAAACGCTGAACCTCATCCGGCATGTTGCTCTACAGAACGTCCTTGAATACGAAGGAAAGGCCGCCGTTGGTTCGGTCATCGGGCGAATCATGGGCATGCGAGACGACCTCAAGCAACACGGGAAGGCCGTCACTGGCTTGGTCGCCAAGGAGGTGGGTCAAGCCAACACCATGGCGAGTGAACAGGGGTTGGAAGCGGTCCGATCCGTGCTCGAAAATGAAGCCCCTCATTTGTTGGAGAAGCGCGAGGCAAAGGCTCGTCGGGAAGGTCTTCCGGACTTGAACAACGCCACCAAGGGCAAGGTCGTTCTTCGCTTTGCCCCAAATCCCAACGGCCCACTCTCATTTGGCCACACCAGAGGTCTGGTCATCAACAGCACCTATCGAGAAATGTACGACGGAGAATTCATCCTTCGCTTTGACGACACGGATACCAAAGTAAAACCACCGATGCTCGAGGCCTACGAACAAATTCAGGAAGAAACGGAATGGCTCATCGGGCGAAAACCCGACCGAGTGGTGGTCGCCTCCGACCGCATTGAGACCTACTACGAACACGCCACCACCATGTTGGAGCAAGGCTTTGGCTACGTGTGTCGCTGCAGCGCAGAGGAGTTCAAGGAATTTCGAATATCCAAAACCAACTGCCCGTGCCGAAGTCAAACGCCTCAAGATAACATGGTGTTCTGGAAGCGAATGTTGAACGGGAATTTCAAACCAGGAGAGGCTGTTGTCCGAGTGAAAACTGACATGACGCTCAAGAATCCGGCCCTTCGCGATTGGCCTGCTCTTCGTTTGCAAGACACCAATGCTCACCCCCATCCTCGGCCAGAGATCGGTTCGACCTACACGGTGTGGCCCTTGCTGGACTTCCAAAGCGCCGTTGAAGACCATCTCCAAGGCGTCACCCACATCATCAGAGGGAAAGACCTGATGGATTCTACTCGCAAACAAACACTGCTGTACGAGCACTTCGGCTGGACCTATCCCGAGACGATGTATTGGGGGAGGGTGAAGGTCCACGAATGGGGTGGCTTCTCAACCTCCCAAATGCGCACGGACATCGAGGATGGAAAATACAGCGGCTGGGATGACCCTCGCCTCCCAACCCTTGCTGGACTTAGGAAACGGGGAACCCAAGCACTTGCACTGAGGAATTTTTGGCTTGAATTGGGCATCACCCAAAAGGACATTTCCGTTCCATTGGCCACGCTCTATGCCCACAACACCAAGGTCGTTGACGACGAGGCCCCACGGTTGTCCTTTGTTCGACATGCCGTGTCGTTTGACCTGATTGGTGATTACGCGCCGACCATTGAGTTACCCCACCACCCCAACCACCCCAACATGGGTGTTCGTCGTTGGAGTCTCGAAAACGGGAAAGTATGGCTTGAAGGTGATGACCTTGAAAAAATGGACCTCCGATTGAAGGAATTTGCTGATGTTGCCTTGCACGACCGGGAGGCACACCTCGAGAGCATTGAACGAAGCGATAAGCGCCCCATCGTCCACTGGTTATCCGACCAAAACAGCATCGAAGGTGTGCTGGTCGGCACAAAAGACGACACGTGCTTCCGCATTGAGGGTCGGATGGAACGGCATAAGCACCCAACGGGAACAATTGTCCAGCTGGAGCGTGTCGGTTATGCACGCATCATGGAGGATGGAAGTTTGATGCTCTGCCATGAAGAACTTCAGGACGAATGAGAAGCAAGAACCAAAACCCTCAACCGTCCTCGTGAGGTTATGGGAAAGACGGTGGCCGACCTGACGCTTGATGATGAACACATGACAGTGGGGGTCGCCGATACCCTCCAGGAAGCCGCAAAGCGATTGCTCACCATATCGGGGGGCATCGTTGTGGTCCTCGACGATGACCAGCGAGTCAAAGGCGTGCTCGGCCAACGCCAACTCATCAAGGCCATGAGTGAAGGTGTTGATGGCGAGGCTGCCCAATGCCACGAATACATGGAGATGGATTTCATGCAAGTTGAACTCAAGGATTCGCTCAAATCCGTGCTTGCAGACATCCAAACCAGAAGTCCACAAGCCGTCGTGGCCGTTGATGGGAACCAAGAATTTGTGGGATACTTCTCGCCCGGAGACTATCAAGAAGCCGTTCAACTCGTTGACAACCTGAAGGGCCTCAACCTTTGATTAAGCCACCAATTTGATGACACGCCCACAGCCGACGCAATTGAATCGGTGAGGGCGTTCATCAGTGGTTACGGCGTTCATCGTTTGACATGCAGGGCAGGGTATCTTCGGATGATTTGCACGAAGCGTTGCCCGTGGCCCACCGACAAGACGAGGGCTCGCAATGGCTGTTACCAACCAAATAAGCCCAACTGCACCTATGGCTGTTCCGATGAACACGGGTGGGTATCCAAACATGGTGACAAGAAGGACGAAGGGCACCAGAACCAATTCGAGATAAAGGTAGGAGCGACGGCGATAACGGGTTAACCGGAGACCCACAACGAAGGCTCCCAGCAACCCCACCAAGGTCAGCACCGAAAGCGAGAGGGGAGCGTAGATCAAATTGCTCGTTGGCAGGGCCTCAAAAGCGAAGTTTTCGCTCTGTTCAAGGCCCTCACCGTCAAGGTGAATGCGGTCGCCCCAAGGTAAGCGAGAAACGGAAAAGTCGAACGCCGTGGATTCCTTAACTCGGCTGTTGCTGAACGCCGTGAATGCTGATGAACGGGCATCGAGTGTCAACGAAAAATCACTCCAAAGCGGGGCGGGTTGGACCACAATGAAATTTCTCAGCAGGTCGATGCGTTTGCCGTCGGTCACAAGTTCAGTGGTTGAAAAGCGAAGGGTCACCGGGTGGTTGATGACAGCGGATTGCCCGTTGAGGTCCACCTCAATTTTCAACTCGTTAAACGCTCTGAAATCACCCAGTAATTCCTCGGTATCCAAACCCAAACCAGCGTTCATGTACATCGGCCCAAGGTTGACCATTTGACGTTCAAATTCTGCGAGTTCAACATCTTCTACAAAGCGGCTGACACGGTCTTCATCGGTCACGGGCCCGGCCGAAAACGCCCGAAGCATTGGAGACAGTGCAGGATTTTCATCCCCGATATGGTCCATCCCCCAACGCATCCAAAAGGCGATTTCGTCGTCGACGGTGATGGTGGTGACCCGCTCGAGCATGAGGCCGCCGTCTCTCTGTTCAAGCGTCATGCTGATGTCGAGGACCATGCTGCTTCCTCCACCATCTGTGCGCAACGGTTCATCTGGAGGATAGTATGTACCGGTTCCACCGCCCGTATCGAAGGTCTCAATGGTGTAGGTTGTGGAGCCACGGAGGGACGGCTGACCAGGTTGGAATTGCAATTCAACCTCGACATTGATGGTTTCCTCTCCACCAGCAGCCCCAGTCCACGTCCACGTCACCCGAACCGTTTCTCCAACTGCAGTTTCAATGGGGTCGCCGGAGACGGGAACACCGTTGACCTTCAGCATGATGGATTCAGCCATCGCCAAGGTGGTCAAGCCCCAGGGAGAATCCAATCGAACGGCGAGGTAAACATCGGAACCCTCAACCTCAGGTTCAACCATGAAAATATCAAGCAGGGGAATGGTGGCTTCAAGACTGGAATCCTCTGACTCACTGCCCCAGAAAAATTCCAACTTCGCATCAGCGGCAGGTACGCTGAACAACACCGCCTGAACGGTCAATTCAACCTCGATGTTGGAGGAACCACTGGTGGAGAACGAATCCACATCAATATCGAGACTCAGAGAGCCCTTGCCTTGAGCAAGGAAGGAAGACCCCGGTTGTGTTTCTGCGCTGAAACTTTTGGAACCCACGCTCACGGTGACCGTGGCGTTCAGTTGGACACCTGCCGCGTTGGCGACCTCGTAATTGATGGAAAACGCCCATGTTGAGGAGGGGACGGTGCCCGCCCAAGTGTTCGGTAAGAGCCAACGACCAATGGTTTCTTGCGAAGTGATGGATGTTTCAACGCTGACGCTTTGTGGCTCTTCGGCCAAATCTGCGAGGAACGGAGTCAATCGCTTATTGGCATCACTGCCTATGAGGTACAGTTCAACCGGCGCTGCATCACAGCACACAAGCGTGTCTCCGCTATCACTCGCTTCTGCATGCGTGAGGAACGGTGACGCAACCGTCAGCACGAGAACAAACGTGAGAAGAAGGGCCTGTCGCATTGGTTCTCAAGTGGTCCAAGAGCCTGTGGCTCATAACTTCAACTCATGACCGTGAGGAAAAACGGTCAAAGTGCCTTCTCAAGAAGGGCCCCGAGTTCCTTTTCGAACAAGGTGACCAAGGCTTCACCAACCTCTCCCTGTAATTCATCTGGCAGAAGGCGAAGCCCCAGCCGAGTTGCGGCCCGAGTGGCCTTCAATTCAGCGTAAATACTGCGTGCTTTTGAGTGGAAATAGTAAGCAACAGCCTCTTTGATCTCGGCTTTGAGCTCGGGGTCTTCATCGACCTTGGCACGAATATGTGCCTTGAGTTCATCCTTGACCAAATCCTTGAAGGCTTCAATCACCAAGTCCTCTGTTGACATCAACTCTTGGAGTTGATTTTGGATATTTCCAGTCAGCAATCGTTCAATCGCCATACCACGCCGAGGGGCCTCAACGGTTTGAATCCGTCGCTTCTTGGCCGGTTTTCAACAAACCGGAACTCAGCCACTCGTCAAGCAGGGTAGAAGCGTACAATTTCGATGCTTTTTCGTCTTCCGGCCATTCTTCTTTGATGGCGTGTGCTTGGCTTGCGAGGTCCATTTCTGCATCACCAACCACCATTCGGTGCCACACCAATTCTTCCAAACGAGGCGTTGAGAGGCCCTTTTCAAGTAAACAGGGGAGGATGAGTTCACTCAACGCTAGACTGCGCTGGTCGACATCCATGGTGGTCCACACCTTCGAAAGGCGTTTGAGTTGACGCTCAGAAAGACCTGAAATCATTCCGGGCGCAGGGGCCTGTACCTCGGGAAGGGGAACGATTCGTACCGAGCCTTCCTCCTTGAGATGGTTCAACATCGTCGTGTGAACCGGGTCCATGCTGGTGTCCAAGGCACCGCGCAACCACAATCCCAAGGAAATGTACGGCCGCATCTTTCGCACCCGTCGGCCGTTTGGTGCCAACCACGCAGCCAGGGCGCCGGCTTGAACCACAGGGTCAAGTGCGCCGCTCAATCGCCGGTTTTTCTCGCCCATCTCAACGCTCGTTTTCAACGGTACGAGATGCACGTATGTTGTTTCAGGGCGTTCACCCACCTCCCAAGTCGCCTCCTCGACATCAGCGATAACGGTCAACCCCTTGGCCTCCTCGCTCCATGCAGGCGGCGCGTCACGTGGGAGATGATGGCGAGGGGTGTAGAGACGACGTCGGTATTTGAGACCAAGGTCCAAACACGCCGCTTCCAACTGGCCGAGTGCCAGCACGCCCTCGAGGGAAGCGGGAGCGCTGATGTGGACCAAATCAGCCTGCTTTATTCTCTCCCCGTAGCCGATAAGCGCGGATGACACCGGCGAAAAAATCGGTGAAGCAAACACATCTCGCATGGGACCAATTGAGAGGAACGCCGGGTTCCTCATGAAGGTGTTCGTGGCGAAGAATCGCTCACTCAACCATCAAGCGCAATTCATCTCGCTTGTAGCGCCAATCGCTTGGGAGGCGCTTTTCACCGATGTAGTACGAGGCCAGTCGGCGGATTTTTGCTTCCGTGATTTCCAAGGCTCGCTTGTTGTGAATGTCCTTGTGGTTGCCGGAACCAAGGTGGTTGATGATGGCCACGGCTTGGCGCATGAGGTTCATCATGTCCTCGGGGTAGGTGCCGAGCATGTCGTTTTCAGCCAGGACTTGGCCAATGCGCTTGCCGAGTACGAGGCGAACATTGGGGACAGCGTGCTTGTCTCGCAGAACCGTGCCGATCTCAGCGGTTGAGAGGCCGGTCTTTGCCAAATCCAAAATGAGGGACTGCACCGTATCTTTGTCGGTTTCTGACCACTCTGGAGCTTCCTTGACGTGAGGGCGAGAGGAGCCGCTCTGACCTTTTCGGGACTTGTACATACGTGCCATATCACACCACCAAGCGGCCTTCCGACTTATCTCCCCTTCTTAATCACTCCGCCAAAGGAGAGCCTCGGACTTGCTCAGGCCTTTTTCTTTCGCTGATGGGATTTGGCGAGGGTTCCCGGCGTACCTCCCCACTCCCAGCCGTGGGCAACAGCCCGGGCCAAACCGATGACTTCCCCGTTCTGAAGGATGCGAAGGTCGTCACCGAGGCGAATGGAAGCATCGAACCGTTCAACCATCTGGGAAAAGACATCACCACGCCAAGCAGCGTCTTCTTTCAAATGGACCACCGGAAGGGCGTTGTGTTCGTGAAGCCAATCGATGGCGGCACGAGAAAAAGAAAATCCATTTCGGTCAATGGACCAAACGGCCATCTGCGTCCCGTTCTGTTCCAATCGCCACCGGGGCAACTTTCCTCTGACACTCAGCTGTTCAAGCCAAGCGTCGGTTCCAGTTGTCTTACGAGCGATGCTCATGAATTGCTGCTTTAATCGCTGGTTGTTCTTCTGATTACGCAATTCAAAGTCAGCCACGGCGGCTTTGACAGCCTCGCTCAAGCGCTGGAGTGCGTCAAAATGGGTTGCGCCTTGCCCGTGACGGGTGTCAACCACGTCAATGTCCAAGAAATCAAGGGCCATGTTCGTGTGGTTGATGATGCGTTTGTAGCCAAATCGTTCCACAAGTGAAGTGAGCATTCGCCGTACACGGGCGAGTTCGTCGGACGACCAGTCCCCGGTGACAGGTACATCATAATTCGCTGCAGGCCAAACATCCTCCAAATCTCGGGGCACAAGGCCGAGAGGGGAGGTCATCATGACCTCATGACATCCAGTTGAGGCGATGGCACGAAAGAATTGACCGTGAGATTTCGAGAGACGGTAGGGCTTCCGAGCGGAACAGGGCAGGAAAATCATGACGTCTCGCACTTTTACTGGCGCCTGATAGTCGTGGGTCATGAACCGCTCCCAATCTTCAACCAACGGGTCGACGAGAGCGCTCGATGAATAGCATGGAAATTCGGTCGTTGCCGGTTGGTGGGAAGCAAGGTTGCCTTCTCGCTCACACATCAACGCCTGATGCCGACGAAGATGTTCGACCAGTCGAGGGCTGGACAAACTTTGCTTCTCAGCCAGCCCACGAAGGGTTCCGTGCTCCACTGACGAACGCACTTCATCCAAGGCTTTCATGAAATGATAGGCTTGGGCTTCCAACGTGGTCTCCTCGTGTTGCAAGGGCAGACGTGGGCCCATGGCCGTCAAGAGCACGCCATTGGCCTCGGCTTCACGGCAACGCGCTAAGTCAAACACATCCACGCCCATGGAGGCGAGGACCCCCACATTGTCAGGGCCACCGAGTCCAGGCGTCCAGAGGAGCGCACCGGGAAATCGGTGCTTCAAGGTCAACAAGGCAAGGGGAAGTTTTCCGGGTTGACTCGCAAGTTGAAGTGCGTCGGTGAGAACAACAATTTCCGGAGCGAGGGAAGCGTCGGTCAAACCTTCATCGTGGTTCATCCGCTGCCAAGAAACGGGCAAGAGAGAAGAGGTCCCTTGCTCTTCACCAGCGTTTGCATCCTCGAGAGAAGGAGGAAGAACATGGCCGAGATTAACCGAATAGTGAGGGCCGTTTTCTTGAAATCCTGGAGGCGAAAAAGCAGCGCGGGAGGCCACGCTGAGCGTTGAGGGAAGCGAGGATGTGCTCGAGGTGGTGAATGCAGCATAGGCGAGGGGTAGAGAGGGATCGTCTTCCATCAGCACAAGTGTTGGCGTCATGGCGGCCGCTGCTTTTCGGTCTCCCAGTCCCCAAACACGGGCATAACGGTCCCGATGCAAGACAGTACGCCCCAACACATCGGCCATGAGCAAGGCTAACGCCTTGGCTTCTTGAAGGGTTTGAACATCAAACGGGGGTGGATTTGAAAGACCCCGCCCCTACCCAACACCATGGGTTGGTCTTCTCGCAGAGCACGTGCCGTGTTGCTGACCACCCTTTTGATGCTGGTTTTGGTACCGGCCACCGGTGCACAGTCCGATACGCCTCCTGTGCTTGACCAGGCCATGAACAGCATTGACCTCGTGCCAGAAGAGAGCGTGTTGGTGAACATCCAAGTTGCAGCGAATTCGTCCGCTCTGCTCTCGTGGTCCTGCTCATCCTGCACCGTTGATGTTGACCACACCCCCAGTGGCATCACCACCGCCGCTCACGGCACGTCCATGCTCAGCGTTGAGGTGGAAGAGACCACAACCCTGGACGTCACCTTGTCTTCAACCGCCACCGAGTCCGTGTCGCTCATGGTGTTCAAGGACATTGACGATGAGCACCATCACGCTGTTCGTCCTTCACCGGGAACGGACGCTTCAACGGCTCATCTCGGTGTATGCGTGGAAGCCGCCGATTGTGTTGATGCGTCAACAGGTTCCCTGTCTTCCCAACTCAACCTCGCAAGCGAAGCTATGTTCTTGCATGCGGGTGATGTCCAGGCGTCAGAGGCCGAATACCTTGTGTTCAATGCCTCACAAGGCGACACGTTGGAGTGGCAATGGCTCGCCACAACCCATGCCCTCAACCTGCAAATGTACCACCAAACCGACGATGAGGAACACGTGCTAGCAGGAAATTTTTCGTCCACAGCCTCTTCTCCTCAAAGCGGCCAACAGCCTGTCGCAGCAGCCTACTGGACAGCCCCGGACAACGGTCGTTTTGTGGCTCGACTCTCCACAGACGACGCTTACGCCGTGTGGGGGGCGCAGGTGCTCCTTCACCCCCACCGTTCCGTTGAAACATTGGTCGGGCTGAACTTGGCTGAAGGCGTCAACATCGTCGGCCACGCCAACACGACCTCGCCCTTCGACTGGTCCGAGGTGGAAGCGCTGCACCTCCACGCACGTGCCGGTGCCGTTGAGGTCAGTGCTGACCAGTTGCTCAACGGCGCTTGGGTGAAAGGGGCAAGCCATGTCCTCCAAGCCGGTGAAACAATCGCAGTCTATCCTTACCCAGATGTGGAGGTCGGCCGAATCAACATCGTCAACACCCCCGTGTTTTCCCTGGATGTTCAGCTTGAGAGCTTCGCTGACCACAACCAGGTTGACGCACCATCCTACCTTCCCGAAAACCTTGATGTCGACAACACCTCATGGCCCGTCCTCAATTTGACGGAAACCACGAGCGGGCAACTTACGCTCGCCGTTCACGACACAACCGACACCTATCGACTTGTGGTGGATGGATGGGAAGACTCCATCCATTTCGTTCAGTTTGTGGTGGATGGCCCCATTGAGGGCCTTGAATTGCAACTCTGGGACATGGATCAAGCAACCTCTGCGGCCCTCTCCACTGACATCACCCAACCGGTTGGCGACCAACTCAAGATTGGCCTTCAAGTCGGCCGAGGCACGCATTTCCTCCAGATTCGATTCCAGAACGCTACTGAGGCCACACCTCACTTGTGGGGTGAAGACGTTGAACCACGGACATATGTTCTCCAAGCATCGTATTCCCTCATCGATGAAGGGGAAGAACCGTGGTTTCCTCCAAGCGACGATGCGGTCTATTGGGGCAATATCGCACGTTGGTTCATGGGCATCCTGTTTCTCTTACCCGTCGTGTACCTCATCATCCACGTTCAACGGTCAAAATCCTACGCTGCATCCGTTGCTGAAAAGAAACAGCGACTCGCATGGTACACCTCCCGCTTGGACAGCGGCGAGAGCAACGTCAAGCAAGCCCGAACCGACATGGCCAAAGCGCTCCACGCCGTTGCACAGCTCGAGTGGCGAGACGGTCTTGAGGCCTGGGGTCCGCAGCGATTGGAGCACCGAACAGAAGATGTGGCCCTCGCCGTCTGGCGTGTTGACGAACGACTTGCGACCTCGGAAGGTGCTTGGCCTGTTGTGGTTGGCGTCCACGTCATCAACGGCACATGGGACTTGGCTGCACTTCGCTTTGACGCCCCAGAGGGGGAAGCCTACGAAGTCGTCCATGTTGAGCCCCGTTTCTTATTCCAAGGAGAGGAGGTGTTCCTTGACACCATGGGTCCCGGCCATCGAACATATCTGGTGGTTGAGTTGAACGGAACCGCCGCCCAAGTCGACCTTGAACTCAACGGTCGTATGGACGGCGAGCCCTTTGCGGCCCGAATTCCAGAATCACTGGTACGAAACGACGCATCCTCATGAGCGCCTTCGCTCGTTCGTGTCATCCAGAATGCTTTGCTCGGTGTCCTTTGGTGCGAGGTCCGCTCGAAGTCCTTCCAGGCTTTTCTTTGCCGCCTTTGGGACCTTCTTTGGCATGTGCAACTTGAGCAAGACGACAACATCACCACGGCCACCTCCTCGTTGTCGTGGCAAACCTCGCTTGCGAATTTCAACGGTCTCACCAGAATTTGAGTGGGCTGGCACCTTGATGACGAGCGGTTTTCCATCGAGATGCTCAAGCTCAACCGTGGTACCCAGCAGGAGGTCGGCATAACCCAGCGGCAAGGACATGATGAGGTCGGAGCCCGAGCGCTCAAACCATCGGTGCGGTTCAATTTCAAGTTCAATGAAGAGATCACCTGCTTCGCCAACGCCGCTTGGTGCAGGTTCGCCCTTTCCTCGCATACGCAGCCGTGTTCCTCCCTCAGCCCCTTCTGGGACGTTGAAGCGCAAGGTGTTGGATTTCATCACCTGTCCCCGGCCATCACAGACACTGCATGGGTGCACGGCCACCTTGCCACGACCACCGCAGTCCTGACAGGTTTGAACCGATTCTTGAATGAAGGGGCCCACTTGCTGGCGGACACGAATTTGACCTTGACCAGAACAGGTGGTGCAGGTCTTGAGTTCTCCACCCTTTGCACCTGTGCCCTCGCACGCTGAACACGGTTCGGGCAAATCAAGCACGACTTCTTGTTCGCTGCCCAAGTAAACATCTTCGAGGTCAACCGAATGACGAAGGAGGATATCGTTGCCTCGTCGTTGTTGTCGTCGCCGGGAACCTCCACCGAAGAAGGATGAGAAAAAGTCGCCACCGAGGATGTCCTCGAGATTGATGTTGATGCCCCCTCCGAATCCTCCAAAGGGAGAACCCTGTGGACCGTCATGACCAAATCGGTCGTAATGTGCACGTTTTTGGTCGTCAGAGAGGACGGCGTAGGCCTCTTGAATTTCTTTGAAACGATCCTCGGCATCCTCCTCCGTGCTCCGGTCAGGATGGAATTTTCTTGCCAATCGTCGAAAGGCGTTCTTCAAATCACCGGCCGAGGCTGATTTTTCAACACCCAAGACCTCGTAGTAGTCTCGTTTGTCGGTCATGGCCTCGTCCTCGCTCAACACGATGAGGGACCTGCTTTGAACCTCACGCCTCGTTCTCAAAGGTCAAGGCCACAATGCGGGCAAAAGCGGTCGCTTGGGCTAACGGTGCCAGAGCAGCCCGGGCATTGGAGTCCCGTTGTTGCAATTTGTGTGGTGGCGGAGGGCGCTTGTCCCATCATGGCCATGCTCTCCAGTGATTCCGAAACCACAGGGACCTGTTTGATTGAAGAGGGAATTTCAACATCGCTTTTGATCTGTCCCGAGGTGGTCATGACCGTTTCAATCCCGCCAGAATCGCTCATTGACGTCATGTTGACTTCGGAATCGTCGTTGGATTTGTTCAAGCGAAGAGGTGCAACAGGACGTTGAGCGGTGACAGGGGCTGATGTGGCCGCTTGGCGCAACCTCGCCTGACGCTCGGCTTCACGGTCGGCACGGCTATCAAAGCCAAAGAGACCGAACAGGCCGTCCAGAAAACGGTCCATTGGGCCCACCTTTCGCTGGGCACCGATGGTACCGGTGATGACTTCATCGTCCAGACTTGCGCTTCCTGAAACACGGGCATTGGCTTTGACAATGTGGTCAGCCTCATTGAGCATGCGAACCTCAACTTTGGCCTCATCGTCCAATTCCATTTCAGGCGCCTCACCAGAAATTTCTGAAATTGAGCGAGACAAACCCATCTGCATTTGTTGGTCCATCGTTCCATCCAGCGCAACATCTCTTGACCAAACGCCGGCTTCTTCAGCCTCGTAGACGTGCTTGATTTTCCTCATGGCTTTAGCACGGTTGTACTCATGGTCTTTGACCACGCCCGAACGACGGTAAACAACCACCCCCAAGAGAATCGCAACGGCGTACCAGGCGTACATGAGCATGGGCTCTATGGAAAACATCGACTGCAATGGAGGAAGGGACAGATGGGTCACTCCCATGAGGAGGAGTGGCAGCGCACTCAAACTCCGACTGGTGAGACCCTTGTTCTCTGCCATGTGATTCACCTGTTTGGTCCGTAGTGGCCCTCATGTATCTATTGGCTTCTTGTGTTCAGCCACGGTCGTTGGGTAAGCGACCTTTGCGCAGCAAACCGTCCACAAGACCGAGCGAGAAACTGGTGTGGAGCATCAAGAGGCAAATCGGGACGCCCAACAGAGACGATGGACGTCGTTGACGAAGGGCTTCAACGGCTCCACCGACCATCAACGCAAGGCCGTAGAGGAGTATTGGAAACAAGGCCCAGGGCGAGGAAAGACCGAACAATACGGCGGAGAGCAACAGACCTGCGAGCGGCAAAAATTCTTGCCATTTTGCACGCTTAGGATGTTTGAGCAGAACCTTTGTTCTCCAGAAACCATATCGGTGCCCCATTTTCCACCACTGCTTGAGGCCGTTTCGCTTGTGCATCATTACCTTGGTTGCTGGATGGCGATAGAGGGAGTAGCCTGCTTTCAACAGTCGCATGGAAAGGTCACTGTCTTGGCTTGTGATGAAGGCTTCATCCCAACCGCCAACCGCTGAAAGCGCTTCGCGACGATGCATGACAAAAGCAGGTACGTTGGTCGGTTCTGCCTTGGTGAATTGACTGAATTGACCACCGCTCCTACCGAGGGGAGATGCAAGCGCACCTTCGACCCAATCCCCTATGCGGGTGCGATCATCCCCGTCTTCAACAACCCGAACACCAACGCCTGCCAAACGCTCGGGCACCTCGGCTTCGCATGCCTCCCAAGCCAGAAGGCGTTGCTCGAGGTGGTCGGCATCAACCGTAGCGTGGCCGATCATCTCGACCATGAACTCCACGCTCTCGGGCAGGATCGTCAACGCAAGGTTTCTCGCATGGGGGACCGTTCTTTGGGGGTTCATTTCCAAAACTAAACGAGGCCATGCCTCCCCTTGATGTTCGGAGATGAGGTGTTCAACGACGGCAACCGTACCGTCCTGTGAGCCACCATCAAGGACCAAAATCATGTGTTGGGAAGCGGGGAGGGTTTGATTGAGTAAACTCTTGAGGCAGCGTTCGATAAAGCGCTCCTCGTTGAGCACGGGGATGACCGTGGCCAAAACCGGCACCTGGTCCCCACCCATGGGCTTGGCTGAACCGAGGCGGTTTTCACCTCTTCGCCAATCGCGGTTGCGTGCCGCATGTTCTTTGAGGAGCAACCCGTCCCCGATACATGGAAGGCTCTCGTCTCCGACTTACGGGTACGGGTGAAGGCCTCGCCACCGTCGTGCGAACCACCCTTTCTGGTGCTGATTCCCCACAAAGGGTCCTCGATGCTCTGCAGCGTATTTTCCCAGATGCCACAGTCGATGAACTGCCAGACGAGCCTTCGTTTGGTCGCGCCTCAAATCAAACTTGGTCCTTTGAGGACCTCTCCTTAGCGACCTTTCTCAACCAACTTCACGAGCAGCGAATTCTTGACACGGCCTTGGACGCCATGTCGGTGAACATGAAGGAGGAAACGACAACGTTTCACATCGCCCGTTTGGCTGCTGTCGCAGGAAAAATCGCCTTCCCCATACCAGGAGACCGACCCCTTGGAGGCGTGTTTGAAATCAGTATCGCAGGAAAGGGCCTAGGTGATTGGTTGCAGGCAGCTACATGGCATGCTGGTAGGAGTCAGGTTCCTCGCCACATCAACGATGAGCGTTCGATGAATGAAGACGGCGAGTCATCTACGTGGATTTGATGCAGTCTTGCAAAAAGGCATCCATTTCCCCGTCTCGACCGGCCCAAGAAAGCGAAGATGATGACGACCCACTTCGCCACATGGAAGCATCATGCACCGTTAAGGAAGGAGTCCCATCAAGTTCAACCAAGCCACAGGCGATGAGGTGAATCACAAAACCATCTCCATCCCGTTGCCGGTACCAAGAACCGAGCGGGTGGCGTGGGCTGACCTCAATGGATAGCTCTTCTTGCAACTCTCGAGCGATGGCTTCGCTCCAATCCTCACCAGAGTCGCATTTGCCTCCGGGAAATTCCCATTGCCCTGCGTCGGCTTCCTCAGGACTGCGGCGTGCAACGAGATAGCCACCATCGTGCAAGACGGCAGCAGCCACAACATGAACTGGCTCACCATGATATGGGCGCAAGAGATGAACAATGCAAGCGTTGACAAAGGCCTCACCATTTTCAAGCGAAATGTGTTTCTCGCTGGGTAAATGCAAGAAGATGGACGGCGGAGGTAGCGGGCCATGTGGTTCAACCTCGCACAAGGCTTTGAGCGTTGCATGGTACGTTTCGTTGCATATGTATGCACCTGCATCCGTTGAGAGCGTGTAAGCCGTCGGGAAAAGCGCAGGATTCCATACCGTTGTGTCAACCCAACAACCTCGGTCGCCTTCTCCATCCAGTGTGGCTCCAACCACAAGGCGACCCGCATTATCGGGCATCCGCATGTTCAGTTGGTCCTGTGCCAATCGCTCAATTCTGGGCACTTCGCACGAATCGCAGAGGCCGACATGAAGAATCGCATCCCATCGTTCGCCCATGCGAAGCCTGCCAGCTGTTCGCTGAGCGCCCGTTGAATCAACCGGAAGGACATCAACTTCAACGCTGACCTGAAGAGGAGCGTTCGTCTGAGGACACGCCAAGGTTCGAGCACCAACCATCCTTGAAACAACGAGTTGGCTGATGTTGGTCTCATGACCTCCAAAGGGCTCAAACCCGGTGACGAGCACCCTCATTGTTGAGTCCATGCTCAACAAGAGCCGCACGGGTTTTTGATACATCCTCCCTGTTTGCCTGCGTCATCTTGACAAGGAGTGGAGCACACCGCACCTCATGGAAGAGGAGTTGGTGGTGCAGTTCACCCCCGAAACCGACTCCAGCAAGAACGGCATCCTTCCCGTTCGAATCGTGAGGGAGATTTGGAGAGAAATCACCTTTGGCGTAGGGACGTGGGGTGCGCTACGTCCGCTCGTCGCTGCCTTGCTTGCTGCTGTTCCCTTCTTGTTTTTGGGGCAACATTTCAATCGTCAACACCGACGTGGGTTTGAATGGTCGTTCCTGCAAATACCCCTCGCCTTCACCGTCCTGTTGTGGATTGGCCTCTACCTGTGGTCCATCATCGATGCATGGCGAGATGCCGTATCGGCCATGGGACAGGTTCAGGACCAGAGTTGATCCCGAATGGCGATGCTGCCATCGGCCAATCCAGCCAAATCTGCGAGGTCATCGGCATCAAATTCATTGGGCAATTCGCCGAATATAAAGTTGGAAAGGTCGGCCGATTCAACCGCCCAATACATGACGGATTCATCGTTGTTGGAATGACCTGGATGTTCGTCGTCTTCATGGTCAACCGGTGACTGGTAGACTAAATTGACCAAACCAAGCAGATGCCCAACTTCGTGAACAAGAACGCTGTTCTCAACATCCTCAACGGATGGACGACCGAAAGGTCCGTCTGCTTCATCAATGGAGTCACTGAACAAGGCCACGGTTGATGCATCGACAGCGACACCCAGTACCGAATCGGTTTCGTAGGTGCCTGCAGGGAACAAGACTTGCCAGTACAGCGTCGTCCCATCCCGTGGTGATTGGTCTTTGGTCTCCCATCCTTTGTCTCGAACATCTTGCGCCGACCATGTACCATCGTGGTTGAAGGAGACTTCGGAGTACTTGATGGATATTCCCGAAGGTTTGTCACACACCTGCTCCAGCCGGTCGATCAGCATGTCCGTGCTGCTGGTGAATGGGCGGTAACCGGGTTCATGATCAATCTCGATGACCATGGACGTGTACATGCTGCTGCGAAGACAGGCCAGCGTAAGTCCTCCCGGCACACCCTTCTTTTCGGGAAGCAAATCAAGCGCCTCATCGCCCAAGCAACCCGATAGCCCACATGCGAGCATCATGCTCACGAGCAGAAACGTCAGCGGAGCACGCCGTGCCATACTCAGCGCTTGCAGAGGCGCTTTTTGAATCTCTGCCTACCAATCATCAGGAACATCAAGGGGCGAGAACAGTTGACCAGGCCCCGTTGCTGAAGCCAGTTGTGTGCGAGCGAGGTGTTCCCACTGGCGTAGGGCCAGAAGGGCTTCGACCACCGTCACATCAATCTCGATGAGGGTGACCCGAATCAGGGTGTCGAGAATATCCATGCGCTGCTGGTCGACGATATCCATGACCTTCTCAAGTGCAAAATTGGATTGGGTTGTTGATTCCGGCAGGTCAACCGGCCATGGAGACTGAACACGATCACTGACACTTTGGCCGGTCGCTTGCAAATGTTGGTTCAGCGTTTCCATGAGTTGGTTGATGTGCTTTTGAATCACCAATGAGACCTCAACCAAAGGCATGTTGAGTTGCTTGATGAGGTTCACCGTACGCTCCGTTAGCGTCACCAAGCCGTCAACTGAATTGCTGGACATGCGAGATACGCTCACTTCTTGGAAAGTGCATCGATGTATTGCCAACCGTAGGAGTTCCATTGCTCTTGGGTCCATCCGTCAGGAAGACCAGTGGGCGGAACGGGCGCAGGCTTTGTTCGGTCTGGACCACTGGGGGGCGGTGGAACTGGGCTGGCCGCTGTTGGTGCTGGCGGTACGGGGCCCACAGACCCCGGTGGTGGTGGAATGGATCCAGTCGGTGCGGGCGGTTGTGCGAGTTCAGGGACAGCCTTGCCGGACTTCATCTCTTCAGCCACCACATCGGTCTGATCTGCGAGTTCTTCTTCCGATTCGGGGGCGAGCATGCGACGGCGCAAGACCATCGCGTAGAGACCGAAGGAAACCGAAGCAAGCGCGATGATGAAGAGCGACACGCTAAACACATCTGTGGAGAGTTGTTGCGTGAGTGCCTCGCCATCTCGTACCGTCTCTTCCTTGATGAGCAATGAATCAACGGTGTGGCGATCCATTTCAACACCATCGACCAACACCAGAACACGGTATTCAATGCTTGAACCAACAGGGCCGTCAGCGGTCACCGGCAGAGAAGCGGTGAGCGGATTACCAGCAGTGGCCTGAAGCTCAACCGCAGTAACCGTTGACCAAAAGCCACCATCAACAAGTTCCTGGAGCGCAAAGGTTACATCACCGTTGCCACCGAGATTGTTGGTGTTGACCACCATTTTGGAAGTATCACCCACATACGGGCTTGGTACATCCCATTGCATGCTTGTGGACGGGTCTTGTAGGTCCACGCGAGGTCCAACCAAGGCCAGAGGCCACGAAGCAAACGGTTCACTCATGGAATTTGAGACCGTATCGTAGGGGTTGCCTGCTTCGTCGGAACCTGAAACCCAGACATCAACGGCATAGGAAGGCAACAAGGTCGTCGCACCTGAATCGGTCAGGTCGAGGGACCCGCTCCAGAAATATTGTTGGCCGAAGGGCGTAATATCGGGCAAGAGCACGCTGCCTCGAGAAATTTCGGCTTCCCCTGCTTTGACCCGGTAATGGAGCACGGCTGCCTCGTTGATATCGAAGCCGTTCTCATCGTTGGTGATGAGGATGACCTCGAGGTTACTGGCATCTCCGATGGAGAGTGGAGAGCCTTGAGGTACACCGTTGAGTGAGATGCTGTCAATGGTCGGACGAGCGCTGTCAACCGCCAAGCGAACCCTCGGTGAGAACGCTGTTTCGTCAAGGGCGAATCCTGGCATATCGTCCATGCTCAACCGCAGGTCAAGACGGCCTGAGCGAACCGATGGAACGAGCAGGTCCAGACTGAATTCACCGTCTTCTCGGGTTGAGGTGCGCCAGTTGTTCTCATAGTCTCCGAAGACGACATCAAACGAGCCAGGCGGCGCCGGTGTCTCGTCCTCAGCAAAGAGAACACGTCCAGAAACACGGAGGGCCTGGCCGGCACCGATGATGGTTTCATAGTTCTCAGAATTGTAGTGATTCTCGCTGTTGCGCAGCTCAATGGCTCGAATCTTCCCCGGCTGAGTATCAAAGCGGAAGTCGTTGTCCAAACTCCACCAGTTGTCGCCTAGACCTTCCTCAACTTCGAAACAGGGCACAACCTCGTTATCGTTACAGGGCATGTCGGTGACCTTGATGCGAGGCAGGAAGTGAGCCTCGCCGTCGGTATCGTATGCCTCAGGGAACATCCAAGTCAATTGGAAGCGGGCCTCGATGATAACCACCGATTCGTTCCCTTCCTCAAGACTGACCGTCGAATAGAGGTTTGAAACAGCGATGTTATCCGAACCCGATGTCATGACCGCCATTGGTTGGCCGTCATTGCCTTCGGCGAGGGAGATGAACAAGGAGGATTCATCGTCATCAAAATCGCCGGCAAGCGCAACCTGAACGTATTGAATGTCTTGCCATCCATTGGTATCGCTGAGTTTGATTCGGGCGGTGTAGGGTACGCCAGGGTGAAGCGGGTCGTAATCGTCGTGGCCGAGGATGGATGAGTTGGTCAAATCAACTTCGGGTTCGAATTCTTGACGGATATGATAGGTTACCAAATCAGCGTCCCAGTCAGGGAGGACTTCACCAGGACGGTCACCACAGGTGATGGATGAAACGGGGCAAACGGGACCACGCCCCATTGCGATTTCGTTGTCTTGCTCATCCTGTCCTGAGACATAGAATGAGACACGTTGTTTGTGTAACAACATGGAATCATCAATCAGCCCCTCGAAGATGTTGAGGCCACCTGCTCGTGTTTCAGGTGAACCCAATACGACCAGTTCGTATTCATCTTCATTGGGCAAGCCATCAAAGTTGTAGTCGGTGCAACCGATGGCGTCGCTGGCCTTGCATCCGACCCAGTAATGGAGATTGAGTTGGCGAGGGGGATCCACTGAATCTTGGACAACCACGGAAACGGATTGACCAACGCCGGATGCACCAGCATGGCGTTCTTCACCGTCCGTTGGTGTGGCACTCAAAACAAGGGGCGAGTTTCCGTCAAGAATCAAGCGGATGGAATTGTAATTTGGGTTGGTGTAGGTTGAACCGTTTTCCAAATTCACCGCCTGGACATAGAAAATCATGCCACCCGGTTGGGACTCAATGGGTGAGGTGAAGGTCATGTTGTAAGCCCCAAAGGCAGGGTTGACTTCTTCGTAGAGGACGACAGGTTCACCCAATGGGTCACCATCGTAGGTTACGTTCTGACCAATGATTCGCAGAGAGAAACTCCCCGCGGGAGGCATCAATTGAGAATCTTGGAAATGGATGGAACCACCGAAGCTGAGGTTGAATCCACCTCGGACCCAATCCATGGGGAAGAGTTGACGGCCCGTTTCTTCCCAAACGCGAAGACCGTCGAGTTGGATATCGTTCTCGACCACCAGTTCCATCTCTGCGGTGGTCCATTGATTCACGGCAACACCCAAATCATCTTCTACGGTGATGATGGCCTCTGCACTGCCTTCATCGTTCCACGACCAGTTGACCTTTGTGGGCATCCAAATTGAGACCACGCCGTCAGCATCCTCTGTTGATGTGCAATTTGCAGCATCAAACACGACGATTCCGCCCGCATCGGAATTCACGTTGCACACATCGCCACGTTGCCAGGTGAATGAAGGATTATCGCCGTGGGTGTGCTCAACGGCGATAACGGCCTTGGTCACATGGTCCACTTCATCGCCAGGTGCGACGCGTGTGATGAAGTTCCTGTACAACCCGTCAGGGGCGGCCAGCCCGCCCTCAAACGAAGCGCCAACAGCCCGCGTTTGCATGGCGTAGGTGATGTCAATATTGGTGAGTTTCACTCGCCCCGAGCTCGCCGCTTTCACGGCGATGGGAATGTCAACTGAACCATCACCGTTTTCGGGAATGTGGTCGTTAAAGGCGTCCACCAAAGTCGGCGCCCGTTTGACCACGGCACCCACGGGTGAATCATCGGAGGCGACCACGGAGGACTCGTTGAGGAAGATATCGGATTCCCAATCATAGGTGCCGTCACCCCCAATGTCAAGCATGGGCCGGTCAGGATAACCTTCCTCGTATTCAAGAGTAAAACTGTCAATGGAAGGGGTTAGGCCGTCGTTGGTCGAGGTCATAAAGACGGCGTAGCGCAGGGTGCTCCCCGCTGCTTCGGTTGGGAAACTTCGTTCCTGATTGTTGGTCGCATCCAACCACGTGCTGCCGTTGTCGTTGGAGACCACGACTTGCAGAGATGTTCCTGCGGGGACATCAGCCGTCCATTGTGGGCGAACCTTCCCTACCTTGGTACCGGCGTTAAAGTGAGGCGAGGTCCAATCCCCGGATGTTTGGTAGGCGGTGGCGTACTCGATGTCAATCCACCACGAAACGGCCGATGAGCCGATGAGTTGGGCCTTCCAAACGAGTTCCTTGCCGGGGTAGTCAAAGTGGATGGTGGCCTCAGATTCTACTTCTTCCCAGTGCGTTCCGTTGTCTGCCGAGATCCAGTAATCGACGCGGTCTCCAATGGAGGCTGCGGACCAGTAGGTCTCAACATTGGCAGAGAGAATATCTTCTCCAGATTCAACAACCTCACCGTACCACGTGGTGGTTCCTGGAGCAGGCGTGGTCTCGTACATCCAACCGGTCCCGAATTCTCGGTAATACAGCGTTGCTCCAGACCATGTTGAGTAGCCACAGTCAACCGTCACGAAGCGCTCGCCGTCAAACTGGAGACCGTAGCCAAGGCGAGAAATCTGACGGGTGGTCGATTCGGGAATGAGAGAAGAGGAGGTGCCTGAAACAGACCAGGCCTCAAGTTGGTCTCGGTCGTTGTAGGGCGAGTCCTCCTGACAGCGCATGTAAAAGGTGGAGCCGTTGACTTCCAAACCGCGCAGCATCTGTTTCGCAGTGCTGCCGTATGTTCCGCCACACTCCCAACTGGTACCCGTACCCGAGGTGTAGCTGTAATACTCTTGACTGCGGGTGTAGGTCGAGGTTCCATCGCCAGCGAAATCATAGGAATAGAGCCGATTCATGGCGTTGTGAGCCACCCACACTTTTCCGGTATCCCTGTCGTAGGCGATACCCGTGTATTCGCCGACGGAGGGTGAGATGTCGTAGGAGTCAATGCACGTCCATGTGTCATCACGGGAGATGTCCATCTCCATCACACGATGGTAGTTGACCGGAGCGGTGGACGAATAGGTGTACCGATAACCTGAGAGAATTCCGAACAAGCGCTCGTCATCGGTGATGGTCCAGTCTCGGAAACCATAGTAACCGTAATAGGAGGAGGAATGCTTCTGGGGCAAGGTGCACGACGCCTTGTCAAGAGTGATGACCGATTCACGTGAAGCGTTGTTTGGGTACAACCGTTCGACGATGTTGTGGAACGTGGAAGAGGACCATGTGGAAAGGAACAACCAATCGTGGTGCTTGAGAATGGCCCCTTGGCTTTGGGCCATGAAACTCGATGACGTCTTCGTCAACTGCTGTGAATAGAGCGACTCGGTGGCGTTGGACGTGTGGGGCTGACGCAAAGCATAGGAGCCGTTGTCCAGCCAAGCATCTGAATTGGGGTCAACATAGGCGTCGTTTCCGTGGGGTAGGAAGTTGCGACTGATGTTGTCCAAACCCAAGGTCAAGTCGCCTGAACGGTCGTCAACAGCACTCTCAGCACCCCGAATCCAATGCACCCGGTCATCGGCCACCACTTGCGACCACCCGGTAGCAGATGCACCCGAGAGGGTCATGCTCACGTCGGTCACGTAGGCTCCACGGGGAAGAGAAACGGAAGCCCCCATGTCAGGATTGGCGCCTTGGTACAACGCAACATGTTCGACCGAACCATCGCTGAATTCGTAGACGTGACGTGTTCCTGCGGCCGCTTCGGCTTCCTTTGAGAACAACTCAGCCATCGGACTGAGCGGTGTCAAAAACATCAAGGAAATGAGGAGCAAAAAGACAGCCCTCGGGGGAATTCTATGCTGTCCGCCACCTTGCATGGTTGCTACACGCTCCAAACACCATTTGAACCATGCGGTTTGGGGTCGGAAGACGATGCGCCGTCAACTGGTTTGTCTGGAGTCGTAGCGGATGGGTGAAGAATCGCCGCGAACACCGTCTTCTTCATCATCACGAACCTCAAACCAATCGTTCATCCAATCACCATCGGTATCCCAGTTAATCGGGCTGCTCCCTTCGGCCAGATGGTCATCATCAAAGTCGAGCAGGTACCAACCGTATTCGTGTTCGCCAACGCTTCTGACCGGCGCCGTTTGAGGTGAACTCGCGTAATAGATATCCCATGCATCGGTGCGGTTCCCTGCCATCAACACAACATCATCGGACGGGTCGACGATGAGGAAATTCGTGTCCTTATCATCAACGATGTACCCGTATTGGTTGTCAGGTCCACCAAATTTGTCCAATTTGAGGTAGTTCATGACAAGCTCGTCGCTCTGCCCCAAACCGAGCAGGGCTGCTCGGAACTGCCAACCCTCAGTGACGGGTGCACCGTCGTAGGTCAGAGCACTCAAGCGAACGGCGTTTGGAGAAGAATACTCACTGGACGTAATGGCGTAGAATTCTTGGAAATTGGTGTAGGGCTCATAGGTACACCCAACACCGGTACAATCCCAATTACCGTCCTGATCGGGGTCGAGGTTGGCATCGTTGGGATCGGCCGGGTTCAAGGTAAACCACGTGAACTCGGTGTCCGGACGAGCCAAGGTTCCACCCGAGCCGTCCTGCGACAACGGCAGGCATGAGTTGGTGGCCGTTGTGCAGGCCCCGCCCGTGGCGACATCGATCCACACCACCCGAACATCGAGGTAGGAACTGAAGTTGTCGTTGCTTTCGTTCCAGGCCATCTTGTACTCGTACCAGTCGGGCAACATGTCCCCGTCGGTATCGTTATCGCTCGGATTTGAGCCGTATTTGAACACCTCACGACCGTCTGAGTAATTGTAGTCTCGAACGTGCGAGACCACCGCTCCATTGACCACGCTGGTGATGAAGGTGCGACTGTCCTCGTCGCTATCATTGAGGTCCGGGCGAGTTTGGTTGTCATACTCCATGAAGTTCGTGAACGGAAGGTTGCCCACGCCGTTCTGAACAAGGACGCCGGAGGGCGTGAACACACGGTCCTGCCACGTTCCTTGGGTTGCGGGAATGTCAAAACTCGTGCGGTCGTACCAACCATCGTGGTCGCCGTCATAATCCACGTCCCAAGGGTTGAGCGGGTTGGCCGCCCAGTGATTCTGGGTCGTGACATCGTCCATTCCGTAGGTGGCGTAGCAGTATTCCCAACCGTCGGGTATACCGTCGCTGTCCGAATCATGGTGCGTTGGGTCGGCGACACCTCGGAGGCTTCGGTTGAAATTCTCGCTGTCAAGAGAATTGATTTGCGCCATCCTCTCTACCGACTCGGGCCCTTTCTTGACAAAGTCCTGATACAAGGCTTGCTGAGCCTGCACCGGCGTGAAGCCAAGTTCTTCTTGATACGCCGCCATCGCATCTTCGCCGAAGTCAATGATGCCTAAATTCGCAGGAACGGTGTTGCGCGTGAGGTACTTCCCCCACGTCCTGGATTCCCATTCACGAAGGTTGCTGAAGGTCTCATTTGCATCAATTTGGCCATCACCATTGCAATCGAAACTGTCGGCGTCCGAGTCGAGGTTGACATCACCGTCAATAAGTGGGTTAATCGCCCAACGGTTTTGGTCAAGGTCCCACGAAGTGAACCAATACTCGAAACCGTCGAACATACCGTCGCCGTCGGTGTCTGCGATGGTCGGGTCGGTCATGCCCAGCACCACTTCGATGAAGGCATTGGGAGGCTCACCTTGTTGCCATGCATTGAAATCGTTGAGCAAACGCTTGCCGCGCGTGTCTTTGGAGATGAGGATGTTGAACACGCGCTGGGCTTTTTCGGTCGGTTGTTGGAAGTCACCGTCAATGTGCATCAGTGGCGCATCGCTGGGATGGTCAATGCCGTTGTCGGGTTGCGATGAAGCGAGGGCAAACTCTTGACGGTCGTTGAGGCCATCTTCATCCCCGTCAAAATCACCATCGCCCGCCACCAACGGGTTGAGGGTCCACATGCCGGCTGAGTCGTTCCATGAGGTAAACAGCAGTTCAACACCGTCCAACATCCCATCACCGTCGGTATCGACATTGTTCGGGTCGGACGTGAGGCCGGTCAAGTTGGTTTGATTTTCCGTGAGAAAATCACCAAAGGAAAGGGTCGCAGTGATGCCCGGCCAATTTTGGAGTGCGAAGGCGGTGCCAATGGTGGTCACAAACCACTGCGGCGATGAGCGATTGGCGTCTGTTTCGGACAGCGACGGAGAGATGACGTTGTACTCCTCCCAATTGGTCATACCGTCGTCGTCGGCGTCTTGCCAGCGGTCGGTGGAATCCAGTGGATTGAGTGTCCATGCGTCGTCAAGGAGATTCCATCGTGCAAACCAAATTTCCCACCCGTCAGGCATGCCATCATCGTCGGTATCTGCGCTGAGTGGGTCTGCGGCACCCACGCTGTAAGCGGAAAGGCCTGCCGTGACGGAACCCGAGGCGCGGTTGGCAAAGGTATCATCAGGAAGACCTTGGTCGCTGATATGGTCAAACAGGCGTGTGGTGAAGCCCTCGGGGAGTGCTTCTCCATCAAGCGTCTGATTGCCGTTGAACAAATCCGAACGAATGTGGTATTCCAAGTAATTCACGAAGGCTTCGTCTTCTGAGAGCACGCCGTCTCGGTTGACGTCGTATCCATCGCCGTCGGGGTTTTGGAACGCATCGGATCCGTTGAGCGGATTCACACCGACTCGAGAGGGGTCCCAAGAACACAAGCCCTTGGATTCCCACCCGTCGGGTAAGGTATCGCCGTCAGAATCCACAAGATTCGGGTCGGCCACTGCCCATGCCTCTGCAGCCTCGGGAGTCTCGCCGTACTCATCGAGGAGGTCACCGTTGATGCCCATCAACCGAACGATTGACCATTGATATTCACACAGGTTTGGCAGACCATCACCGTCAGCGTCCCAGTTAGCGTCCTCGGGACGCAACGGGTCAAGACTCCAGTTGTTGCCGCCAGAGAAGCTTTCACCCACCCAACGGCGATGTTGAATTTCCCAACCATCGGGCATGCCGTCGCCATCAGAGTCGTGATTGGTCGGGTCGGTGGCTGCATCTACATTGGCCATGGAAAGGTAGGTGGCGTTGGCGGCCGCACCCTTGGCCTCATCGCAGACATAGACCAGCTGCACCGTATAGTGGCACCAAAGGTTGCTTTGCTCATAGAAGAAGCCGTAATTTTCCGCTCCATCCCCAACGCCATCGCCATCGGTATCACCTTCGCGCGGATCGGTGGAATTGTAACCCTCTGGTGTGAGTTTGGTGTAGCGGAATTCGTCGAGGTTTGTCCACAATCGCTCCAGACTCATATCACCCGATTGGTCGAGGTCAAGACCGTCTGCATCGTTGTCATAGAGGGCGTCCCACGGGTCTGTGGGGTCGAGGCCGTGAACCACTTCCCAACCATCGGGCATGCCGTCGGAGTCGGAATCGTTGGCCCCGGGGTCCATGAGCAGGAGGTTAGCGTAGCGCCCCGGAGATGCAGCACCGTAGATGGTAACATTGCCCTCACCAACCGAGGTGGCGATGGCGACGATTTCGCCGGGAAGCCTCGTTTGGTCCTGAAGGCCGTAAACCGCTGTGTAATCACCTGCCAAGGCCCAAAGGCCCCACTGTGAACCAATCAGCAACTCATCACCTGTGGGGTGAATCGCGTGGATGTTGTTGGATTCGCTCGAAAGTTTTCCATCAACGCCCGGATGCGTCATCAGCCCGCTGTGTTCGATGAAATCATCGTTCAAATCCAGTTTGTGAAGACCTGATGGCGTTCCAAACCAGAGGGCTTGGGCGTTGGATGGGGCTGGACCGTCGAGCACGAGGGCCCGAACTTCTGCTGGGTTGGCATTTGACCCGAGTGGTAAACTGCGAAGTTCGTCAACGTTGGTCGGAATGGGATTGGATTCTGGCGTGTAAAAGAAACGCCATGCACCGGTTGCTTCGTCCCGGGCGGAAGGGGTGTCGACGATGAACAATCCTCGGTCGGTGCCCACGAAGAGATGGAATGTTGTGCCACCGACCAACCCGTGCGTGACTGCGCTGACGCTCGCATTGGCTTCGGCCAGACCGGCTTGCAATCCGGCACCGAGCGCATGGGTGGAGGCAATGGAAGCAGCGCTGTCGATTTCCACAATGGCGCCATCGCCGGCGTGGCCCAATCCGATGGCGTGAAGGTTCACATCTTCACCGGCGAGCGGTGCGACAGCGTGAAGTGGACCCGAAAGGCTCCAATCCCAGGCCGTGATGGAATCCAGACTGCCATCAGCCAAAAGCGGTGCAACGGCAAAGCCGATGCTCGTTCCCATCACGAGCGCATAGGGTGCACCGTTGGAGGAGGCGAGGAAGCCGTCGTGGAGAAGGACGCCTTGTGGAAGCCAGTGATGGCTTTGCGTATTGGTTTCATGATCAACAACACTGACCCCGTATTTCGTCAAGGCGTAAACAGACCCGTCGTGTTCCTGAAGGGCCCGAACATCATGGTGCATGATGGCAAGAACATCTTCAGGGACGTCATAGACAAGCGGCACGGTCTCAAATCCTGTTTCGTCGCCCACAAGGGTGGTTTTCAAACCAGGGTAAACGGTGTTGCCGCCGTCGTAGTGAACCAAATATTCCTCAAGGGTTGACAAGGCTTCACCGAGATCAAGTGCCGTCTGTGTACGGGCTAAGTCCTGGCTGATACCACCGTCTCGGTTGGTGTCCCAACCGTCCAAATCCGGATCCTCCAAAGCATTGGAGCGGTTCAGGGGGTCCAGTCCAAAATGCACTTCCCATCCATCAGGGATGCCGTCGCCGAAGGAGGGATAAAGCGGGCGAATGGAGAAGCCGTCCCACAGGTAACGGTCGGAATCATCCAACACCGGGTCGGTGCCCAACCAAAGGTCCTCACCTACTGGATTTTCAGCGCGAGAGGTGCAGGCATTCAGCAGGTTATGGAAGGTGGCGTTCGCGCCCGATGGCAGGTAAGGCCAATTCTTCAATGCGGCACCTTCTGGCAACGTAGCGTGACACCAAAGCCCATCGAGTTCCGCAGTGAAATTTGATGGCGTCCCGTGAGCGTATTCTTCGGGAGCCGTGTAGCGCTCAGCATCGCTAAGAATCCCGTCCCTGTCAACATCAAAACCGTCGTTGTCCCCGTCCAGTGTCAAATCGCTACCATTCAGCGGGTCAAAGGAGGGGCAGAGGTAACGCAGCGTCAAAGGGTCAAATCCACCCATGCGATGGCACATGTAGGCTTCGTATCCGTCGGGCATGCCATCCCCGTCTGAATCAGACACCCTCGGGTCGAGGTAAACGCGGTCACTGTTTTCATCCAGTTGACCGGTGAGACCTCGTGGAAAACCAGGAGCGGTGCAATTGGCAGGATACGGCCAACAGAATTCTTCTGTGGCGTTGAGGCCGTCCCGGTCTCGGTCTGTGGAAGCATCCGAGGCGTTGTTTTTGTCGAGACCGGGGATGATGACATCGCGTCCGTCAACAGCGGTCCAGTTCATCCATTCCTCGAACAGTGTTTCATGAACATCGGGGATCATATCTCCGTCAGTATCGGTGTTTGGAGGGGGCGTCCCATCGGTGTCATCCGGATGAACGTTGGAGACATTGGAGATGGCCGGGAATTGCGACATGAACAAAAGGCTTGCAATCACGGCAAGCGTGGTCAAGATGGTTGTCTGACTTCGTCGCATGAACTCACCCTCGGCAAAACCTCCGCCTCGCTCTCTTTCCACCTTGCTGAGATTGCTTATGAGGGTGATGGAACAATGTTCATACAAATCGTCGTTCCAATCGGTGGTTTTGTTCGGAAAACCATCACTTTCAGACCGCCCTTATCGGTGCATTCAAGTCCCTTCCGCGCTGGAGTGCCGTTGTTCACATGACCATGACCATCACCCACTTGGGCACCGGCAGTCGGGGCAACTCAACGTTGCTTGAGACTCCTCGTGTCAAGGTCTTGGTCGACCAAGGATTCAGCGGGGCACAACTGGCCAAGCGATTGGCTCGGTTGGAACTGAAACCCGAGGATATCGATTGTGTGTTCATCTCACACCATCACGGCGACCATGGTGGGGGAGCCAAGGTCCTTCAAACTCGTTGGAACATTCGCGTCTTGGCTAACGAACGAACAGCCTTGGAATTGGACCTCCTGCCCGAGCTCACCACCTACTTTGAGGCCCTTGACCTCGTTCGAGTTGGCGAAGATTTGGCGATTCTCCCCGTCCCGGTACCCCACGCCGGATCTGACAATGTGGCCTTTGTTGCAAGCCACGGAGGCGAACGTGCCGCCATCATCACCGACCTCGGTTCGTGGACCGATGAGTTGGTAACCCACGTTCGTGGTTGCGAGCACATCTCCATCGAGGCCAACTACGACCATAACAAATTGATGTACGGGCCCTACCCCTATTCCCTCAAGGACCGCATTTCTGGCCGAGGCGGACACTTGTCCAACGAACAGACGGGGCAGTTTTTGGCCGAGGTTTGCACAGAAAAAACGCGAAGCATCACGTTGACTCACTTGAGCGAGAAAAACAACATGCCTCACCTCGCCGAATCAACGGTCCTGTACTTCATTGATGAGGTGTTTTCGGGTGACCTCCGCATCTCCGCCCAAGACGGCCCGGATTTTTCCCACTACATTGGAAAGGTCAACCAGACCGTCGAGGCCGAAAAAAAGACGACCAACTGAGCGTTGACGCTCACTTTGAGGTGAATGGCTAAATGATACGGGGTTGTGTCAACCTTGTGAACCGACGCGCCGGCCAAGTTGCGTCTCATCGCCTGCGCGATGAAGACCGTGGTGTCAGCGAGGTTCTTGGCGTGGTCATGCTCTTGGCCATGGTCATCACCATCATGGGTGGTGTCTGGGTGTTTCTCAACCCCTACCTCTCGGATTTTGAAGACAACACCAACTGGAATTCAGCCACTGGTTTGGCCGACCGGATCGAGGACAGGCTCGAGGTCGCTGGAAACGCACCAGATGGGACCGGATTTCGTAACACATTGGCCATACAGTCAACATCCATTCGCACCGTGCAAAACGTTGAGCATTGGAGCATCAGCGCCGACTTGACCGAACGCGAACACATCCAAGTACGCCATGTCAACGATACGACGGTGGCCGTGTTGGCAGCCAACGAAACAGCTCGTTCCATCTCGGTTGAATCGCCCGGTGTCTACTTCGAGGATGATGTGGCCCGAAGTCACCTGGAGGTGTTCATCACCCACAACGCCAGCGCCTCCCACTGGATGATCATCACCGTTTACGGAGCAGATGACGAACCCCTTCACCGTCAAGTGATGTGGACCCTTTCTGGTTTGCAAATCACCACGTCTCTTGGTCAAGGCGAACATCAAATTGCGCTGATGAATAACGCTCGGGCAGAACGGTTTCCAAACCAAGCATGGGAGGTCAGCGCCATGCCATCGGTTGAATTTGACCGCATGGCCAACGATGAACTACGCCTCTCCATCCTGCTCACCGATGTCACCGCCAACGGTAGTATCGGCTCGGGGTCAAACGTCGGTATGCAATTTGTATCCCAAGGACCAATGACGCTCTTCACAGGTCGGGCCTACAACGTCAACTTCAACGTCTTCAACGCCCTTCACGATGTTATCACGCCTCAATACCACAACAGTTGGCTATCTGAATACACCGTGCAACGCTCGGCAGGCACCTTGGACACTTACATCGGTTTCGCACCTTACGAGCGGGCCAGTGGTGCAGATGGGTTCAGTGTCTCCGCACAGAACCTTCCATTGTACTTTGAAGTGGACATCCAGCGCGTGGAGGTGAGTCGATGAACGGGTGCATGCGCAGGGACGAGGAGGCTGTTTCCGCCGCTGTCGCGACCGTTCTCTTGTTCGGTGGCGTCCTCTCCATTATCGGGTTGATGATGGTCTCCATGATGCCGGTCATCGAGGAAATGGAAGGCTCGGTTGAACGCCATGATATGTCGTCGCAGATGAGCCTCCTCGCCCACGAAACCTCGGCACTCAGCGAGCGTGGAATGCCAGGTGATGTTGCGCAAGCGACATTGATTCCCGTTGACGGTGAGTTGGTTTGGGACAGTTTGCGAGGAGGGATGTGGTACTCCGCCACATGGGTTGAAGACATGAGTCTGCGAGCACGAGGAGCGTTGGATTTTGACGATACGCTGGAGATTCGACACCCCGAGAGTTTCATTGAAGCCGTGTGCATCACGGACCTTCGCATGGGACCTGACAGACCTTACCACTACACCTTGGAGGCGGTTCTTGATGCAGCGATGGTGACCGTTACCCCTGGGTTGGCGATGCCGCTTGGTCCAATTGAGGTGGCCTTGGTCGAGGACGGTGAGGAAACTCAGGCCATATCCCTCCGAGTTGATGAGATGGCGACCTTTGACTTGGCAACCATTGGGGAAGCCGTGTTGACCTCAAGCCACGCCCTCAATGTTCACGGGCTTGTCGGAAACAGCGGCGCAACCTATGTCCTGCCAAATTCACCCGAACCAGCGGATAAACGTGGACAAGCATGGTCCATACCGGCCATGGCAGGCCAACACACCGTTCAACTTCTAAGCGAATCAGCCAATCAAATTCACATCACTGTTGATGGTGAAACCACCATTCACTACGCAATGCCAACCGGTCTTGCACGAACCGGTGTTCATTTCACACACGACGTTGACCTCGATGAGGACAGCGTACTCCACATCACCACGAGCGCTCCATCTCGCTTGCTATTGAAAGCAAACACGGATGCAACTGAGGGCCTCACAGCCTGGCCTTCCAGCAATGGGGCCTTCCTGGG
>MDTD01152032.1_pt1 | contig 31959 bp, 31 predicted proteins | sample 811221 | NCBI WGS metagenome assembly MDTD01 (sample SAMN05326646, study PRJNA326480) | marine metagenome | isolation source: seawater | place: Pacific Ocean: South West | collected 2011
GAGAATATTATGCAGAGAGACAATAATAGAAAAAATAAAGATCTGAGCAAAGGATTACGTCGTAACGCTTTTATAAGTTATTAGAGTTCCTCAAAAATGTCATTCACAAAAGTAAACAGAGCGAACGGAATGAGTTCAGGCGGAAACGGGGCGTCCACCAAAGCGTCTTCAAGGCGGACCGACAAGTTCAGCGTCCTTTTGGCTGCGGTCGGCGAGAAGGATAAGGCCGCTTTCGAAGAGTTATTTAAGCATTTCTCACCGCTCATAAGAAGCTTCTCACAAGCAAGCCAACATGAAGGTTGGTTTCCCGGATTGCACGAGGACCTCGTACAAGAAGTTATGATAAAAATTTGGCAGAAGGCGAACAAATTCGATCCCAACAAAGCATCGGCTACCACTTGGATTTACACCGTGGCGCGTAATTGTAGGATCGATATGCTTCGTCGTAAGAGTAACACCCAACATCTGCCTCTTGAGAATGAAGATTACTGGCAGGAAACCGACGAAAATACTCCATCCACTCTTCTTCAGCAGAAACGAAGCGAAGATCGTTTGCATGCGGCTATGGAGCGTCTGCCAAGTGAACAGAAGGAAATTTTGAGAAAAGTGTACATAGAGGGAAAATCTCATTCCGAAACTTCTCAGGAACTTGGGGTTCCATTGGGAACTGTGAAATCGCGAGTTCGATTGGCTTTGCAAAAAATGCAAATATTTGTGCCGTTCGATAGACAGGATAATTTAGCGTATGAGTAGGAAAGAAGGTTTTTGCCCCGACACGGAGATGCTCGTTGAATTTTCGGCTGGTGTCTTAGGTCCCGCGGAGTCGATCTGCGTGTCAGCGCACCTGCATTTTTGCAGCAAATGCCGCGAGACGCTACTTCAGTTGGATCAATTAGGATCGAAACTTCTGGCTGAATCCGAGTCTGACGAGTGTGAATTAGAAAATTCATTCGACGATGTAATGAACAAGATTGAATCTTTGGGCGAACCTCCAATGGAAGTCGGTGCTTCCTCTGAATTCCACTTTGCTCCCGTAGTGGACAGATTGATGAAGTTTAACCCCCAAAGCCTCAGTTGGAAAAGGCTGTCAAGTTCGGTTGACACAGCGCGGTTGGAGACAGGTCAAGACAAGTTTGAGGTAAGTTTGCATAAGATCTGCGCGGGTGGCAAAGCGCCAGTGCATGATCACCAAGGCCTAGAGTATACAGTTGTGCTTAAAGGCAGTTTTTCAGATGAGAGATCCGTGTACAGAGAAGGCGACTTCATACTTAGAGAGCCTGGGCAACCACATCAGCCCATTGGAGCCCAAAATGGCGAGTGCATATGTTTGTCTGCCCAGTCTGCGCCAATCAAGTTGACTGGTCCATTCGGATTCATAATGAATAGGTGGCTTCAAATTCATCCAAGATAAGTTCGGGAAATTAAATACGTACCGAAATTCCCTGTTCTAGCATGAATTGCTTCGCATCCCTAATCGAGTAACTACCGTAATGAAAAATACTCGCCGCCAACACGGCATCAGCGCATCCGCGCGTTATGCCATCTGCCAAATGTTGTAAAGTTCCCACTCCGCCAGAGGCTATCACGGGAACGACAACCGACCGACTGATCTCCGCGGTCAGATCCAAGTCGAAACCACATTTAGTCCCGTCACGGTCCATGCTGGTGATAAGCAATTCTCCTGCCCCAAACTCCGCCATTTTTGCCGCCCAAGATACTGCATTCATGCCTGTAGACTTCCTTCCTCCATGTGTAAAAACTTCCCAAGCCGGCGTCTGCCCTGGCGTTTTTTTTGCGTCAATTGCCACTACAATGCACTGAGATCCAAATCGCTGAGCTGCCAAACACACAAATTCCGGATCAATTACCGCCGCAGAGTTTATAGCAACTTTGTCTGCACCCGCATTTAGAAGATTCCTGATATCACTGAGCTTCCTAACCCCCCCACCTACGGTCAAGGGAATAAAAACCTCTCCCGCCATACGTTCAACAGTTGATAAAGTTGTTTCGCGTCCCTCATGGCTCGCCGTAATATCAAGAAAAGTAATCTCATCGGCCCCTTCTTCATTGTATCTTCGCGCAACTTCGACTGGATCACCGGCGTCTCGTATATCAATAAACTTAACTCCTTTCACCACTCGGCCCTTATCAACATCTAAACAAGGGATTATGCGTTTAGCCAAATCACCGGCTGAGTTACTAAAGGCTATTTCAGCCACAATCAATCTCCCAAGAGGTGCCCCAATTTGCATGCTTTCGCTTTCAGATATGCTGCATTATGAGGATTACTGTCGGTGCTAATAGGCACTCTATTTGCCACCTCGAAACCCATGTCTACCAGCGCTTGAATCTTTCGGGGATTATTTGTCATAACATCTATTCGCCTGACCCCTAGATGTTGCAGCATCGGTGCACACATCGAATAATCTCTTTCATCAGCACCAAATCCAAGCCTTTCGTTTGCTTCCACAGTATCTGCACCTTGATCTTGGAGATTATACGCCTTTATCTTATTCACAAGCCCAATACCACGACCTTCTTGTCTTAAGTATAGAATTGCACCCCGACCTGCCTCTGATATTGTCTTTATTGCAGTTTGCAACTGCTCACCACAATCACAACGTAAACTCCCTAAAGCGTCACCAGTCAAACACTCAGAATGGATTCGCACTAAAAATGGTTGGCCCTCCTTGTAAGCGCCAAAACTCAACACTATATGTTCCTTCCCCTTAAAAGGGTCCTCGAATCCATGAATGTCAAAGGTGCCCCAGCGGGTAGGTAAACGCGAAGACTCTATATAACGAAGGACCACAAATCTGCTCCAAATTAAAAGCTCAGCTGACACCACTATTGTAGCCGCCAAAACAAAGTTTTTCAGTGATAATAAATTTTTTAGAAGAAAGATTGACGATCCTGAGCTCCCCATTTCATAGAAACCCGAAATTCCTTAATATTGCCATCAATAATGCGGTGACTGAGCCGGCAACAATATCATCAATCATGATCCCAAACCCACCGCGAATATTGTTGTCAAACCAACTGATAGGCCATGGTTTAAAAACATCAAGCACTCTGAAAAGGATAAAGCCAACTAGAAGATTGGTGATGCTGGGTGACACAGGACACATTGCAATCAAAAAGCCAACAAACTCGTCCCAAACAATTCCTCCATGGTCATGCACTCCAAGCTTGGTGGAAGCCTTTTCGCAGACAATAATGCCTATTACGATTGCCACATAAATAATGACCACATAAGAGAGTAGGTTCAGGTTGCTCATCATGTACCAGATAGGAATAGCCGCCAACGTACCAAATGTGCCTGGCGCTTTTTTTACCAGCCCGCTACCAAAACCGAAAGCGAGTAGCAAAGCTGGAGAGACCAACAATTGTTTGAATTGGGGGTCCCTAGACAAAATGATTATATCCTCGATACTGGCCGGCGCGCCTATCGAGCAATTTTCTTCCCGCCTTACTGATCAAAGTGATGTCTTTACCTGCAATAATTTCTCCTATGAACGTTGCATCAATCCGCCCTTGCCGCACTAGGCTGTCAATCTGAGCCACACGTTCGCTGGGCACTGTGAAGCAAAGCTCATAATCGTCTCCCCCAGACAGCGCCCATTCCAAAAAAGAATTGGAGTAATTAGTTTTCAGACCAGAATGGACCGGTAGACAGGACAGGTTAATGTCTGCACCAACTTCACTGTTTGCGCAGATGTGTGACAGATCGGACAGCAGTCCGTCTGATATATCAATGCACGCGCTAGCAATACCACGCAGTATCAAACCTTCATCGATACGAGGCTTGGGGGCATAGAAATGTTCGTATAGTCGTCGATCCATAAGATCCCCCGATGCGCCAGAAACAAGCCGCAAGGCAGCGGCGCCATCTCCCAATGTGCCAGTCACATATATATAATCGCCTGGCCTAGCACCTTTTCGAGTAAGCACTTGATCCGCTGGAACTTCACCAATAATTGTTATGGTTAAGGCTAAATTGCCCCTAGAAACATCACCACCGATCAACGCACAATTGTGGGGATTAGCAATTTCACCTAAACCTTTACTGAAATCGGCAAGCCATTCATCCACCGCCATATGCTCAGGTAAGTTTAGTGCCAAGGTAAACCATCGGGGAGTCGCGCCCATGGCTGCCATATCGCTCAGGTTCACGCAAAGAGCCCGACGAGCTATATCATAACCTGATGAATGAAGCGGAAAGTGAACATCACCGACCAAGCTATCCATGGACACTACCAACCTGCCCAGTGATAGCTCTTCAGGTGATAAAACTGCGGCATCATCACCAATCCCCAACTCCACTCCGTGCTGAGAAGTAAGGCCACAAAAATACCTTTGTATGAGATCAAACTCTCCAATGGTAGATGACGATTTTGAATCGGAGTCTATCACTTCACTATCAATCAGCCACCTCTAATGAGCGACTATTGACTGCTACTTTATCGAGCACGCCATTAATAAATTTAAAAGCATCCTCAGGACCAAAAGTTTTCGCCAAATTAACCGCTTCATTTATCACTACCCTATAAGGCACCTGAATACTGTATAGCATCTCAAAAGTGGACAACCTCAAGACTGCCCGAGAGACCGGATCAAGCTGCTCATTGGCTCGGTCCAAATAAGGTTCAAATGTTTGGTCAATCTCTGTCCAATTGGTAGCCACGCCGAAAAGAACATCATGAAATAAATCCGTATCAACTTTTTCCATATCATTTGTCGCGCGAAAATGTGATTCTATAGCTGTAACGTCAATACCTCCAACCTCCCATGAGTAGAGTGCCTGAACAAGCAGACGTCGCGCTTTTTGCCGTGCTCGTAAAGATTTCACTTACCTCACATCCCTGATTTTTTCCAGCGTTTGGAGTGTTTCGATCACGGTCAATACCGCCTCCCGTCCTTTATTCTGGGAGTTTTCATCTGACCGTTCCAGCGCCTGATCGAGGTTATCCACTGTCAGTACTCCAAATGCCACAGGAATAGCTTCTTGAAGGGCTACGTGACCGAGACTTCTCGACGTCTCAGCACATATGTAATCAAAATGCGGGGTATCTCCTCTGATAACACAACCCAATGCTATAACTGCATCAAATTTCTTGGTCCTCGCAACTTCTTGACAGGCCAGCCCCAATTCGAAGGCTCCGGGCACCCTGAAAACACTTATTGAGGAGCGGCCAACACCGTGCTGCTCAAATGCACTGATCGCCCCACCCACTAAACGCTCCATAATTTGACTGTTCCAGCGGGCCGCAACTACAGAAAAGTTTCTCGTCTCTAAGGTGTCAAAGCTAAACGTTGGCCTATATCCGCTCACATGCAAGTACCTCAAGAATCATAAGTAACGTAGTCAGTAACTTCCAGATCAAAGCCAGAAATCCCTGTGAACTTAAATGCAGGACTCATCAATCGCATCCTGTGAATGCCAAGATCTCTCAATATCTGGGATCCAGTTCCAAGCTCTCGGTAAACCACCTCCCCGGCGGATTGAATACCAGTATCCAGAGGCTTTAACAATTTATCGATTGCAGCATCAACATCATCAGCAGTTTCCGAGTTATATAGCAGCACAAGAACTCCTCTTCCCTCAGCAGAAATTCGTTCCATTGAGCGATGAAATGACCATGAATTTAGATCGCCCGGGCTTTCTATTGCCAACAGATCTCGCGCGGATCTGTTGATATGAACTCTAACTAATGGAGGAGCTCCGCTTTCAACATCACCCATAATCAGTGCGAAATGTTTTTCATGACGCGCATTGTCCAAGTAGGTTTTCAAAAGAAAACTGCCATAACGAGTGTCAACTGCTCTTTCACTTATACAGAATGTCGTCTTCTCCGTAACAAGTCGATAGTGAATGAGATCGGCGATAGTTCCAATTTTCAACTTGTGCTGCCGAGCAAACTTTTCAAGATCATCGCGACGAGCCATCGTTCCATCAGAATTCATAATTTCCACAATGACGGCAGCGGGTTCTACCCCAGCCAATCGGGCAAGATCACAACCTGCCTCAGTGTGTCCAGCTCTGCTGAGCACTCCTCCCGGTTGAGCTTTTAAAGGAAAAATATGTCCGGGTTGTACCAGATCTCTAGGCCGAGCATTGCTGCTTACAGCAACTTTAATTGTGTGTGCCCGGTCTGCCGCCGAAATGCCCGTTGTAACTCCTCTAGCAGCCTCGATAGAGAGCGTAAAAGGCGTTTCATGCGCGGCACCATTACGTTCAACCATCATCCCTAAATCAAGTTGTCTGCAGCGATCTTCAGTGATAGTAAGACAAATCAAACCCCTGGCGTGAGTAGCCATAAAATTAATGTCCTCAGGCCTCACCATGGGCGCCGCCATGATTAAATCACCTTCATTTTCACGATTCTCATCATCTACAAGAACAACCATCTTGCCCTGTCGAATATCGCCAACGAGAGCCTCTATATTGTCAAATTTCATAAACTCTTCTTAATTTTCCGAATCTTTAATTTTTTCAGTTGAGACTAACTTTTCTAGGTAACGAGCTATTAGATCAACTTCTAGATTAACTTTTGTGCCAACCCTGTAATCACTGATTACTGTATGGCTGAGGGTCTGGGGTATTATATTAAGCTCAAATTCGCTTCCACTCACGCCGTTTATTGTAAGGCTGGTGCCATCGACAGTAATGGACCCTTTAACGGAGATATACTTCAACAAGCTTGTTGGTGCATGGATTTTAAAAACTTCAGACCGAGCATTACTCTTTCTCTCAGTCACCTCTCCAATGCCATCGATATGCCCTGAAACAATGTGCCCTCCAAAACGATCAGTTGCCATCATTGCTTTTTCCAAGTTTACACGATCGCCTTCTTTCCAAATCCCAACAGTCGTTAGCCCCAGGGTCTCAAGAGACACATCAACTGAGAAAGTGTTTTTAGTCTTTTGAATAACGGTTAGACATGCTCCGCTGCATGCGATGCTGTCGCCAAGCTCTACATCATCTAACCCTAGATCGTCGCAGTTAATAGTGAGCCTTAAATCACCATCACATGGTTCAAGTAAACTCACTTGACCAATCGATCTTACAATTCCCGTAAACATCTTCAATCTCCTTGAACAGTGTCGCTATGTTAATAAAAACGTTAGCTACTTCTCTGTCAATTAATAATCTTGATCTGGCCGGAGGGTGACACGGATATCTTCTCCAATCTTGCATATATCCACTACCGTTAACGCAAGATGCGCGTCTATTGTTTCTATGGGCAGGTCAAACATCGGGCGAGCGTTACTTCCAAATAATTTTGGCGCACAATAACATACAATCTCATCCAAAAAACCTTGACTCACAAATGCGCCGGCTAGAATGGCTCCAGCTTCGACCATAACATTGTTACAACCGCGATCTGCCAAATATCTCAACAAGCACTCCAAATCAACTCGTTCGTTTTTGGCAGGGAAAAAGTGTATTTCAACCCGAGATGATCGTAAGTCATCGGCACGCATTCTCTGATGGGCACCATCAGTGGTCGCAATTAAAGTCTCACCAGGCCGCTCGAACATTCTTGCGCTGCTTGAAATTTGACACTTGCTGTCAATCACCACACGCAATGGTTGCCTTGTTGGCAAATCAAGCGAAACACCAGTCATGCCCAATTCTCCATAATCCAATCGGACGTCGAATGATGGGTTATCTAGTTGTTGGGTTCCAATACCAGTAATCACGGCGCAATTCTTAGCCCTCATCTTCTGTACATCGGCCCTCGCTAAAGGTGAGGTTATCCACTTACTCTCCCCACTGGACATGGCACTTCTGCCATCTAAGCTTATCGCAGACTTTATTGTAACCCATGGCATTCCGCATTCATGTCGCTTAACAAAGCCCCGATTTAAGTCTCGGGCCTGCTGTTCCAGTACACCTTCCGTAACCTCGATCCCTGCTTCTCGCAGGGCGGTTATGCCAGCACCAGCCACTTTAGGATTCGGATCTTTGCAAGCCACAATTACGTGAGTTATTCCTGATTTAATAATCTCATCAACACATGGTCCTGTTCTGCCTTGATGGACGCAGGGTTCTAGAGTAACGTAAGCGCATGCACCTGTTGCCTCATCTCCAGCCTGACGCAAAGCCGCAATTTCAGCGTGATCGTCCCCAGCCCTCAAGTGCCAGCCTTCCCCGACGATTCTGTTGCCAGCAACAATCACGCACCCCACTAAGGGATTAGGACTGGTGGTGAACGTTCCATTTCTTGCAAGCTCTATTGCTCTCAGCATGATCCGTTGACGTTCATTCATAACTTTTCCCATTAACCAGACACCGGTTCATCACCTGTCAAACGATTAAGTTCTTCCTGAAACTCGCTAATATCTTGGAAACTACGGTAAACGGAAGCAAACCGAACGTAAGCCACCTCATCCAAATCTCTCAGTTGCTTCATAACAGCTTCTCCAATCTGTCTGGATTGCACCTCACGCTCACCATTGCTTCTCAAAAAATTTTGGATCTGAGTCACTGCACCCTCTATTCTTTCAATAGCCACAGGTCTCTTTTCAAGCGCGCGCGCCAAACCAGCTCGTAATTTTTCTTCATTAAAAGGTTCACGCGTTCCATCACTTTTAATTACCCGAGGCATGACTAGTTCCGCCAACTCATAAGTTGTAAAACGCTCACAGCAATTTGCACATTCTCGACGCCGTCTAACCTGACCACCGTCAGCAACCAATCGTGAATCTATCACGCGCGTGTCATATGCAGTACAAAATGGGCAATACATAGGGAATTGTCAGCCTATATCGAGCACTCAAGTCTATCACAACCAAAAAATTACAATAACCAGACTGTGTTAATGAGCTCTGCTCTGCTACCCAAATTTGGTGTGGTCGGAAAGCAGCTCTCAACAATAGCACCCATAGTCGCGTTAAAAACTTTTAGGCGCTAAACAAAGCTAGCTGTATACAGGAAAGCGAGCACAGACATCGAGCACTTTACTTTTCACTTCTGGAATTATATTGTCGGCAGTATCATTCTGAAGACTCTCGAGCACATCACAAATCCAGTGGGTTAAGGTGCGTACCTCGCTGTCTCCAAAACCTCTTGTGGTAACCGCTGGCGTTCCTAAACGCAACCCAGAAGTTATAAATGGAGAACGCGGGTCATTGGGCACAGAATTCTTGTTAACCGTTATGTTAGCCTGTCCAAGCGCTTCATCTGCATCTTTACCAGTGAATTTTTTCCCGATAAGACTCACTAGCATCAGATGATTATCTGTGCCGCCCGAAACCACTTCAATACCGCGACCCAAAAACGTTTCCGCCATCACTTTCGCGTTTTTAACCACCTGTTTTTGGTATGTTACAAATTCTTCAGTCGCAGCCTCTTTAAATGCTACGGCTTTAGCTGCGATCACATGACACAAGGGGCCGCCTTGAATTCCAGGAAAGATAGCTGAATTGCATCTCTTAGCTATATCCTCATGATCCGTTAGGATGATACCGCCTCTTGGACCTCGCAAGGTCTTATGAGTCGTGGATGTGACCACATGCGCATGAGGAATTGGGTTAGGATAAACTCCAGCTGCAATCAAACCCGCCACATGTGCCATATCAACCAACAGGTAAGCACCCACCTGATCAGCTATCGCTCTGAAGTTTTCCCAATTTAATATACCCGAATATGCGGAAAATCCAGCTACCAAAATCTTCGGCCGATGCTTTTTTGCTAGATCCTCAATTTGATCATAATCGATTAAACCCGATTTGGAATCCAAGCCATATTGCACGGCATTGTATAGCTTCCCCGAGAAGTTGGGCTTAGCTCCATGAGTTAAATGTCCCCCATCCGCCAAGCTCATACCAAGCAATGTGTCGCCTGCTTCAAGGAGTGCCAGCATTACAGCGCTATTTGCCTGCGAACCTGAATGCGGCTGAACATTAGCATATTTAGCACCAAATAACGTTTTGACCCGATCAATTGCTAACTGCTCAGTTTGATCGACAAACTCGCAACCCCCATAGTAACGCTTTTGGGGATACCCCTCTGCATACTTATTCGTCAATTGTCCACCCTGCACTGCCATGACCGCCGGGCTGGCGTAGTTTTCGGAGGCAATTAATTCGATATGTTGCTCCTGCCGACGATTCTCTGCGGAGATCACTTCAAAAATTTCTACATCTTGTATTTTTAAAGAAGGTTGGTTTCTAAACATTGGTTTTATATCCATGCCATTAAGTGTCATATGCTAAAAGGTTTGATACAGACTTGTGACATTCTATATCAAGCAAGGCATTATATACCGTCTTCTTTTGAGGCCTTTATTTTGCCTCGCACAGGAACCAGACAAAATCAAGTCACCACTCCACGGTCTCGCCTTGCCAATCTAAAAAGGACAATTCTCCATCGATATCTGAAGAGTTCATCAACTCAAGTAATTTTGATGCAACGAAATCAGGCGTAAAAAGTTTTTCAGCCCTGACTGCTGACTGAAAAGGTTTTGAAAGCTCTGTGTCGGTCGTCCCTGGATGGAACGAAATCAGTTTAACGTTTTTGTTCCGCCTTGCGTATTCTACCGACGCGCTCTTGAGCAACATGTTAAGCGCTGCCTTAGAGGACCTGTAACCATACCATCCTCCCAATCGATTATCCGATATACTACCGACCCTAGCTGATAATACAGCAATACAACACTTCTGATCGCTGTTGCAAAGACCTCTCAGAGCCTTAATCCACAAAATTGGTACGATAGAATTAGCATGAAAAAGAATCTGTAAAGATTCACTATTCAAATCCTCTAGACGTTTTTCAGGGCGCAAGTTTTCTCCATGCAAGATCCCGCTGCAAATGCAAATATGGCTTACTTGGACTTTCAACTCACTAAGCTGATCAACGACGCTAATTATGCTAGGTTCATTGTACTGGTATGGCAACCATGTCAATTTGGTGTTCGTGTTATTGCCTTGTGCAACGTCATTGGCACTGGCAGCGAACACATGTCCGATCTCACCATCGGATAAGAAAGCAGATACCAGCGCACTCCCTATGCCTCCACTGGCTCCAACAACAAGTGCGCAATTTTTGTAAAGCCTTCCCATGTCTATATCACTGACCTCTTACTAAGATTATTGACTATATTTACTGTTACAAATTTAAACTGGACCTAACATAAAATTCTGTTCGTTCCTTCGACAAAAAAAGAACGCTCCCCCACACGATAATTGGCATACGAAAGTTGCATTATTGGGAGTGCAAATTATTCGAACAGTGATCCAAGGTCATACCCGAACGAAACCTGTTCAGAAACTCTACATGAGAAGCATGAGCAGTAAAAAATGTATCAAAGACACGAAACATGTCAGACGATAGCGCATCTTTCTGTAACGCTGATCAAAAACCATCGTTTTTCGTTCACATGCCATTAGCAAAAGGAAACCCAACAAATTGCTCGCTAGAGTGATTTCAATCCAGGTCTTGCTCTCAAGCGCTGCAATTAAGCCTACCCATGCCACAACCACAACTACATTACTCAGAACCAGATTTTGTGAACTACCTTGTGGGGAAAAAAATTGTTGCTGCCATAGTGTACCAGCCAAAAAGCTCAAAATAGCTAAGCTGTAAGTCACAAAAAAAAGCTGGGGATCGACGCCGAAAGTATTATTGGGGAGGTCAACAAATTTATACTTTTCAGAAAAAACAACCAATAGGCACCAAAGAAATGGTAAGAGCCCCAGATATCCAAGAACCAAATAAACGGGATTCAAATCATTAGGGGCCTGATTACTAGGCGCATGATGGGATGAATCAATGGAACTCATTAAGATACTCCAAAGGGTTGAAACGCTGAATCGCTGAGATATGAGCACGCAAAGAGACTACTTAACACACCTTCTGCCCCTAAAATGTTACGTTAAAAGCCAATTACAGAACCCACTGGCTTTGCGCTAAGACTAAGAATCAACCTCAATAAGAGCATCAACAATCAATTCATAATTCAAAAAGAACTCATTCGAAACCCCGTCTTCAAATGTAATAGGGGTAGCGATATCGGTATTGGCATTTACCAGCCCAGTTTTCGCCAGAAACTCAGCAATTTTTCTAAACAGGGTAACGTCTTCAATCCAGGAAATAAGCTTCAACCTCCCCCAATCCTGCACATTAGCTCCTGTAGCGTAATATCTTGTAATACGGGTAAATACAATATCGCGCTCGCGATCAACGAAAATGTATTGCCCGAATTTTCCGCTTGCATTAAAAATAACGGCTTCTTTATTGTTTCTTGATATCCACCAATGCATCCCATAACCGCGCTGTTGGTTGATCGTGTTACTAGGGATCTCGCTCCAGATTTGCGTGAATGTTTCATCAACAAAAGCTTTAGACACGATCTGTTCGTTTTCCCAACTACCATCGCGGGCGAAAAGCAAACCAAATCGCGAGAAGTCTCTGGCAGACATGTCGATACAACAGTAAGACATAACATTGCCTACTGAGTCTCGCCAAATAGAATATTTATCAATGTTTAGTTTCTTAAATATTCTGTCCTCAAGTAATTCATCAGCTCCTTTCCCAGTTGCCTGCAAAAGTATCTCACCTATTAGCATTGAGTTGACATTGTTGTACTCAAAAACCAGGCCTGGTTCTTTCGAGATATCCACTTCCAAAGCATACTGTAGATGATCATTCTGAAAAAACATTGTTTCGTGCTCATGCTCTGGAAAATCGAGCCCGCTCGTCATGTCAAGCAAATCACGAATAGTGATATTCCTCCGTGCGTCTGCAAAGGCATTGACATATTTCGCGACAGGATCATCCAAGCTACTTATTTCTCCTCGATCTATGGATATTCCAATTAAGGTCGCGTAAATACTCTTGGCCATAGACCAGCTCGTCCCAAAACTCTGCTCATCAAAACCTTCTGCATAACGCTCGCCAATCAAATAACCATCCTTAATGAGCACAACAGCCTGAGTTGCGGGATCTTCAAACGAAAGTTCAAACAATTTAGTAAGTTTAGTTCCATCAATGTCTAACTCTGAAGGAGTCCTGACAGCCCAATCGTCCTTCGGAAAAATATCGAGATTAGTCGAGCCATTAGAATCCCCCCAACAAGCATAGGAGAAAAATAATGGTATGAAATAAAAAAAATGCATCACTCCAATTCCTTCCGCTCACTTCTTAGCCCGCTATCTTAGAGCGTGTAGCACTCATCGCCAAATCCTTTCTTGAGAGATGCAAATACTAGTGATGTTTACCCATGCTTTTTTCGGTGAATTGGAAAACCTCCCTTCAGACTATGTCACATTAAAATGCAAGCAAAGACATCATTTCCATAATAGGTGTAAGTGAAGTTAAATTTTCTTAACCAAGCGAAAAATTGATAAAGTTATTTGCACTTTTTTCAAATACAGGCTAAATTAAGACATGCTGAAGGTCTCTTCCCAATTGTTTAGAGGCTAGCTTGGGTCTGAGGCGCCGATTAGTTCTGCTAGTTTCGGTTGCCTTGCAAATAATAAATTCTTGAAAATGGGAATAAAGTTATGAGTAATTTACAAACGACGGATACCGTTGGTATTACTTTCTGGTTGATTTCGATGGCAATGGTGGCCGCGGCAGTCTTCTTCTTTATAGAGCGCGATCGCGTCGCAGGAAAGTGGAAAACCTCACTAACAGTGGCTGGTCTTATCCAATTAATAGCTGCAGTTCACTACTTTTATATGCGTGGTGTATGGGTCGAAACTGGCGAAACGCCGACTGTCTATAGATACATAGATTGGTTGCTTACCGTTCCGTTGCAGATGATCGAGTTCTATCTAATTTTGGCTGCAATCACCGTGGTTGCCGCTGGTGTGTTCTGGCGACTGTTAATCGGCACGCTGGTCATGCTTATCGCTGGTTTTATGGGCGAAGCTGGTTTAGCAGACGCGACTATTTGCTTTGTTATAGGGCTGGCAGGTTGGGGATACATTCTATATGAAGTCTTCTCCGGTGAAGCAGGGCAAATCAATGCAGCTAGTGCCAATGAGAGCTGCCAAAGCGCCTACAATGGTATGAAGTTAATCGTATCGGTGGGATGGGCTATCTATCCTCTCGGCTACTTCTTGGGCTATTTAAATGGCGCAGTAAGTGCAGACAGCCTCAATCTGGTATACAACCTGGCAGATTTGGTCAATAAGATTGGCTTCGGCATGTTTATCTGGGCCGCGGCAGTTGCTGATTCGTCAGAAGCATAAATTAAACGCCTAGGTATTAGCGAAAGAGCCAGCCCCCGTGCTGGCTCTTTTTGTCTAGGCTTCTTTAAATAATGCGTGATAGCCATATTATATTTAAATGGTCTTCGCAAAAAGCCAGGATGAAGGTTACTGATAATGTCCCCAATAAAAAAAAACAGTAACGCAGATCTTTTAAAAAAGCTTTATACGCTCTTTCAAAGAGAGTTGCCGCGTCTTGATAGTGGTCTAGCCCAGGCCGCCAGTTATCACTTTCGAACCTCGGGAAAAGCATTTAGAGCTCAGCTAGCATTCTCGAGCGGAAAAGCACTTGAGTTACCAGACGAAGACAGTCTTCATTGGGCTGCAGCATGTGAACTTCTGCATAATGCTTCACTTATTCACGATGACATCAGCGATTGTAGTACCCACAGAAGAGGCCAGCAAAGCATCAACCAGTACTTTGGCTCCGATGTAGCCTTATGCTTAGGTGACTGGATGGTGGCAAAATCCTTCGAACTCAGCGCTCGGAACCGTCAGCATAGTGCTAAGCTAGTAGCCCTTTTGGCTAAATCAATGCAAGATACTTGTCATGGTCAGACATCCGATCTAACCCAACGAACGCACGCGCCAATTCGAACCTGGAAACGCATTGCCGCCGGAAAAACTGCGCCCTTGTTGATAGCACCAATAAAAGGAGCCACGATTGCCGCCGATTTAAACGAGGATTTAGCGTCTCTGGAACGATTAATAACTCTATGTGGACTGGTTTATCAAGCAAGGAATGATATTGATGATCTCACCTTTTCAGACCATCGCTCAAACGACTTGCATGGACGCAAGCCCAACTTAGTCGTTACACTTTTCATTGACAAATGCATGCAAAATGACGGTTTCATTAACTGGTTCGGCTCAAATGATATTTCGCGTGTGAAACACTGGCAAACTCGCATAGCGGCTAGCGAAGCGATATGCCGAACGAATGAGCTAATTGACCTTTGGCTTGAGGAAGCTTCCGCGTTAATTCAAACAACTCCCTATCCTTTGTGTGGCATTTCAACACAACTCGTTTCCTCCGTTAAACAAAATATTGTAGTCAAACGTCAAAGGCAAATTGCTTGACCCAAGAAAAGATTCCTACCGACACTCGTCACGCAGTAATTATCGGAGCAGGCTTTGCCGGTATTGCGACCGCGCTCAGATTGCGTGCACTCGGTTTCGAGGTAACTTTATTGGAACGCCTTGAAAAAATTGGCGGCAGGGCCCAGGTTTTTGAGCGAGGCGGTTATCGGCATGATGCTGGACCTACCGTTATAACCGCTCCTTTCCTGTTTGAAGAACTATTTGAACTTTTCGGAGAGAATCTCAGCGATCATTTAGAATTTGTGCCTTTAGATCCATTTTATCGCTTTCACTTTTCCGATGGGAGCCAATTCGACTACAGGGCCTCGATTGACGACACACTTACCGAAATACAACGCTTTAGTTCGCGCGACGCCGATGGCTATATAAAACTGCTCGCACAATCAAAAAGAATCTATGACGTAGGATTCAAAAAACTGGTGCACCGACCGTTTACCCGGATATGGGATATGATAAAACAGGTTCCGGCGCTCATATATCTGAAGTGCTACCGAACTGTAGCTGAAATGGTAAACTCTTATCTCTCACATCCGCTGATGAGACAAGCATTCTCTATTCATCCTTTGCTGGTTGGAGGAAATCCATTTAACACAACATCCATATACTCTTTAATTCATTATCTTGAACGCCGATGGGGCATCTTCTTTTGCATGGGCGGGACAGGAAAGCTTGTTGAAGAGCTTAGACAACTGATGCTTCGTCACGGCATTGAAATTCGTAATGGCGCGGATGCACAAAAAATAATCCTCGACAAGAATCTCGCCGGCGGTGTTCTTCTGACTGACGGTGTCAAGATTAATTCGGACTTAGTTGTCTTCGCAGGCGATCCCGCTATTTGCCACGAACAACTGCTTGACCGACCTCCTCCGAGATTGACCAGCTTAATACCCGGAATGAGGAAACATTATTCTATGGGTTTATATGTGCTTTATTTTGGAACGAAGAAGCTCTATCCAGATGTTGCGCATCACACAATTTGGATGGGTCCTCGATTTCAAGAGCATTTGGCCGATATTTTTAACAGAAAACATCTTGCTGACGATTTCTCACTATACCTGCATCGACCCACAGCGACGGATAAAAGCTTCGCCCCTCAAAATTGCGAATCATTTTATGTGCTTTGCCCAGTTCCAAATTTAGAGGGCCAAGTTGACTGGGATGCCATGGGGCCAGAGTTGGCAGACAAAATAGTGACCGCATTAGACAACTCGATACTACCCGAGTTGCCATCGGTGATCGATCAAATGTTTTGGATGACCCCTGAAGATTTCAAAAAAGACTATCGTTCATTACATGGGGCAGGTTTTTCTATTGCTCCCAGGCTGACTCAGTCAGCCTATTTTCGTTATCATAACCGCGATCGCTCAATCAACAACCTCTACTATGCTGGAGCTGGAACTCATCCTGGAGCAGGTTTACCGGGAGTTATAAGCTCAGCAAAAGTAGTGGAAGAACTTCTTACTGGCTCTGAGGTGGGCTCTGGCGGATGAATAATGAATGACGAGCCGGCAAAAGCGATCCTCGCAAAGCACGGTAAATCTTTTTATTGGGCCAGTTTCTTTTTGGGCAAAAAGTTGGCGTTGAGAGCTGCTAAACTATACCAATTCTGCCGGTTTGTTGATGACCTCGCTGATGGCAACACGCAAGAGAAAGCCCGAGAGTTGACAATCATTAGAAAAACTCTTGAGATTGGAAAAAAGAGCGGCGATTTAGAAGTAGACAAATTTATTCAATTGGCGAAAGAAAATAATATACCTATGGTCGCTGCAAGAGAACTCATTGATGGAATGCTCGCCGATCAGACGCCCGCTAGATTTCGCAACACGACAGAGCTACTACGATACAGCCATGCCGTTGCTGGGACTGTTGGTCTCATGATGTGCAGGATTCTAAATTGCAAACACGCACGTGCGGATAGCTTTGCGATCGATCTTGGGATTGCTATGCAGCTTACAAATATCGCCCGCGATGTTCTTGAAGATGCGAAAATGGGGCGACGGTATATACCAAGCGAGTGGACGAGTCTTAGCGAGACAGAATTATCTCCCGAAAGTTTGAAAGATGCATCACCCGAGGTAAAAGAAAACATAGCTATGGCGGTTAAGAAACTGCTTCACCTTGCCGAAAGGTATTATGATAGCGCAAAATTAGGCATTCACCTTTTGCCATTCAAATGTCGTTTTTCCATTCTTATTGCATTGCGCATATATAGAGCTATTGGGCACACTCTAAAATGGCGTGGTTTCGCATGGTGGAAAGGTCGAGTCGTGGTGTCCAAAACTCATAAATTGGCTCTCTCTGTTATAAGCCTAAGGGCCTTTCTCCCAAGGAAGGTGCCCCCACACTATTCAAAACTTCACGCACCTTTGCGAGGGCTAGCAGGTGTCATCACAGATTGATATAGCTATTATCGGGGGAGGCAGCGCAGGTATGAGCCTAGCAGCCAATCTGGCCGATCTCGCCCCCCATGCTGAGGTGCGAGTATTTGAACCTAAAACCGAAGAAGAGCGTGATTGCCACTGGAGTTTTTGGGGTTCAGGCCGGCATGTGGAGGCTTTAAAACCTGCTTGCAAAGGCACTTGGAAACGATGGCAATTAATTGACCACGAAAAAAAAGTAGTACATGAAAGTGTTGCCCAAAACTACATCACTCTCAGCGCATCTGATTATCTAAAGCTTTGTAAGGCTAACTTGAGCCCAACAATCCAGTTAGTTCGGAATGCCGTGAAAAAAATAGACTACAAAAATAATGTTGCATTTCTCTCGGCTGGAGACATCACATATACCGCAGCCCATGTATTCGATAGCCGGCCTCCTGAAAAAAAATCGGGCGGAATGATGCAACATTTTTTGGGCCGCGAAATCCGCACTAAGGAACCGATAACAGAATCCGATACGGTAACCCTGATGGATTTTCGTGTCGATCAGTCCCGTGGGCTGCACTTCATCTATGTGCTCCCATTTTCGGACACCCATCTACTGATCGAATCAACCATGATCTCTCAATCAAAAGAGCCACAGCAATGGTATCTTGAAACTATTGATAATTGGTTAAACGAACGTGGTATCAGTGTCGAAAGCGATATAGGATATGAGTCGGGCGTCATTCCAATGGACAATTGTCAACCTCAAGATTCAAGAACCTCGGCTATAGGTGCTGCCAGCGGAACCATCAGACAATCGTCTGGATATTCCTTCAACTATATTCAACAACAAACCAAGCAGCTCGCAGGACGCATTAGTCGGGGTTGTTATGAGGTGCCTACACCAATTTCTGCTAAGCTTGTTTTTATGGATAGACTGTTTAATAGGGTATTAATAAAACACCCAGAATTGTCAGTAAAACTATTTATGCAAATGGCTGGCGCACTAAATGGAGAGCAGTTTGCTCGATTTATGACCGGCACAGCATCATTCAGTGAGTGGGGCAGAGTCATCTTATCCATGCCCAAAACGCCTTTCTTGAGGCATATGTGGAGTGTCTAGCTGGGATTACATTGCAATCGCCGGTATCTTGATCGCTGGCGTTCCACACGGCGGATTTGACGGAGCAGTGGCTCGAAGGACAGGATGGGCTATTCTGAAGCGAAGCACGCTGGCATTTCACGCATCGTACGTCCTCTTGGCCGCATTAGTAGCTGTTGCATGGTTGTCTGCCCCTGGAATTATCCTAGCGCTTTTTCTGTTTATTTCGGCAATCCACTTTGGCAGCAGTGATATACGTTCTGTTACCAAACCATGGCAATGGCAATGCTTTCTTCCTTTAACCGCGCATAGCGGTCTTGTATGCATCGCAATTCCCGGATTACATCCCGAACTGGTTCTCCCGCTATTCAATATCCTAGTTGGGGAAACTAATGCACTTGAAATTCTTGGCGGCATTGGCTACCTCATAGTACCGTGGTTACTGGTCGTCATTGTTTACCTAGTCTATGCTTCCCTCGTAAAAGAATGGTGGCGAAGCGCCGTTCTTCTGGGAATTTTATTGATGATGTTCTTCTGGTTAGATCCATTAGTTAGCTTTGCGATCTATTTTTGCTTCGTTCACAGCCCCCAACATAGCCTAAGAATATGGAGAAGCCTAGCGCCCAATGATCAGAGGAGATGCTTTTTGGAAGCTGCAGCCTATACCACGACGGCTTGGATCATTGCCTTGCTTTTGATGGCCTGGCTGCATACAGCTGGTGGCATAGATTTCGATTCTCTGCTGATACAATTGACATTTATTGGATTAGCCTCGCTTACGGTACCCCATATGATCCTCGTTGACATGATTGATCGGCAAAATGACTGATATCCGAAGAAGAAAACAAGACCATATTGACCTTGCTCGCCAACCAAGTCATCAAATGTCTATGGATTCAGAGTTTGAACACGTTCGTTTTGAACACATCGCCCTCCCGGAGCTGGATCTCCAATCCATCGATATGACGTGTACTTTTCTCGGTCAGTATTGTAAATCTCCTGTCATTATTGGCGCGATGACGGGAGGTTGTGATGAGGGAGAAGCCATAAATCGTCACTTAGCCGAAGCAGCCGAATATTGCATGATCCCTATGGCTCTGGGTTCCCAAAGAGCCGCTATTGAGCTTAATCTCCAGCAAAACGCACGACGGTGGGCGCCCAACGCTATATTGTTGGGCAACTTGGGAGCAACTCAATTAGCAAAAGGTGGCCTAACACTGGCGCAATCAGCTATCGAAACAATCTCAGCAAATGCTTTGATAATTCATCTGAATCCGCTTCAAGAATTAGCGCAACCATCAGGTGACCATAATTGGACTGGAGTTTTGCGCGCCATCGAAATCTGTTGCCTCAAACTAGATGTGCCCATAATCGTCAAAGAGGTTGGCGCCGGTATTGGACCAACTGCAGCTCGGAGTCTGATAGATGCAGGTGTCAGATATATTGAAACCGCAGGCTGCGGTGGAACGAATTGGGCGAGCATCGAGCTAGCCCGTAATCCCTCTTCGCGAGAGCGAGAGATAATGCAACCATTTCTCACCTGGGGCATGCGAACTTTTGATCTCCTGCCACCCTTAAGTGACATCAGTGGCATCGATGAAGCCATAGATCTTCAAGTGATTGGTTCCGGTGGGATTCGACATGGGCTCGATGTGGCTCGTAGCATCAGGTTGGGTGCCAGCATGGTTGCTATGGCACAACCTTTTCTGGAGCCAGCTATCCGTTCCTCAGAAGATGTAATCGAAAAAATAAATATCATAAACGAACAACTCCGGCGTGCAATGTTTTTAACGGGTAGTGCAAATCTCGATGCCCTGAGCCAAGCAAAGCTGGAACCAAGGGGCTAGTTCAACTATACCTTGAGTCGGCAAAGGATACACACATAGAGAGTGATGCAAAGAACAGGTTTACCGTTATCTTTTACTTTTTTGACTGATTCCGCTGGGCAATCAATTTAGATTCTCGAAATATATAGGGACCATTAACTTGAAACATATATTATCCGAAATCCGATCCGGGGTGGGCTTCATTACACTCAATAGACACGAAGCTCTCAATGCACTGTCACTCGAAATGGTGAATGAATTAGGTCGCCTACTCTCCATCTGGAAAGCAAATTCATCTGTTCAAGCCGTCGCCATCCGCGGTTCCACAAAAAAAGGACCGTTCGGTAACTTCTGTGCTGGAGGTGACATTCGCTTTTTTCATATGGCCGGTTGCAGTGGTGACAATCAACTGGACGAGTTTTTCACAGCAGAATATCGCCTTAACCACCTAATATTCACCTACCCAAAACCATACATTGCATTTCTTGATGGCATCGTAATGGGCGGCGGAATGGGCATTTCTCAAGGCGCCTCCCTGCGCATCGTCACCGAGCGCACCAAAATGGCAATGCCAGAGACAAATATTGGATTTTTTCCCGATGTAGGGGGGGGGTTTTTTTTAAGTAGGTGCCCCGGTAATCTCGGGGAATACCTGGGTCTCACTGGCCAATTACTTATTGGAAACGATTCCCTATTCGCTGGCCTCGCCGACCATGTTGTAGATAGTGAGAGCCTTGACCAATTATGGAAAAATCTGAGCGATTCATCTATCCGTGGCGTGGATGACAGGCTATCCCATCTCAAGTCTCAGCTTGAAAACCAATCTCCTGTTGAGAGCTGGCCGAAATGGTGGGACGGCCGGATAAATAACGTGTTTGCAATGAATTCGATTCAAGAAATGGTTGATAGCCTTTCAAACATGGGTGAAGGCTGGCCTGCCGAGGTGTTATCAGTTTTGATGCAGCGCTCACCGCTCATGCTGCATGTGACGTTAGCCCAAATTCGACGCGCAAGAACCATGAGCCTAGCGGATGACCTTCGAATGGAAAGAGTCTTAGTACATAACTGCTTCTACACTGAACATCTTGGTCGTTCTGGAGTCACCAGTGAAACGGTGGAGGGAATCCGAGCACTGGTTATCGACAAAGATCTAAAACCACAATGGAATCCCAGCAGGATTGATCAAGTAACGGCAGAAATGGTCGAACCCTTTTTTGAGAGCCCATGGTCAGCGGAGAAGCACCCTCTGTCCGATCTAGTTTAAAGGTGTCATTCAATCAGGTCACGGGTGATCAGAGGGTCAATATAAACATAACAGGCCTATGATGTGATAACACAATTAAAAGAGGAAACTATTACCTGTCCCTTTTGTTGGGAATTAATAGAGATTTTAGTCGATCCAACGGAATCTCAAACCTATACAGAGGACTGTTCGGTTTGCTGTCACCCGATACTCATTCGCTGCGAAGTTGACTTACATCAAATAAATTTAGTGGTTACACAAGAGGATCTCGGTTTCTGATACTTGTTGATCGAAGATTCTTTTTATAACTCCACCGAAATGCATTTGTTTTTATTCGGTCTCTCTGGTTAAAATGGTCTAGGAAACTGGTCTGGTATGAGTCAACACGAACGTATCGATATGCTCTGCTTCTCTGGTGGTTAAAATGAATATGGATTCAATTGATCTTTTTGACCCAGATATCCAAGAAAACTGGTTCCCAGCCTACAAGACGCTTCTCGACGAGGCTCCTGTATACAGGATACCCGAATCGACAACCTTCGTAATCACCAAATATGAAGACATCCTGACCATTGTCGGTGACCCAAAAACCTTTTCAAACGAACCCGAGAAATATGGTGGTGAACCATTAATTGTTCACCCCGAGGCTCGACAATACTATATCGATCACGGTTTGGGCAAAGAAACAGGACGAACTCGATGGCCGCTTCTGGGCATGGATCCGCCTGACCACGGAAAATATCGAAAGCTCATCGATCGGCACCTAATGGATCGGCAGGTGCTCCGTCGCACTCAACCGTTTATTGAGGAAACAATTACCGAACTGATCGATGAGTTTGAAACTTCAGGGTCTATAGAATTTGTCAAGGAGTTTGCCATCCCTCTGCCAGTTAAAATAATCACGGCAATGATCGGTTTCCCACTCGAAGACATACCACAACTCAAGATATGGTCCACAACTTGGACGCTTCCCTTTGCGCGGGGATTAAGCTTGGCACAAGAAATGGAGGTCGCTCGTCAGGGTGTAGATTTTCAGAACTACATTAGAGATATCGCTAATGAGCGCCGCAAGCGCCCTAAAGATGATGTCATCACTCATCTGGTGCAAGCCAAATTTGATGAAAAGCGCCCACTCACCGATCACGAGATCGCATCCATAGTGGATAATATGTACATTGGTGGAAATGAAACAACTACTTTCACACTCACATCGGGAATGTGGCTCATGTTGAAAGATCCAAGTATCTACCAAGCTCTAAAAAAGGATAAGTCAAAAATTCAAAACTTTACAAACGAAGTGCTCAGATTGGAATCCCCCACGCAAGGCCTTTACAGAACCGCGGTCATAGACACTGAAATTCGCGGCACGCCTATTCCTAAAGGATCTACTATTCATATCCGTTTTGGAGCCGCTAACCGTGACGAAGAAGTATTTTCCTGCCCAGAAAAACTTGATCTGAATCGCGCAAATTGCTCTCGCCATCTCGCGTTTAGTCGCGGCGAGCACGGTTGTCCTGGGTCGTCCCTCGCTAGAATGGAATTAAACATTGCTTATGAGCACCTAATCAACCGACTGTCAGGTCTGCAACTCACACCAAAACAAAATGATTTTACACACCACCCTGGTTTTATCCTTAGAGGATTGAAAGAACTACACCTATCGTTCGAACCTCGATTAGGCAAGGTTTAATTGCTCTCCATACAAAATATGGAGCATTCAAGTTGATCAAAATTGTTCAAATTATTGATCATCTACGAACGAGTTTTTTCAGTTACTGGCACTAGAATAATTCCGCCGTCGGCTTCTATTTTGGTGCGATTGGACTTTTTATCCGTAGTAACATCTCCAACATATACGGCTAGTGCAAAAACTCTCGAAATAGGTGTACTCGCTTTGCCAATCACCGACACAAAAATATTGAGGTAATATTTTCCTTCCGTTTCGCTACTGAGAACCACATCCAGATTAATGTCGTCGGTTGAATCAATCGGAAATTCATAGCTTCGAGTGCCTGGCTCTAGTAACAAGCCATTTTGCGGCGACAGATTAACTAGCATTTTGCCGCTGGCATAGTGTTCAACAAATTTCAAACTAACCAGTCTCTGCTCGCCTACATCGAGCACTCCAAAATAGTCGTGCGAAAAATTAACCGCCGCACCCGTCTTTCTGCTCCTCGCCTGATCAAACCTTTCTTGAGAGTGCACGGATATATCATTGTTCAACTCGGCAAAGAAGCCTGATCTTCCAAAGTAGACCTGATCACTCGCCTGGCAAGTCAGAGCGAAAACTCCGGTGATTAAAAAAATTAAAGCCCTACCTTCCATACGCAAAGCACCTAACATTTGCCATTTCCTTGTTTTAGCGAGTAATCGATAAGTCAAAGCAAGTGTCTTCTGATATCTCGTAACCATAGAGCGCCATTGCATAACGACCTTCATCGAGCTCCAAATTCAGTTGCTCTTGCCCTGCCTGAGTACCCTCGGCAGTAGCGATAACAACTCCCGATTTGTAGATTATAAAATCGACATCCGCCAATAAGGCACCGCTCACGCTAGTTGCATTGAAGGCATGCTCTCCAGCCAATTCAACGTCAAATGAGATGAAAACCGAGTTACCCAACTTATTTTGTGCTCCTACGCCAGCCACAGTACAAAGTTTATCGAGCTTCGCCCCGTTCACATCAATGTATCTGTAGACCGGAAGTGCAGAAGGAATACCTCCGTCGTTTGTTTCCCCTGCCCCGTCTGAGCCGGTGCCAGTGATACTCTGACCCTCAACTAGACCGGTTATATTCGAAATCGCCTCGTTCTGCTGATCTGTCAACTCGTCGATAAACGTGAAGATACTTGAAAAGAAAGGGTTTGCTTTAAAATTTTCCGATACCAACACCGAATAAATGGAATCAAAACCCAGATTGGTGTTATCCATGCCTTCGTTCTGCTCATCATAGAGATCAAAAAGAATTGATTGTATCGACCCTTCACTAAACCAACCAGGATTTCTAACATCATTGCTCTCAACATCAATCGAGAATCCCAGCGCTTGGTTTTTTCCCGAACTATCTCGGTAATACTGATCATCTGTAACAATTGCTGATATTGCATTACCCCACCCCTCTGAAAATGCAACTCGCAGATCGAGTTTTTCCCCGGAACCATGGGGCCCCCCAATCGAATCTGAGCGTGACAGTTTATGCTCAAAATAGTGACCCCACTCATGGATGACCACATGACGATCGTACTCATCAGTATCACCATCAGATTTACCGAGAATATAAATGTTACCTCCTTGATAAAAAGAGGTGCCAATATCTCCCTCCTCGATAGAGCCATCAGCCGTACTATTTTTCTCACTCCAAAAAATTTCTAGCGGTGGGAAACGCAGCACTGGATCAACAGAAACGAACGTTTCTTTTGCATCATATACTGCGTCTAATATCGCAAATGGTGCTGCTGATCGAACCGCTCCGTAACGGTCACCGGTCCAGCCGGACTCAAAGTGAAGGTCTCGAACCAGATCATCAGTTTCAGGATTGAAAAGCTCCCCTTGACCTGCATAAAGCGTCCCGCCGTTAGTATTATCAGTCACCTTGACGTCCCAAATATTGCCTCTTCGCATTCGAGAGGATACTCGCACTCGCAGTTCGCTGCTAAGTTCTGCGGGCACCGAGTAATTGCCCTTAGAATCGGTCGTAGTTGATGCAACAACCTTGTTTTTAGAATCCACCAACTCCACTAAAACTCCTCGAGCAGGCACAACCCGCGTACCCTCATAATCGAGCCCACTGCTGATTGTATCAAGAGGTACTAGATCAAAAGTAACCCTGCCAGTTACCATTGAGGATAAAGCGATAGTTATAGAGGCGGACGCGCTTGCTCCCCGATTGTCCGTGACCGACAAACTAAAGAGCAAGATCTCAGTTTCTGCATCGGTTGGCACGAGGAAATTAGGGTTGGCTGTGTCTGCATCATTGAGCTCAACAGCCAGCCCCCCAGTCTGGGTCCATTGATAGCTGACAATATCACCGTCTACATCACTGGCATCAGCAATTAGATACACTGACGAACCTGCTGCACCAATAGGGCCACTTTGCACGGTAACGGTTGGCGCAGTATTCTCATGATTGATGGTAATTGTATCGTAAGCAGTCAATCCCCCATCGTCGGTCACAGTAAATCGGAAAACCAGTGTCGTTGATACTGGTCTTTGCGGCATCTGAAAATGCGCTGCGGCCGTTTCAGCATCGGTCAAATTGACCTCGTCACCTGACTCCTGAGTCCAACTATAGGACACGATTGTCCCATCAATATCGCTCGCGCTCCCAGACAGGAAGACATCCTGACCTGCCGGAATGTCCTGGTCAGGACCTGCGTTCACTAGAGGCGGGTTATTGATATAAAAAATAGTGACAGTATCTGAGCTCTCTGCACCTCGGTTATCTCTGACGGTAAACATAAACTCAAAAGTGTCAGTCGTCGGTTGTGACGGCATGGTAAAGTTTGCGACAGCGCTTTCCGAGCCAGAAATATTAACTGAGTCACCTGAATTCTGCACCCAAGAATAGACGTCTATAGTCCCATCGGGATCCTCAGAAGTTCCAGTCAGTGTCACGATTGATCCTGCGGTATATGCCTCGTCTTTTCCAGCACTGGCAACCGGAGGGGCATTCTCATGTTCGATAGCGACCGAATCAGAGGCACTCAGTCCCCTATTATCGGTAACGGTTAACGTGAACAAAAACGACGATGAAATTGGTCTCTCTGGCATATCAAATTGAGCAGTGAGGGTATCCGCTCCCTCAAGTGCCACTGAATCGCCCGAGTCTTGCGCCCAACTATAACTTACAACAGCCCCATCACTATCGCTTGCACTTCCGGACAGGGTCACTCGGGTTCCAGCAGGCGCCTGCTGATCTGCGCCAGCTTGCACCTGAGGGGCCTGATTTATTGATTGTGCTGATGAACCACCCCCACCTCCTCCGCAGGCGGCAATCGATAAGGAAAGCGCAATAAGCACTGCAGATTTAACGAATTTAAGCATCCTCGTCGCGTATCGGTTTGAGTGTTGAGTGTTGAGTAGCTAATCACCACTCAGCAGAACTGGATGATAGCCTGATACCCCTTTTGCAAAATTAAAAATCCTACTTTTGAGTTATTTAAATTTTTTTTGGAAACGCGAAGCAAATAGCAACAAAAGCCAGGGTAAAGCCTAGCTTTTGTTGTAACACATCTTTTTTCAAATTCCTCGGTTCGCCTTCAAACCGGACAGGTAAGTTTCAGAAGTTATAGTCAACTTTCAATCCGAGGAATCGAGGGGCACCATAGTTAGACCATACCCAAAGGGTAGCAACTGCCGCGGCATCCACTTGATACACTTCCTCGGTTAGGTTCTTGCCGAATAGCGTAACTCCAACCTTTCCGTCCGGAGTTGTGTACTTTATAGATGCATTCATCACCGTGTAGGAATCCATCTGAGTGTTGCCCTTTTGCTTGATAATAGCTTGGCCGTTAGCGTCTAATCCCTGAGCGTTTGCTGGAAAAGGCTGTGATTGTGCTTCGTCGCTGTAAGCCATATTCACGTTAGTAGTGAGGTTACCACCCCCGTCCAATTCAAAGTCATAGGTCGCGCTTAGGCCCCAATTTAACTCTGGAGAACGAGTAGGCTCCAATCCGGATAAGTCCAATGTTGGATTTGCAGCAGCGTAATCTGCTCCAACTCCCATTGTTCCATATAACGCTTGAGCGCCGGCACCGATCAATTTGTACTCATTAAACTCATGATCTAACGTACCCAGATTAAAATCTACCCTGAATTCGTCGGTCGGGACCCAGGTAACTTCTAACTCAAGCCCGCTAGCCTCTGATTCACCATTGTTTACCACCTTGGTCTCCTGAAAGGTCTCGCCTTGAGGCGTTTGCACCGTTACTACTTGAGTCCGCAGCAGGTCTTCATAAACCACATTGAAGGCTGCGGCGTTGAAACGAAGTGTCCCATCTAAGAAGTCACCCTTTAACCCAATTTCGAAACTCTGAGATTCCTCCGGATCATACCCACCGGCACAGCCTGGGTTTGTACCGCAAGTTTCAGTGAAACCTCCTGCAATAAAGCCCTTTGACGCACTACCATAAATCATCACATCATCACTAAGTCTATGATTTACAACAAATCTCCAAGTATTCGCAGACCACTTGTCTGACGCTGTCACATTAGTTGCAAAGTTGGACTCGGGCACAGGAAGGCAGAAAGGCCCACAATACATGTCTTCGTTGAAGAAATCGTCCCCAGCATTTTTACCAAATTGGAGCCGACGAAAGCTTTTCTTGTCTTGTGTTCGTCGAAACCCAGCAGTTATCGATGTCTTATCATTGAGATCATAGGTCCCATCAACATAAAAAGCAGTACTCTCTCGCTGTTGAGCTGCATGTTGGATATCATAAACATAGTTAAGTCCGGAATAGCCAAAGAAATACTCGCGAAAACCTAGGTGTGCAAACGCATAGAAATCAAAATCATCCTCATAATAGGCGGCACCAGCTACAAAATTTAACGGACCATCATAGTTGGAAATGAAGCGAAGTTCCTGCTGAAGCATTTCCTGATCAGTATTGCGACTCGCATCATATAAGGCTGTCATTTTCTCAGCGGTGTAGCAACTAGCCAAAATTTCTTCTGAGTTGCGCATGCCGGTAATGGATTTGATGGTAAAGTTATCAAAATTAAAGTTTTGGGTTAAATACACGCCCTCTACTTCAACTTTATGCCCTTGATCAAAGTCTACCACCGAATCTTGGGTATCCGATTGTGCTGATTTCCAAGGGTCATTCCATCCCCTAGACTCATTGCCAAGAAATCCAAATAGCGGCCACACATAACCCTCGCCATCAGGGGTAACGTTGGTGGAGGCCGGAGTTGCAGAGTTATCCTCCACATACTCAAACATCAACAACGCATCATAAAAATCGCTCGGCTTGAACAAGAACTTAAGCTTGCCCGCCAAAACATCGAAGCCACCGATAGGTCGACCCGTGGGAGGATTCACAAAGTTCCGTTGATCGGCGGGAGCAAATCCCCCGAAATAGGGCTGCGGGGTGAGAGCCCCTGTTCCTGGTTGAACCAGACTCGGTTTTGAATCTGATACCCAGCCGTCTGTGTCATCCTTAATCAACGCCAATCTCATAGCTATCGTATCGGACAGGGGAACGTTAATACCCAGATTTATCTCAGTTGCTTTGGATTGGTTGCTGCTGTACTCGCCCATGGATGCCTCTACAGTACCAAAAAACTCGCCCAATACTGGCTTCTTGGTCGTAATCGCGATAGCTCCAGCAGATGTATTCTTTCCAAACAGCGTTCCTTGCGGCCCACGGAAAATTTCAATCTGCTCTATGTCAAAAAGTTTTACAAACTGTGTTTGCATATGATTAATTGCAAAATCATCAACCGCTAATCCAACAGGCTGGTCATTTGTTTTAATAATGTTACCGCCCGCAGTCCCTCTAATCCCGCCTTTTACAGCATTAAAACCGTTGATTCTATTAAGCCTGACATTTGGCGCCAAAGCACTGAGCGCAGTGACATCACTAGTGAACGTGTTTTTAATCTGGTTCTCTGTAAGTGCAGTAACAGCGATGGCTAAGTCTTGTTGTGCAGTATCTCGCTTGGTACCTGTAACGATGACCTCTTCAAGCGTTAAGTCGGCCGCTGAAACGTAACTTCCAGCAACGAGCCACGCCACCGCCATGATGGCTACGTGGCACCTTCTAATTAATTGCGATTTCCTCATAATTCCCCCCCCGAAACTCAATTTTTTCTAAAAATTAACGAAGCATATTCTCGTGCTTTAGACTGCTCAGGTTTGCAAAATTTCTTATCAAACCGAGCCTTGGCACATTATATGATCTAACCAAGGTTAGCAATGCTATTTCTTGAAAATAATTAAAATAGCACCTTCAATTAATCGAATCTAGACATATTAGACGTTAGCGCTCATATCTTCGCACTCAAGTTTTTCAGATATAATAATTCCGTGGCTTTCAATTAAAAAGACAGATTAGCGGGACTAAATATCTATTGCGAAGCAGTGGTGATATATTTATCCAAGCTTGGAGAAGCATCAATTCTGGAGCAAATCGAGCTATGAAAATAACTGTAGCAGGAACTGGTTATGTAGGGCTTTCTCTAGCAGTTTTGCTGGCTCGGCAGCATGAAGTAACAGCCTATGACATTGATGAGTCACGAGTCCGCCAAGTCAATTTGAGAAAGTCCACAGTAGCTGATGACGAAATTAGCGACGCGTTATCCTCAGACCAACTGGACCTGTGCGCTACTGACGATAATGAGGCAGCTTTTCGGGATGCAGAAATCGTAATCATCGCAACCCCTACAGACTATGACGCAAAAACTCACTGCTTTGATACTGACTCAGTTGAGCAGGTCATCGGTTTGGTTACAGCATGTAACTCTGAATGTTTGATGGTCATTAAATCAACTATCCCCGTTGGCTTGACTAGTGAGCTTCGAACACGACATAAAACGGATCGGATTATCTTCTCTCCTGAATTTCTTAGAGAAGGTAAGGCGCTGCATGACAATCTTAATCCTTCCCGCATAATCGTTGGCGATAAAAGCGAAAAAGGAACAATGATCTCACAGCTGTTAAGCAGAGCAGCAGAAAGTAATGATGTACCCATCCTTTTGACCGACAGTGCAGAGGCGGAAGCCATCAAGCTCTTTTCAAACACTTATCTCGCAATGCGTATTGCATATTTTAATGAGCTAGACTCGTTTGCGCAGGCAAACAATATGGACTCAATGGAAATAATCAGAGGCGTGGGGCATGACCCAAGAATTGGTAATTTCTACAATAATCCGTCATTCGGTTATGGAGGCTATTGCCTCCCGAAAGATACCAAACAACTGCTTGCAAATTATAATCATGTGCCAAACAACCTTATAAAAGCGATTGTAGATTCCAATGATACCCGCAAGGACTTTATAGCAACTACCATTATCGATATGAAACCACAGGTGGTGGGTATCTATCGACTAACAATGAAGGCAGATTCTGATAACTTCCGCACATCCGCTGTTCAGGGAATTATGGAGCGCATAAAAGCCCAAAACATCCCTATAATAATATATGAGCCTGCCCTTAAGGCGAGGCAGTTCCAAGGCCACGAGCTGGTCCTAAACCTTGGCGCCTTTAAAGCTAGAAGCAGCGTTATCATGGCCAACAGACAGCATGTCGAATTAATCGACGTTGCCGAGAAAGTCTACACCAGAGATCTATTTGGTGTGGACTAAACTAGCGTCTGATTCGCCGCTCGATTTTTCGCGCAAAAATCTTTTGCTCCCTTTGCACATGTTTCATTGCCTTGTAAACACTTATTTCTGGATCTATCTTGCCTGTATGGCCCAATGCCTCAAGTTGAGCATAATACCAATATTGAACGGCAAACCCATTAATTGCTCTAAATAGCTTGATGTGCTTCAAGATCTGCAGCCACGAGGGGAGCAATGAGAGCGTATCCTCAAACCGGGGTAACTCCTCAAGACCCTCTAGCAACCTGTTTGGCGCATCCGTCATCACACACATGGGTCTCGCCAGTCCTATGATATCAACACTGCCGATCTTTATAGCCTCACACATCATCTCTCTTCGCCTAAATCCGCCCGTCACCATCAACGGCACAGACGTTTTTTCACGAACAGCCAGAGCAAAATCTGCAAAATACGCCTCCTTGATGCGCTGAATAGGCGGAACATAAGATTCAATTTCACTCTCCATGCCTGCTATTCCTAAAAGCTTAGGTTGCTCGTAATTGCCTCCGGAAATTTCGATCAAATCGATTCCTTCTGATTCTAGCCAAGAAACAACCTGCAAGCACTCCTCAAACGAGAAACCACCTCTCTGAAAGTCACTACTATTTAGTTTCACCGAAACTGGAAAATCCCTACCTAGTGCGCGCCTCGTTTCGGACACCACCTCCATCAGGGCTCGCGCCCGATTGATTAGGGGTCCCCCATATTTGTCGGTCCGAAGATTGGACCTTGGACTAAGAAATTGGGAGAGCAAATAACCATGCGCTGCATGTATCTGAACC
>MDTD01000570.1_pt1 | contig 31956 bp, 34 predicted proteins | sample 811221 | NCBI WGS metagenome assembly MDTD01 (sample SAMN05326646, study PRJNA326480) | marine metagenome | isolation source: seawater | place: Pacific Ocean: South West | collected 2011
CAATATTAAAATCACCAACAAAACAAACTAATTTATCGTAAATAAGAGTTTTATCTTTTTTCATCCAAATTGATATTTATAAACATTTCTTTCATTGGTACTAATATCTCAAATGATCATTTAATGCAGAAAAAAAAATTCTATATATAGTTGTATTAATTAAAAGTACCACATAATATATTTATCTTTAAATTTATATTGACGAAAATACTTTACCGTTCAATTTTTGAACGTTATATTGTTCAAAATTTGAACAATGAAAAATAACAAAATACAAGACAATTTTGAGATTTTGAGAAAAATTCATAAAGACCCAAAAGCCTCACAAAGAGAGATGGCAGAGGACCTTGGTTTTAGCTTAGGTAAGCTAAATTATTGCTTACAAGCTCTTAAAGATAAAGGTTTAGTAAAAATAAATAACTTCAAAAAAAAACAAAATAAAATCACTTATATTCAGTACGTACTTACACCTAAAGGTATCTCCGAAAGAACAAAATTAACATTAGATTTTATGAAAAGAAAAATGAAAGAGTACGACGATTTAAAAAAAGAGCTTGAATAATTATGTGGACAGTAATTAAAATCGATAAAAAAAATTTATCAACATTAAAACATGAGTTGAAAAAAAAAATAGGCAAAGATGTTGTTTTTTATAATCCGCAATTTTTAATAAATAAATTTATTAAAAACAGATTGATAAATAAAAAAATAGATTTACTGAATGGATATATCTTTTGTTTTCACACTAAGTTTCAAAATTTAAATGAAATTAAAAAATTGCGTTTTACTAAAGGATTAAAATATTTTTTGGATGGATATTTAAAATGTCAGTCTGAAATAAACTTTTTCATTAACAAATGCAAAGAAAATGAAGACAGCAAGGGATTTCTCAAAAATAGCTTTGTAGATTTTAAGATAAATGAAATGTACAAATTTGCTACAGGTCCATTTTCTAATTCTATATTTAAATTAATTGAATTTAATAAAAATAAAATAAAGATTTTATTGGGTAATTTTGAAACAACTTTGAAAAAAGATAGTAACTTATTTTATCCAGTTTAAAGTAAAATGATAAGAACTTACTGTAAACATGAAATTTACAAAGTGCGGAGCTATGCCTAATGATTTTGTGTTTTGATATAGACAATGTAATTTGCAAAACACAAGGTAATAATTACAGAAAATCAATTCCAAAAAAAAATGTTATAAACAAAATTAATGAGTTATATGAAAAAGGACATTATATAAAACTTTTTACAGCAAGGTATATGGGCAGAAGTAAAGACAACGTTTTTTTGGCAAAAAAAAAAGGTTTCGCATTTACAAAAAAACAATTAAAAGGATGGAAAATCAATTATCATAAATTAATTTTTGGCAAACCTTCATATGATTTATTTATTGACGACAAGGCAATTTTTTATAATAACAATTGGATAAAAAAGATTAATAATATTTTAAAATAAATAGTTTCTATGAAAAAAAGAAAAGCATTAATAGTAAGCGGGCCACTCGCACAAGATCATGAATTTATTTATCCGTTTTATAGATTATTAGAGGAAGAAATATCTTTAGATGTTTGTTTAATAGGAGGCAAACCAGTTCAAGGTATTCTTGGAACTACATTGCCACCAAATAAAACTCATCCAGTTAAAGACATCACAGATGTAAAGATAGATGATTATGATTTGCTAGTATTACCTGGAGGAGTAAAAGCTATGGAAAAAATAAGACTAAATAAAAAATTAATTCAATTTATAAAAGATTTTTATGAAACTAAAAAAGGACTAATCGCATGTATTTGCAGTGGAGTACAATTGTTAATTTCTGCAAAAATTGTTAAAGGAAAAAAAATTGCTGGTTATTATGCGCTGGAGGATGATATTACGAATGCAGGTGCTATATACACAGATTTACCTGCAGTAATGGACGATAGAATAATCACAACCGCACATTATAAAGATATGGGTCCTTGGATGAAGGCAACGCTAGATAAAGTTAATGAAACTTAGAGATGAGATTTACGATACCGGCATCGTAAAAAAACCTTGGGGTTTCGAATATGTTCTATTGCGAGATAAAAACTCTGTTTCTGTAACATTTTTAAATATAGATTATAAAAAACAAACATCTTTACATTGTCATCCCAAAAAAAAAACTGGGTTCATAATTTTAAAAGGTAATGCGCAAGTTCAATATGGAATTTATAAAGAGAACAATAAAAAGTATAAACCTTTGTCACGATTAGTAATGAGACCTGGTCTTTTTCACTCTATAAAATCTACTTCTAAGAGCGGACTTATTGCTTTGGAGCTGGAGTCTCCAGTTGATAAAAATGATTTGATAAGATTCAAAGATAATTATGGAAGAGAGTCAAAATCTTATGAAGGAAAAAATTATATAAAAAATAGTTTTAAAAAAAAATTTGTTATGAATTTTAAATCTTACAAAGAGCAAAAATTTAAAATAGATGATGTTCTGGTGAAATTGGAAAAACACAGAACATTCAATAGCATCAACAATAAAGATATATCTACCTCTGCTATTATTAAGGGAAGCATAAAGGATAAAAAAGGAAAAGTAGTAATTGAAAAAGGTGAAATTGTAAAAACAAAAACATTGAAAATTCTTTCAAAGGCATTTAACAATAAAAATATTTTAACAATACTAAGAGTTTCAAAGGCAAAATAATGGATAAAAAAGAACTGATAAAAAATTTTTGGGAAACCATTGAAAATAAACAAAGTCCAAAATATTTAAGAAACGTTATTAATCTAAAGTCAAAAGAATTTATTAGAAATTTAAAAGAAAATAATTTTGAATATATTTTGGATCTTATTTTAAAATTATATTCTGGAGATGTTTTAATTTTAAAAAAAGCAATAGACAAAAAATATATCGAGCAACTTAAAAAAAATTTAGTAAGCTTTTCTTCTAAAAATCCGTCTAGCTTTTATAAAATGAATGAAGGTTGTCCTAATTTTTGGAGAAGGCAAGACGAAAATATTGCAAAAAAATATTCTTTCAAGGCTGTTAGAGACTCGTTTTATTTTTTTAGGTGGAATAAAGAAAAATTTAAGATTTGGAAAACATTTAACGACATCTGGGGTTGTATTAAAGTACTGGGTGGTTTACGCTACAATTCATACGTTAATAATACCCCTAAAGATACAGTTGTGGATCGAGTTCAAGTAGTTAGATATCCGGAGAATACAGGTCATACCGAGTCCCATTTCCACGATCCTATTAATCAGAGAATTATTATTAGCGTTTATATGAGTAAAAAAAATAAGGATTATAATAATGGAGGTACCTATTTTTTTAAAAGAAATAAAAAGAAGAATATTGAAAATAATTTGGATATAGGTGATATCGGATTATTTTACTCAACTCTCCATCATGGAGTAGATAAAGTTTCAATTAACAAAAGAATAAGATTTAAAGAAAAAAATAAAAAATTATTTGGCAGATGGTGGTGCGGTCTTTACAGTCCAGAAAGTAATAACAATAAAAAAAGAAATACTAGTTCGCCTTTACGATAAATTATGGGTAGGCACATAGATATTGGTTACTTTAAGAAATTAAAAGTAAGATCAAATGTAGCTAAAAAAAGAAATATTTTAAATAAGTATGAAGCTTGGAAATTGGGCAGAGAGTATTACGATGGTAAAAGAGTAAATGGCTACGGAGGATTTAAATACGACGGCAGATGGCTAAAAATTTTACCTAATATTATTAAAAGATATAAAATTACAAAAAAATCCAAGTTTTTAGATTTAGGATGTAAAAAAGGTTTTCTTTTAAAAGATTTAAATATATTGGTGCCAGGTATTAGATCTTATGGGATAGAAAATCACCGTTTTCCACTTAGCAAAATTAAGAAAACGAAAAGTAAAATCATTTTTAATGATTATTATAATTTACCATTTAGAAATAAGTACTTCGATTTTTTAATAGCATTTAACTCAATATATATGCAATCACTTGGTGATGTAATCAAGTCATTAAAAGAAATACAAAGAGTCTCAAAAAAAAGTTATATAGTTTTAGCCTCAGGCGAAAATGATGATGAAATCCAAAAATTTCACAAGTGGACTTTAATAGGCACATCAATACAATTAAAAAAAGATTGGTTAAAATTATTCAAGAAAATAGGTTATAAAGGTGATTACTATTTTTCTTCTTCAAAATCTTTAGGACTTTAATGAAAAAAAAAGTTTCAGATATTGTCGCAGATTTCCTCGCTCAAAAAAAATTAAATAATATTTTTGGTGTAACCGGCGGAGGAGCTATGCATCTAAACGACTCTTTTTCAAAAAACAAAAATTTAAAATTTATTTTTACTCATCATGAACAAAGTGCTGCGATGGCCGCAGACAGTTATTTCAGAGAAAAAGGAAAACCTGCAGTAATTCATACTACATCTGGACCAGGTGGAACTAATGCAATTACAGGAGTAATAGGAGCCTGGATTGACTCTATTCCAACTTTTATTATCTCGGGGCAAGTACCAAAAAATCAAATGATAAACAAAACATCTACCCGGCAGATCGGAGTTCAAGAGGCAAATATTATCGACATAGTAAAAAAGATTACTAAGTACTCAATAACAGTAAAAAATTCAAAAGATATATTTAATATTTTGGAAGATGCCTATCGATTAATGCATAAAGGAAAAAAAGGACCAGTTTGGATTGATATACCTTTAAACATACAGGGTGAAAAAATCAAAATAAATAAGAAAAAAAATAATAATAAGATAATTCATAAAGAAAAATCAATTTCAAAAGTGAAAATTAATGATAAAAAATTTCTTTCTTTGTTATCAAAAAGTAAAAAACCACTTATTTTTATTGGTAACGGCATACATATTTCAAATTCAAAAAATCTATTTCATAAATTTATCAACAAAGTCAAATGTCCAATAATCTCTTCATGGAATGCTATAGATTTAATTAATAACAGTGATGAAAGATATCTAGGTAGATCAGGATTATTTGGTGATAGACCATCAAATCTTGCAGCACAATCGTGCGATTTAATGATTATTTTAGGCACAAGATTATCGATACCACAAATAGGTTATTTAACCAAAGATTTTGGTAAAAAAGCAAACAAAATCATTATTGATATAGATAAAAAAGAGCTTAACAAAAATTTATTATCAAAAGTTAAATTAAAAATTAATTGTGATTTAAAAAATTTTTTTTTAAAAATTAACACAGTTTTAAGTAAAAAAAATTTTAACTTTAAAAATTGGTTAAGACTCACCAATTCTTGGAAAAAAAACTATCCTGTTTTTAGTAAGAAAAAGTTATTAAATAATTCTAAACTAGTAAATTCATTTAATTTTATAAATAGTCTGAGTGAAACTATACCTGAAAATTCAAGTGTAATTACGGACATGGGAACAAGTTTTACTTGCACCATGCAAACTTTTAAAATTAAAAATCATAAAAAACAAAGAATTTACACAGCAAGTGGACTTGCTGCAATGGGCTATGGCCTGCCCGGAGCTATCGGAGCTAGTTTTGCTGATAAGAAGAAAAAAATTATTTGTGTATCTGGCGATGGAGGCTTGATGTTTAATCTTCAAGAACTCCAAACAATAAAACATTATAAATTACCTGTAAAAATTTTTGTACTAGAAAATAAGGGTTACTTAACGATGAAATTAATGCAAAAGAAAAATTTTAAAAAATTTACGGGTTCAGATGATTCCTCTGGTGTTTCAATACCAAATTTAGAGAAGATAGCAAAAGCGTTTGAACTTAAATACTTTAAAATTAGGAATTTTAAATTGAACAACCAGCTTAAAAATATATTTAAAAATAACAAACCATGTCTAGTCGAAGTAAATATGCCAAAGTTACAACCATTAATACCAAGACTTCAAGCCGAATTACAAAAAAACGGACAATTTAAAAAACTAGAATTCGATAACATGTACCCGTACTTACCTAAGGACCTCCTAGAGTTTGAAAGATCAAAAGCAAAACAAATTTAAGCAATAATGAAAGTTTTAGTAGCTGGTGGTGCGGGTTTATTAGGAAAAGAACTTTCAGAGAAATTAAGTGAAAAATATAAGATTTATTCAACTTACAGGTCCTCTAAGCCGAGTAAAAAGATTAAAAATTTAAAGTATTTAAAGGTTAATTTAGAAAATCAAATTAATCTTAAAATTAATCCCGATGTGATTATAAATTGTACTGTTACATCTAAATTTTCAAAAAAAAAAAAAATTGATAAATTATATAGACTCAAATATTATGGCTCCATATAATCTAATAAACTTTGCAAGAAAAAAAAAAGTTAAAAAGTTTATAAATTTTTCTTCTTTAAGCGTTTATTCAAATAAAAATAAAAAAAAAATTACTGAAAACAACGAGATTGATTACAATAATTTACTTTCAAAAACTAAATTTTTTGGTGAAATTTTATCTAGAAGTGAGCAAATAAGTTCTGTTAATTTACGATTACCTGGGGTACTTAATGAAAATTTAAAAAAGAATAATTCCTGGATAAACTATATTATAAAAAAAATAAAAAAAAATGAAAATATAAAAGTCTATAATTTAAAAAAAGCTTTCAATTCTGTAATTCAAATGAAAAGTGTAATAAAAATTGTTGATGAAATCATTAAAAATAAAAAAAAATTCAATACCTCGATAAATGTAGTGCCTAAAAAACCTGCTAAAATAATTGAAATTTTAAGTACAATCAAAAAAAAATTTAATTCTTCATCAAGGATAATAAATTTAAAAAATAATGAATTTATCTCTTTTTATTGTGGCAAAAAGCTAAAAGATGAATTAAATATTATTTTGCCAAGCACATTATCTATTATTAAAAATCATCTTAAATATTATAAGTAATGAAAATTGTAGTTACAGGCGGAGCGGGATTTATTGGAAGCAATCTAGTTGATGGATTAGTTAACCAAGGTCATAAAGTTATCGTTATAGATAATCTTTCAACTGGTCAAATTACTAATTTAAAAGAGAATTTAAATAAAATAAAAGTTTTTAAAACTGATATTTCTTTAAATAAAAACTTATCAAAATTAAAAAAAATTTTAAAAGGAGTTAATTGCGTGTTTCATTTGGCCGGACTAGCCGATATAGTACCTAGTATTGAAAGACCTACCAGATACTACGAAACTAATGTTACCGGAACTTTAAATATTTTAGAAGCTGCAAAAACCAATAAAGTTAAAAAGGTTATTTACGCTGCATCGGCTAGCTGTTATGGTAAATCCCCTAAATTTCCAACTGATGAAAAATGTAAAATTTTTACTGAATATCCCTATGCTTTAACAAAAAATTTAGGTGAAAAATTAGTGATACACTGGAATAAAGTTTATAAATTGAATACATCGTCATTTCGTTTTTTCAATGTTTATGGACCAAGATCCAGAACGACGGGAGCATATGGAGCTGTTTTCGGAGTTTTTCTTAGTCAAAAAATAAATAATATGCCACTTACAATAGTTGGAAATGGAAAACAAACCCGTGACTTTATTCATGTTAAAGATTTAGTTACAGCATTAATTTTAGCAATAAAAAAAAGCAAACCGGGTGAAATATATAATATTGGTTACGGCAAAGAAACTTCAGTAAATAAGATCGCAAAGTTAATAGGCGGTAAAAAAACTTTTATTCCCAAAAGACCAGGAGAACCTCAAAGATCCTTATCTAACATTCGAAAAGTTAAAAAGCATTTAAACTGGAGTCCAAAAATTTCAATCAACGAAGGAGTCGCAATGTTGCTCAAAGATATAAACAAATGGAAAAATGCTCCAAAATGGACTCCCAAGAAAATTTCTAAAGCAACGTCGGTTTGGTTTAAATATTTAAAGTAATTATGTCTTCGAAAATATTAAGAAACTCACGAAATAAAAAATTCTTATCTTTGAGAAAAGGAAAAAAAATAGTTCTTTGCCATGGTGTTTTTGATTTACTACATTTTGGTCACCTAAACCACTTTGAAAAAGCTAAAAGTCACGGAGATATTTTAGTTGTCTCACTCACACCTGACAAATTTGTAAACAAAGGTCCATCAAGACCAGCTTTTAAGGAGTCTGTTAGGTTAGAAATGTTAGCTTCTTTAGAAATAGTTGATTTTGTTTATCTTAACAATGGCCCATCGTCAGTTAATGTAATTAAAGAATTTAAACCAGACTTTTATTGCAAAGGCCCAGATTATAAGGATCATAAAAAAGATTTAACAAATAATATTAAATTAGAATTAAAAGCCATAAAAAGCGTAAGAGGGAAAATTGTATATACTGACGGTCAAACTTTTAGCTCAGGAAATTTAATCAATAAATTTTCTAATAATTTGTCAGAGTTGACTAAAAAAAATATAAATAAAATTAAAGCCAAATACAGCTTTGATAAAATTAAGTCTATAGTTGAGAGTTTTTCAAAACTAAAAGTTTTAGTAATTGGAGAAGTTATCATAGATGAATATATTTTTTGCGATGCATTAGGTAAGTCAGGAAAGGATCCAATTTTAGCTTTTAAATTTATGAAATCTGAAAAATATCTTGGCGGATCAGGAGCAATATCAAGAAACTTATTAAGTTTTTCTAAAAATATTTCTTTATTTTCTATGATTGGTGAAAGAAAAGATGAGCTTAAATTCATAAACAGAAATTTGAAAGGAATAAAGTATAAATTTTTGAATAAAAAAAACTCACCAACTATCACTAAAAAAAGATTTTTAGATTTATACTCTAATAGCAAAGTTTTGGGAGTTTATAATATTAATGATGACAATCTTGATGATAAAAATGAAAATAATTTTAAGAAGATGATAAAAAATATTAATAAGTATGATTTAGTAATTATCTCAGATTATGGACATGGTTTAATATCAGAAAAAAATGCAAAATTAATTTGTAAAAAATCAAAATTTTTGGCACTAAATGCACAAGTAAATGCAGCCAACATCGGTTTTCATAGTCTTAAAAAGTATAAAAATATTAATAGTGTAATTATAAACGAAAAAGAAATAAGGCATGAGTTGAGAGATAAAAATGGAAACATTAAACAATTAATGAAAAAACTTGCAGATCTTTATAATTTTAAATCTTTAATAGTTACTCAAGGTAAATCTGGATCAATAATGTACAATAAAATAAAAAATAATTATATAAAAAGTGATGCTTTTGCGAAAAGTGCAGTTGATAAAACAGGCGCTGGAGACACTATGTTATCTTTGATCTCTTTGTGTTTAAAAAAGAAATTGGATGAAAATCTGTCATTATTAATTGGATCAATTGCAGCAGCGCTGTCTGTTAAAGATTATGGTAATAAAAGAATGATAAGTAAAATTGAAATTCTAAAATCTTTAGAAAACTTGTTTAAATAAATAGTCTATGAAAAAAATATTTATAACCGGTGGGGCAGGTTACGTAGGAGCGATGTTAGTTCCTTACTTACTTAAAAAAGGTTATGAAATAACTGTTTTTGATTTAATGATATATGGATCAGAAGTTCTTAAACCGAATAAAAATTTAAATATCATCAAAGGAGATTTAAGAGATATTAAAAAAATAAAAGAAAGTATACAAAATCATGAAGTAGTAATACATTTAGCATGTATTTCTAATGATCCAAGTTTCGAATTAAATCCAAAATTAGGTAAATCAATTAATTTAGATCCATTTGAGCCTTTTGTGAGAAATTGTATTGATAGTGGGATTAAAAGATTTATCTACGCTTCTTCTTCCTCAGTCTATGGCATAAAAAAAGAGAAAAATGTTTCGGAGGACATGTCACTGGAGCCTTTGACAGATTATTCAAAATTTAAAGCGCAATGTGAAAAAATACTTTTAAGCTTTAAAAACAAAAACTTTACTCCGATTGTTATAAGACCTGCAACGGTGTGTGGTTATTCTCCAAGACAAAGATTAGATGTTGTGGTAAATATTTTAACGAATCTTGCGTATCATAAAAGAAAAATATCGATCTTTGGAGGAAATCAACTGAGACCAAATATACACATTAAAGATATGGTGCAAGCCTATGATTTGTTAATTGAAGCTGATAAAGACTTAGTTACTCATCAAATATTTAATGCAGGTTATGAAAATCAATCTGTTTCAGATCTTGGTGAAAGCGTAAAGGAAATTGTTGGCGATGATGTTATTTTAGAAAAACAAAAAACTGATGACAATAGGTCTTACCATATTTCATCAGAAAAAATTAAAAAAATTTTAAAGTTTTCTCCAAAATTTACGATTAGAAACGCTATAGAAGATTTAAAAAAAGCATTTGAGGATAATAAACTTCCAAATTCTTTAACTGATGAAAAATACTTTAATATAAAAAGAATGAACAGTATTAAACTTAAATAGTTATGAGGGTTAGATATTCATATCTTAGTCAGCAATTTGGAAATTGCCCAGACTTATGGAAAAAATTAAAACAGTTTGTTGCAACCGGAGATTTCACACTTGGTAAAGAACTAAAAACTTTTGAAATAAAATTTGCAAAATTAATAGGGTCTAAATTTGCTGTGGGTGTAAATTCTGGAACTGACGCAATCAAACTATCTCTTAAAGCTCTTGGAATAAAGCATGGTGATGAAGTTATAACTGCCGCAAATACTTTTGTTGCAACCGTAGGAGCAATAACCGAAATAGGAGCCAAACCTGTTTTTGTTGATTGTGATAATACTTTTTGTATGAATGTTGATCAGGTTGAAAAAAAAATTACAAAAAAAACAAAAGCAATAGTTCCAGTTCATTTCACAGGATACATGACAAATATGCCAAAGTTGCTTAAAATTTCTAAAAAATATGAACTTCCTATAGTTGAAGATGCTTGCCAATCAATTCTAGGGTCGATTAATAAAAAAAATGCAGGTACCTGGGGCGAATTTGGAGCGTTTTCTTTGCACCCATTAAAAAATATTAATGTTTGGTCTGATGGCGGAATTATTACAACAAATAAACTTGCTCACTATAAGAAGCTCATTTTATTAAGAAATCACGGTTTGTCCGACAGAGATACAGTCAAAATTTGCGGTTACAACTCCCGTCTAGATACTTTTCAGGCAGTAGTTGGAAACTGGCTCTTACCTCAAGCAAAAAAAATTGCCGCTCAAAGAATAATTAATGCCAAATATTTCGATATAAATTTTTCTAAAATTAAGGAAATTGAAATTCCTCCAAGACCAAAAAATTATAAAATTGTTTATCACCTTTATATTATTTTTGCCAAAAATAGAGATAAATTACTAGAATATTGTAAAAAAAAAGGTATAGAGGCAAAAATTCATTACCCTAAACCAATGTACCGTCAAAAAAGTGTTGAATTTTTACGACATAAACGCGGAGATTTTCCGGTAACAGACGAACATACAAAAAAAATTATTACCTTTCCTTGTGATCAACATTTGTCTTTTAAGGAAAAAAAGTTCATTGTTGAAACTGTATCAAATTTTTACAAAAAAAAATAACCTGATATGAAGATACCTTACGTTAATCTGAAAGCTCAGTGGGATAGCGAAAAGAAAGAAATTCTCCCGATAATTGAAAAAACTTTTTCAAAAGGACAATTCGTTAATGGTTCGGAAATAAATCAATTTGAAAAAAATATTTCTAAAGTTTGTGGAACTAAATACGCAGTTGCACTTAATTCAGGAACAGATGCCTTAACACTGGGAATGCACTTACTAGGAGTTAGAAAAGGTGACGAAGTAATCACACCTCCAAATTCATTTATTTCTTCAACCTCGTCAATTTGCCATTTAGGTGCAAAACCAGTATTTGTTGATGTTCTAGATGATCAAAATATTAACCCAGACTTAATAGAAAAAAACATTACAAAAAGAACTAAAGCTATAATGCCTGTTCATTTAACTGGAAGAATTGCAGAAATGAATGAGATAAAAAGAATATCTAAAAGATATAATATTCCAATAATTGAGGATGCAGCTCAGTCAGTTGGTTCTAAGTATTATAAAAAAAAAGCTGGATCTTTTGGTGAAATAGGTTGTTTTTCCGCTCATCCTCTTAAAAACTTAAATGCTTGTGGAGACTCTGGTTACATTACTACTAATAATTCAGAAATTTATAAAAAGGCTAAAGAAGCTAGAAATAATGGAATTGTTGATAGAAATATTGTTAAAAAATTTTCTTATCTTTCTAGGATGGATGTTTTGCAAGCTAATATCCTTAACTATAGATTAAAAAAATTAAATATGATTATAAAAAAAAGAAGAGAAAACTCAAATTTCTATTTAAAAAATTTGGATAGAAATAAATTTCATTTAATTGATGAAAAAAAATATCAATTTAATACTTATCACACTTTTGTAATACAAATTAAAAAAAGAAACAGAAATCGTTTAATTGAGTACTTAAATAAAAATGGAATTTCTACAGCGATACACTATCCAATACCAATACATTTGCAACCAGCAAGCAAATTTTTGGGATATAAATATGGTGACTTTCCAGTTACCGAGGCTCAAGCTAAAAAAATTTTAACTATTCCGGTAAATCAAAACTTAAAATTAAAGCAATTAAGATATATTGCTAATACTTTAAATAACTTTTAATAACATTGGTAATCTTAATTAAATGGAAAACTCTTTTTCAAAAAAAGCTTTAAAAATACCTTTAGACAAAAGATCAAAAACAATTAGAAAATCAATTATCAAGGGAATAATTGAATCTGGAAGAGGTCATTTTGGATCAGCAATGTCCACTGTAGAAATTTTAAGAGTCTTGTACGATGATTTTATGAATTACGACCCAAAAAATCCTAAAAAAGAGAAAAGAGATAGATTGATATTAAGTAAAGGTCACGGATGTTTGTCACTATATTCAATTTTAGCTGATAAAGGTTTTTTTTCTAAAAAATATTTAAGTAAAGTAGGGCATCCAAACTCGATTTTGGGTGGCCACCCTGAATATTTAAAAGTCCCAGGCATTGAAGCATCTACGGGAGCTTTAGGTCACGGGTTATCAATAGCGTCCGGGATAGCACTTTCTTTAAAAATAAAAAAAAGTAAATCTAAAGTATTTGTTATTTTAGGCGATGGTGAAATTAACGAGGGTTCAAATTGGGAGGCTGCCATGTCTGCTTCAAAACATAAATTAACAAATCTTAAAGTTTTTATTGATTATAATAAAATACAATCTTACGGCTTTACTAAAAATGTTGTAGATTTAGAGCCCCTAAGTTTAAAATGGAAAAGCTTTGGTTTTGAAGTTTCAGAAGTTAACGGACATAATATAAAACAGATAAAAAAAAATATTAAAAAATTTTATCAAAAAAAAGACAAAAAACCATCACTCACAATATGTCATACTATAAAAGGCAAAGGATTCTCATTTGCAGAAAATAATCCTTTTTGGCATCACAAAAATTCTTTCACGCAGGAAGATATTAAAAAATTTGATGAAAGTTTATCAGAATGAGAACAGCTGTATTTGAAGAAATTTTTAGACACCAAAAAAAAAATAAAAAGATAGTTTTTATTGGATCTGACTTGGGGCCTGGCTTTATGAGCCACTCAAAAGATTTAGTGAAAAATAGATTTTTTATGGAAGGGGTTTCTGAGCAACATGTAATTGGAATGGCAGCCGGGATGGCTCTAGAAGGTTATATACCTTATGTAAACACAATTTCAACTTTTTTGACAAGACGTTGTTTTGAACAAATTGTCGTGGATTTATGTCTCCAAAATTTACCGGTCAAATTAATAGGTAACGGTGGTGGATTAGTTTACGGACATCTTGGACCTACTCATCAGGCCATTGAAGACATTTCTATTTTGAGAGCAATACCAAACATGACTATCATAGCTCCATGCGACAAGAATGAAATGCGAAATGTCGTAAAAGCAACAGTTAATTATCCTGGCCCTATATACATAAGATTGTCAAAAGGTGATGAGGATATTTTTACACCCATTAATCAAGAATTTAAAATTGGAAAAGGTGTTGTTCTCAAAGAACCAGGAGAGTATTTATTTATTACAACTGGAATAAGTTCCAGAATAGCTTTATACGCCTCAAAAAAATTAGAGGCAGACCATAAAATCAATTGTGGAGTTCTACATTTACCAACTGTAAAGCCTCTAGATAAAGAGAAGTTGATGAAGTATATGCCAAAAGTTAAAAAAATTATAACCGTCGAAGAAAATGTTTTGTATGGTGGATTTGGTAGCTCCATATTAGAATTTTGTAATACATTTTTAAAAAATGAAATAGTAAAAATTGAAAGAGTAGGTTTAAAAGATGAATTCGTCGATGATTATGGAGATCAAGAGTCTTTGTTAAAAAAATATAAAATTACAGAAGACGATTTGTATTCAAAGGTATTAAAATTACAAAATGAAAAATAAAGTTATTTTTGATGTTGTTAAATTAGTGATTTATAATAATAATAAATTTTTACTACAACACAGAGACAAAAAGAAAACTATTAGCAACCCTGGTGCCTGGTCATTTTTTGGTGGCAAAGTGGAAAAAAATGAAGACTTAGAAAAAGCGCTAAAGAGAGAAATATTTGAGGAATTGCAATGGACACCTTCAAATATAAATTTTTTGAAGGAAAAATTTGATGGAAGATTAGGTTGTAGAGTAATGTTCTACATTTCTTTATTTAGTGAAAATAAAAAAATATTAAAACTTCGAGAGGGTCAAGGTATGGGGTGGTTTACTTTTAATCAAATAAAAAATAAAAATTTTGGAAAAGTTGCTTCATTAGTTATGCCAATAATAAAAGAGTCAAATTTATATTTGAATAAATTTAAAAATTAGTTATTTTTATAGATAGACAAAACTTTTAAAATTATGAAATTATTTTTAGAAAAAAAAGAGATTGAACTTTCAAAAAAATTTATCAAAGATGGTTACGTCAAAATAAAAGCTGATGATATCAAGCATTTAAATAATATAAAAAAATTATTTAAGAGTATTATCAACGAAGAGCTTAAAAAAAAGAATATTAAATCAAGTATTTATGACTATGACATCTTTAATAAGATTCACAAGTTAGTGCCTGTTTCAGAATTAAACGACTTTAGGCTAAGTGTAATAAATAAAATTAATAATAATATGAGTCTTAGAAAAAGTTATTTTGAGTCTGCAAAATCAGCATTGTTTTCACTAGTAGGTAATGAACTTGCTATGCAATCAAGAGTCAATTTAAGCATTCAGTATCCAAATGATGCGAGCTCACTACTTCCAGTTCATGCAGACACTTGGTCAGGAGATTCACCGTATGAAGTTGTAGTATGGATACCTCTTGTAGACTGTTATAAAACTAAGGCTATGTATTTGCTTCCTCCAAACAAAGAAAAATCTTTAACAGAAAAATTTACCTCTGAATTAAAAAATAGTGAAAAAATTTTTTCGAAAATAAAAAATCTTGTTAATTGGATAGACATTAAATATGGAGAAGTATTACTGTTTAATCAATCTTTGCCTCATGGCAATAGAGTAAATAAAGAAAAAGATACAAGATGGTCTTTAAATTGTCGTTTTAAAAGTATTTTTACCCCATATGGAGACAAAAAAATTGGTGAATTTTTTGAACCAATTACTTTGAAAACTGCATCTCAAATTGGTGTAAATTATAAGTTTCCAAAGTAAAATAATATGAAAATTACAAAAGTCAGAGGATACGTTTTTTGCAGATCATTTATGGGTGAGAGAGTCCCAACACATGTTCAGAATTTAGTAATAAGACAGTTTTGTAAAGAAAAAAAATTAGAATATTTACTGAGCGGCGTAGAATATGCTATGAAGGACTCTAGCCTTATACTTGATAACTTGATAGACGATGAAGATAATAATGGCATAATTGCTTACAGCTTATTTCAATTGCCTTTCAACGACAAAAAAAGAAATGATATTTATAAAAAAATCATTAGAAAGAAAAAATTATTGCTCTTTGCGGTAGAAAAAAAAAGTGTATCAACAAAAGCTGATATAAATTTGATAGAGCAAATTTGGAAAATAAAGAAGGTTACTTACCAAGAAAATTATAAATCGATAGAAAATCGTTTAAAAAATCAAAATGAAATATTATAAAAAAATTAATTGTAGATTGTGTAATTCAAAAAAACTAAAAAAAGTTTTAGAGCTTACGCCAACTCCACCAGCTGACTCATACGTAGAAAAAAAACATCTAAAATTTAAGCAAAAAACTATTCCATTAACAATTATGCTGTGTAAAGTTTGCGGAAATTCTCAACTTAGTCACGTAATAAGTGCTAAAGAGGTTTATTTAAATTATATTTACGAAACTGCAAGCACGCTAGGACTTGATGCACATTTTGAGACATGTTCCAAGGATATTATAAAAAATTATAATATTAAAAAAGGTAGTTCGATATTAGATATAGGAAGTAATGATGGAGTTTTACTTTATTTCTTTAAAAAAAAAGGAATGAAGACGCTAGGTGTGGATCCAATGCCTGGAATAGGCAAGGTCGCGATGAGAAAATACGGCGTTAAAACTGTTGAGGGTTTTTTTGGACTAAATCTTACGAAAAAATTATTAAAAAAAAATAAAAAGCATTTCGACGTGATAACTAGTAACAACTTAGTAGCAGACACCGATGATTTGAATGGTTTTGTAAAATCAGTAAAAAAACTAATGAATAGAGATAGTATATTTTTCTTTGAAACATTCTATTTATATTCTCAAATAAAAAATTTCGTTTGGGATTTTACTTATCATGAGCATTATTCTTATTTTACAATAAAACCTCTTAGAGTTTTTTTTAAAAAACATGGTATGGAAATAATAGACTTAAAAAAAAATAATACTAAAGGTGGATCTATAAGAGTTGTTGTTCAATTAATAGGTGGAACGCGAAAAGTTAAAAATATTGTCAAATCATTAATTACGAAAGAACGTCAAATGAAAGTTCAAAGTGAAATAGCTTTTAAAAAATACTCAAATAAAATAAATAATGGTAAAAAAAATTTCATATCTTTTTGCAATAAGATAAAAAGCAAAAAAATAGCTGGATACGGCGCAAGTGCTACTTCAACAACTTTAATCTATCATTATAAAATAAACGAATATTTAAATTACTTGGTAGACGACTTTAAAGCGAAGCAGAACTTGTACAGTCCAGGATTTCATATTCCAGTTTTTTCTCCCAAAAAGCTTTTTACTGACAAACCTGATTATTTGATAATCTTAGCATGGAGATACCATAAAAAAATATTATCAAAAATCAAAAATAAATTAAAAAAAGGAACGAAAATTATTATTCCTTTACCTAAATTTAAAATCTTAAATTGAAAAAAAATCTAAAAGTTGCTTGGATAGGTGCTGGTTTCATAGGTCAAACAGTCCATCTCAACAATTTTAGCCAATTTAAAAATGTTAAAATTGTTGCATTAAGTGAATTGAGGGAGGATCTTGGAAAAGCTGTATGCAATAAGTTTAAGATACCAAAATTTTATTCAGATTACAGAGAGATGTTAGAGCAAAATAAAGTAGATTTAGTGGTAGCAATCGTCAAAAGGTTTCATACTGCCAAAGTTGCTTTTAATGTTTTAGACTCAGGAAATAATCTATTTACTGAAAAGCCAATGGCTCCCAGTTTCAAACTGGCTTCAAAATTACTTAAAAAAGCTATTAATAATAAAAGATATTACGCCATTGGTAATATGAGAAGATTTGATAAAGGTATTCAAGAAGCTAAAAAAAAATTTAATAAAATCTTAAACAAAAACCAGCTTGGAAAATTTTTATATTTTGAAAACTTTTGTTATGCTGGAAATGACTACTGCAATATTGATGGATATATTAAATCGAAGTTCCCTCCTCCATACCATCATGACTGGGCTAGATTTCCAGAATGGATTAAAAACCAAAAAGATTGTCTAAATTACGAAAAATTTTTAAATTATTTTTCGCACAATATTAACTTAATCAGATATTTTTTTGGTGATAAATTCCAAACTGAGCCACTAAATATTTCAAAAGATAATGGTTCGATATTATTTAACTTTAAAAATTACCACGGTTTTTTCAAGTATATTTACACTAAAAAAAATGTTTGGAAGGAGGGCATGAATTTTTATTTTCTAAATGGAGCTATTAGCATTAAGATTCCGCCTGCTTTTCTTATAAATCAACCCGCAGAATTTAAAATTTTTAATTATGGAAAATCAGACCAAGAAAGCACCTATAAATTTGATTGGTCTTGGTCTTTTAAGAATCAAGCTTCGTCAGTTATTAAGGATATAGCTACTAAATCGACAAGTGTATCATCAGGAAAAGATACAATAAATGATTTAAAAGTTATCGAGAGTGTCTGGAAGAAAATTTTAAATTAATTACATCTAAAAAGAAATTTTATGAAAAAAACTAGACTATTCGATTTAAAAATATCAAATAAAAATCAACAGAAATCCTTAATTAATGCTTTTAAAAAAGTTTTAAATCATGGGCAATTTTTTTTAGGACCCGAAGTAAGAGAGTTTGAGAAAAAAATTTCTTCTTTCCTCAAATCAAGATATTCAATTGGAGTAGCATCTGGAAGTAGCGCTCTTTATTTATCACTACGCGCCTGTGGAATTGGCCCTGGTGATGAAGTTATAACAACTCCATTGAGTTGGATAATTACATCTAATGCAATATCTTCATGTGGCGCAGTACCTATATTTGTAGATGTAAAAGATGATTTGAATATTAATGAGAAATTAATAGAGAAATCAATTACGAAAAAAACAAAAGCGATAGTCCCAATGCATTATGGCGGTCACGCCTGCAATATGAAATCAATTATGAAAATAGCAAGAAAAAATAAATTATTTGTTGTTGAGGATGCCGCTCAAGCGTTTGGTTCAGAGCTATACAAAAATGGAATTATTTCAGATGTAGTTTCATTTAGCATGAACCCTATGAAACCTTTAGGCGGCTATGGAGAAAATGGAGCGATAGTTACAAATAATTATTATATTTACAAAAAAATCAAACTTCTTAGACATGCTGGTACATTGTCGGACCCTCAAAAGAAAATAACAAATAAGTGCGTGCAAATTTCTTTAAATCATAAAATGGATACAATTAATGCTTCTTTTTTATTAGACTCCTTAAAAAATTTTAAAAAAAAACTTAAAGTAAAAAGAATTTTAGCTTTAAAGTATTATGAAAAATTAAATAGTTATTTAAAATTCCAAACAAATAAGAATGATATCAAAAACCATGCTCTTTATGCTTTTACTGTTATCTCCAATAAAAGAGATGCTTTGAAAAAATTTTTAGAAAAGAACAATATAGAAACTAAAATATATCATGAGCCACTAATCCCAGAGTCTCCAGCCTACCAACATCTAAAGAAATGCAATATTCCTAATTCGAAAAAATTAATAAAAAAAATCCTAAGTTTACCCATACATGAAAAAATAAATGATAAAGATATATTAAAGATTCAAAAAGTTATTAAAAAATTTAAAGACATTTAATGAAAACTGATAAATTAACTACTCACTTTAATTTTTATAAAAATCATAAAATTTCACCAGTCAGGCAAAACATTAAAGAAAAACTTAAGTTATTTGAAAGAAGAAACTCGCTATATTCTCATTTAGGAATAACCAAAACTTTTATAAAAAATTCTGAAATTTTGGAAGTCGGCCCAGCTGAGGGACATAACTCTGCTTATCTATCATCTTGTGATCCTAAGCTTATTCACTTAGTTGAGCCTAATCCAAGTGCATATAAAAATATAAAAAAAACTTTTAAAAAACTAAGAGTATCTTCAAAAAAATTGAAAGTGTTCCCTGTAAAACTTGAAAATTTTAATAATAAAAAAAAATACGATTTAGTTATTTGTGAAGCATGGTTAGGAAATTCAAATCAAGAGAGAAAATTAATGAAAAAACTCTCTGATTTTGTAAAAAAAGGAGGACATTTGGTAACAACATTATCTTGTCCTTTAGGATGGGTATATAATGTAATTCGTAGATTCACTGCATTTAATATAATTAAAAATGAAATAAATTTTAATATAAAGACTAATAAAATTTTAGATTTATACAAACCTCATTTAAAAACTCTCAAAAATATGTCCTGCCCACATATTGATTGGGTGCAAGACAGCATGTTAAACCCTGGTTTTCTTAATACTCATCCAGATCCGTCAACTTTTTTTAAAGATATAGGCAATAAGTTTAATTTTTCTTTTAGTTACCCAGCTTTCTACTCAAATTGGAATTGGTATAAAAGTTTAATAGGAAAAAAAAAAGATAGAAAAAATTTCTTTCTTGCTAGTTATGTAAAAAATATATGTAATTTTTTGGATTATAACAATATATATCTTGAAAAGAAATTGGAAATAGCAAAAAAACTTAATAAGACCTCGAGCGAACTGATAAATAATTTAATAAAGTACGAGGAAAATTCGTCAAATAAAAACTATAATTCTTTTTTAAAATCTTTATCTAATATTATTTTTCTATTAAATATTTGCAAAATTCAAACAACAGCCTTAACCGAGGTTCAAAAAATATTGAAATACAAAAGATTCAAAAAAATTAAAAAATTAAAAAATTTTAAAAAAAAATTTGGAAAGGAACTCTTATATATTTCAGTAGAACGAGTAAAATGATAAAAAATATTTTTTGGGTAGATAAAAAAAAATTTTTAAAAAAAAAAGATAATGTTTTTTATTTAATGGACAATCCGAAAGTCCTTTCTTTAAAAAATATTAAAAATTTTAAAGCAAAACTTAATAACACTTTAAAAAATTATAAATTATTTAGAATTTGTTTACATAACAAAGATAAAGACAAATATAATGAGATGATAATGTTTCATTTAAAACCTCACCTAGTAGGCCCACTTAAACAAGAAAAAAATAATATTTCCTTTCATATGATTCAAGGAAAATTAGAAATTACAATATTTAACAAAAAAAAAACAAAAAAAATAAGTTTATCAAAGAATTCAAAAAATCCATCTCATATCAGACTAAAAGCAAATCAGTATAGAACTATTAAATCTTTAAAAAAAAACACAATTTTTTTAGAGATTTCTGAAGGTCCGTTTAAAGATAGCGATACAATTTGGAAATTAACTAAAAAATAGAGTTCGAAACCCTTATCTATTATAATTTATAGAATACATGTTCAAATTAAAATTAATTTTTAAAGAAATCTTAATTAAGTTTGGGTTACAAATGATCTACACTGATAAAGATAAGAAACTATATAAAGAATATAAATTTAAAGATGATAGACAAAAAATTTATTTTTTAAGAAAAAAGGTAAAGCAAAATTATAAAAATATATACCTAGCTAAAAAATTATTGAATTTTTCAAGACAAAATGTAGATTATAATTTTTTAAATGATCTAAACCTGTTTCAAAAAAATTTTTTAAAATACCAAAAAAGTGTAGGATTGGATAAATTAAAATTATTATTTATTCCCCAGAATATTATATATGGAAGTATAGGAAATTATGAGAATTTAGAGTCTTTGATAAAGGCAAAACAAGTAGGTATCTTAGATAAAAATCTGGTAATTTTAGAGGCAAACAATATAAATCCTTTAAATAATTTTCTTTATCAAATGATTAAAAAGTATTTTACAGTTATAAAAGATGACTTTTTTTTACAAAAATCCTTACACTTATCTCAGGAAAAATTAACCTCACCTTTAGGTGTTATGATTAGCACTGATAGGAAATTTGGTCCTATAACTGTAATGCAAAATTATATTAATTCTTTATTTTACAAAAAATTTTCAAAAATGCATTTTTTAAAATTAAGTAATGAAGATATAATTTTAGGTTATAAGAACTTAAAAAAAATTAATTCTAAAATTGGAAGAAAAAGTTTTTTTGTTACTTTACATGTTAGAGAGCCCTCATTTCGAGGAGAAAACTCCCAAAATTCACAAGAAAATCATAGAAATGCAAATATTCAAGATTATATTGAAGCAATAAAAACTATTACTTCAAATGGAGGTTATGTCTTTAGAATGGGCCAAAAATCTAGCATTAAACTTCCTAAAATAGATGGGTTAATAGATTATTGTAATAGTAGGCATAAATCTGAGTTTATGGACATCTTTCTAGCAGCAGAGTGTAAATTTTGTATTGGGACTGGTTCAGGATTTTATATGTTGCCAGCATTATTTGGTAAACCTAGAATTTTAACAAACTACCCAGGGTTCTTAGAATATTACGCTTTGAGAAAAGGAGATATTTTTTTACCAAGGTTAATTAAGAGCAAAAAAGATAATAAAATATTAAATTTTAAACATACTTGTGCTTACCCAATTTCATCATTCTGGAATGATAAACAATATGAAAAAAAAAATTTAACTTGGGTTGAAAATACGCCTGATGAAATAAATTATGCAACTAAAGAGATGTTAAATTCTTTAAAAAATAAAAAATTCAGAAGAAGCAATCTTCAAGATAAAATTTATAAGATTATAAAAAAGACAGCATCAAACTACCTATTTAAAGGTCAAAATGAGCTAGTTTGTCATGCAAATATAAGTGAGAACTTTTTAAAAAAAAACAAATCTTTAATGTAATTCAATGAAGAAAAAATTAAAAAATTATATCCAAAAACTTCATAATTCTTCAAAAAGAAATTATCTTAATAGAATGAAAAATAAAAAAGTTTTTTGTATGAAAGAAGCAAAAAAATACGCATATAATTATTGGGATGGAAATAGAAAATTTGGTTATGGGGGTTACAAATATATTCCTGGACGATGGCAGCCAATTGCAAAAAAAATGATTAGGGATTTCAAATTAACTAATAATTCAAGAGTTCTTGATATTGGTTGTGGTAAAGGCTATCTGCTATATGAATTAAAACTTTTGCTACCTAAAATTAAAATAATCGGTTTAGATATTTCAAACTATGCTATTAAAAATTCAAAAAAAGAGATTAAGAGCTATATTAAGGTTTTTGATTTGAGAAAAAAAAAACTACCTTTTATTAAAAAAAATTTTGACCTAGTTCTATCTCTTGGAACGTTGCATAATTTTAAATTATCAGAATTAATATTTGCATTAAAAGAAATTTCAAGAGTGTCAAAAAACTCATACATCATGGTAGAAAGTTACAAAAATGATCAAGAATTATTTAATCTACAATGTTGGGCGTTAACTGCAGAAATGTTTTTGGATAAAAATGAGTGGATAAAACTTTTCAAACGCTGTAATTTCAAAGGTCATTATGAATTTATTTATTTTACGTAATTAAATAAAAAAAAATTTAAATTTTTTTACATTTTATGAAATATCCTTGGTTTAAACCTAAAATTAATCAAAATAAATATATTAAAAATTTAAAGGACGTTGTCAGAAGTAATGCAATGACTATGGGGCCAAAGTGTGCAGAACTTGAGAAAAAATTATCTTCTTTCTTAGGTGTTAAGCATGTGGTCCTAACTACAAGTGGAACTAATGCTTTATTAATGGCAACATTAGCTTCAAAAATTAAAAACGGTGATACAGTTATTTCAAATAACTTTACCTGGGTGGCTACAACAAACCCAGCAAAAATATTAGGGTGTAAAATTAAACTTGTAGATACTAAAAAAAACTCACAAAAAATTGATTTTGATGATTTAAATAAAAAAGTAAAAAAATATAAACCAAAATTAGTTTATTTAGTTCATATGAATGGTGAGGTGAATTATAATAGTGATTTTGAAAAGCTTAAAAAAAAATATAAATTTTTTGTTATTGAGGACGCCGCACAAGCAATCTTTTCAAGAATAAATAATAAAAAAGGTTGTGGAACAAAATTTGATATAGGGTGCTATTCGCTTGGGATCACTAAATCTCTTAATATGATATATGGCGGATTTTGTGTTACTAATTCAAATCAATTATATAAAAGACTAATTACAATAAAAAACAATGGTTTAAGCTCCCACAAATGGTTTTTGAAAAGAGAAATTGCAACTGATACAGGACTAAATTTAAGGACTAGCGATTTGCATGCATCTATTGGTTTAATCAATTTTAATGATAAAAATTTTATTAAAAATAAAGTTTTAAGTATTTATAATTATTACAAAAATAATATCAAAAATAAAAAAATCAAGTTTTTAGAAATAACTGGAGATAATTCTACCCCGTGTTGGCCACAAGCAATTGTATTCAATAAAAAAAATTTTTCATCTTTCTGCAAAAAAAATAATATTGGAATTCATCTTGGATTGAGATGTATTAGCGAGACTTTACCATTGAAAGAGTCAGATAGATATTATCCAAACTCTATATATCTTTCGAAACATTTAATACGTTTGCCTTCAGGACCAGGCTACACTCTTAAAGACATAAAAAAAATTACAAAAATTATCAATAAATATTAATGAAAAAAATTAAAGTAAGTTTTATAGGAGGTGGTTTGCAAAGCCAGGTAGCCCATATATCTAATTTTTACCATGATAATAACGTTCAGCTATTTGATATTGTAGATTTTGATGAAAAACTTCGTAAAGGTATTTACAAATCTTTTAATTTTTGCGGAGTAGATACTGATTCAGTTGATGAACTTATAAAAAGAAAACCAGATGCGGTTGTGATCGTTGTACAGAGACCTTTAATAACAAATTTAGTTCATAAGTGTTTAAAAGCTGGTCTCCATGTTTTGTCAGAAAAGCCACATGCTTTTTCCAGCTCAGATTTTAAAAAATGTCAAAAAATACAAAAAACTATTTGGATGAAAGGTTATAATAGAAGATGGGCGGAGGCATCAATACATCTAAAGAGAGACTTAAAATCTTTAGAGAAAAAATTTGGAAAAATCGTATACATAAAACTTTATTGTGATAATGGGAATTCTTGGCTTGGAAGCAAACATCACATTCAACCAGGTCTTAAAATTAAAAAATTTTCTGGAATTACAAATAATTATCCTCAATGGTTAAATAATAATTATAAAAAAACCTATGAAAAATTTTGGAATGGAGCTGCTCACTTTCTAGATTTTTTAGAGTTTTTGGAGGTGAAAAGTGAAAAAAATTTTAATTCATTTGTTAATGAAAATATTTTTAAATCATTATTTGAAGTCGATTTAATTACTTCAAAAAATATTATCGTAGATTTAACAATGTCAAAACATACTCACAATGGTTGGAATGAAACAGTGGAAATATTCTTTGAGAGAGGAAAAGCAGATTTAAGATTTAAATCCCCTATGCAAAAAGGAGGAAGTTGTATTTATGAAACTTTCAATAGTAAAAGTAATGAAAAAATAACCAAATCTTTTAAAAACAATTGGCATTTTGAAAATCAATCAAAAAATTTTATTCTAAACATAAAAAAGTTCAAAAAAAATTATAATAAAAAAGATGGTGAAACTTCAATTAGAATTTACGAAAAAATTTGGAAAAAAATCCTAAATAAATAGTTCCATTCAATGATAGTAGACTTTAAAAAAATCAATAAGATTATTGATAAAAGTGAAAAAAATAAATTATCAATATTAACAATCTTAAAATTTTTTTCAGGAATTTTAGATATGTTAGCTGTAGCATCAATAGCTCCCTTTTTAACTTTACTAATAAATCCAAACTATTTTGATAACAATAAATATTTTATTAAATTAGAAAATTTTATTTCGAGAACTGATCAAGAGTTTTTGATATTATTTGGTATTGCATCGATCACACTAATAATTTTAAATCAACTTTTTAAAATTTTTCTTAATTGGTTTGAAGGTTATGTTACCAATAATATTGAATACAATCTTGTTACAAATTTATTTAATTTTTATTTGAAACAACCCTATTATTTTTATTTAAAGAATAGCAAATCTAGTTTACTAGAAAAAGTTGCTAAACAAGGAAATATTGCTGTTTCAGGAGTTATAACACCTTTTTTTGCTATACTCGAAAACCTATTTACTGCAACATTTTTAGTTTTATTAATTTTATTTGTTAATTTAAAATTATCACTTATAGTTTTATTGCTAATAATAATATTTTATACTTTATTCATATTTACACTTTCAAAAAAAATTAAAAAATATGGTGAATATAGTCCTGAATTTTCTCGAAAAGCATTTAAAATTGTAGCTGACGCTTTTAAATCAATTAAGGAAATAAAGGTAAATAAAAACACAAATTACTTTGTAAACTTATTTAAAAATTATGCAAAAAAATACGTTAACAACAGTATTAAATTAAATTTAATTATAAATGTACCTCGACCACTTATTGAAATATTTGCTTATTCAATCGGATATTCATTAATAATTTTTTTGATTTTTAAAACTAACAATACTTTAGAGGCCATCGTTTTTAATATAACGATTTTTGCTTTAGCTTTTCAAAAAATCCTACCTGCAGTTCAAAATATTTACCGACAATTTACTGAGTACAAGTACTCAAAGTTTTCATTTAATATTATTTATAATGATTTAACAAAATCACAAAAGTTTATTAATAAAAATTTACTAAATGAAAACAAAAGCTTACATTATGACCAAAAAATTATTTTGAAAAATATTGAATTTAAATATGAGGACAATAAAAAGTTTAAATTTACTTTACCAAAAGTTGAACTTGCTAATAGCTCTATAATTGGATTAACAGGAAAATCTGGCTCAGGAAAATCAACTTTCATAGACTTGCTTTTAGGATTAACCTATCCCCAAAAAGGAGAAATAGTTACCGACAGCAAAGATACTGAAAAAAAAATTGGTTATTTACCACAAGATATTTTTATTTCAGACGATACAATTGAAAACAATATAATTAATAACATGCAAAATTTAAAATTTTCAAATTCACAAATAAGATCTGCCGCTGAAAACGCACAAATTTTATCTCATATAGAGAATAATCTTCCTGAAAAATTTAAGTCCAATATAGGAGAAGACGGCATCAATTTTAGTGGAGGTCAAAGACAAAGAATCGGTATTGCAAGAATTATATTACAGAACCCAGATTTAATGATTTTAGATGAGTCAACTAACGCATTAGACTTAAATACTGAAAAAAAAATCTTAGAATACATAAAAAAAATAAAAAAAGATAAAATTATAATACTTATTTCACACAGAAAATCAGTGTTAAAATTTTGTGATAAAATTATTTATTTAGATGATGGACAATTAAAATGTGAGGATACTTTAGATAATTTGATTGAAAAAAATTCCTCTTTTAAAGAAATGATTTCAGAGTGATGATACAATATTTGAAGAAAATATTATTAATATTTTATCAATTATTAGGCATAGTAAACTTCTATAGTTTATCATTTATATTTATTTTAATAAAATTTTTTACAAATTATAGATTTTCTTTTGTAGATTACTCTCGGATAGGAAATAATTTAAATATTTTACTTTTTTTGAGATTAAATAATTTAAGAGTTGAAAGTTTGAAAAAATTTAGCTTTTTTTTTATTCCAATCTTTTATAATAAGACTAAAGCTAATAATGCTTTTTTTGGGTTACTCAAAAAAAAAATAAATATCTTACCTCAATCACAATTTCTTAATTTTTTTTGTAAATTTTTAAATCCAAGAAATCCTAGTTTTTTTTACAACTTCCAATCAATGTCTAGTCCGGCTGGAATAAAATATGATAAGAATTCAATCTTTTATCAATTAAATAATTCTGAAAAAAAAAGTATTTCAAATTATAATGAACAATTAATTGATCTTAACGATGAAATTGAAGAAATAGGCAATGAGTACCTCAAATCAATTAATACTGAAAAAAATAAATTTATTTGTTTTCATGCCAGAGATAACTTTTATTTAAATAATTTAGGTATTGGCAATCAAGAATATCAATCATTTAGAAATACAAACATTTCTTCATTTGAAAAAGGAATAAATTATTTAGTAAAAAAAAACTATAAATGTATAAGAGTGGGTGCATCAGTTCAGAATAAGCTTTCATTCAATGATGATAGCATTATTGATTACGCCACAAATGGAGATAGGTCAGATAAATTGGATTTATTTTTATCAAAATATTGCTCATTTTTTTTAGGTGGGTCTAACGGAGCTACTATATTTGCAGAATTTTTTAATAAACCAATTCTATATATAAATTGTGATATTTTAGTTCAAACCTGGTCAAATAATTCTATTTTTACCTTTAAAAAATATTTTTCAGAAAAATTAGGTAGAAATTTAAGCTATAGAGAAATATTGAATGATTTGGAAATGGAGTCAAGAAAAAGAGGATTTTTAAAATATTTAAAAAATCAAAGAATTAACATTGTTGATAATTCTTCAGAAGAAATATATGAAGCTGTTAAAGAAATGGAATTAAAAATTAAAAATAAATTTATTCCAAATATTGAAGCAAAAAAATTACAAGATAAATTTTGGAAAATAGCAAGTAAAGATTTATTAAAATCAGATACTTTCAATATTTCTGAAAGCTTTATTCTTTCAAATAAATACTTAGTAAATTAGAATTATGAGTTTAAATAATAAAAATATTTTAATAACCGGAGGAACAGGCTCATTTGGTAAAAAGTTTATTGATAAAGTATTTAAAAAATATAAACCTAAAAAATTAATTGTTTTTAGCAGAGATGAACAAAAACAATTTCATTTACAAAAAAAATTTCCAGAGGGAACTAATTCACCTATGCGATATTTCCTCGGTGACGTGAGAGATGCTGAAAGAGTTAATTATGCTTTAAAAGATGTAGATATTGTTATTCACGCTGCTGCATTAAAACATGTTCCTATAGCTGAGTATAATCCGTTTGAGGTAATTAAAACAAATATTATTGGAGCTCAAAATATAATTCAAGGATGTTTGAATAATAATGTAAAAAAAGTGATAGCTCTTAGCACTGACAAAGCCTGCTCTCCAATAAACCTTTATGGAGCTACAAAGTTAGCATCAGATAAACTTTTCGTTGCAGCAAATAATTATAAAGGGAAACTTAGCACAATTTTTTCAGTTGTAAGATATGGTAACGTAATGGGAAGCAGAGGTTCAGTCATACCTTATTTTTTAAGTAACAAAAAAAATAATTCGATAAATATTACTGATATGAATATGACTAGATTTAATATTACTTTAGACCAGGGTGTTGAATATGTTCTAAAATGTTTGGAAACTATGTGGGGTGGTGAAATATTTGTACCAAAAATTCCCTCCTATAAAATTGGTGATTTAGCTAAAGCAATTTGTCCACACTCAAAAATTAAAATCATTGGAATCAGACCTGGGGAAAAAATAAATGAGGAAATGGTTTCTGAACACGATTCACTTAATACGATAGAAACAAAAGATAGTTATATTATTACTCCAACGCTTAAACTTATAAATTTTAAAAGAGAATATTTAAAGAAAAACAAATCATCAAAATCTTGTAAAAAAGACTTTAGTTATAACAGTAAAGATAATTCAAAATTTTTATCTGTTAGCGAAATAAAACAACTAATAAAAAAAAACCTAAAGGATTTCGAATAGTATTGTGATTAATTACGGTAGGCAAAGTATTGATAAACTTGATATTAGAGCAGTTACAAAAGTTCTAAAAAGTAATTTTATTACTCAAGGCAAAGAGGTAGAAAAATTTGAAAGACTGCTTTCAAAAAAATTTGGAGCAAAAAACTGTATTGCTGTGTCTAGCGGCACAGCTGCTTTACATTTACTAGGTATAGCATTAGGCTGGAGCAAGAACGATATAATAATAACAACACCGATTTCATTTTTGGCTACTAGCAACTCAATTTTATATTCAGGGGCCAAACCAGAATTTGTGGATATTAATAAAGAAAATTTTAATATTGATACTAATTTATTACTTAAAAAAATAATTTATTTAAAAAAAAAAAGAAAAAAAATTGCTGCTATTATTTGCACTGATTTTGCAGGACATCCTTGCAATTGGAAAGAAATTAAAAAAATATCGACTAAATATAGAATTAAATTAATAAATGACAATTGCCATGCTTTTGGCGCATCAATCGACAACGATAAAAAATATGCAATTAAATATGCTGATTACATTACGCTAAGTTTTCACGCTGTAAAGCACATTACTACTGGAGAGGGAGGTGCTATACTTACAAATGACAAGAAAGTTGCTAAAACTATTAGGATGTTGAAAACCCATGGAGTTATAAAAGATAAACGCTCTCAGCCGTGGTTTTATGAAATGAAAAGTCTTGGATACAATTATAGAATAACTGATTTCCAATGCGCGCTAGGATTTAGCCAACTAAAAAAATTAGATAAATTCGTAAAAAGAAGAAAAGAGATTGCCTTTATCTACAACAAAGCTTTTTCAAATTTCCCCAGAGTTAAAATACCTAAAGTCAGTGATAAAATGGGACATGCATATCATATATATCCATTAAGAATAGATTTTAGGAAAATCAAGTTTTCAAAAGAAATTTTTTTTAAAAAACTAAAAAAAATTGGTATAAATTTACAAGTACATTATATTCCTATTCATCTCCAACCTTATTACAAAAAAAAATTTTATTTTAGATATGGTGACTTTCCTGTTGCTGAAAAATTTTACGATGAAGAAGTATCGTTGCCAATTTTTTATGGGCTTCAAAATTCACAAATAAAATTTATTATATCTAATATTAAAAAGTTAATTCAAGTATGATCAAAAAGATTTTAAAAAACTTATACATAAAGACTAATAAGCTAGATTATAATGAAAGCCATCTAGGATCGTTTAGCTTTTGGAGACTTTTATTTTACAATATTTTTTCCCCTGGAAGAACTATCAATAGATTTAAATTTAACCAACTTAATAAAAATTTGAAAAAAATTACTCAATCTTTTAATCAAATGAAATACGAAGAAAATCCTAATTGCTCGAAAAAAGAACTAAATGATGCTCTAAGTAATTTATTTAATTTTGGAGGTTGCGTTATAACGAATTATTTTTCAAAAAACAAAGTAGATGAGTTTTTGAAAGAAAATGAAACTTTAATAAAAAAAATGAGAGAATATAGATCTGATAAGATTTCTTATAAAATTGAATTGCTTAAGATCTCCCAAAAACTTGTAGATTTATGGCTAGATAAAAATTTAATAAACTTAATAAAATCTTTTCTAACCACGGATATTTACGCAAGAAATTATCCATATTTATATTATACACATGTTCCAGAGACTCTTAATAAAGATAAAATTTTAAATTCTAAAGCTGCGAGTTCGTGGCATATAGATCATTCAGTGTTATTTAATTTACATATTATATTAGATGATATTAAAGAAGATGAAACTTGTATGGAAATTCTGCCAAAATCACATAAATCTTTCAATATTGCTTCGAAATATTCGAATAACGTAGTCGATAAATTTTCAAGCGAGAGAATAAAATGTTTTGGTCCAAAAGGTACAGTTTATATGCATACCGGTAATGTTGTTCACAGACTCCACCCTGTAGCAGGTAAAGACAGGCTTAACTTGCATTTTGAATTTTCTCCAGGCTCAAATATTTTATTAGACGTTGAGTGTATTAGAAAAACTTTAAATAACGAATTCAATTTAAGTGATTTAGGGAATGATCAGAGGGAAATTTTAAAAGTAATTTTTCCTAAAAAACAGCAGAAAGGTTACGATATAAAAAACGATAAAATTTCTCCTACCAAATTTTTAGGTATATGAACATTGCTCTAATTATTGCAAGAAAAAACAGTAAAAGAATACCCAATAAAAACAAAAAAAAATTCTGTGGAAAACCAATCATATTTTGGCCAATTAAAAATTCTTTAAAGTCAAAAATTTTTGATAAAATTTATGTTTCTACCGATGACAAATCAATATCTAAACTTGTGAAAAAATATGGAGCAAATGTTCCTTTTCTAAGAGATAAGAAACTTGGTGGGGAAAAAATTTCAACTATAAGAGTTGTAAAAGATTTTATTAAAAAAATTGTCAGAAAAGATAAATTAAAATTTAAGAATCTTTGTTGTATATACGCTTCAGCGCCTTTTTTCACAGCTAATGATTTAAAAGAAAGTCTAAAAAAGCTCAA
>MDTD01109499.1_pt1 | contig 31955 bp, 33 predicted proteins | sample 811221 | NCBI WGS metagenome assembly MDTD01 (sample SAMN05326646, study PRJNA326480) | marine metagenome | isolation source: seawater | place: Pacific Ocean: South West | collected 2011
AAAAATGGTCACAAAGTTTACGACCTCTCTTCCATAAGCTTTCAGGCCTCCTTTGGTTTAAATAATGAAAAAATTAAAGAGGCCATTAAAAAGCAATTAGACTCTTTTTCTGTTGTATCGCCGAAAGCCATCTTCCCTTTAAAAGATCAAGCTACTTACAAACTCCTTAGCCATTTGGATGGATATAAAAGACAAATCAATGCATTGGATGGAAAAGTCTTTTATACACTCTCCGGTGCTGAAAGTGTTGAAAACGCTTTAAAGATGGCAAGACAGATAAAGAAGAAAAACGTCGTTCTTTGCCGAGAAAGGTCATATCATGGTGCCTCTCTTGGTGCTTTAAGTGTCACAGGTGACTGGAGGAATCAACCTCATCAAACCGTTGATGAATGGACGACCCGAATTCCTGAACCTCACAATGATCCTTTTTTAACTCAAACTGAACTCATCATAAAAGATGTGGGGCCAGAAAATATTGCGGCTTTTTGCCTTGAAACTATAACCGGTGGAAATGGAGTTATCATTCCTCCAGAAAGTTGGTGGCAGGGAATCCAAAGGCTTTGTGATCAATATAATATTTTTCTTATCTTAGATGAAGTTATTTGCGGTTTTCAAAGAACTGGCAGGCGCTTTGGTTTTCATAATTACCCTTTTTTAAAACCACACTTTATCTGTATGTCTAAGGGAATCACGGGCGGTTACATCCCTTTTGGAGCCGTTTGGGCCAATAGAGACATTGTCGAATTTTATAATGAAAACGTACTTTCTTGCGGGCTCACAAGTTACGCCCATCCCTTAGGTCTCGCTGCCATGGATGCCATTTGTGACATTTTAGCCGATGGCCATTTTTTAGAAAATATAGTTAATTTAAAAAAAATGATGAAAGGCTATTTTTTAAAATGGGAAGAGCTGCCGAACGTTAAAGAAATACGGACTATTGGCCTTTTGGCTGCCATTGAATTTACGAGTGATGTGACCCTCGACTTTAACTATTTTTTAGAAAGAGGAGTTCACCTAGTTGTTCAACCTCAGACACTTATTCTTTCTCCCGCTCTTACTTTTAACAAAATGGATTTACAGGCGGCTTTAGAAACATTAAATAAGGCCTTGAGAGAACTTTAAACTTTTAGCTTAGAATAAATAAAAGGAAAAAAAATGACTCAACAAAGTTCCAAAGTTTTTCAAAGTGCTAAAGATGCACTTCACGATATAAAATCCGGAAGCGCTCTTATGAGTGGAGGCTTTGGTCTCTGCGGTATTGCAGAAAATTGTATTGATGCCTTAAGTGAGATGGATGTTAAGGACCTCACGGTCATTTCTAACAATATTGGAAACTCAGGGCGGGGGCTCGTTAAAATTTTAATTCAACATAAAATTAAAAAGGCTTATTGCAGTTATGTTGGGGGAAACCCTGACCTTGAAAAGCAAATGCTTGCTAAAGAAATTGAGGTTGAACTTGTCCCTCAAGGAACCTTTAGTGAAAGGATTAGGGCCGCTGGCATGGGAATAAGAGGTTTTTATACGCCAACAGGTGCTGGAACACTTGTTGCTGAGGGAAAAGAAGAGAGAACGTTTGACCGTCCTTGCATTTTAGAACTCCCTCTGCACGCTGACTTTGCCATTATCAAGGCCCAGAAAGCGGACCCTTACGGGAACCTCTGGTTTAAAGAAACCGCAAGAAACTTTTCTCCACTTATGGCGATGGCCTCAAAAATTACTGTTGTTGAAGTGGAAGAGCTCGTTGAGCTCGGTGACATTCCACCAGAAGACGTTCACGTGGCAGGAATTTTTGTCCAAAGAATTTTTAAAGGGTCAAACTACAAAAACGATATTGAATTTTTAAAAGTGAAGGGAGAATAAAGATGACTTGGTCAAAAGAACAAATGGCGGATAAAGTAATTTCTCTCTTTGAAAAAGATACAAGTGTAAACCTAGGAATAGGTTTACCAACCTTGATAGCTGAAAGAATTCCAAAAGAAAGCAGAGTCATGATTCATTCAGAAAATGGCGTCCTTGGTGTTGAGGGAAGACCTGATGAAAAAAATGTATCGCCGACTCTTATCAATGCAGGAAAAGAAACCATTGCTGTAGGCAAGGGTGCTAGTTACTTTGACAGTGCTTTAAGTTTTGGAATGATTCGAGGGGGTCACTTAGATTACTGTGTGCTCGGTGGAATGGAAGTCGATGTTGAAGGAAACCTCGCTAACTGGATGATTCCAGGAAAAAAAGTCACAGGAATGGGCGGTGCCATGGACCTTGTTCATGGAGCAAAAACAATTATCGTGATGATGACCCACTTTAATAAAAACGGCAGTCCCAAAATGTTAAAAAGGTGTGGGCTCCCTTTAACAGGACTTAATGTTGTAGACATAGTGGTAACAGATAAAGGGCTTTTTTCTATTAAAGAAAACCGCTTTGAGGTTATTGAACTTGCTGCTGATGTCTCTAAAGAATCTTTAGGTATTAGTGAGGAACTATTAATTGAAAGACATAAATAACTAGTAGATAAAAAAAGGGGGCCTCCTGCAAAGGCCCCCTCTTTTTGGCTTCCTGCCTAATCTTGTAAGCAACTTCCTATCACCTACACTAATAGGTTAACCTAAATTTAGCGTAGGCAAAGAAAAAAAATAAAGTGGTAAAGTTTTCCTCGGTGTGTTTAAATTGACTTCTTTGATTGGAAAAACTCAATTTGAACGTACATCCTTTAATTTTTTAAACTCAAAAGTTATAATTCATTGAAATTAATGGAGAATGTGGATAATAATGAAATCAAAACTCTTCCCTTGGTTAATATTAATTTACTTAACTAATTTTGGCTGCACACAAATAATAAACCCTGCCAATAAAGCTACAGTTTCTTCATTATCAAAAAAAGAGAATGAAAAAACTTACTGTATAGTAAAGAAAAATAAATCTATCAATTTCCTATCTGGATCAGAAGAAAACTCTAAGTCTTTTCATCAACTTCTTACAAAAATAAAAAGGCAGCGAATTAAGCTCTCCTTTGTAGAAAAAGCTGCTCTATGGCTTCTTTACCAGATAAATGCAAACCCAGACGTTTGCTCACCTTCATCTCGCCTTCAAATTATTTTCGCCCACAAAGATTCAGAACCGATCTATTGGGACTTTCACCATCCATTTGCAAAAAACTTAAAATCAAAAAATTATTATCCCTACCTAGACGGTATCGATTTTATGCTCAAGAATTTCAAGTCAAAAAAGAGTCTTATTCAGTTAAGTTCCTTGCTAGACAGAAACCTTCCCAAAAGATTTAAAGTAACAAAAAGCCTTGAAAAGATAGTTAATATGAAGAGAACCGAGCTTTATAAATTAAAGCCATTTAAAAACTCTTTTTTTAAAGAGGCTGAACCTCTCAAAAAAAATGAGAGTTTTCCTAAACTTCAATTTAAAAAGCTTGTAATGAATTACAGAAAAAGCCAAAAAATAAATACGAATAAGAAATCTTTTGGAAAACACCTTTTAAAAAAAGCGTCTATCTCAAAACTCCTGTTTCCATTCAAAGTTGAAGGTGACAATTTCCCCCCCCCTATTAGATGTAATATAGACCTTTCTCTCTATAAGCATTCTATATTCCTCATAAACTCTGAGGAAGTATCATCTAGCATCTTTGGATTTGAACAAAATAATTCTTACTTTCTTGCTGCGAGTTCTCAATTACTTTCAGGACCTATTTCACCAATTTTTGGAACATTTCTCATGAGGGGTGCGCCCCCCCAAAAGACACCTACTATGTGCCTTATAAAAAATAGAAATAAGGAATCCAACATTGCGTTAGTTTCTTATAAAGGGAGGGACCCTGGTCAACATATTTACAACCTTTTTCAAAAAGGGATTCATCAATCAAATTCACTCATGGACCTTGATATTTTTTTAAAAGGTCCTAGAAAAATTTTTTTGGTAAACCCCTTGAGAGTTCTTATTGAACCATTGGATAAAAACACAAACGACTTGTTGCGTTTTAGAAAAAGAAATATTCCTTTATATCCTGTTAGAAACCTAGGATACATCCTGGCACACGGAAAATTTAACCTAAAAAAGCAAAATGGTTTCATTCTAGATAGAAGATCTCAGGAGAAATTATCATGCCTCGAGAAAAAATCTCCCTAATTGAAATCTATGGTAGTGCTTCTAAAAAACTCCTTATTAGACGTGAGCTGTCAATTCAAGACCTAAACATCAACCTTATGTCCTTCCTTCAAAATCTAGGACTCCCTATAGCGTCATCATGCCAAGGAGAAGGTATTTGCCGCTTATGCATTGTGAATGAGAGCGTGATTAGCTGTGGTATTTCAGTAAAAGACCTTCCTTTTGACAAAAAAGGCGTAAGAAAAGTGAGCATTGGCTATTTGTGAAGAGTTTTCACTTGTCGGCGCTTACTCAAATTCATATCATGTTCTTAATTTAGGAATTTAAAAAGGTATTGTGAATGAGGTATCTATCCTTCGATTTAGAAGCAACAGGACTTGATCAACACGATTACATCATTGAATTTGGTATGATCCCCTTTGACACGGAAACTAAGACGCTCGAGGAAAACCTTGCTAGAACTTTCACAGTTCACTGCCCATCTTTTGAAACTTTAAAACCTCAACTAGCCCCGTGGGTCATAGAACACAATGAAGGGCTTATCAAAAGGGCTCATGAAGAAGGTGTTGACCACACGACTTTTAGAAAAATGATGGAAGAATACCTCCAGAGTCCAGATGTTAAAGATTATTTCCAACCTACTGCAATTAACCAAATTGTCCTCTTTGGCAAAAGTGTAAACTCAATAGACATCCCCTTTTTAAATAGAGATCTTGGTTGGGGATTTATGAAAGAACACTTCAGTCATAGAGTGCTTGATTTAACGTCTACGGCCCTTACTCTTATTGACCTCAACTTTTTGCCAGATGAATGCGCCTCCGGCTCAGACCTCATGAAGTATCTTGGAATGGGAGAAGTTGAGCACACCGCTCTCGCGGATGCAAAAAACACCGCCATTATGTACCTAAAACTAGTCGAGATGTTTTTCAATAACTCAGGTGAATAGACTAAGTTAAATATTAGAAAAATTTCTTTAGTTCGAAAAAGAAATAAATTTAGAAGGGTTCAAAGCTTTTCCCTGCCTTCTAACTTCAAAATGCAAGTGTGGACCAGTAGATTTTCCCGTATTGCCGACTCTTCCAATAACCTGCCCTTTTTTAACGACTTGACCTTTTGTTACATAGTTATCCTGGTTATGTGCATAAACGCTAAAAAAGCCTCCTTTATGAGCAATGACGATGATATTTCCATAACCTCCTAGCTCGTTGCCTGAATAGACAACAACACCACTATTTGATGCCAAAATATGAGCACCTCTCTGCGCCGCAATATCCAACCCCTCATGAGGCCGCCCCCATCGGGTTCCAAAACGCGAACTAACTCTTGATGAAGACGGCACCGGCCATAAAAAAGCCTTATGACCAAGCAAAGACCATCCGCTGTCTATTTTGCTAAAAATATGGGGAAGGATTCCCTTTTCCTCTGGAACAAAAACCCACTCACCAGGAACAAAAGACTTATCATCGTTTTCCCGCTCCAAATCATAACGCGAAACACTATACTGCTTCGCAATACTTTTAAAAGATTCCCCTTCCTTAATTTTTACAAAATGACCACTTTTGAATTGAGTACAAGAAACAAAGATGAAAACGAAAGCAATCTTTAAAATTTTACTCGTCATTGTAATCTCCATCCATGGAAATAAAATTTTGATTTGTTTAAAACTTACTTTTTATCTAAATTCAAAAATCTTTTCAGAGAGCTTGTTCCAACACTTTTGATCAATTCTCCCTTTTTCCAAAAGGCTCAGAGGAGTAATCGAAACTTTTCCCTCAGAGACTGCATAGCAATCTGTTTTTTCGTTACCTTCAAACCCTTCGTAGATCCCACCAATCCAAAAATAATCTCTTCCCCTAAAATCTCGGCGCATTTGAATTTCTTCTGAGTATTTTTGAAACCCCAAACTGGTCAGTTCTACACCTTTGATCTCTTCAATTGGGAGGTTTGGTACATTTATATTAAGAAGTCCCATAGGCTCTAAAAGTAAATGGAATTTTTGCTCGACGAATTTTTTAGTAAATTCTCCTGCTGTTTCATAGAAAAGAGGGTTGCTCTTTGGTGTTCCAAAAGAACTTGCAGTACTTACGCTTAAGGCTGGTACACCGTGAAAAACTGCCTCTCTTGCTGCCGCAACTGTTCCCGAATAATATGTGTCCTGACCTAAGTTTGGACCGCGGTTAATTCCACTAACTACCAGGTCCGGCTTTCTTCCTTTTTTTTCCTTAAAAAGATGAATAACTCCTAATAGTGCACAATCTGCAGGATATCCACTACACCCATAAATATCCTTCTCCAGCTCAATAAGTCTAAGTGGGTGGTCTAGCGTAAGTGTGTGACCTGTTGTCGACCTTTCTTCAAGTGGAGCAACAACAGTAACATTACCAATTTGACTTAGAGATTTTCTAAGGCTTTTTATTCCTTCCGCATAAACGCCATCATCATTTGAAATAAGAATCTCCATCTTTCCTCCCCTGAACTCCACAATTTTTTGCGGAAAATCTACTGTGTTCTCGACCTTTTACTCTTCTAAAAACCAGTAATCAAGATTACTTGGCCATAAAATCTATAAGGAAAGCTCTTTTTCAATCGCTTGGTCAAAAATTTCTATTTCGGCCTTAAGTAATCTAAGATCAACATTCCGATAAGAAGATTCAAAGTGATGATCTATTGGAAGAGAAATAATGTCAAAAGGCATCATATTTAAAACTCTTTCAAGAAAATTTAAAGGTCTTACACCCCTAATAAGGTTTTTTAACTTCATGCGCTGTATATGCTCACCGTAATTATCCCAAAACTGATCAAAAATAAGCTCCAAACTTCTGGATTTATCAAAGTCATATAATAAATCTAGAGACCATACCATACCTCTTAGGTTATAGCATTTAAGAACTTCATCCAAAGCAATACCTGGTGAGTAATGCCAAAAAAATGGGACTCCAAATTGATCATAAAAACCTGCATCCTTTTCATCACTAAACTCAAGTACCATTTCTGAAGTGCTCGAACTTTTTTCCAAGACCTTGTTCAAGTCTTCGACAACCTTCTTGATAAGAAAATCTTTTTCATTAGAAAAATGTAAATAAAAATTTTCTTGATTATCAGGGATATCGTTTATCATTTCTTGAAAGACGTGAAGCTGTAAAAAATTCAAACTTCGAGGCCTAAAATCAAATTGAAAAGACTTAAGCCCCATTGAACGTGCGGCATCTAGAGTTTCACAGCTATAAATTCCATCCAACCGAATCAGATTCTTCATAATTGAAATTATACAAAAAATACTTAAGAGGCTCAAAAAACAAAGATGGGAAAGAGGTGCCGATAGACTCTGGATGGAACTGGTAACTTACACCCCGCTCAAATAACCTCATTAGAACCTCATCATTCTCATCTAGGATTTCTTTAAAACTATTTTTAATTTTTTGTTTCTTAATAGACAGGGAGTTATACCTCTGCACCAGTATATTTCTACCCCAGGTTTCTTTTGGAAAACAGCTCTCCCATGAAGGGATTTTAAGAGAAACAGTCTGCGCATGAATAGGGTTTTTACTAAGGGCAACATCATCACCAAAAATTCTTCCCATAATTTGATGCCCCAAGCAAATCCCAACATGAAAAAGCCTATTGCAACTCAATAACTCTTTGATGGAGGAAAAAAGATTCGAATATTCATCTGGATGTCCTGGGCCTGGACCATAAACAAGGATATGAACATTGTTAAAAAGAAAAGGACTTTTTAAAAAGGAACTTATTCTACAAAACGGAATAACTTGAAAGGAATAGCCTAACAAACCAAGGTAAGTTGCAATATTAAAAGTAAAGCTGTCATTAAAATCAAGGAGGCTTATTATTGGTTCCCTCCCCAATTTGTCTTTATAAATCCGATAAGGATGTAAAACTGTTGTCATTAAAGTTAACCAAAAAGTTAAAAAGAAATTTCTTGCTGGATAGGTCATCTTTATAACCCCAAATGAGCCTCCAACAATTATTATGTGGTTTATAAGTTACTTGGTATAAAGACAATTCTTTAACTTTTTCTTGAAGATTCCACTTAAACTCACCATCAAAGGTCCAAGCATCCATAGGCGATAAAGAAAAAGAAGCTTTTAAATTTCTTGCAGGCTCAAGGCCATTCACTGTATTTTGTTCCCAACCAAAACTTACGTTTCCTGATAAAACCCTTTGCCCTATATCTAAATTAAATTTATGCCCTTTAAAATTATCGCTAAAAAAGTAATACTCAGAAAAAGAGAGAGTCGTTCCCGTTTCCTCAAATGTTGTCCCACCATTAACATAGAGCCTCGTAAGGCGATTCAACAACCTTTCATCAGTAACGGTGAAATCGATACCTTGACTTATGTTCAAATAGGCAACTTCTCTAAAATTAAAATTATCACGTAGACTTCTTCCATCATTGAAAGGCTTGTAGTCTTTCACGCTTTTTCTAATAACAGAATGATTCCATTGAAACTCCAAAGTATTTTCTTTTGGCAAACTGGTACTAGGACTTAACTGAGCATTAAGATATTTTTTTGTCTTTAAAAAATCGACATGGTCAAAGATACCTTCAGAAGTAGAGATCTGATTCAAAAAACTCTGGTTGCCTTTATATTTTTGATCAGTCAAATAATAATGGTTAAAAATGAACATCTGAGAATGCTTATAGCTATCCTTCTTGATCGATATGTTTTGTCTCTTGTAGTAATTTTCGGAGCTAGGAAACTCCCCAATTACATCGCCCACATTTTTTTTTGATAAGTCTCTTTTTCCCTTTTCCTTTTTTCTTTTGGATTCTTTTTGAAAACTTCTATATTTCTCAACATCTAATTCCTTCAGGGGAAGCTTTTCTTCATAAGCCAATCCAAAAATTTTCTCTAACTCAAAAGACATAGAACTTTCAAATACGAAGCCTTCTTTAGAAAAGGTTGGTTCTTCTTTTTCATACGGAAAAACGTAATCTTGTCGGTCCCAAGTTATTTTCGACGTAAAATCAAAAGGACCTTTTCTAAAAAAAGTCATATCCATGTAAGGAGCACTATTTAAACGACTGGCATTTCTTATATAGCTCGTTTCCTTAACGTGATTCTGCTTAAACACTTTCAAATCTGACTCAAATCCAATATTCAAATTTTTAAATAGACTGGAGGAAATATTCCACAAATTAATTGGAACAGTTGAAAAGTTCAACTGAGGTAAAATCTGAATGAACTCTTCATCGAACTCAAAAGGAGAATCAATAAGCTGACTTCTGTAAAAATGCCCTTCAATGGAAGACTCAAAAAGTGAGCTTCTAAATTCTAGAAAAGTTGACCCACCCCACTCTGGTGAGAATGTTTTTTTCTCTATAAAAAAATCGAAATCTTTTAATAAATCAAGGTCTGTCCCATTTGTATAATGAAAGTGATGGTTAACGTTTTCTCCTAAAGAAAAATGATGCTCCCATTCGTAAAAGGCCCTTTTCACTATTTCTTGGCCTCTATTGGTCGATCCATGTCCACTATAGATTTGATCCCTGATAAGTATTGTATCAAGTTCCAACCAGTTCCTGTGACCAAAGACTTTTCTTAGTTGAACTTCAGTACCATTTCCCCTTAGACCATAGAAAGAAGGAGTAAAAGTCATATCCATAGACCGACTTATATTCCAAAACCAAGGTTGTCTGTAATAAACACCCTCTCCACTGGGAAAAGAAAAACTTGGAAACAAAAGTCCACTTTCTCTTTTCTTTTTAATAGGCAGTATTATGTAAGGAACGTATAAAACAGTCACTCCATTAACTTTTATATAAGCTTCCTTAATTCTTATGTACTGCCCTAAAGTTATTTTTATACTTTTACCAAAAATACTCCATGACTCAGGACAATCTCTACAAGTGCTATACTCAGCGTTAATAGCGTTAACAATGCCTTTTCTAGGCATCGAAATGAACTCGCCCCAAACGACAAAGTTATCAGCTATAATTCTCGCATCTTTAACTTCAAGGTTACTTTTTTTAAAATTGTAGAAAAGCCTTGTCCCATAAAAAGTGATGCCTTCTCCAACGTACCTAACATTGCCCTGTACATTTAAAGTGCCTTCACCATATTTGAGCGAAGCCTTCTCGCCGTAGAGCATCTCCGTTCCATGAACGATAACAACATTGCCAACGGCATTGTATTCACTTTTCGAGGTTCGTCGGTAAGCTTTGTCAGAGAGAATCTGAACATCATCACCAGTCTTAAAGTCAAAACTAGTTCTTGCCAAAAGGTCCATTGAAGAAACTAAAGTGACTCCAACCAGAAAAAGGAGACCAAAAGAAAATAAAACTCCTCTACACCTTTGAAAGTAAAAACTTTTGTACTTCGCCAATAAAATAATACGATCCTGTTATGAGAGTTCTTTGACCCTCAGTTTGTTTTCCAGAAACTTTTTTTTGAAACCTACTGTTTAACCACTCCTGCCAGTCTAATAAAACTTGAATCCCCAAGGAGTCGCATAATTTTAAAATTTGATCATCACCTTTATCGTTCTTTTCAGCTTCTTTCCTCCATGCCTTTTCGTGATCAAAAAAAGTTAACGCAATACTTTTGTAAAGACATGGGTAGGTTGCAAGATGAGAAAGAGAATCTAAGATATCCTTTTTATTCCTTTTTGAAAAAGATAAAAGTACGTGGTCAAAAAAAGCTTCCTTTAAAGCTCCAGTTAACTTCCTTATCCCATCGATATTGTGGGCCCCCACGAATAGGACTTCATGGCCTGTCCCAATCTCCCATCTTTCAAATCGGCCTTTGCCTCCCGTAAAATCAGAATAAAGGTCAGAATTTACATTTTTCCGCACAACATCTGGAGGCAAGGACTCAAAGACCTCCTGCTTTTCACTTAAACAAAAAGTTTCTTTTAAAAGATAGGCCATTACTTTATTTCTAAAAACATAATGGTCACTCTTTTTCAAATACCCCATTTTAAAGAGGTCATAGTGAGGGACATCCTTTTTTGAGCAAAAGGAATGTGTTTGTGATTGAAGCCACTCCAATTCAAAGCCAGTGATCAGAGGGACCTGAGGTCTAGAAATACCCAGCTTTTCCATCAGTATCTCTTTTAAGCTATTCCCCAAAATTCCTTGATGATCCCTTGAAAGAGAGCAAATGGCCGTCAAATCTGGGCCTAGAAAATTGACCGCATCAAGTCTTCCTCCAAGTCCTACTTCCAATAAAACAACGTCCAGACCTTTGGACTTTTCTATGGACAAAGAAAGTTCACAAAAAACGAAAAACAAAAACTCGTAGTAACTCAAAGACCAACCATTGGCCAAACAAGATTTTCTACTAGAATCTAAGTATTGGTTTAAAAGTTCGTAAGAGGCGTGTTTACCGTGAAAAAGAAACCTCTCCCTTAAGCTTAAAATATGAGGCGAAGTCCAAAGAGCTGTCCTTAGACCCTCTTTACGAAGGAGGCCATCCAAACGATGGGCAGTTTCGCCCTTGCCATTTGTTCCACCAATTACAATGATCTTTATGTTTTTTTCTAAAAAGAAGGGTTTAAATGATTTTATAACATCTTTAGCATCGCTCTTATTAGATAGAAGAAGTTTTTCTTCGCCATACCACTTAGAGAGCTTCGTCTTTAAATTTTCTTCTTTGTCGGGTTGGAAGTCTCCTTCCCCTCCAACAACAGCTTGACCACCCAAGCCCAGTAAATCTATCATAAATTGGCCCTGATAAAGACTTGAGCTATTTTCAGCTTTTCTCTTTCCCAAACATTTTAAGAAAGAAGGACAACTTGCTTTTCAATTCATGACGAGGAACAATGCAATCAATAAACCCGTGGTCTAATAAAAACTCAGACCTTTGAAAACCGTCAGGAAGAATTTGTCTGATTGATTGCTCTATAACCCTAGGTCCTGCAAAACCAATCAGAGCATTAGGCTCTGCAATATTAATATCCCCAAGCATAGCAAAACTAGCTGCAACACCGCCAGTTGTGGGGTCAGTCAAAACAGAGATATAAGGAATCCCTGCATTTCGAAGTCTTTGCCTAGCTGCTGACGTTTTTGCCATTTGCATAAGTGACAGAATCCCCTCTTGCATTCTTGCCCCTCCGGAGCAAGAGATCACAACAGCCGGAATTTTTTCTTCCAAAGCTTTATCCATTGCCGCAGAGACTTTCTCACCGGCAACAACCCCCATAGAACCTCCCATAAATTGGAAGTCCATCACTGCGATTGAAACCTTTTGGCCTTCAATTGAACCAAGTCCACAAAGCACACTGTCCAAATTTCCAGTTTTTTCCCTGGCTTGAACAAGTCTGTCTTTATAGGGCTTTTTATCGGTAAAGATTAATGGATCTTTTGTCGCATAATTATCTTTTAAGGGCCGAAAAGAATTTTCGTCTAATAGACCATCTATCCGCTCTCTTGCAGTAAGCCTGAAATGATGATTGCAATAAGGGCAAACATTTTGGTTATCTACAAGTTTTAGGGATTGAATAATCTCTCCACAATTAGAACACTTTTTCCACAATCCCGAAGGAGTATTAGAAACAACTCTTTTAGCACTTTTTAATTTTGGACTTTTTACTGTGTCAAACCAACGCATATAATTTTACCTCTTTTTTCCCCATTAACTGGCCAAGGGTTGACTAGAAGTCATCTTCATCCCTTCTTTGGAAAACGACAAGCTTTTTTTATTAACTTTTTTAATGCACAATTAAAACTTTTCTAAATCACTTTCCCTTTTTCATTTTTGCAAGGCTTCCGTAGACTTCCTTTGAAGGTCTATCAAGCAAACAGCCCAACAGCTTACTTAAATCTTTAACACTTCCCGATTCAAGATAGTTTGAAGCCATTTCTTCGGCTTTTTTTAAAAGAGGGGCCTTATCTTTCCCTCCTATAGATGACAAAACGATAACAAACTCACCCTTAAAATTAATTCCAATTTTTTCATTATCGTAATCGGAAGCTTTGAATCGATAAGCGGTTTCATACTTTTTCGTTATTTCTCTTAATACAGCAATATCAGCTTCCGGCAATGCCTTTTTAATCTCTTCTAAAGTTTGATCGACCCGTTTCGGCGATTCAAAAAAAACATGAGTTTTACCTAAAACTCCCATCAATGCAATAAAACTCTTCTTTTTTTGCAAATCACGAGGAAGAAAACCATGAAACTGAAAAGGGTAGGGAGGCAAACCGCTCAGCTCTAAAGCTGCAATAACAGAACTAACTCCTGGCACTGTTTCTAACTTAAAACCCCAATCTAAAGCTCCTTTTACTAAAGGATGGGCAGGGTCACTCATTAAAGGACTCCCTGCATCTGAGCAAAAAACAATCTCTTCACCCTCTTCCAAAAGCTTTTTGGCAAATTGTAAACGGGAGTCCTTAGAGTGCTCATGAAAGGAATATACTCTTTTTCCATCTGACTCTATTCCCTGAGACCGGAGCAGGTTAAAAAAGGGACGAGTATCCTCAACAAAAAACAGAGTTTTTTTTTCAAGAATTTTTCGTCCCCTTAGAGTTAAATCATCTGGGTTTCCAATAGGAACACTTAACAAGATTAAACGACTCAATTGATTCTCCTCTTAAGCCAAATCACATTTCCATGGTTTACCCAACTTTACCTAATTAACCAACTCATCAAAACATAAAAAATTCCTATCTACACACCGCACAACATACAGAGTAAAATTTAAGAATATTTTAAAAATAAAAATGGGAGGCTTACCTATGTCTATGAAAGCACAAATAAGGACCGACTCGACAGGTAATATTACGGTTCACATGCGGGGCGGTCTCAATTACGAGCACAGTGCACCATTTAAGCAGGAGCTTGAAGAACTTATAATGGAAAATCCGCGCTCAATCATTACACTTGATATGCACTTTTTAGACTTTGTTGGCTCCTCAGGTATCAGCACTTTCGTAAAAACAATTAAAGAACTTAATAAAGATTCAACTAAAGTTAGACTTTCTAATGTTAAAAAAGAGTTTATTAAAGTTTTTAAACTTTACGATGGCGGTGTTTTAGAATCCATCATTGATGAATTTGATAACGACAATATCCCAGGTTTTAATAACGGTCTGGGAATGCCTGGCAAAAGAACCTTTGAAAACTAGTCTAAAATTTTAAAAGAAAATTAAGAGAAAAACGACACTCTAAAAACCCTAATATGACAGGGCAAGGATGGGAACATAAAACCCCCATCCTTTATTGTTTTTTTGAGCTTTTTTCCTTGGGTCATAGAGAGTGCTAAAGGCTTGCTGATGTCCATTTACTAAGAGCTCTTTGCCCTTTTCTTGAAAAAAATGACCATATTCGTCATCGTACTCTCTTTGAAAGCCGTGACTCAGGACAACATAGGTTCCAAAAATCAAACCTGCGTAGAGTCCTAATGAAGCTCCTTGAGCAATTGCACGAGCACCATTACCAAAAGCGAGGGTCGCAGTTCCTAAAAGCGCCCCACCGATTGTCCCATACAAGGCCATTGAACCCAATGCTCGGCTCTTAGCATCTTGGGCCTGAGCTTCTCCTCCGCCTAAAAAGAAGCACAAGGAAACAGCAAGAAAAAAGGTATGTATTCTTTTCATAACTTCCATGGCTCATAGGATAATTAAAAGCTCCCCTTTTGGCAAAAATATCTTTATCTCTCAGAAAAGAAAGACTATCAAAATGAAGTACTTAAAAAATGAAAACCTATGCCTGATCATTGTTTAATCTTGTTTATTTTGCTAAGAGAAGAGCCTGAAAATTTTTTACAAAAAAGGAAGGGGCATGGCCTACAACTTTAATAAAATTGAAAAAGCCTGGCAGAAAAAATGGCAAGACGACAAAATTTTCTCTGTCTCAATAGACACACAAAAACCAAAGTTTTATGTGCTAGATATGTTTCCTTACCCATCTGGCGCAGGGCTTCATGTTGGTCACCCTCTTGGTTATATAGCCTCTGATATTTACTCACGCTACAAGAGGCTTAAAGGCTTTAATGTTCTTCATCCTATGGGCTATGATGCCTTTGGACTACCTGCAGAACAATACGCCATTCAGACAGGTCAACACCCCGCAAAAACCACAGATAAAAACATCTCCAGATATAGAGAGCAAATGGACCAGTTAGGGTTTTCCTTTGACTGGGACAGAGAAGTTAGAACTTGTGACCCTAAATACTACCACTGGACACAGTGGATGTTTTTAGAACTTTTTGAGCATTGGTTTAACAAAAACAATAATAAAGCAGAATCTATTTCAAACCTTATTTTAATTTTAGAAAAGGAAGGCAACAAAAACTTAAAAGCTGCGTGTAACCCAAAAACGCCTCAGGTTGGTGCTGAAGAATGGAATTCGATGGAGGAAAACCAAAGACTAGAATTTCTTCAAAACTACAGGCTTGCCTATCAAGACGAAACTTTCGTTAACTGGTGCCCTAAGCTTGGCACAGTTCTGGCCAATGATGAAGTGAAGGATGGACTCTCTGTTCGAGGCGGCCATCCTGTTGAGCAAAAAAAGATGAAACAATGGCTTTTGAGAGTCTCCGCTTATGCTCAAAGACTTCTTGATGGCCTTGAAAAAATAGAGTGGTCAGACTCAATTAAAGAAATTCAAAGGAATTGGATTGGACGCTCAGAAGGAGCAACTGTCCATTTTTCTATAAAAGATAGAAAAGAAAAATTAGAAATTTTTACTACGCGACCTGACACCTTGTTTGGCGTCAGCTTTATGGTTCTTGCTCCTGAACATGAATGGATTGGCTTAATCACCACAGACGCTCAAAAGGACGAAGTGGAGAATTATATTCTTCAGACGAAAAAGAAAACTGAAAGAGATCGCATCTCAGACGTAAAGAATGTTTCTGGAGCCTTTACAGGAGCTTTCTGTATTCATCCTTTTACAGGAGAAGAAATTCCTGTCTGGATAGGCGACTACGTTCTTGGAGGATATGGTACAGGCGCTATCATGGCCGTTCCGGGACATGACCAAAGAGACTATGACTTTGCAAAAAACTTTAACCTCCCAATTAGGGAAGTAGTCGAGGGCGGCAACCTTGCAGAAGAGGCCTTCGAAGCCAAAGATGGTGTTTTAGTGAACTCCGACTTTCTTAATGGCTTAAGAGTTCCTGAGGCCATCAAAAAAATGAACCAAGAACTTGAAGGTGGTAAAAAGGGTGAACCCCGAATAAACTTCCGTTTAAGAGATGCTATCTTTAGCCGTCAAAGATATTGGGGAGAACCGATACCTATCTACTATAAAGACGGCGCACCCTACCCACTTCCAAAAGATAAACTCCCCCTAGAACTTCCACCTGTGGATTCTTACTTACCAACCGAGGATGGAGAAGCTCCTCTGGGGAGGGCCAAAGACTGGAATTTTAAAACTGGTGAGCCATACGAACTGACTACAATGCCTGGCTTTGCGGGGTCATCAGCTTACTACCTAAGGTATATGGACCCTCACAATAAAAACGACCTTGTGAGTAAGGAAGCTAATCAATATTGGGAGAATGTCGATCTTTATGTTGGTGGAAGTGAACATGCTGTTGGCCATCTTATTTACTCCAGGTTCTTTAACAAATTTCTTTTTGATATTGGAAAAGTTTGTAAGGATGAACCCTTTAAAAAACTTATTAACCAAGGGATGATTCAAGGTCGAAGTAATTTCGTTTACCGTAAAAAGGGAACAAATAGCTTCGTTTCTCACGGTAAAGTCAAAGACCATGAAGTCACAACTCTTCATGTTGACGTAAATATTGTTCAAAATGATCAACTCGACTTAGAGGCCTTTAAAAGCTGGAGAGAAGAGTTTAAAAATGCTGAATTTATTTTGGAAGATGATGGTACATACCTCTGCGGAAATGCCGTAGAAAAAATGAGCAAGTCTCTTTTTAACGTTGTTAACCCAGACCTCATTGTAAAAGATTACGGAGCAGATACTCTAAGACTCTACGAAATGTTCCTAGGCCCTATTGAGCAATCTAAGCCTTGGAATACAAGTGGTATTGAAGGGGTCAGTCGTTTCCTCCACAAAGTCTGGAGGTTTTGCTTTGAGGAGGATGACTCCCTTTCACTCAATGATGAAAAAGCAACAGCTGCCGAACTAAAAATTCTCCATACGGCCATAAAAAAAGTTGAAGAGGCCATTGAGACTTTTGCCCTAAACGTTGGGGTAAGCTCACTTATGATTTGCCTTAACGACCTGACAAAGGAAAAGGCCAAAAAGAAATGCCTTATTAAACCATTTCTAATACTCCTCTCTTCATTCGCACCTCATATTAGTGAAGAAATTTGGGCCAGGCTTGGAGAAACTGAAAGCGTTTGCAAAGCTGAATTTCCTAAATGGGAAAAAAGTTTTCTTGTAGAAAATACTTATACTTATCCTATTTCAATTAATGGAAAGAAAAAGTTTCTAAAAGAAATTTCACTTGATTTACAGAAAGAAGATATTGAAAAAGTGGCCCTTGAAGACGAAAAATTACAATCTCTTCTTGAGGGCAAGACGGTTCGGAAAATAATCGTTGTTCCGAAAAAAATTGTTAATATTGTTATCTAATTGAGGTTTTTATGGACACAAGAGATCAGTTTATCAAACAAATAGAAGAAAACTTAAAAGGTAATGGCTTTCCAGAAAGAAAAGTTTCTCTTCCCCTTGAAAAGATGTACGAAATTGCTGACTCAAAAGGGCTCAGCTTTAATGATGTCTTAAAAGTTATGAAAGAAAAGCATGGCATAGAGTCCCTTTTAGAAACAGAGAGGGTCATCTTCTCTAGCGCTAAAAAAGGCAGCGCATCACAGAGCGCCCCCTTCTCTTTCAATCCTGAAGAGTTAAAAAATATGGATCAGGATGAGCTAAAAGAAAAAGCACAAAGCTTTATGAAGTCAATGTCTCCCGAACAAATGGCCGAAATCCAAAAAACCTTTGCTAATATGAGTCAAGAAGAAAAGGATGAAATCATGCGAAAAGGAAAGGAAATGGGACTCCTTTAGTCTTGACCAAAAAAAAATGACCCCCTATATTTCCTTTACAAGAACTCAGATAAAAAGTGCCCTAAAAAATAAGCTTAGGGCATGAATCCATTGTTTCGTAAGATTTATTCTTTGGTATAATTGAGTATGGAAGAAATAGAAATTGAAGAAGCTCCCCTTTATTTAATTGACCTATGTAACCTGTTTGACCTCAGGCCGGCTCATCAATATGCTACCCTTTTACTCCTCCTGGCCAAGCTTAAAGATGGCAGTGGTCACCTTGAAAAAGAAAGGGTCCTAAATTTCACAAAAATGGGTGGACTCTCTTTAAGCTTTCAACAGACCTATGACTCCTTGGCACAACTAGAAAAAAAAGGAATCCTTAAAGCTGAAGGTGACGGTCTTTTTAGTATAAACAAACTTATTCCAACCTATGAGTCCATGAAGCTTATTGATCAAGGGACTCTCTCCTTTAACCTGAATATCAGCTACAAGCTTAAGAAAAGAAGTGTTAATTTTGAACTTATTGGGCCGAAAGAAAATGGAAAGAGGAGGGAGAAGACACCAAAAGAAAAGCCTTTGGAAGAGCAAACAATCCAAAAAGTTGTCGACTACCTAAATTTACAAACAGGAAAAAACTTTAAGTCCAGAACGACTGCTACAAGAAGTTCTATTCTCGGAAGACTAAGAGAGGGTTATTCATTTTCTGACTTTAAATGCGTTATTGATGGAAAAGTCTTAGAATGGGCCCATGACCCCAGTATGGCCAAGTATTTAAGACCAGCAACTCTTTTTACACCCTCAAAATTTGAAGCCTATTTAAACGAATTTGAGAGCTTGGATCCAGCGGATGTGAGCCAGAAGGAGCAAATTAAAGAAACTTTTAGAGAAGCACTTAGGCAAAAACTTGAGCAAGAAAAGAGGAATTGATTTAAAGTAAAATTTTGAAAGACCCTCTATTTAATTAAAGAGGGCCCTTTTTATACGAAAAAACTCAGTCTTAAATTTCAGATTCGAAAGAAAACCCACCTTTGAACTCATATCCTTCAAGACAGTCCTCTTTTTCTTCAATGCCATCAATCTCATTTTCATCTTCAATATTCTTAGAGTAAACATCTCCATAATACTTGATAACATTTTTACCTTTCAAATAAGTTCCTTTAAAGATCATCGCACTTTTTTGTCCACCAGCAAAATCAGGGGCCTTCATTGTTGTCGCAAGATAAAAATTATCTTGTCCTCTTTTAGTTCTTGTAAAAGCTTTTTTGGCCTCAAGAGAAAAGTTCATACCTTCTGCACGAACGACAATCTTTCCTTTACGACCTTCAGGCATATCAAGGATCATGTCTCTTGAGACAACATCACCTGTTCTTTTTATTGAGTAAAAAACCTTACCGGGAATTTCTAAAGCGGAAACTGAGCCTACTGATAAGAAAAACAGTAATAGAGAAGCCAACATTTTGTTCATAGTAACATCCTTTTTTTGTGTTAGTTATTAAAATTTGCCCACACAATGTTTTAAAACTATTTTGAAACTTGGTCAAAATAAAAGCTATTGACAAAAATTAGACAATCCTTTTGACAAAACTTCAAAAAACTAGTCCCGCGCTTTAACTAAGAGCTTTGAAGAGATATTAAAAACCTTAGACAAAAAAGAACAAGTACCTAAAAGCCTCCGTCTTTGTTTCCTAGAAAGAACAGGACGAGAGGGAGACTTCACCTCAACAACCTGCAAGCTAACAACACCGTCCTCCTTTTTAAAAAAGCAAAGGTCCACCTGGCCCAATCCTTTCTTCCTTAAAAGGTCCTGAGAAATAAGAACCGGAATACCTTTTCCATGAAAAAAAACAGACCACCACGACTCCTCTTTCAAACCAAGCTCAAAGGTTTTCATAAAACTCTTTAACTCCTTTAAAAGTCTTCCTGTGAATGCGGCTTGGACCTATTTTTTCAAGAGCTTCGTAATGGGCCTTCGTTGGATACCCCTTATGTTTGGCCAAACCGTAACCAGGGTATTCTGAATCAAATCTCCTCATTAAATGATCTCTGTACTCTTTGGCCAAAATACTTGCAACAGCAATGAGGACAACTTTACTATCGCCCTTAATAACCGGCTCACTATAGGCAACGGCCTCGAGTCCCTTTGGAGGATACTTTCCATCAACAAAAAGAACTCCCCTCCCGTGATTCTCCACAAAATCTTTCAAAGCTTTATTTTTATAAATTAAAGACCTTAAAAAAGATTTCTTCATTGCCATTAATGAAGCTTGAAAAATATTAACTTTATCTATCTCAAGGGGAGAAACCTCCTCTATACAATATGTAAAGGCTTCCAAACCTTTGCCTGTAAATACCTGCCTTTTAGAAGGCTTTAATTTTGGAACCTCTATACCTAAGAGGTTTAAAATCGATATTCTTTTCTTTTCTGTAAGAGACTTTGAGTCTCCCACACCTAGCTCAAGAAAAGGTTCTAAGACTTTCTCTATTCCCTGAGACTTAACACTCTTTGGTAGAAGATGAGGAAAAAGAGTTACGGTTGCCCCAACAACAGGGCCTGCCAAAGGGCCTCGTCCTACTTCATCACAACCTGAAAAGAAGGAATATTTTTGATCTTCAAAATAAACTTTTTCAATATGAAGTTCCATGAATACCGTAATCCTTTTTCTAATAAATTCTTAAAAAAGGGAAAAAAAAAGCGCCCAATTTGGACGCTTTTTTTATTTTGAAAAAACTGTTTTAAAAGTAACTTATTTTCTATCGTAGTCAATAGCAATACGAGCACTTTTCCCAGAACGATCTCTAAGATAGTAAAGCTTAGCTCTTCTACTTTTCCCTCTTTGAACAACCTCAACCTTTTCAACATTATGTGAATGATAAGGGAAAACTCTTTCAACACCAATTCCACTAGAGATTTTTCTTACTCTAAAGTGGCCGTTCACAGAACCTTTTCTTTTAATGGAAATACAGACACCTTGAAAAACCTGAATACGGGTTTTTGAACCCTCAGTAATTTTCGCGTGAACAGCAACGGTATCACCAGTTCTGAAGTCTGGAATATCCTTCACTTTTGGGTTGGCATGAATTTCATTTACTACATCAATTAAGTTCATTTTTTCCTCACAATGATCTTAGGACCCATTTAAGAAAAGTTTCTTAAACTTTTCGGGCCACTCTATTTAGACTCAGAGGCGCCAAGAAGACGATCTAAATAAATCGCCACTGCAGACCTCACAGATAGATGGTTGTAACCATCAAAACTTGAACCGAAAATAGGTCCCAGTCTGTAATCCGCTCCTTCCACAACAGGTGCTGTAAGTCCCCATCCTGTACCAAATAGCAATAATATCGGCCTTTTGTCAATTTTCAATTTCTCTTTTAAGTCTTCTGCAAGCCCATCATGCTGCTTGAAGTTTGCACCAGTGACTACAACAAAAGGCTTCTGATAAGGGTTTCCTAGCTTTTTTTCTGTTTCAACAACAGAACGCAAAGCATCATCAATAGATGATACGCATCGAGCAACATTAAGAGCGTCACTTCTATCAGGGTTATAAACAGATGCCTTATCCTCATTCCAATGACCTAAAATCCTTTTTAGCAATTCTTGCTGGGCCTTTAGGGGTGTTATGAGAAAGTAATTAGTAACCCCAAACGTCCTACAACTTCTCGATATATCGTGGATATCTAAGTTGGTTACCGAAGTTGTTACAACCTCACCTCTTTTATTATTAATAGGGTGGTGCACAAGACCAAGGTAAACCCGAGACCCCTCACCCTTTAAATTTTTCATAAATCCTCCAATAAATCTGGTCTCTCTGCCTGAGTAACTCTAATAGACTCAAACCTCTCAAATTCCTCTATTTTTTTATGATTGCCTGAAAGAAGTACCTCTGGAACCTCTAGGCCTTCAAACAACCTAGGCCTTGTGTATTGAGGGTGCTCCAGCAACCCTCCCTGAAAGGACTCCTTTTGAAAACTTTCTCTATTCCCAAGAACTCCCGGCTTAAAACGGATAGCAGAATCAATAATTGCCATGACAGCAAGCTCGCCACCGGTCAATACATAGTCACCAAGGCTTAGCTGCTCATCCACATATTTCTGGATAAACCTTTCATCAATGCCCTCATAGCGACCGCAAATGAAAACCAAATCTTTCCCATGACCATTTTTTCCCCAGGCACTTTGGGAAAACTCCTGACAGTTTTTCTGATTCCAAACTCTTCCTCTTGGTCCAGGAAAAACAACGTGAAGCTTTTCCTTCCAGTCGGGCCCATAGCCTCCAGGCCCAACGACACCATTAATGAGTGCCGCTTGAAGAGTATCAGGCCTCATTACCATACCTGGGCCTCCTCCATAAGGAGCATCATCTACACCCTTATAGGAATTGCTGGAATAATCTCTTAGCTGAACTAAATGAACAGATAGACCTGACTCTCTCTCACCTTTTAAGGCCCGACCGGAGAGACCTGTCTCCAAAAAGGCCTTGAAAAAATCCGGAAATAAAGAAATGATCCAAATCTTATGATCTTTTTTCTCACCGTTTGTCACTTAATACACCTTCTCCCTAACATTCATAATAAAATTGGCCTCTAATATGGTGTTAAATGACTTCTGGTCTGATCACTTCAATTCGATGGCCCCTTTCTAACTGCTCTACAACAGGAAAAAAGGCCTTCACGAATGGTATCTCAAGAAGATTTTTGTCTTTTGTTTCAATAACTGCAACGCTTTGACCTGGATGTTCATAAAAGCCTTTCAATTCCCCAAAAGGCTCACCTTTTTCGTGGTCAAAAACTTCCTGGCCTTCCAAATCAGACAGGTAAACCTCATCTTCAGGAAGATCCGGTAATGAATGACGAAAAACCTTTAAATCAAAAGGAAGAATCCGTTCAGCAGAGGTTCGGTCCTCCACACCTTTAAAACTGATCATAACTTTGTGGCCGTAGACAATATTGGATACAGTAAAGTCTCTACCATCAATCGGTAAATGATGTTTACCATTTCTTGGAAATAAGCGGACTTTTGTTCCTTTCTCAAGTGTCCTTCCCTCTAGGTTCTCTAAGTTGAGCTTTAAAGCACCTTTAAGTCCATGAACACTCTGACAAAACCCCAGTGTTATCATACTCGTCGTATCCACTCTTTTTAACCTCTCATTTCTAAAACAAAACACCCTCTTTTACTAACAAAGAGGTCCTTTTGTAAAAGATGAAAGGTAAACTTTATAACCTCAAATAGCAGCTCAGAGACAACATTGGACAAAAAGATGCAAAGCATAAAAAAAGAAGCCTAACCGGCTTAAAGAAAAAAAGACGTAAATGGGACCAGATCAATGCATCGCCCGTTCATTTATCCATAAATTTCCTTTATATTGTCGCCCTTCTTAGACATTTTTTTTAGGAGACTTTATGACTTTTCTTGTGGTCAAGCGTGCTTCGCTTAAACTAGGCCTTGCCATTTTTGCCCTTGTTTTAGCTTTTTTAACACCTGAAAGTGGTTTTCCATCTTCAGAGAAGTTGGAACTACTTTTTTCGAATAAACCAACGAAAGAGTTTCACAAGACATTTTCAAAAGTCTCCTCAAATGACTCTGAAATTGTCAATTTCTTAAAGCCCTACCAAATTATCTTTGTAAGGGGTATTTTTACAGACCTTTATGGTGGGCTTTCAGAAAGAGTCAAGGCACTTGGAGGACCTATTCCCGAAGGCTTTGGAAACCCTTTTTATCATGAAATTAAGTGGCTCCAAGCTCAAGGAATCCATACGACAAAAGCTCGTATTCATACAGAGCAGTCACCAAGCTTCAATGGAAATATCGTCGCTGAACTTGTTGAAGAAAGCACCAAGCCCGTTATTTTGATAAGTCACAGTAAGGGTGGAAATGACACACTTTTTGGACTTCTCCAAAACCCTAGAATCTATCCTAAAATTGCCGGCTGGCTTACACTCCAGGCACCACTCTATGGGAGCCCCCTCTTTGACTGTCTTGTCGGTTGTCCCTTTACAGACTTAGCTTTAGGACTCGGAATTGATATCGTCGGGGGGAGCTTTGAAGGCCTTCAAGAAATGAAAACTCCACTTCTCACTAAGCTTCACGAAGAAAGGGCCCATGATATAAAGACAATAGTTCAAGAGATTCCAACAATCTCCCTCGCTAGCCAATTCAAAAACCCAAATATTTTTCTGACAGGCCTTACACCACCAAAGAACAAATCTGCTTTTGAAGCTTTAAACCGCTTCATCCTTATCGCTGGTGGTGGAATAAATGATGGGATGACTCCGACAAAAAGTGCATGTCTTAAAGGAAGTGACTGTGTTTTCCTAAAGGGACTTGACCACGGAAACCTATCAGTCAATTTAAGCCCTTTTAGGGCCTATGAAAAAGAATTTAGAAGAAACACGATTCTTGGCCTCCTTGAAATGCTTAAAAAAAGAATTCTATTTAGAAAATAGAACATCTTAATACATCTTGAAAGAATCCCCTCTTAAGGCCGCGCTGATAAAAAATGGCGGCCTTAAGAGAGGTGACCAACACTTTGAAAATACCTGAATACACCTCAAAAAGCGTGAAAAAACTACACTCTTTAACCACTTCCATAAGAGCTTCTTGATCCCATACCAGCAAAGAGATACAATGCAATGAGTTATAAAACACACAGGAGGAATACACATGCTTGAAAAATCACTCTTTTATTGCCCTGAAGAGTTTCAAGATGAACAAAAAAACGAAATCCTCAACGCGATCAATTCTCTAAAAAACCTTCCTTTAGAGCTAAACGAATTGAGAAGTTTATATATTGATCTTCTTCAACCAGAAATTAAAAAGCACTTTGTATAAACAAAAAAAAGGAAGCCCGTGAGCTTCCTTTTTTATTCTACTGACACTGACCATCCTTGGTCTGCATCTAATTTCATTCTCTGAGTTAGGCCCTCGGTGGCCTAGGTAAAGGAAATGGGAAGCCGCCACCGCCGCCTCCGCCTCCGCCTTGATCATTTGGCTTAAACCAGCATAAAGGCCTTGTTTTGATGGCTGCTTCATTTCTCTCTCTTACACAAACACCCTTGTTGATATCTGTTTCGCTAACTCCATCAGAAACTTCCTTATCACAAAGGGCACCTGAAAAATAAGTATCTAACCGGCACTGAGGTGCTGGGTGGTTACTGTCTGTTGTTGAGACCTTAGCTGGATCAGGTGTATCAAACTTAAGAGGCTTGTCTAACTTTTTAAGGGCCTTAAAAAGGTTGCCTAAAGACAGACCCGCCATGGCGTTTCTCTTACAAATCGCCAACTCATCCTGAGTCGAAAAACTTTCCTGACACTTCTTAGTCACAAATTCCGGTACGTCCATTTTCTCGACGATGGCAACATTATCATCGTCTTTCATATAACGCCTCATACATTTTAAACTTGCAAAATAATCTGCTTGGCCTTCATTAGCTGCCCACGTTGTGGACCAAAACATTTTTTTCTTTGGAAGCCCACCGATATGATGACCAAGCTCATGGCAGACAACCATGGCAAAACCATCAGGAGTTATGGCCTCATGCCTGGCAAGACCTCCGTACATATTGACAACCCACTTATTACCAAAGCGCTGCGCTGATGCATTAACCGTACCATCATCCCACTTCCTCTCTACGTGGAGGTCTCCACCTTTGTCACGCACTAGAGGTTTATAAATGGTCTCAATTTTAGAAATAACATTATTAAACTCCTGCTCAGTCATAGAATTGATCCCTTTGTCATGAGGGCCAATCCATAAGTCATTGTCTTCAACGATCCCTGTCCTACCGTGAATGTCGCAAGAATAAAGTTGGTTAAAAGGCATCGCTAGTGTTACGACTAAGGCAATCAGTAACTGTTTTAACATACATACTCCCTTACAAAGAACATTTGTCTTTAGCGCTCCTACTTAAGACCTTAATAGTTTCTCTGATAAACCCCCTCATGTCTGCCATCTGTAAGAAAATGTTAATCTTATCTTTATTTAGCTATTATATTGATCATTACCAAACAAGGAAGCTTCCCTAAGAGAAACGTCATAGACCTGTACTTGAAGGGCTCCGAGGATATTTTCAACCTTCCCCTTAATCATAAAGGCCCTACCTGAATACAGAAGGTCACGGAAGGAAATATATGCCGGTGGGAAAAAAACGGCTTCTATAAGACCCACCTCATCTGAAAAAGTCGCAAAACACATTTCTTCACCTTTCTTGGTCCAAACGACTTTAGCTGTTACATAGACACCAAAAAGAATCACGACTTCATTAATAAAAGCAGTAAGCTCAACACTTCGAACTCTTTTTTTATTTTTTAATGCATCTGGGTAAAGTGCCCAAACAGGAAAACTAACAGGAGATTTTAGACAATCCATTTCCCACTTAATCAATTGCTCTGGGGAAAACTCTTTGAAGACCCTAGAGGGGATTTTTCCTTTAAACCTTCCCTTCTTTTGAACAGCAAACCATTCGTAGACCCGCCACATTTGAGAACAAAAGCTATCGCCTTCCTTAAGTGAAGAAAAGGCCCGTGATTTTACAAAAATCTTGGCCTCTTCAAAAGAAGGCATAATCCTAAAAAGAAAATTATCAATTGAAGAAAAAAGCCCTTTATCCCGACGCTCTTCAATAATTCTCTTTTTAAGTCCTGCAGTAAGACCACTTAACTGCTGAAGACCTACTCTAATCGAGCCTCCATGGCCCTGAAACCCCTCTTCACTAAGGTTTATATCAGGAAGTAAAACCTTCAAATTGAGCCGCCTGGACTCTTCCAAATAAGTCGAAAGAGAATAAAAACCACCACCATGAGACATAACCGCACTCATAAATTCAGCAGGAAAATGAGATTTTAAGTAGCAAGATTTAAAAGAGACCATTGCATAGCTTGCCGAGTGGGCCTTACAAAATGAATAACCTGAAAAACTCAAAATCATCTTCCACACTTGCTCTAGAACCGACCTGCTAACACCTTTTTTCCTGCCCCCCTCAAAAAACATTCTTTCAAAATCCCGCAGTTTTTTCCTTTTATCTTTTTTATCAAGAACCTTCCTAAGACCATTTCCTTCACTCATACTAAAGCCTGCCAAAACCATGGCAGTTTGAGAAACCTGTTCTTGATAAATCATAATTCCATACGTCTCTTCCAAAATAGGCTTTAAAAGAGGGTGAAAGTGAGAATAAGACTTTCCATGGAGCCTCTTCACAAATTCAAGAGCATAATCATTGGCAGCGGGCCTAATAATTGAGGATGCCATCACAATATGCTCAAATTTGCTCGATTTCATTCTTTGAAGAAGTAGTCTTGAGGCTGGGGACTCTATGTAAAAAACACCTAGTGTCCCCCCCGACTCTATAAGCTTTCGGGCCTTAGAATCAAGTAGGGGATCTAACCCATCATAAGTCAGCTTACCTCTAGGACCTCCATCCATTTCGATGCGCTTATTAACAGCACTTATTGTGTCTCGAATGACTGCAAGGGAACGGTTACCTAAAAGATCAATCTTCACAAGGCCAAATTTTTTTACCTGCCTTTTTTCCCAATGAACAATAGGCAAACCTTTCTGCGTTTTTTCTACAGGAACATAGGATGAAATTGGTTTAGGTGTAATCACAACCCCCCCGGGATGAACCGAAAGGTGTCTAAAATGACTTTGAAGACGCTGTGCCTGAAACAAAATCGTCCTCCAAAGTGAGGAATCTTGAACTTTAGGAAACCGGCTTATCTGGTCATTAATTTCATCGAGAGGAACACCATAAACCTTTGCAACCTCTCTAATCGCAGAAGCTCCCTGGAGAGAATTGTGATTGGAAACCATCGCTGAATGACGAGGGTATTTTTGAAAAACATAATTTAAAATAGCGTCCCTTTCATCCCAGGGAAAATCTATATCAATATCTGGAGGATCCTCTCGGTCTGGATTAAGAAAACGCTCGAAGTAAAGGTTGTGGCGGATGGGATCAACATGGGTAATTCCTAAAAGAAAACTCACTAAACTCGCAGCTGCTGAACCACGCCCGCAGGTTCTAGGGCAATGCCTGACAATATCTTCAACGACTAAGAAGTATGAACTAAAACCCTTTTTAGAAATAACACCAAGTTCATGCTCAAGCCTCTCTATAAGCCGAGACTGAAACTGGTTATGAAGCGTCGGTGTTTCTTGTCCTCCATACCTTCGTTTAATACCTTCGAAGCTTTTCTTTCTTAAAACATCATCACATTTCTGCTTACTCCAATCGTTAAAGCTTGGAAAAATCGTTTTTCCTTCACAAAGATTAAAATGGCGACACCGGTTAAAAATTTTATATGTATTCTCTATTATCTCTGGATAGGCTTGAAAAAAGCTTGATACTTCATTCGGATTCATGAGCCGGCAACTTTTCTTAAAAAAAGAAAGATCCACTTGATCTAATGTTTTATTTTGATGAATCGCTTGACCTAAACGGATAAAAAAATCATCTCCCTCTTCGATAAAACGTGCGCGAGTGCTCCCAACAAAAGGAATTTGTTGATCTCGGCACCAAAGAACATCTTTATGTTGAGAGAAGCCTGGAGAAAACTCGTAGTATAAAGTCCCCTCTTCTTTTCTTTTTTTGAGAGTAATAAGTAAAGACCGGCAATCGGTCATAATGACAGTATTTGAGCCCATCGAAATCAAATGGTTCTTAAGCTTTTCGCCAGTAAAAGATTCATGCTTCAAGTCTGTTAAAAGATAACACAAGTGCTCATAACCTTTTTTATTCGCACATAAGATAACAAGCCTATAGCTTGACCAAACGACCTCTGCCCCAATAAGAGGAGAAAGCCCCATTTTTCTGGCCTCTTCATTGAAGTGAACAGCACCATAAAGAGCATTCGTGTCCGTAAGTGCAATCCCTGGCAATTGGTTGTCCTTGGCCCAACGGCACAATTCTTGAGGAGAATTCAACCCGGCCAGAGGGGAGTAAAAAGAGTGAACGTGAAGAGGAATCAAAACTCTCTCCCAAGGACAAGAGAGGTTTCTCCAAAGCGGCGCCTGACATCTTCCATAGCATCAAGAATGTCATCTCTTTTTTTCTTATTAACTTCACGAAAAAGTGGTAACTGAACTTCCTCTTGAACAAGCTCACAAAACTCCAAGGCCATATAATGAATCATTGTTCTTCTTTTTATCAATTGATGGAGGAGGTCTATTGCCACATTCGACAAAATATCCATATCGAGGCTTAATGCTTTAAGGGCCTTTTTCTTGTGAACAAATTTATAATCACTATAGCGTATAAAAAGCTGAAGAGAGCCAGGATACTTACCATACCCTCTTAAAAAAAGAACACCACGGGACACGAGTCCCAAAAGAGCTTTTTGAATGCAAATGAGGTCATTTGTCTCTTCTTCCAAATAGAGCCCTTCATAATGGCCCTCCTTTCTTGAGCTTTTTTGAATAGGGCTTAAGTCAACCCCCTTGGCCATTTCCAAAATAGGGAACGCATCATCTCCAAAGGCCACCTGTAAATAAAAGTGGTCAAGCTCCACAATATCCCTATTTGTATGGATATTAAGCTCATCACAAAGTGAGCTTTTACTCTTAGAGCTCCTCTTGAGTATTTTTTGAATAGGAGGGAGTACACTAACTGGTAAAGGGGCAAAGAAATCCTTCTCCCCTCCTCTTTTAATAAAACAAATACCGTGATCCATTTCCTTCGTCTGAGCGGCGACTTTACTGACAAGTTTATTTGTTGCACCACCAAAAGATCCCTCTAAGTGAAATGAATCCAAAATACTCCTTTGAAGGTCTAGGGCCTTATCTGGAAGGTGGGGATAAAGGTGATCAAAGCCAGTCATATCTAAAAAAAAGCGTCCATGCCCTTCCACTTCATAAAGAGGAGTCGTCTTGGCAATAACTTTTTCCTCTAGGTCTTTGGCCACTCGAGAGTAGAGCTCTGGCCTTGGAGGGAGAACAACAAGATCTCTGCACACCTTTTTTGCATGGGCCATGGGCATCCCTGGCAGAATCCCTGCCGATCTCGCTTCATCGGAAGACTCCCATACGGGCGCTCGGCCACTTTGAGGAGGAGCAATAACTAAAGGCCTTGACCTAAGGTTTGGTGATAACACCCTTTCAACGGCAATAGGAAACCTCGTTATATTGACATACAACACTTTTCTCACAAGAGAAGAACCTCTTTTTTCAATGTTTTAACTTATATCTAACAGACAACGAAAGACTTAAGTCTTTCTTAATAATGCCTCAAAAGACCCACAACGATCCCCTGTATTTCAAAGGGACCACCCCTTACAAAAAAGGGGGCCATTTTTTTATTAGCAGGATGAAGTTCAACCACACTTTTTTTTCGATAATACCGCTTAACAGTCGCCGCTCCATCAATAAGCGCCACAACAGTTTCGCCATTACGTGCTGTCGACTGATGCCTGACAACAATTAGATCTCCTTCCATAATGCCATCGTCGATCATCGATTTTCCCTTCACAGAAAGAGCATAATACCTTCCTCCTCCAATCATCGACTGAGGAACAGCTATAAGTTCGCTCTGACTATCATCCCTTTGTACATCAAGAGGTCTCCCGGCAGCGACGCTCCCAAGAAGGGGAATAGATGCCGTAGGAGGCTCTTCACCAGGCGTTACGAGTTCAATCGCTTTTGACCCAACAGATTTTTGAAGAAAGCCTGCTTTTTTCAAGTAGCCTATATAGTCTTGGACAGAGCTTTTAGATTTAAGCCCAAAATAGTGCTGAATTTCGGAATAAGAGGGAGTACGACCTTCCTCCTCATAATAATTCCTTATAAAGAGTAAAACCTCCTCTTGCTTTTTTGTAAGATGAGACAAACTTTCAACCACTTTAGGCTCCAAATAAAGGTGATAAAAAACATACGTACACTTTACGTACGATCGACTATAAAGAGTCCAAACATAAACGTAAAGCAATTTATTTAATGCTATTTGGAATTTTACTAGGAGGCTTTTCCATTATTCTCGAGTTGCCATGAATCATAGGCTTTGCGGGTCGTTGTAAGAAAATCTCTGCTTTTTGACTCTTTACAAAAATAGCCATGGCACTTATTTAAGTCCCCTCTCTCTTCAAGAACCTCTTGATCATCAGCGCTCATGAGAACAACAGGACACTCTTTGTAAATGACGGCGCCAAGATCCACCCCACTCATCTTAGGCATATTTATATCAGCGACAACAATATCAAAATTTGGATTCTTCATCCAAATATCTAGTGCTTCTTTTCCATTGGTTGCGACAGTGACATCAACCCCTCTCTTTTTAAGGAAAAAAGAAAAAAATTTAGTCACATGGGGATCATCATCAGCTAATAAAATACTCGTAAAGGGAACCTTTTTAAGCATGATCTTTCGACTTATTTCGAAAAGAGCAATCTTCCTCTTTGAAACATAGGAATAAATGAGAAGGCATAAAATAAAAATGAAAGGAATAAAGACAACAACGCGAAAAAAAACCGACGAAGAAATAATCAAGTCCCAAAAGGAGGATAAAAACCTCTCTACAGAAAGAATGTAAGAATCAAAGCTTTCCATTATTCATACCTCTTCACAATCCCATTGATCTTAAAAATAGAAGGGCGCTAACTGACCGAGGCTTTGGCCCCCAATCAAACATCCACCATCACTTAACTAGATTGTGCACTTGATTATAACCTATTAAACATTTTCTTAAACGCCATAATTAGGTTCAAAAAATTTTATGGACCCCTCTCATTTGGTCCCTTTTAGGCTCCAATTGGCCACTTTTGAGTAAAGTAAATCGTAGAAAAGTAGAATTTTTTATTGCTAATGGATGCCTATTTTTAACAAAAAATGACATCTTATTCCTTTCTTTGCCTATAGGCGGAGCCTGCTTTATAAGAGTGACAATCTCTTGAGATTCATGAAGAATCTTAGGGAACTCAACAAGAAAGATTGAACAAATGATCA
>MDTD01142786.1_pt1 | contig 31952 bp, 21 predicted proteins | sample 811221 | NCBI WGS metagenome assembly MDTD01 (sample SAMN05326646, study PRJNA326480) | marine metagenome | isolation source: seawater | place: Pacific Ocean: South West | collected 2011
AACCAAAACGTATTCCAAACCTCAAATGGACAAAAATTGTAAAACCTAAAGGTTTCGCCTGAAGGCGAGGGTTTTAAACCCATCGCCGTGACAATAAACGGATACAACGGATGCACCGATCTTCGCAAAGGTCAAACCAATGCTTGGTCCCACGGGGGACGTTAATCAAATCACCCGCTTCAGTCTGCACAGCAAAAACCGGATCACCATTCCCCGGATTGATGTGAAAGATGCCACGACCTTTAACCACGAAACGGACTTCATCTTCATCGTGGGTATGTTCCTTGTTGAACTTATCAAGTAATGCTTCAAGGTTCGGCGTGGACGGTGACACATTAATGACATCAGCAGTCACATAGTTCCCACGTTGGATCAACCGCTGAATCTCCGGGGCATAGGCATTGAGAATATCCTCAGCCTCGGCATTAACATCAACGCGACCTTCGACATCCCAATGTTCATACCAGATACCGTAACGGCGCAGGTATATTTCAATGTCAGCACGTTGTGTGATCTGCTGCTGGCTATCCTGAATCCAGATATGTGCCATAGTGGTCAGCCTTGTATTTGCATGGTGAAGTCATTGCCTGCCACATCATGTGACATTCTTATCCATCACCAAACTAACAAAGTTAACCGCTAAAGGGTTGTTAGTTTTTCGATAGCTTTCTGCCAATGACTTCGAAGAGGAATTCAAAAATTTCCACGTGACGTCGGGCTTCGTCGAGGTCTTTGCCCCATGTGTACAAGCCGTGATTACGTAACAGCAGGCCATGACTCAGTGCCGGATCCTTGGCATCAAGGTCTTGGGAAAGTTGCGCAGCAAGCTGTTTGATATTCTGCGTATTGGGGTAGATGCGAACCTGCTGGGTATGTTGATGTGTGGTCACACCGGCAAGACCTTTGAGCATTTCGTAGTCTGTAATATTGAGTATTCCCTGATCGCCAAAGTGATCCGAGAGGATGGTACTCCAGACGCTGTGGGTGTGCAGAACACTGCCAATCCCAGGACGCTTGGCCAACGCCACGTGCAACATCGTCTCAGCTGAACTCTTGGGCTGACCACTGCAAACGGGTAAACCATCATTGCCCACAAGCACGAATTCGTCTTCTGTGAGACAGCTCTTGTCTTTACCACTGGCAGTGATAAGCAGTTCAAATGGATCATCATCGACCAACACGGAGTAGTTGCTGCTGGTGCCAAGTGACCAACCCCGTGAGTGAAATTCACGGCCTAATTCCATGAGTAATTGGCACATGGCAATGGTGTCCTGCTTGGGCTTTTTCGAAGCATTCGCAGCAACAGAAACTACATCGGCAGGTGAAGCGGAAGACGCCGGCGTGGACGTATCCGACACAATGGCGGGGGCGTGTGTCATGAGGGAGCCCTTATTGAAATGTCAGCTAATCGGCATCGTCAGCAACGTAGCTTCGGAGACCATCAGCCAGTGATGAGGTGTTACAAGACTAACGAAATGAGCATTGAAACCCAATGGACGTTGCAATGCTTCATCTATTTTTAACCGGCCTGACAAACACATCCCAAATCAGACCTTCAGTTCCTTTACTGCTAACCATTATAGGATCACAAAGTATCATGCACTATCGCCGCCCCCGGACGGTCCACCGGAAGCGCCCCCTGCGTTATCCCCTCCACCGCGTGGTTTGCGTCGTCGACGTCGACGACGTTTTTTGCGTGGACCATCTGCACCTTGCTCCCCCTCACCGCCGGTGGCCTGTGCTTGATCACGGGGTTGGTCGTTGTTGCCTGACTTATCATCGGATGCTGCTTGCGGAGTGTTGTTGGTATTGGCATCACCAGCGTCACCGGGCTTGCGACGTCGGCGACGTCGGCGGGGCTTGCGCTGTTCGCCGGACTCTGCATTGGCATTGTCAGCTTCAGGCGTTTGAGCCGTAGCTTGGGGTTTCTTATCGCCAGACTCTCTTTGTGGCCGGGGCTTAGGAGCCGGTCGGCGGAATGCTTCGGACTTTTGCTGTGCAGCTTTTTCTTCCAATTGCTCGCGTCGAGCCTGAACTTCTTCCTTTTTGAGAATGGTGATGTTTTCCAAAGGATAGGCTTGCAGCGCACCGGGATTGTCATCCAACCGAACCAAAACAAGCTGCGTGAGAATCTGTGTGTCAATCACCACGCCAAGACCGTCTTCGGTTTCCACCGCGGTCTGCTTACGCGGCAAACGCTTCTGTAACTCGGTATAGGTCTGATCCTCATACCGCAGACAACACATCAACCGACCACAACGACCAGAAATCTTGGTGGGGTCCAGGGTTGCTTTCTGCACCTTGGCAGATCGCATCGACACCGGCTTGAGCACCTTGAGGAACTGTTTACAACAGCAGTGTTGCCCACATTTTTCATAGTCAGCCACCAGTCGCGCTTCGTTGCGAGCATTGACCTGATGCATCTCGATTCGGGTCTGATACTCTGCTGCAAGCACACGGACCAACTCACGGAAGTCGACCCAGTCTTCGGAGGTGTAATAAAAAATAATCCGCTCACCGCCAAGGAGCTGTTCGACATCGACGAGCTTCATTGGCAAATCCATCTCGCGAATGGTCTGACGACCAAAGATGATTTTGCCAGTCTTGGACTCATCCAGATGGGACTGCTCATTGAGGTCTTCAATGGTCGCGACTCGCAGGACTTTACCCTGATTGAAATAGGGGTAGTCCTTACCACCGGAGTTATCAATGTACTGGAGCATCTGATCGCGGCTGATACTTTTGGAACAGCCGGAGTTGTTGCAGACGGTGGTGAGCATCTCTGCCATCTCGATACCACGCTTGGTACGGATCACCATTTTCGACCCGCAACCGGGCTTGGCATCACCACTGTAAGGCAGTTCAGCGATCTCACGCAGATAACCAAAACGACAGACAATCGTCTTGGGGGCTTCGAGCTTTTCGTATGCTTTGCGGTCCTCTTCTTCCTCAAGCATGATCGGAAGAGGCATGATTGATCCAGCCATATGGCAATGTCTCCGTGTATGTCACAACTGCGTGGGCAAGGACAAAAAAGACCAAGCCTTCGACGCGATATTTTAGTTGTCACCGACTAAGTTTTTTAAAGGAGCCCATCCACCTGTCGGCCGGCAAGACGGGGTTCGTACACGGAGTTTGTGTCAAAGTATTGTATCAAAAATAATGTATCCTGTGACCGTAACGACTCATAGCTGATAAAGTATCGAAAATTTTAAATACCTTCACCGGGAGTTTGTCATGCGAATCATTCGTTTTCCAATTTATGTCATCAAACAGTACGAACGTGGCATCATTGAATCATTTGGGAAATACACTCGTTTTGCCAGTCCGGGATTACACTTTCAAATCCCCATCTTCAATATCACACGTGTCCGTGATGTTCGAGAACACACCATGGAGATCACCCCACAGGAAGTGATCACCAAAGACAACGTGGAGATTAAAGTCGACGGATTGATCTGGGTCCGACCAGGATTTGAATCCGTTGATATCCAAAAGACCTTTTACAATATTGATAATTGGAAACGGGCAGTCATCCAACTCGCTCAAACAAATCTTCGTCAGGAATTTGGACATCTGACTTTGGATGAAAGTTTGATTGCGCGTGAACGAATCTCCGAAAATCTGCGTGATACGCTTGACACTTTGACCAAGGACTGGGGATTGAAGGTCAGCAAAGTCGAGATCAAGCTCATTGATCCGCCCCACGACATCAAAACTGCGATGCACAAGCAAAAAACGGCAGAACAGGAACGCCGAGCCATGAAACTCTTGGCAACGGGTCGCTATGAGGCAGCCGAACAAGATAAACTGGCATCAATCCAAATTGCAGACGGCAAGAAAGAAGCCGAAATCAAGGTTGCAGAAGGTAAGGCAAAAGGCATTGAGTTGGTTAATGAAGCGGCTGAAAAATATTTCAAAGGTAGCGCCAAAGAACTCAAGCGACTGGAAATGACCGAAGAGTCACTGAAAAACAACACCAAGTTCATCATCACACAACAAGGCATCACACCTAACCTGCTCATTGGTGACATGCCGATCAAAATGCCAGAAGGTTCCGGGCAGATGTTTTCACAGAACCATACCGCTTCTGAACCAAGCACATCATCAACATCCAAAACAGATTCCAATGATGATTGACCGATGATTCACTTTCCTGTCACAGGCGTCGAATCGTTCAACCCCATGCGAAGGTAAATCTGCTGGGTGGTGTCGGACTTGTTGAGGGTGTAGAAGTGGATGCCACGGACGTCGTTATCCAGCAGATCCATGCATTGCTTGGTGGCCCAGTGAATGCCGACCTGTTTGACGGCATCGGGGTCATCCTGCACCCGTTGGATTGCACGGATCAATGGTGCGGGGAAACGTGATCCGGCGGAGAGCTCTGCCATGCGTTTCATACCGGTGACCGTGGAGACAGGCATAATGCCAGCGATGATGGGGATGTTGATCCCTGCCAATTCACAGCGTTCACAGAAATCGAAAAAGTCTCGGTTGTCGAAAAACAACTGCGTGCAGATGTAGTCGGCGCCAGCATCGACCTTGGCTTTGAGATAGTCCATCTCCAACAGGCGATTAGGGGTTGCTGGATGTCCTTCAGGGAAGCCTGCAACACCAATCCCAAAGCCGCGTTTGTCAGGATGATTGCCCTTTTCGCCGAATTGTTTGATGTAGGACACCAAGTCCGTAGCGTGCTCAAAGGCATCTTGCTTGCGGTCATAGCCGGGCTTGTCAGCAGGCAGGTCACCACCTAGTGCAAGGATGTTGCCAACCCCTGCCGCAGCGTAACGCTCAAGGATGCTGGCGATTTCCGGCTCCTGATGACAGACGCAAGTCAGATGCGGGATGGGATTAAGCTGGCTTTGCTGCTGAATGCGGACCACCAGGTCATGGGTCAACTCGCGTGTCGAGCCTCCTGCACCATATGTCACGGAGACAAAGGACGGCTTAAGCTCGGTGAGTTGTTCAATCGCCTGATACAACGACTCTGCGGACTTCTCGTTCTTGGGCGGGAAGAACTCAAAGGAAAGCGTCGTAGGCTGTTCATCGAATATGTCGTTAATGTGCATTTCTTTTCATCCTTTAATCCGGATTAACAAATACTATCAAGCTGGGTAATTGGTGTCAATCGGAATATTACCGAGAGTTTACGGGTTGGCATTGATAACGAAAGGTTCCTGTTAAGCGATTTGAACTCAAGGATTTGGATTAGGTCAAGGCAATATCTTCCAAGACCCGATGTGTAGTAAATGTCCTTGATCCTGATCTTAAATGATGACTCCCATGCGTGCTGACCCCAAACCCATCGTTGACCTGATTATTCCTGCATACAACGAACAGCAGAACATTGTCGCGTTGGGTTGCGCGATCCCCCGTGATTACTTTCGACACATTATTCTTGTGGACAATAATTCTACGGACAATACGGCAGATCTAGCCCGTCAACAAGGTTTTGTCGTACTGCATCAACCGACTCGTGGGTATGGGGCAGCGTGTCTCAAGGGCATCTGCTGGTTAAAGCTCCAATGCCCCCCGCCGGAGATGGTGGCGTTTCTGGATGCTGACCTGTCGGACGATCCATCGCTGTTACCCAAACTGGGCAAACCCATCGCACGCGGTGAAGCAATGATGGTCATCGGTTCTCGTCGCAAACTCGCAGAGCCTGGAAGCCTCACCTTCACTCAACGCTTTGGCAATCGCCTGGCATGCTTTTTAATCTGGCTGACCACCTGCAAAAAGTTCACTGACCTGGGGCCCATGCGCGTTATCGACTGGCCAACCCTGCTCAAACTCGACATGCGTGATACCACCTGGGGCTGGACTGTTGAAATGCAATACAAGGCAGCAGCCCGCAAACTCGCCTGCTTCGACATCGACGTCCCCTACCGCCGTCGCAATGCAGGCGTGAGCAAAATCTCCGGTTCAATCAAAGGCTCGATCAAAGCAGGCTACAAAATCCTGATGACAATTTTCTGTCTCTGGTGCGGTGATCGATGTGGCAAGTGGTTTGGTTGCGCCAAACAAAAAGATATCGCAATTGATGACTGATGGAACTTGTGGCAATTCAAAGCACATGGCTTTTACCACAGAGTCACAGAGACACAGAGAAAAGCAATAAAAATTCTCTGTCTTGAACTCTGTGCCTCTGTGACTCTGTGGTGTATGCCATCACTAAAATTTACGCCAACTCGTCGACCGCCAAGTGATAGTGCGGGTCTTCCAGGTGGTTGACCTCGACCATGTCCCCTGCTTTTTCCAATAGCGTTTTACATTCAGGACTCAGATGGACGATGTGCAGCGTCTTGCCCAAACTTCGATAACGGACTGCCAATGCGTCGATGGCCTCCAGCCCGCTGTGACCATACACACGTGAATGAGCGAAGTCGATGATCACATCATCCGGATCGGTATCAGGCGTGAAAAGTTGTTTAAAGTCACCAATAGAAGCAAAGAACAACGGGCCATCGAGTTCGTAAATTTTCCAGCCTTGTGGGTTGTTTCGTGTCTTGCAGTAGATGTGCTTGGACTTCTCCCAGGCGAAGACCAAAGCTGAAACGATCACACCGACGAACACGGCGATGGCAAGGTCATGCATCACGGTAATACCGGAAACCAGCACAATGACAATGGCGTCGGCACGGGGAATCTTGCCCATGACGCGGAAACTGGACCATTCAAATGTGCCAATGACCACCATGAACATCACGCCAGTCAGAGCTGCGATGGGAATCTGTTCGATGAGTCCAGAGCCAAAGAGGACAAACAGCAGCAGGAAGATGGATGCACTAAAACCTGACAATCGACCACGCCCGCCGGACTCGATGTTGATGACACTTTGGCCGATCATTGCACAACCGCCCATGCCGCCGAAGACACCATTGACCATGTTGGCCAAACCCAATGCCATACATTCACGATTACCACGACCACGGGATTGGGTCATTTCATCAAGCAGGCTCAGCGTCATCAGTGATTCGATCAAACCGACACTGGCCACGATAGCGGCATAGGGGAAGACAATTTTCAATGTCTCCATATTCCAAGGCACACCCGGAAGGTGAAACTGCGGGAGTCCACCTTTGATCGAGCCTGCCAGATCACCGACGGTGTGGGTGTCGATTTTGAGAAAATGCACCAGCAAGGTGATGGCTAGAATCCCGACCAGTGGTGCCGGAATCGCTTTGGTGATACTGGACATCCCCAAGATGATCGCCATGGTACCCAGTACCAAACCGAGCATCAGATACAGTTCATTGCCAGTCATCCATTGCATGACTTTCACGCCATCGACCATTGTGGCATTCTGGAAGCTCTGCATTTGTGCAAGGAAAATGACGATGGCAAGTCCATTGACAAAGCCAAACATCACCGACTCGGGCACAAGGCGTACGAGTTTACCCAAGCGCAACAGTCCGGCGGATATCTGGAATACCCCTGCCAATAACACTGCGACAAACATGTATTCGATGCCATGCTGAGCAACCAATGCGACCAACACCACAGCCACCGCACCCGTCGCACCGGAGATCATCCCTGGCCGACCACCAAGTAGTGAAGTGATCAAACCCACCATAAACGCAGCGTAAAGTCCGACCAGTGGTTCGACACCTGCGACAAATGCAAAGGCAACCGCTTCAGGCACCAAAGCCAGCGCAACGGTCAAGCCAGATAGGATGTCGATTTTAATGTTCGGCGAAAAACTCTTCCGCCAACTGGGAAGTTCAGTCACTTGATACTCCTGATAAACGTGCCGGCAAACTCACGGCTAAGGCCTGGAAAGCGGCGGGAACCACGTTATCAGGCGCAGATGCGTGCACTGGGGCAAAGCGAAGGATTGTAGCGGAGTGAGACAGATGTGCAACACGCAAAAGTTTTTTAACCACAGAGGCACACACACTCAGAGCCTGAAAATGAGACGAGAAACATCATGTCTTTTCTCTGTGCCTCTGTGACTCTGTGGTTGAGCCAACCACTTTGGGTATTCTCAATACGTCATCCGCAGATGAGTGACATGTAAGGCCTTTTTAAGTTGGGTGAGAGTGACTTTCTGGCGTGGGGTGAAGGTGAGTTTGGTGGCTTTGCCGGGTAACAGGTCAATGCTGTTGTCATCAAACACGCCTGCCACATCCGCGTAAGCACAGGTGACGAAGAACGCGGGCTTGTCGGTTTTAAGTTGGACGACAAATTTCTTGCCCTGCTGTTTGATCTCGGCAGACACGTTTGCATCAGCAAGTTCACAGCGTTTGTAGACGTCCATGAAATGCGTGTTGCGAAGTGTCTTTTTGCTGCCATCAGGATGAATGACGGTGACATCTGCGATGAGGACGCCTTCGTTGCGAGCGATGGGCAACTTGTCAATGGGCAACTTCATAAGCACTTTGGAACTGCTGGCCGGGACGCTGCATTGGCGAGTCCATTTTTCACAAACCTTGCCAGTAAAATCAACGAGTTGAAGTTTGAGCTCCAGCTTGGCGGACTTGAAGTGATCGTTGATACCCACAACCTGCACGACATCGTCGGACTTGTGAAACAGCGTGACCATCACTGGCTCGTAAGCGCGCTTGGTGTGATAGTGCAATTGCTTCCATGAACCGTCATACTCAATGCTCGACCAGGATGCGACAGGCCAGTTGTCGTTGAGTTGCCAAATGAGTGTGCCCATGCAGACCGGGCGCAGGGATCGCCAATATTCCACTGCGGTTTTGATCGCAACAGCTTGCTGAACCTGTGAGAGATACAGCGTACTTTCAAAGCTTGTTGGCATACGGAAGTATCGCGTGAACATCTCCATGATCAGCGAGTTGCCACGCGGATTACGCTGGTGATGCTCCATCTGTGGCGAGGTCGGATTAAAGTGCGATGGCTCGATGTATTTGCGAACCAGGTCAATGGAGGAAAAGCTCTGGTAGCCAAACTCCGAGCAGAATCGTGGGATGACATCGTAGTAGGAATCAAAACTTTTACCTTGATGCCAAACCGCCCAGTAGTGTAAATCGCCTGACGCATCGTCTTCCCAAACATTACCATGATGCCCCGGACCGTTGCTTGGGGAGGAGGGCCAATAGGTGACGTTGGGGTCGGCTTTAGCAACGGCTTTCCCGTTGGCATGATTCAGCCGATCGTAAGCCACGACATAGGTATCATGATCTTTGCGCGTCTGTTCAAACCAATCCATCGCACCTTCGACTTCATTATCGCCGCACCAAAGCACCATCGAAGCATGATCGCGCAGGCGTTTGACCTGATAGTCGATTTCGTGGGACACGTTGTCGATAAACGCATCATCAAAGGGATAAAGTTGGCAAGCGAACATCAGGTCATGCCAAAGCATCATGCCCTTTTCATCACAGAGTTCATAAAAGCGATCTCGTTCATACTGACCACCGCCCCAGATGCGGAGCATGTTCATGTTCGCAGCAATGGCATCATCAATGAGTCGCTCAAAGACCTCATCAGTTTGCAAGGTAGACAGACCATCAGCAGGAATCCAGTTTGATCCTTTGCAGAAGATCGGTTTGGAATTGACGTAGAGAGTCATCTGCGTGCCGATGTCGTCGCGTGAATTATCCCAATGGATATGTCGAAGACCAATGCGTTTGGAAAGGCTTTGCTCACCTACGCGGACGGATAAGTCGTAAAGCGGTTGATCGCCATGCCCCGCTGGCCACCACAGTCGCGGTTTATTGATGGTGATACGATGGGTGACGGTTTGTTCGCCAGGCTCGACAGTCATGGTCTTGGTGATCTGCTGTCCAGCCAGTTCGATTTCCAATTCAACTTTACCGGATTTAGCGACATGAATTTCAACAGTCACATCGACATCGCAGACATTCTTGCGGTGATGCTGTGTGGTGTAGACATGTTCAATACGCGCAGTGTTCACTGCATGCAGAGACAAATCACCATAGACACCGGTAAGAACCAGGCACACGCCCCAATCCCAGCCGCCGTGACAGGCGGTCTTGCGCAGGTGGTTCATGTGTTGAACACGATTGTTGGTGGTATACGGCATGTCCAACGGATAGCTGGCAGCACGTTTTTGGGCTTCGGTAATGGGTGGCAGGAAAGCGATCTCAATGGTGTTCTTGCCTGCGACTAAATGCTTGACCACATCCACGCGATAACGACGGAATTGGTTGTCGGTGTTGATAATTTTCTTGCCATTGATTTTGAACGTGGCAAGCAGATCGACCATCTCGGCATTGAGATAGATGTGATCATGTTCGAGCATCGCTGCATCGACTTCAAAGCTGCGTGAATAGGTCCAATGCTTTTGATGAACCCATTGAGCGGAGTCTTCCTGAGTCCCGTAATAAGGGTCATCAAGATCACCTGCTTTAAGCAACGTACTCTGTACATCACCGGGCAGTTGGGTCTGCCAGGTCATGCCGGATTCCTGACAGGTGAGTTGCCAATCACCAAACAAATTCAAAGTCGCGGACATGCACTGCCTTTCGGATACTACCGTCAAAATTCGATGATCAAGCGATCCTCGATAAACTATTGCCCAAAACAAGTGATTCTACTCGCTTTATCATCAATATGTTGCCAATGATTTCAGAAAAATAATGAAATTTACGCCACGTGAAAGGATTGTGCAGCATTGATATAATGGTCTTTCTGATAATCTGCAACAGCCCGCCTTAATAGAAGGATATTGACTATGTGCGAATCGTGTGACATCCAATTCGGTGAACGTGGCGATAAAGCCCAACTCGAAGAAGGCCCCCTCTTTGCCCCCAAGTTTGACAAGGACGGCCTGATCACCGCGATCGCTCAGGATCATGCGACAGGCAAAGTGCTCATGGTCGCCTACATGAACGATGTCTCCCTCAAAAAGTCCATCGCATGTGGCGAAGCCGTCTACTTCTCCCGTAGTCGCCAAAAGCTCTGGCATAAGGGTGAAGAGTCCGGCAACGTCCAGAAGATCAAAGCCATCTACACCGACTGCGATCAGGACGCTTTGGTCATTGAAGTCGAGCAGGTCGGCAACGCAGCCTGTCATGTCGGATACAACAGCTGCTTCTATCGCAAAGTTGACGGCACCACCGATGGTAAAGTCGCACTGACCACCACCGAAACCCAAAAGGTGTTCGACCCTGCAAAAGTCTACGGCAAAAAATAAACCCGACAACACAACCAGCCAAACAAAAGACACCACCCTAACTCGCGTCAGGGTGGTGTCTCTCTTTTAGGGCAATCTTGTTGGGACGACTCACTATTCAGTCATCTGATTCGTCAACTTTCCTTTAACGCGATAGCGGTACATCGACTCACCAATCTCACGTGCAGCTTTACAGATTTCCTCATAGGGCGTGTCAGCCACATCCACAAAACCAATCTGATACGCTTCGCCGTCACCTCGGCCGGTGAGGGGTTGGTCACGGTATTGGAACCAATGTGTCCCGACAATATTCGGATGCACCAAAGCTCCTTGAACAAACCGCGTGTAGGCCAAGGCGCGATCTGCCTGGGTGATCCCCGTGCTGCATAAACCGACATGGAACATGCCCCGCCCATTGACGGAGTTGGCCCCAAAGTGAAACTCACCAATGAGCACAGGCATATCCGGGAAGCTCTCAAGCGGGAAGTTGGCGATACTGTGAGCATAGACATTGACGGTCAATACGTCACAGTATTTCTTACTCGCTTCATACAAAACAGGTCGAACCGCATCCGTGCTGATAAAGCGACAGCCCAGATAAAGTCGATGCGGTGCGATGGATTTAATCACGTCACGACAGATTTCAAAGTACCTTTCCACTGTCTTGACAAAGAACACATCCGAGTCTTCCCGATACCCATCAGAAGTCGGCACGGTCGTACTTTCAAGCATCTGATCCCAGCTTGTATAACGCGTTTCCCATTTGTCGTTAAGCTGTTCGATGGCTTGATACTTGACCTTCAACGAATCAATAAAAGTCACCTTCGCAGCTTGCGTCGCAGGGCTTTTAAGCATGCTGTCCACCAGAACCTGTCGCCCGCGATTACCAAAGTCCAACTCGTTATCAATGAAGTAACCAATGCACATCGGGTCAGTCAGCGACTTGGTAAAAATCGGATTTTCCTTGGCACGTTTAGCCACCAACGACTGCATACCATTGACATATCGCTCATCCCAGACATCGTAAAACTTACGCTTGGCCCCCTGAATTTTGGGCCACCCCCAATTGTAGTCGGTGAGTTGTAGCGTGTACGGCGTCTTGCCTAAATCCATCAGTTCATAGCGAGCCCAGTTGCCAATGGAGTTCATGCCCCAATTCATCAATCGACGATTGAGGTTGGGATAATAGGCCTGTCCGTAATCATCGCTGCCATACTTGAGTTTCAAGCAATAGTCGGTGGGCTGAAACGTCTTGGTTTTATCGGGGACTGAGACATACCAATCTTCGCGGTCGGTGACGCGCATGCCATCGTTGAATTTAGAGAGTACATCAACACCATGAGACCAGAACAGGCGGCCATCGGGATCGACGAAGTACCACTTGCCATCGACTTTTTCCGTACGGAAGTTGCCGGTCGCTTTGAGCTTTGGACCATTGGCCCAGCCGCCGTATCGGTTCCATTGTTGGGGACGTTTGGTTTGGTTAAGTTGCTTTTGTTCCTTGATCAAGTTGGCTTTGAGGTCCGCAGCCGAGTGAATCTTAGCCGGCCAGTCTTCGTGAACATATTGACCAAACTCATCAATGAACGGGAAGAAATTTTCCTTGGACATTGACGTGGTGGGTGTCATGAAATTTTCAACACGCAGATTGGAAATCTCGCAGTTGACGATGTCCTTTTTCTCTGATTCAAACGGCCACTGCATGAACAACTCAATCATTGAGACCTGGGTCGAATCAATCTTGCGAGGCGCCCGTGGTCCATCGGGGATGCTGTACTTCCATTGATGCGGGATGATCATTCGCAGCGTCTTTTTTTCGAGCGGATTTAGTGCGATACCATTGTTGGCATAAACGTGCTTTTTATCACCCGTAGCGACCACTTGTAACAACAGTCGCGTCTGTACTGTGTCCGAAAGATTTTCGATATCAACACAGAGCGTTTGCCAAGTGGACAAATCCCAATAGCTCGCATGATTGGCTGGTGTGATTTGTACGCCTGAGCCCTGCTTGGGATTATCAAATTGCAATTGGAATGTGCCGGTGGTGGATTGGGTGACTTTTGCGTATCCCTTGGCACGGATCTGTGACGATTGAACAATCAACTTGCCATCGGAGTCTTTGGGGATCAGCAAAACATTACCATCGGCTGATCCAATGTCACCTGTAAAAGTAATGGTCGGTTGTTCACGATCCAAGCTGGCATTGGCAGCGACGATGTTGTACGCGTTATTGCCTTTGGGCATTGGATACCGATCAGGACTCAAACGCAGGAATACGAATTTACCCGCATTTTTCCCATCATCCCATTGATCACGCAAAAAGTTAGCCAACTCCTCGTCGGCTTTGGATGCGGTGCCCAGGTACGGATTTTCTTTTGACCGGACAGGTGATTTTTCTGTGACAAAGTCATCTGCAATGAGTTTGGCATTTCGATCCAACTTCCCAGCATAGTAGTCCTCACTGAGCACATCTGGTTTATCAGAGATGCGATCCAAGGCATAAAGGTCAAGATTAAAGCTTGAAACATTACCCGTGATTGATGCCAGTTGTACTCGGAGACTTGCGGTTTCGAATAGCTCGCCGCTGAGTCCTGCATCGGGTAGTTGGAACGGTATCACGATACAACCAGCAGAAGGCGCGTTGTTCTCACCTACGCGTATTGTCCAATTATCGACGAGTAGAATTCTGCCATCGGTGCGAAGGGTCGCATCCGCGCGATCCGCGATGAGCTTCCCGGCATGTGCAGGGCTTAGCATACAGATGACCATCAAAAAGGTCGTTATCAGTGTGGTGCGATATTTATTACCATTGCAATTCATCAGTGGTTGATCCAAACATATTATAGAAGACAGATTGATTTTCGAGGCAAACAAATGACAAGTACTGACCGTGTGGATTAATTGATACTTTGCATGGTGGACCAGTTGAATTGGTCCGGGTTGGCATTGGCTTTGAATACGCGCCATCCCCAGTAGTTTACGGGAGACCAATACTTGTCCATATCGCGAAGCTGTTCGTAACCGAGTTGTTCGACATGTCCATCGAGAAACGCACTGACAGCTGAATCATTGTGACGTGCACCGATGGGCCAAATCCACGGAGATCCGCCAGGTCGAATTTCATTCTTGGGCCAGATGTTCAAGTTCGTCGGATTCACACGTGCCGACTGTCCACGTCCACTGAGTAAAACATCATGCCCATCAGGGACAGACTCTGAAAAGACAATCGCATCATTGGCACCGGGCTTGCGTAAGACATCTTGAAGCTTGGTGCATTTTGATTGGGATTCACCTGTACTGTAGCTGTTGCCAACCAAGGTTGAATTGATGCCATAGCAAATTGAGTCACGCGTAAATTTACCCATCACATCCGACGGACAGAGAAAGACCTGTTCGCTGGGCAGGTATCGCAGGACATAGACGCAGTTGTACCAATCGCCTCTGGCTGTCATCAGAGACAGGTTCCAGCCTTTGAAGTCGCTCTGATACATGGTGTGTGCCAAGCCGATCTGTCGCATGTTCGACATACATGCCATGGCCTGTGCCTGTTTACGAGCAGCACCCAATGCAGGCAGAAGGATGGAAATAAGTAATGAGATAATCGAAATCACAACAAGTAGTTCGATAAGTGTAAAAGCCAACGTGGATGGGCGGCGAGATAATCGGGAGTTCGTGGACATACTTTCACCTCAATGTCTGGCGTTAAGTGAACCATTTAACTTAACACGAATCAAATCCAAACAAGATTCAACCGTGTACGCATCACCTGACCCAAGCCAGGTTGATTTGTAGTAAGTCTAGATGGCCCCCAATACCGCTTCAACGCCTTTATGCGACTTTAATGTATCACTTTGCGTCACCCTTTAATGCATTCACTCCATGATCTGCAAAAGGTCGTTTTGGGCATTCATACACGAATATTATCAGTAACTTATGACTCAAAACGTCGATATCTCAACATTTCAGTGCCATCATTAACCAACATCCCATTTTCTCTTTGACCTGTTTTCCGTCATATTTTACACTTAACTTTGTCGCACAAGTGTCCAACAGCTGTAAAGTCCTGATATGCCAGCAAACAGTCCCACGAATGTAGGCATCATGATCGATCCCATCGGTACATTCGGCCGAGGAGTCACACGTGGTGTCCTTGCGTACCAGCGATATCAGCAGTGGCAACTGTCCATGCTTCGAACATGGATTTTCCAGCCGGCCTCATTTATTGAGCAATGGGACGGTGACGGCTTGATCGTCATGATCCCAGATGAGCCAACCGAGCAAATCATCAATCAACTCGGCAAGCCAGTCGTCTGTGTCTCATCCATTTTGCCAGACCTGTTTCATACTTCGGTATTGGCTGACGACTATGCCATTGGGCGGATGGCAGCGCAACATTTCCTGGACCGTGGTTTTCGACACTTCGCATTTGTGGGGCATTCTGATTTACCCGTCCTGTCACACTTTGTCTCTGAACGTGGCAGAGGATTTGCCGAAGGTGTCAAAGCTGCGGACTATCATGTTCAATCCATCAGTGATTTGGACGACATCCCAAAGCTGCTTAAAAGTCTGCGACTGCCTGCTGCGTTATTTGCAGCAAACGATGAGTACGCGATCAAGACCATTGCCATTGCCGAAAACATGGGTCTCAAAGTCCCTGAACAGATCGCAGTACTTGGTGTGGATAACGACGACCTGCTGGTGGAAGCAAGTCATGTGTCACTGTCGAGTATTGATGTGCCAACGTTTAAGATTGGCTTTGAGGCTGCTCGACTTCTTGATCAAATTCTCAAGGGAGATAACCCGGATCAGACCATGATCAAGTTCCCACCCCTTGGCCCGGTCACGCGAAAGTCCACGGACATCACCGCAATTGCTGATGACAACATCACCGCAGCGTTGGCATTTATTCGCCAACATGCAGCCGACCCACTGAGTGTCAGTGATGTGCTCTTGCATGTGCCAATTTCCAGACGAGTCTTAGAACGACGATTCCAACAGTACCTTCAACGCTCGGTGTATGAAGAGATTCAGCGTGTGCATATCGAACGTGCTTGTCGGCTATTGATCGACACCAACCTGCCGATTGCTGAAGTGGGTGAAGCCTCAGGTTTCAGTGGTCGGGCGCGGTTTCATGCGACATTTGCCAAGGCCATGAATCACACGCCAAAGAAGTATCGGGACTTGAATCAGAATGATGAAGTGTGACAGGTAATACGAAATCAAAACATCAGGGGATCATGGCAGATTGTTTATTGGCGTAGCGTTGCAGGTTCTGTTTGAGTCTTTGCACTTGCATGGGATCACGTTGTACTTCGGCTAATTCCAACGCACGTTTTTGCCAAGCGATCGCCGACTCATATTTACCATGACGTGCCAATACGGCTGCATGAGTTGCGGCCCAACGGGTGTCCTGACATTCAACGGCTAACTTGGGAATATGTTGACGCACCAAAGCCATCGCCTGCTGATAATGTTGCTTTGTGGTATTGGGAAGCGTCACGAAAAACCAAATCATTCGCTGCGTCACCACCGCGTTATCCGGTTCAAGCCCATGGGCTTTACCGATCATCTCCAACGCCTGGTCCCATTGCTGTTGACGCACCGCCAACAAAGCCAGTTGGCTGTACGGCGCAGCAAGTGTCGACTCGTATTTTGCAGCCTGCTGTTGTGCTTGTGTTGCTAATGCGTAATCACGCTTTGCAGCTGCTGAAAGTCCCAATGAATAGTGCAGATAACCTTGAGTCGGCGACAACACAATCGCGCGTTGCCAAGCCTTGATCGCGTTGTCGTGTTCACTGCGTTGAGCATACAGCGAAGCCAGCACGGTCCAACTATCCAGATCATCTACCTTCCGCCGGACACATTCGGCAGCATGTTTTAAAGCCTCATCAAGCTTGTCCTGCTTTCGACATGCCGTTGCGCATTTAAGTCGAATCTGGATATTGCCCGGCTCTTTGTCCAGACAGATTCGAAAGTAAAATTCAGCCTTGGCCCAGTCACGTTGCTTGAAGTGATAACTGCCAAGATTTTCATAGCCCTTGGTCTGCTGCGGGTTGAGGACAAGGCTCTGGCGAAACAGAGTTCGGGATTGGGCAAGACGCCCGTTCTGAGCATAGATCGCACCGAGATTGTTTTTTGCAGCCCAGCTATTGGGATTGTGTTCGACGACATGTTCCCAAAGCGTTTGCAAATTACCATAGACCGGCACCTGCAAGTAAGTCCGCGCGGTCAAGCTCAGTAAGACCAACGCGATCAACAATCCACCCAGTCGCAACTGACGTTGATACATCGCATGTAACACCATTGCCACAGTCACCAGCACACCCATGCTCGCAAGGTATTGGAAATGGTCTGCGACCCACGAATACTTCATCGGGAACACATTGAGAAACCCAAGTGCCGGGAACAATGTCCCAATAAAAAACAACCAACAGACTAACCAATACCCGCCCCATACTTTGCGATTTTTCAGCAGCATGACCGCGACTAAAATCACACCCACCGGGTACAGCCATGCCATCAAGGTTTGTGGCAGGATCAACCATCGAGGGTAGAAAAACACCAACTCGCCAGGCCAAAGCAGTTTGAAGCAATATGTCCAGATGACGCGCCCTGCAAGCAAAAATCGCTCAAGGAAACTCAGTGAAAATTCGTTGCCGAACGCGCCGACATGCGTCGCTTCCATGTGTGCGGTATACAGCCCCATGACCATGCCCAACACGAACATCGGCAGCAGTAGCAAAAAGTCTCTGACCGGGAAACGACGTCTGTGATACCAGAGCATCAGGATCAATGCAGCAGGCATTGTTGCAGTGATCGTCTTACTCAGCAATGCAGCGATAAAGCAGAGGATTGCCAACGCATACCAGCCCCACCGTTTGGAAGTTGGCTTGGATTCGGAAAGATAAAATTGCCAATAGCTAATCGCTGCCAGCAGATAGAACACGCCCGACAGCACGTTCTTGCGTTCAGTGATCCAGGCCACCGATTCGACATGCACAGGATGCAGTGCAAAGAGCATCGCTGCTAGCCATGCACAAGGTAACCCCATCCGTCGGAGCAACACCCACCAGAGCAATGCCACCGCTAAATGCAACAGCACATTCACCACATGATAGCCCACCGGCTCAAGTCCCCACGTCTGATACTCAAGCCAGAATGTCGTATGCACCAACGGATAATACTGTGGTAAATTCCGTGGCTGCGTCCATATCCTCACCAACCCATCCACATCCCGCAACGTGCTGTTATGGATCACATACGCATCATCATCCCAAATAAATCCACACTCAAGAACTGGAACGTAAGCCAGCCCAAGGAGTCCGACCATCAGGATCAATTTGAGATAAAACAGCCGAGCATATTGCGGCGAATGATGCTCGATACGTTTTTCAAGATCATGCATACTGAGAATATCCAATCAAATCCGTTGCATGGTATTGTCAATCATGCATGGCACTTTGACAAGACACATCATGATCGTGCGTCTTACGAATCAGCATGTTCTTAATCCAATTCATTGGGCATCATTCTCTATCACCACCGGCACGTCTTTGATCAGGATTTCGTCACCCCAATATTCCTTCATGTCGATGGTTCTCTGTGCCACCTTTCGGCTGGGGACGAGACGCAGATCAACTTTCTCAAGAGTCAGGTCATTGAGTTTGGGTTCCCAGCCGTTTGCCAAATAAGATACTCGGCTGCCTGAGGGGATGGGTCCCTTGATTTTGATCGATGACAGGGGATAGGTCTTGTCACCAAAGCAGATCAATATGTCACAAGCCAAGTTAACCGGGAGATTGGAAATCCAACCTCGCAAAACCCAACGGCCACGGTTGGGTTGATATTCAAGATAATTGACTGTGAACGCGGACTCCACAGCCTTCCTGTGGTCCTCAGGCGTGATACTCACCGCGTCGACGGCATCGGTAGGCAGGATGTTGAATGTTTTCTCAAAGGATTGGTCACAGTATGCCACATCAGGCAAGGCATCGATTTGCTCTTGAGACAGTAAATTGTAATCACTGACAAGGCCACTGGAATGCCGGGTGTCCAACAGAAAGACGCGCATCTGGACTTTGAATTGGTGTTCACCGGGCTTGATGTCTTGCCACTGTTTATCAGTCAGGCGAACAAGATCACTCCAACCTTTATCAGAATAATGATGGGCATTCACGCAGGCACCAAAACCGATAGGCTCGCTGCGTATCACTTGCCCATCTATGCTGAAAGTCCCCTGGCCATAATGATACCTAATGCCAAATGTTCCCAACCTGAAATTGTCACTACGCAACGCAATGGGAATATCTTCACCATGATTCACATTCGGACGAATATGAAATGAAATGGCCTGCTGGTATGCGGTCTTGACGTAGGCATTCCAATCCTGATCATTCACCATGTCCCACATTCTGGCACCCTCCAAAAAAACACCTGCTTCATATCGCCAAGGATGTTTTGTGTCGGCCTGCAATGCCAGGACATCAGTAATAAGACTTTGAATCTGCGATGTCGATAATGATGTCGATAATTTAGTATTGGGATTCAATCGATCCCCAAGCAAACGCCATGCTTCATCAGCTAACGGCATATCACGATTCGCCTGCATTCGCAAAGCCCATACCGGCAAGTGACTCGTCCAATTCATATGTGTTGCAATGGGTACAAATATCAACAGGCACAGAGCAAGCAGCAGACTGCCAACCACAATGCGACGTGGCCTGCACGTGCGATTGCCATGGACAATGGCCTTGGCATGATCGAGAGTCACACCACACTCCGAGCAGGTTGTGTGCTCCTCATTTCGCCCCGTCAGATCAAACCCACACTTACGGCATAGCGGATGTTGATCAATCTTCTTCCCACGCAAACCGGTGATCAGAAGGTATAGCCCGTAAGGAAAAGTCGCCAACAAGAGTAATAATGGAATCCACGCTAATACCTTGAAAGAAAGTCCAGCAGCAAGCATCAAGATAGGCATATCATCCCCCGTATCCATTGACACACGCAGACAATCACTGATGAATCTGAGTATAGCAGATCTGATATGTATTGACGTTAGCTTTAAGGGCATGTACTCCACGTTGCAGTGAAGATTTGTTTTGATTTAACACGAAGGCACGAAGGTCACAAAGGACACGAAGTCAAGGCAAAAATTTAATATCCAATTCAATGATTTGAGTGCCTTCCTTCGTGATCTTTGTGTCCTTCGTGCCTTGGTGTTAAACAACATTTACCGATTTGAGCAAAAGATATTGAGTTGTCTATGTGTATCAGGCAATGTCGACACGATCCAGCCCACAAAGGCCGTGATGGATCACAAACTCGCGTGGAGCATCATGCCCATGCCGAGGTTCACGATTTTGGTGTTGTTGGGAGTGACTTCGACGGTGAAGTCGAATGAGCCGTCGGGGCGACCATTTTTGTAGAGCATCGCTCGGACAAAGATGCGGGCACTGGAACTGGTGCGTTCGCGGACACTCATCGTGCCGTTGAGTCGGTATTGATCGGCACCGGCTTTCTGCATTTGGTTAATCTGAATCTTCCCCATACTCGATATGGATGCTGAGCATTTCATCTGGCCGGCTTCATTGGGCAGATAGAATGTGAGAATCGCAGTGCCTGAGACGGTTTGCGAGGGCTGAGCTGACGCATCATCTCCACCACAGCCATGAAGCATGGTGCAGAGACAGGCAAGTAACGTGATGAGGTGCATAAGTCGCATGATGGAAAATTCCTCATGATGGGGTGTTGTGTCTTGCGATACCGTGTAAGGTTGTGCATCGGGTGATTGGTCTGGTCACTGTAGAAGCAGTCGGCCAAACCCTTGTCAACAACCCTGCCGATTTTGCGCCAGACCTTATAGACCTTATCATCCTTATTCTGACATTGATTTTGACTTCAAAAACACCTTCGCAGGAAGTAAGCGACGATGACACAAACTGATACCCAGCAGATCACCCAGACGGTCTACCGCATTGAAATCTGGCCTAAAACCGGTGAAGCCGACGCCTTGGCTCATCCCCATGAAGAGACCGTACACCAACGCTTTGGTGCTGACGCAAGCCTCAAAGCTGCAAGGGTTTATTTGATCCAGTCACCAATCACCACCGAGCAGGCAAACCAAGTCGCCATCGAGCTTTTATGCGATCCGGTCTGTCAGGAATTTGCTCTTGGGGTCAGCGAGCAGTCCGAAAACTCGGCGAGTGTGGAAGTCCACTACAAGCCCGGCGTGATGGATCCCGTCGCCCAGTCGACCAAGTCTGCCATCCTCGAAATGCTCAGCAGCACCGGCTTGACGGCTGAACAATTGGAAGTCACCACCGGCGCCCGATACGACATTACCAACACCACAGCGGATGAAACGGCACTCACCGAATTCGCCCAGGCGTCCCTGGCCAACCCGGTCATTCAAGACATCTACGTCAAGCCTTATCATCCTGAATCCTTCATGACCGGCACGCCGTACGAGATGCATCTGACCCATGTGCCGATGCGTGACCTCAATGAAGATGAACTCAAAAAACTCTCCCGCGAAGGCCACCTGTTTCTGTCACTTGAAGAAATGAAGGCCATCCAGGATTACTACCACAAGGCCGAGCGTGAACCGACCGACATTGAACTTGAAACCTTCGCTCAAACGTGGTCTGAACACTGCGTTCACAAGACCCTCAAAAGCACTGTCCATTACACACAACCTGAAGGTGACACCGCTATCGACTGGGCTTCACGCCCCGGTCATGAGGTTCACGAAGACGGTAGCGTCACCATCAACAACCTGCTCAAAAGCACCATCGCTGCTGCGACCAATAAGCTCATGACCGAGCATGGTCTGGATCAATGGTGCGTCAGTGTCTTCGTTGACAATGCAGGTATCGTCAAGCTCGACGATGAAGACGCGGTCTGTATCAAAGTTGAAACGCACAACCATCCCTCTGCCATTGAACCCTACGGCGGTGCGGCAACAGGCATCGGCGGTTGTATCCGCGACATCATGGGTACCGGACTGGCAGGCAAGCCCATTGCCAATACCGACGTGTTCTGCGTCGCACATCCGGATCAAACCAAAAAAATTCCAACCGGCGTCATCCATCCCAAACGTGTCCTCCAACAAGTCGTCGGCGGTGTCCGTGACTATGGCAACCGCATGGGTATCCCCACCGTCAACGGCAGTGTCTGGTTCCATGATGATTACCTTGGTAACCCCCTGGTCTTCGCAGGCTGCGTCGGCATGATCCCTCTGGACAAATGCTTTGGCGATCCGCAACCCGGCGACCACATCATTGCTATCGGCGGACGCACCGGTCGTGATGGTATCCACGGCGCAACCTTCTCCAGTGCTGAATTAACCGACTCACATGCTGATGAATTCTCACATGCCGTTCAAATTGGTAACGCCATCACTGAAAAGCAGACGCTTGATGTGATTCTTCAAGCCCGTGACTATGAAGGCGGCCCGTTGTTTAGTGCGATCACTGACTGCGGTGCAGGTGGCTTTTCCTCAGCCGTCGGTGAGATGGGGGAAAAGGTCGGCGCTCGGGTGATCCTCGACAACGCCCCGCTGAAATATCGCGGTCTGAGCTACACCGAAATCTGGATCAGTGAAGCACAGGAACGCATGGTGCTTTCCGTGCCCAAGGAAAACGTCGAAAAGATCATGGCCATCTGCGCCTCGGAAGACGTTGAGGTCTGTGATCTGGGCACCTTTGGATACAACAATGAAGCAGGTGAACCGGAATTGATCCTCACGTACCGTGAGCAGGAAGTCGGACGCTTGTCCATGCCACTGCTACATGACGGCATCCCCACGCCAACCCGTGAAGCACAATGGACACCCGGCAAGTATCAAACCGCCCAGTCGCATCCAGTGGCTGATAAACCATCGGACATGGGTGATGCACTTAAGACCTTACTGGCCCATCCGAACATTGCATCGAAGCATTGGATCATTCGTCAGTACGATCATGAAGTCCAAGGCGGTGCCGTCGTCAAACCACTCACCGGCGTCAATCAAGACGGTCCGTCTGACGCATCAGTCCTTCGTCCGAAACTTGGTTCCAACAAAGCCATCGCCTTAGGCGGCGGACTGCAAACGGGCATGGGAGAAAAGTCCAAGGGCGACAGCTATTGGATGACCCTTGCTGCCATCGACGAAGCGGTCCGCAATGTGGTCTGCACCGGTGCCGATCCATCACGTATCTGCATTTTGGATAACTTCTGCTGGCCAAGTTGTGACAAGCCTGAAAACCTCGGTTCACTCGTACGTTCTGCCGAAGCCTGCTACGACGGGGCAATGGCCTACAAAACCCCCTTCGTCTCCGGCAAGGACTCACTGAACAACCAGTTCACCACCGACAGCGGCGAAGTGATCTCCATTCCTCCCACCATGCTCATCTCCGCGATGGGGATCGTCCAGGACGCAACCAAGACCTGCACCATGGATGCCAAAGCCGCTGGAAATATTCTTTTGGTGATTGGGAACACAACATCAGCCATGTGCGGATCGCATTACACGATGTCGTACAGTGATAGCAGTCGCAGCACGGATGTGCCCAAGACTGATTTGCATGATGGCCCTTCTCAGGCAGCCATCGTTGCCGGCCTGATTCATCACAGCAAGGTTGTCTCCGCCCATGACTGTTCAGACGGCGGCTTACTTGTTGCTGCTGCTGAAATGGCATTTGCTGGCAGCATTGGTTTGGATGTGGATTTATCAGCCATCGCCACCAACGAGAAGCTTGATGACCTTGCAGCTGCCTTTGCCGAAACCCCCAGCCGATACCTTTTGGAAATCACGCCTGAGAATCTTGACGAAGTGATCCGCTTGCTGCGTGATAAACAGATTCCATTTGGCGAAGTCGGACGTTTTAATGACAGTGATAAACTCACAGTCCGTAGCAGCGATGCCGGCCAACTGCTCGATCAGCCCTTGGCAGATTTGAAAGCATCATGGTTGGGTACATTGGATTGGTAAATACATGGCTGAACCACTGAGGCACAGAGACTCATAGCAATGTATTTCTCTAGTCTTACTCTGTGACTCTGTGGCTCTGTGGTCAAGACAGCAATGCCACTACAACTCCAAATCCTCGACGACAAACGTTTCACCTGTCACAGTTGCGGGAACTGTTGTCGGCATTGGCATGTGCAGCTATTACCCGATGAGATCGACCGCATCAGTCAACTGCGATGGCCAGCAGGTGATCCACTTGGCGGGCAAATCATCAATATCGTACACAGCGGCCAGATCTTTCTTAAACATCAAGACAACGGCGACTGCGTTTTCCTGAATCCGGACAACGGCTACTGTCGTATCCATGAACAGTTCGGCGAGTCGGCCAAACCAGTGGGCTGCCAACTCTTCCCGTTTTCAATGCATCGCACGTTTGGCAATAAGGTCAGCATCCTCCCCAGACATGATTGCCCATCGGTTCGACAGAATAAAGGTGATCGCTACAAAGCCAACCAACTCGGACAACTTGCAGACATCGTACTTGATGATGCTCAGCCATTTTCGGATCAACAGCGATGTGAATTAAGCGAAGATCAAATCCAGGCATTAGTCGATTTTCTGACCACCCTATTGCCAAGCCTGCCCACCCCGACTCATAAGGCAATGTTCCTCTACGGATTCTGCGATTGGCTCAGCCATCAAGAAGTCAGCGAACTTAACCGAGAAGCACTTGGCAATTTGTATCAGCCACTCGTCAAACACGTTGAGCAATGGATTACAGACACCGATGCCAGCAAGCTGCGGAAGGTTGATCGTTTTGGATTAGCCAACCTGCTCTCACAATACCTTCGGCGTGATGAAGATGTATTGGATAAACGTGTCGGTCGCCTTAAACGTGCAACATGCATCCTATTCTTCGGCAGCGGTATAGCTTCCGTCAACACACTGGGAACGATGTATCCAGCCAACAGTGGCAAGAGCGGAAAGATGTTCGATACGACCCATAATGACAAATTGGACTTTTTCGCTTTGGACCAATTTATCAAGACTCGTATCCAGACATTTGGATTCATGGGTGAAGCCAATCATGACCTTGATCTGCTTGATGGCCTGCGTAGTTTGTGTCTGCTATATCCGCTGGTCATTGCAACCGCCAGACTCTTCACACATACGGACAACCCGATGGACATCGCCATTGGTGCCGTGGATCATGCCTTTGGACGCTCGCAGGTTTTACGGTCAACCGCAACCAACCGACTGGCCCGCCAACTCCTTGATCCGGACACGTTCGCCCGGTTAATGGTAAAAATCGTCTGAGATCACTTAAGCTTTGCCTGTGAGAATTGCATAAGGCAATGTTACCGATGGGCCAAAAACCGGACAATTCTCGGATCGGACATCCTCAAAGATCCATTCCCAAGGCGCAAAGGAATTCCCATCGCGGAAGTCTTCCTGCTTAAGAGCAGTCAAATATCGCTGTAAATAGGCTCTTGCCTGGTGAGGTCGGAACTCATAGAGCACTGCCGTTAACCAACCTGCGGGCATAAACCAATACCCCCCGTTTTGATAATAATTGTTGGAGGTTGTGGATTTTTCCCACGTGGCATCCGAAGCGAACTGGTGGTTCAGCGGCACATGTCGAATCGCGCCATCCTGCTCGATGTATCCCCTATCCAATGCGTTAACCAGCGCCTTCCGCGCATCGTTGATACAGGTGCCACTGATTGCGTGGCTGTACATGGCATACAGTGTGCCAAACACGTCAGGCTCTGAAGACATATCCGTAGATGCTCGCAACCAACCACTGTCATGGGCAAAAGTCTGGCCGATGTGCGGTAAGGCGCGCTGCGCTTCAGATGCAAAATACTGAGCCATCGCATCGTCTCCAAAATGCATCGCAAGATCACGCATGTGACTTGCTGCACGCATCCGTAATAACGTGGGCATCAACAATTGTCCTGTCATGTGAACGGTGTCGCAGAATATAAATCCAACCGCACGCTCAGCTGCTGTAGTAAAGACAATTCCTTGTGCATCCACTGGCGGGACTGAAAAAGCTTTCAGGAGTCTCTCATAGACTGTCATCCCCTCAATCTCTTCATGCAATAGAGCCAACGGGCTCTCTGACTGACTCACCAGCATCCATGCCAGCCAGATCACATCAAAATAGTTATTGTAGGGTGGGCGATAGCCATAGGAGCCTCCTTGATCATCCCCCGAGGAATACGTGCCAGGAAAAAAGACCGGCGAACCGTCGAAGTTCACATGGTCCGCAATGGCCCATGGCGGGACCAAAGCGCCGGTCTTCATGGATCGTGATTGTGAACCGTTTTGTGTCTTGAGGATGATGCGTAAATGCTCCAATGCAACGGCATCCGAGATAAATCCCGAAGCAAAAATCATTGTAAAATCCTGAGTCCAGATCGCTGGATAGGATTTTAATCCGCCAGGTTTGACTGGATCAAAGTCCAACAAATTTGGATGCGCATCACGGACCTGCGGTGTGGCTTGCGACTGGTGACATGCCAGACAGGTTGCTTCGGTGAGTTGCGAAAAATACAGCTTATCTTTTGGATCGAGTAAAACATCAATGAGCTTCATGGCCAACCTGTCATATAAAAAATCAATGCATACACCCCACTTACACCGGAGGTGTTGGGGATTGTAGAAGTCCAACATTGATGCGTCTACAAAATTTTGCCAATATGGACAAATCCGTTCTGACTGTGAACATTGCCCGGCAAGGTCAAGTAAAATACTCGCATGAAACTCGACGGACTCAAACTTAACATCCCCGGATTATTCATTACAGGCACAGGAACCGATGTAGGCAAAACCGTCATCAGCTGCGGCCTGGCATCCGTCTTGCGAGAGCAAGGCATGAACGTAGGCGTCAGCAAGCCCATGGCATCAGGCTGTCGCAAAGACCGCGAAGGATTGGTCTGCCCGGACACTGAAGCGCTGGCACACTTTGCCGACTGTCGCGTGCCCTTGGAAACAATCACGCCCATCCGATACCGACAACCACTGGCACCAGGCGTTGCTGCGGAGACCGAAGATGTGGACTTTGATCCGGATGTCATTGTTAAATCATTGCATCACATTCAACAGGTCAGTGACTGTCTACTCGTCGAAGGTGCAGGTGGCTTGTATGTCCCCATTGATGCCAAACATCCCAAGACTTCCATGTTGGATTTGATGGCAGCCATCGGGTATCCAGTGCTGATTGTTGCCGATGCAGGATTGGGGACGATCAATCACACGGTGATGACCATCAAGTGTCTCAAACAGGCAGGCTGTAAAGTCGCAGGTGTGGTGCTCAACCGTCATGAACCTGACGCCTCATCGCGTGGCAAGCTTGAAGATCCATCCATGCTCTCCAACGCGCGATGGATCAAACGAATGACAGGCAAGGATGTAATTGCGGTTGTCCCCCGCTGTGATCCAACAGGTGTACAAGTGGACAAGGGGATTCTTGATCAGTCGGTGATCGATGCGATTGGGTTACATTACTGGCCGGACGTGCTTGGCAAATCAGTCGTCTGAGACGGACCTTTTTTTTCCGAACGTTTGCCAAGAATTTCAGACATGGTTTGTTTGATCCCACCCAGTGATTTCACGGTGGCGACCGGTTTTTCCAAGGTCCCACCAACGTGAATACCGACCAACTCGTTCTTGAACATCTTCATCAATTCACTCACAGGTCCGAAGTTGGGAGCACCGGGATTGCGTGTATACATGTTCAGGTCCAGTGCCTGAGTGTCATATTTGAGTCTACCGTTGCCTGCGATACTGATCGTTGGTGACATGAGTTCGACATGTTCGATGTTGATCAAATTTCCATCGATCAAAAACCGTATGTCTGCAGCATTGAACTGTCTGGCCGTCGGTGTCGTCAAGTTCAACAGCTGCACGATCGACATGGTCAACGGGAACTGATATATATTTGCATTGGCTATGGCAATCGACCCGCGGCCTGAACGGTAGGACTTGCTTTGCTTCTCCAAGCCTGAAATCGTCAAGTCCGCAGAGAGCGTAGGCCTCACGAGTGCATCCTCAACAGATTTGTTTTCACGGGGTTTGTCCGGATAGATCATCGGTTGATAGTCAGCATTCTGCAACGTCAAACGCAACATAAAGGCAGTCGAATCATCCAAGGCAATTTGCCCTTGCCCATGAAGCAGTCCGTTGTAACAGTGTCCGGAAAATTGTTGGATAAACAGAACCTGCCCATTGGCTGAATGATTGTCCATTTGGACTTTCAGTGGGCTGATCAATCTGTCAGCAGCAAGAAGCCGATCAAGATTCAAGTCTAATTTGACCTTGGGTAATCGATCTTCAGTACCTTGCTGGATGACTGAGACATTCATCGTGCCGGTCATCTGTTTGATTGGAACACCTAGCATTGCGGTGGTATCGGTCAGGTAAACCTGCCCGTCAAATTCAAATGACGAGGCTTCTTTTGCGGACTTGGGGTGATAGATGAGCTTGGCTTTTTGCAGATGATACTTGCCGTTAATCTTCAATGCATCAAGAGACTTGACGACTGCGGACGGCAATAGCGCTCGCGTGGTTTCACAAAGTTCATCATTGCGTGCATCGATACTCAAAGCCAGCTTCGGCGATCCGATTTTTGACAGTTCAGCGAGACCACTTACGGTAGCTTGCCCATTGCCGTATTGACAGATCAGTTCATGGAGTTTGATCTGATCACCTACTACATCAATATAGCCTTTCATTTGTGAAAGCTTGATGGTTTGGTCGCGAACCACAGCATGTAGATCACGTGGCGACAATCGCAATTGTGACTTCCAAGGCGTACCGTTACCATCGCTGAACAATCGCAATGCCATGTCGAAATGACCGGTCAGTTTAAGCGGATCGATAATCCGATGAGCATCATCACGCTTGTTAGCTGAAGGTGGGATCAAGTCCAGCACAGTGGGTGTGAGTTGTACATTTTCCCCGGAAAAAGTCAGGTCAACCGGCTTGTCTTTGGGAACCTTTCCTGAAAGATGAAAGATTGCCTTCTCATGCTTACCGGTGATCTGCGTAATCTGCACATCCTTGTCCTGGACAGCGATATAGCCAGTCAGATCATTAATTACAAAGTTACCGCCGAAGGGTTGGGCTTTACCATCACGGACACGAATCTGCATCGCGGGATAGGGTTTACCAAGATCATTTGCCAGAACCATACCTGCAGCATCAATGGTCGCATTAACGCCTAAGGAATCAAGGATTCCTTTGCCTCGATCCCCCAGTGAATTGATGACAATCTCGTCAACGGGAAACGAAGATCCGGTGAACTTGATTTCTGGCAGGAGTTTTTTCTTGTCACCAAAATACTTCCAATGCATCTTGCCATGAATCGCAGCTTCACCACCGCGTAAACCATGCATTGTCGCGTCTTGTAGTGTGCCCCCATCTGGCCCGAGCGTGAAGACTCCGCCGGAGAGCTGCATGGGGTATGGCCATTTTTTTAACAGCACGTTGACCCCTTGAAGCTCATAACGCGCGTCGATGATGTTACGCACATCCTCACCTAGCGAGCGTTGGAGCGTCAGGTACATGTTGGTCTTACCACCCAGATCAAAGACCGGGCGTTTGAGTTTAAGCTCCACGATCTGTTTTTTGAGTTCCAGAACCTCACGTTGATCAGGTTCGATCTTGGCCGCTGCGAGTTGAAAATTGATCGCTTCACGTTCGCTTAACCACTTGTGCTGTTGGGTTGAACTGGCGATGAGTCCGTCGGTCTCATCGGTCATTTGAGCATAGCGTTCACGTGAAAACAGGTTGTCAATCAACCCACGATGTTTGGGAGCCAGTGCGTTGTACAGTGAGTCATCAATAGGCATGTTAAAGCCTGCGACTTGCGCGGTGATACCTGCATCTTCGACCGGATCATAGATGATTTTACATTTGATATTCAGACTCGAACCTGATGGGCCATGTCCCCGGAAATTGATGAGTTCGACTTTTTGATCATCAAAGCGAATTAAGCCCCGCACATTGGTCAAAGGGTAAGGGAAGGTGGTGTAGCAGATACTGGCATCGCGGATGTCGATATTACCCTTGTAGGAGAAGGCGCCGCCTGGGGTCTTACGTTCGACACTGACAGCAACTTCCAGATCACCGGTGGGCGAGAGGTCATCGAAGGCTTTGCGTACTTGATGTCCAAACCAGGGCGCGTAGCGTGGCTGAGGTGAAATTTTGCCGGTGATGATGCTATTGAGTGTAAAAGGTGCATCGGGACTTAGACCGTGAACCTTGCCATTGATTTTGTAGGTAAAGTCTTCGATCTTGCCGATGAGATTTTCAATGAGAATTTGCTGACCTGAGACTTTGAAGCGTCCTGATTGAACAGTCATGCGACTCTTGTTTTCGGTGTATGGCAAGGTCAATGCCACATCGCTGACATCCAGCACGCCAAAGAGTCCGATGTCAGGATCGTATCCGACGTTGACATTGGGAACCTTGCCGGTGGGTGCGAGTTGGTCCCACCATTCGCGGATGGGCGTTGGCAGGAGATTGCGCATTGCCGGCTCATCAAAGTCCAATCCCTTGAGACTTGCTTCGACTTCCAGGGTGTTGACGTTAAGGTATCCAGCGAGGAATGGATGCATGCCCTGATTCTGCTGAATCTGACGCAGGGAAAAATAGTAGAGATTGCGTGAAGCGGTATCAGCTGACAATGAACCATTGAACGTGGAATTGCCAATGATGTTGAATTGCCCCTGAGCCAACTCGCCCATCACGATCTGCCCGTTACGGATAAAAATGTTGGGCAGGTTTTGGGGCACCCGTGTCAAACCATCGACACCACTGACACGGTAGTCCGCATTACGCACCGCGCGCAGTGATTCAAAATTAAACTTGTCAGTACCAAGATCACGTGCCAGATACAATACCGGGTCTATGAAAGTCAGATTTCGAGCTTCAAACCGCCCCTGAATCAAACTCAGTACATCATGGCGGATCACCACGTTTCGTGCTTCAAAGAGCTTGCCTGCATGTTCACTCATCCCCGGGACCGTGAGCATGACATCCTGCAATTCAATGGTCCCATCCAATCGAATCCAGGCGGCTTTAATGTGAGTCTGAGCACCGGTTAAATCAGAAAGGAATTTACCAACCATATCGGCAAGACGCCCGGGACGTGTCAGGTAGACCACAGTCCCTGCAACAAACAGGCCAAGGATCAATAAGAACAATCCCGCGCGTCGGACACCGCGTCGATGTGGCATGCCCCCGATCAATGAACGATGTGCCCGATGTCTACGCAAAACGGCCTTTCCTCAAGGGGGAAGTTACACCCCCGGATCAATCCTTGTTACCATTGGCGTCCCCAACGGTAGTCTGTACACATTGTACCGACATGTCGAAGGTGTACACTCAGAGTTTATTACACAATGTATGGAGCAGAAGATGCAAACCAAACCGGAAATTACGTATGACGACTTTGCAAAGATCGACTTACGCGTCGCAACCATCGTCGAAGCCATGGAACATCCCAATGCAGACCGCCTTTTGAAGCTGCAAATCGACTTGGGTGAAGAAAAACGTCAGATTTGTGCAGGTATCAAGGCACACTATCAACCCCAAGACCTCATCGGCATGCAGATTATTGTCGTGGCAAACCTTGCTCCGCGCAAAATCCGCGGTGAAGAGTCCAACGGCATGCTTCTGGCGGCGAGCAACATGGAAGGCGAAGAAGTCACCGATGTGATCCTCCTAAGCCCCTCAAAGCCTGCTAACGCCGGTTCCACGGTCGGCTGATCAAACCGTCATTGCAAACCAACTGAACCACTACCGGCTGAAGCCGGTAGGTTAGGGGAAGTTTCGTGAGCTACGGACTGAAGTCCTATCCTCACGAGAGAACGAACACAGTACCTG